>JAAIGF010072425.1_pt1 | contig 18900 bp, 18 predicted proteins | sample 6487441 | NCBI WGS metagenome assembly JAAIGF01 (sample SAMN13974129, study PRJNA590717) | phyllosphere metagenome | biome: pepper field; feature: multiple bacterial spot infested pepper fields; material: pepper leaves; isolation source: leaves from pepper fields | host: Capsicum annuum ... | reverse complement strand
GCGAGCAGCTGCGCGGTGTAGCTATGTGATGGCGAATAATATAAATGTTCCGGACTGCCCTGCTCGATGATTTTCGCATCTTTCATCACGATCAGCTCGTCTGCCATGGCCAATACTTCTGTGGGGTCGTGCGATACCAGTAAAATGGTGAGCCCCGTTTCGGCTACGATATGACGAATGTCTTGCTGTAAAGCATCACGAAATGCGGCATCAACCTGGTTAAACGGCTCGTCCATAAGCAATACTTCGGGTTCGTTTATCAAAGCGCGCGCAATGGCTACGCGCTGCTTCTCGCCACCGCTCAAATCGGCCACGCGCTGCTGTGCTAAATGATCGATTTTCAGCTTCGCTAATGTTTCACGTGTCTTATCTTCTTTTTTTGCTAAGTTGGTGTTCGGCAATTGGGAAGCGATATTATCCCAGACCTTTGCATAAAGGTTGAGGTCGTCAAATCCCTGCGAAACCAACCGCATAGCATCATGACCGGGAATAAGCTTGTCTTTGCGCGTAGGCACCTGCCAACCTTTATATCGTACCTCACCGTGCGATGGAATGAGCAATCCGTAAATCAGCTTTAACAAGGTGCTTTTTCCACTGCCCGACTCGCCGATAATGGCGGTAATCTGTGCGGCCTGAATATTAAAATCGACCTTATCAATTGCGGTAACCTGTTGTTTGGCGTCAAAAACATGCGAGAGTTGTTCGCCATGAATCAGGGAAAGACCCGGCCGTTGTTGATCATTTGGAATATACTGACAAGAAGCGCTTTGTTGTGCCATAAATGCGTGTGCCGAACATTTTTTTGTTCGGCACAAAAGTAAGCATTTATATTTTAACAGGTCGGAGCCGCGTCGCTCATTAAAAGCCTAAAGTAAGACCAAATGTAAAGTTATTGACATTTTGCTGTACCGGACTGTTTTCAAACATATCATTTAGATAGTATTTAGCAAAAACCCCAAAAGAATCGAAACCTACGCGGGTAAATACACCATATTGGAAACTGGCCAGGTTGTAGTTGTCGCGAAATTTTTGACGGCCATACTCAGGGCTTCGAAGCCGCTGTGTACCTTTCAGCAGCACGCCGGTCATTGCGCCAAAAGCGATTTTCGCGCGATCACCATGTCTGTTTTTTCTGCTTCTCAGCTCAAAGGTAAGCGGCACGCGCAGGTAAGTAGACGTGAGCACATTTCTACTATAGGCCACATCGGAATCTCGGTAAGCGAGCGGCGTAGCGTCGGTATCTAAGATAATGTTACTCTTGAGGCGCAGGTAGTTCCATTCGAAACCAGTAGATAGATACATTTTAAACATATCTGTAAACCGTAAGCCAATCTGAGCAACATCAAAACCAAAATTGGAAGCTCTGCTGTAGTCTAAAAACTGGTTATCTGGTGAGAGCGTGAAGCTGCCATCGTCGATAAGCCTCGAGAAGCCCCAATCAATGCGCGTAAAGGTGATCCCACCGAATAGTCGCGGGTATTTAATTGGTTTGCCATCCGTGTCTACATCTTTTTTGCCAAGCGTAGGTTCCATCTCCATGTCAAACTTTTTGACACTGGTCGAGTCGCTCTCCTGTTCTTGTGCATAACCTGTGGTTTGCAACAGCATAGCTAAGATAATTAGCGGCAGTAGATAGTGTAATCGTGTATTTTTCATAGCGGTTATTTTCGTTTTCTGTTTCTATTTTTTACAAGCGAGTTAAATATGTCAATTCGAAGGGATCCTTCTTCGTCATTGCTAAAGTGTATGGTTTTGTTTTCATCCGGATTTACGACTTCGGATATTTTATTGAGCAGACCGGGAACTAAGCCCACGCTGTTGGGCGACTGAGCTGCCAGCATGGTTTCTTCTTCCTCTGGATTTTCAATAAGCGGTTGTATCGGGTCGATTTCAACTACCTGATGCCTTTTCAATTTTTCGTCGCTATACGCTTGTTCGTTTGTCTGAAGCTTCGCTACGGAAAGGTCCGGCAAAGAAGAGACACTTGTGCGCGCCAGTGTTGGTTTGTCGTGCACGGCCGTCGTCCGGTTAGTTGATGATACTTCCGTGCCACGCAGGGCAGCGACAAGCTTGGCGTTGCGTGGCTTTTCGGATGGCGCGACTTTTTCTACTTGCGCAATTTTACCTTCCGTTGCGCCGTTTTGATCCGAAGTAACGTTATCGACAGGTGGTTGTACAGGAATCGGAGTTTTCGGCGTAAAATCCTGCCGTGCAGTTTGTTGTTTTTGTTGTGTGTTCTCCGCATGTTGCACAGCCCAAATGCTTACGCTTAACACAACGGCGACTGCTGCTGCATAGCGAACCCAGCTCTTCTGCCAGAATGGAATAACTTTGCGCTCCTGGTCTAGTGTTGCTGCGATTTTAGCCCAGGTATCGGCATTTGGGCTTGTTTCCCGCTGTCGTAATTCGTCTTGAAAAAGCTTATCTAATTGCTCGTCGTTCATAACACTTGTCCCTCCATTTTTACTAACTTTTCCTTCAGCCACTGCCGGGCACGGGAAAGTTGTGATTTTGAATTGCTCTCACTGATGGCAAGTTGCTCCGCAATTTCCCGATGGGAGTAGCCATCAATGACGTATAAATTGAATATCGTACGGTAGCCTAATGGCAACGTTTGGATAATGCTGAGCAGATCTTTGTACTGTACATTGTTTTCTGTCTGCAGGCTACCCGCAATGCTATCGTGTTTCTCCTCCACAGATTCGAAATAGGCAAGGCTATGCTTGCGGTGATTTTCAATAGCGGTGTTGACCATTATTTTCCGTATCCAACCTTCCAAAGAACCTTTATTATCGAAAAAGGTACATTTTTGAAAGACTTTAATAAAGCCTAATTGCAGGATGTCGTTAGCATCATCTTCACTACGTGCATAGCGAAGACAAACCGTGTACATCTTCTTGGAAAACAATTGGTAAAGCCCAAATTGTGCTTTACGCTCGCCTTTTAGGCAGCCACTCCATAATGTCTCTAATTGTTTTTTTTCCAAGATTAATTAGTCTTATAGTAGGAAGACGAGCAAAACAAAGCGAAGGTTGCACCGGGATAAAAATTATTTTATCGAAATTTTTCGGCTGGTTGGTGAAAGTGTCTGGATAGTAATAGCGCGTGCATCCGCAGGAAGCAGATTAGGGATTTTTTCGGGCCATTCGACAAAGCAATAGGCATCGGCGTAGAAATAATCTTCGTAGCCCAGATCGAGCGCTTCCTCTTCGGTTTTGAGGCGGTAAAAGTCGAAATGATAGAGGATACCTTGACGGGAAGCGTATTCATTGACGATGGAAAATGTTGGGCTGGAGGTAGCATCTTCCACACCCAATGCCTGGCAAAGCGCATTGACCAATGTTGTTTTGCCTGCGCCCATTGCTCCATAAAACAAAAAAATCCTGTCGTCTGGAAAGGCCGACAAGATCTTTTCTGCAGCGTCATTTAATTCTTCTAAGTTGTTTACGAGAATTTCCATGACCAAATGTATTTATTTTGGCGTATATACCGCATACGGGATAATCATTTCTTCCAGGGAAATGCCACCATGCTGAAAGGTGCCGTTGTAATAATTTGAAAAATGGTTGTAATTATTGGGATAAACAAAGAAGTAGTCGTCTTTTGAAAACACAAAAGAGGAGCTTACATGCAGTTTGGGCAGCTGGGCATCGTGTGGGTTTTTGATCACAAACACTTCCTTTGCATTGTAATTGAGGTTTTTGCCCTGCTTGTAACGCAAGTTTGTATTCGTGTTGCGGTCGCCAATGATTTTGCTCGGACGCTTTACGCGGATTGTTCCGTGATCTGTCGTGATGATTACTTTCACGTTGCGCTGTGCCAGCCATTTGAGCGTCTCAAGCAAGGGCGAATGCTCAAACCAAGAGAGCGTGAGCGACCGATAGGCGCCCTCGTCGTTAGCGAGCTCGCGAATCATGGCCATGTCGGTGCGCGCGTGCGAAAGCATATCGACAAAGTTATAAACCAGTACGTTGAGGTCATTCTGCATCAGATTGTTCAACGAATCCAAAATATCTTTTCCTTGATCTAAGGTTAATATTTTATGGTAGGAGTGCTTGATGTCGCGGCGGTACAGGCGCCCGATCTGGTCGGCCAAAAATTTGTCTTCGTTAAGATTCTTACCGCCTTCTTCGTCGTCATTTTGCCACAGGTCGGGAAAGCGTCGTTCCATTTCCAGCGGTGTCAGACCGCTAAAAATAGCATTTCGGGCGTATTGCGTCGCCGTTGGTAATATGCTGAAATAAGCATCTTCCTCTTCTAGTCGGTAGTAATCGGTAATTACATCGTTGATGATCTTCCATTGATCGTAACGCAGGTTGTCAATCAAAAAAAAGAAAGTCGGGCGCTCAGCCTGTAGTGCCGGAAAGACCTTCTTTTTAAATAGTTGATGCGATTGTACGGGGCCTTCTTCTTTATTTTGAATCCAGTTGAGGTAGTTTTTCTCTACAAATTTGGAGAATAGGGTATTGGCATCCGACTTTTGCATGGTGAGAATTTCGTGCATACCCGCATCTTCTAACTTTTGCAGCGAAAGCTCCCAATAGATCAGCTTTTTGTAGGCTTCCGTCCACTGCTTATAGTCGAGGTCATCATTGATGGTCATGCCCAGGTTTCGGAATTCCTGCTGGTAAGCCATCGATGTTTTTTCACTAACCAGGCGTTTATTTTCTGTGAATTTTTTAATGGTCAACAAAATTTGCTTCGGGTTGACAGGCTTGATTAAGTAATCATCGATCTTGGATCCGATAGCATCTTCCATCAGGTGCTCTTCCTCGTTTTTGGTAACCAACACCGTCGGGATGGTCGGATTGATTGTTTTTAAGATCGCTAATGTCTCTAATCCTGTTTTGCCAGGCATATTTTCATCGAGGAAAACGAGATCAAATGGTTCGTTTTGGAAAGCCTCGACCGCGTCATTTCCATTATTGACCGTTTTAACGCGGTATCCTTTTTCTTCAAGAAGCATAACGTGCGGTCGAAGAAAATCGATCTCATCATCAGCCCAAAGTATATGTATTTTATTGATCATGTTGCTATTGTATATCCATCTAGAGAGAATCCCCTGGAGACGGGTGAATCCGGCTTATCAATTGCGGAAAACTTAGTATACAAAGTAGGTAAAACGCCTATCATTACTTTATTTTTAACATAAATTAACTACAATCTCCTTATCTTTGCGCTAATTTAGAGGATTGTTTACCCGAATCTTCGGTTGGAGCACGATCAAAAATAATGATAAATAAAAGGTTGCCGAAAATTGAATAAGAAAAAAATAATCAACGACCCTGTGTACGGATTTGTTTCAATTCCGTCGGCTTTCATTTTTGATCTTATCCAGCATCCGTTTTTACAGCGTCTCCGGTTTATCAAGCAGGTGAGTATGACACATTTGGTCTATCCGGGCGCGTTGCACACGCGTTTTCAGCATGTGGTGGGCGCGATGCACTTAACTTGTCTGGCTATCGATACGTTACGGAGTAAAGAGGTCGTTATCAGTGCGGAAGAAGAAGAGGCGGTCTTGGCCGCTATTTTATTGCACGACATTGGTCACGGTCCGTTTTCGCATTCGTTGGAACATACCTTGATTGAGGGTGTATCGCACGAAATGATCTCTTCGCTCTTGATGGATCGGCTCAACGACGAATTTGCGGGTAAACTGAATCTGGCAATTACCATATTCAACGATCGATACGATCGGAAGTTTTTCCATCAATTGGTATCCAGTCAGCTAGATACCGACCGGATGGATTACCTCAATCGGGACAGTTTTTTTACCGGCGTGTCAGAAGGAGTTATTTCCTTTGACCGGATAATCAAAATGCTGAATGTGCAAAACGGTGATTTGGTGGTAGAAGGAAAGGGCATCTATTCGGTGGAGAAGTTTTTGATTGCAAGGCGTTTGATGTACTGGCAGGTTTATCTGCACAAAACGGTTATCGGAGCCGAACAGATGCTGATCAAAATTCTGTACCGCGCGAAGGAGCTTAGCGCACAGGGTAAACATCTTTTTGCGACACAGGCTTTGCGCCATTTCTTGGTCAATAAGATCAGTAAAGATAATTTTCTGGATCGTCCGGATCATCTCGCCTGGTTTACGCGCTTGGACGACACCGATATCATGTCGGCCATCAAAGATTGGGTGTATGCCGATGATAAGATCTTGCAAATCTTATGCAAGAAACTGATGAATCGCGATCTTTTGCGCACAGAATTGCGTAGTGAGCCGTTCACTGCAGCGGAAATTGCGCATATCAAAGAGAAAGTGAAAGCTTATTTTCAATTTAACGACCAGGAGGTTGATTATTTTGTGTACACGCAGACCATTCAAAACAGCGCATATGAGCCGGGGTACGACAACATCAAAATACTGAATAAATTAGGTCACATTCAGGATATTACTGAAGCTTCAGACCTCTCCAATTTGGAAACATTAGCAAAACGGGTAGAGAAATATGCCATTTCATATCCTAAAGAAATTGGCTTCCCCTTGCACGAAGCTTAACAAATTGGTAAAAATTAATTAAGAAAAAGTATACATTTGTAAGATGCAATTTACTGCAAATCAAATAGCAACATTATTAGGCGGGTACGTTGAGGGAAATCCGGATGTTATTGTAAATCAGTTGGCTAAAATCGAGGAAGGAAACGAAGGTTCCCTTGCTTTTTTGTCAAATCCCAAGTACGAAAGCTTCCTGTATCAGACAAATGCTTCGGCTGTGATCGTTAATGAAGACTTAGCACTTCAAAAAACAGTTGAAACGACTTTAATTCGCGTAAAAGACGCTTATTTGGCGTTTTCAGAACTCCTAAAAATATATCACCAGCTTCGTAACGAGCGAAGTGGGATGGAAGAACCTTCTTTTATTCACGAGTCGGCTCAGGTAGGCAGCGACCTTTATTTAGGCGCATTCTCCTATATCGGTCGTGATGTAAAAATCGGAAACCATGTGAAAATTTATCCACAGGTATATATTGGTGATGGCGTCTCTATTGGTGACGATGTGGTTATTTTTCCGGGTGTAAAAGTATATTACGATTGCAAAATAGGTCGTAATGTGGTGTTGCACAGTGGTGTTGTTGTGGGAAGTGATGGTTTTGGCTTCGCTCCACAAAATGACGGCACATATAGTAAAGTACCACAGATCGGAAACGTGATCGTGGAAGACGATGTGGAGATTGGTGCCAATACCGTGATCGATCGCGCGACGCTAGGTTCTACGGTGATCAAAAAAGGCGTGAAGTTGGATAACCTGATCCAGATTGCGCATAATGTAGAAATCGGTACGCATACCGTGGTGGCCGCGCAGACGGGTATTTCCGGCAGTACCAAAGTGGGCGACCATGTGGTGCTTGGCGGGCAGGTCGGCATTGTCGGACATATACAAATCGCTTCGGGATCACAAGTGCAGGCACAATCGGGCGTAAACCGATCGATCGGTCAGGAAAATAAAAAATGGGGCGGCTCGCCTGCTATGCCATATAGTAGCAATCTGCGCTCGCAAGTGATCTATGGAAAATTGCCCGCGCTGGAACAACGGCTTACAGAATTGGAAGCCCGATTGAAAAAACTGTATGACGAAACGCAATAATTTGCTAAATAGTATATGTTAGATATGAATGTGAAACAAAGGACAATACAGTCCGAAATAGCTATTTCAGGAATTGGTCTTCACACGGGGAAAATAGTGAACATGACGATCAAGCCTGCGGCGGAATTCCATTGGTATAAATTTAAACGCGTAGATCTGGAAGGGCAGCCTGTTGTTGCGGTTGATGCGGATAATGTGACGGATACGTCCAGAGGCACAACGATTACGCAAAATGGCGCGTCGGTCAGCACGATCGAACACCTTATGGCTGCTTTTGTGGGTCTGCAGATTGATAATGCACTTATAGAGATAGATGGGCCGGAAGTGCCGATATTGGACGGTAGCTCCAAGATTTACTTGGAAAAACTGTTGGAAGTAGGCTTTGTCGATCAGGAAGCTGATCGCGACTACTATGAAATCAAAGATAATATCGCTTACGTAGAAAAAGATCGCAAGGTAGAGATTATTGCCATGCCCTTAGATGGCTATCGCCTTACCTGCATGATTGACTTTAACTCGCCGGTATTGGGCAGTCAACACGCAGCGATCAGTAATATTTCGGAATTTCAGAATGAAATAGCATCGTCCAGAACCTTTTGTTTCTTGCACGAACTGGAAAGTCTTTTAAACCACAACCTGATAAAAGGTGGCGACTTGTCCAATGCTATCGTTATTGTGGATAAAGAAGTGAGCAAGGAAGAACTGGATAAACTTTCGGGCTTGTTTAACAAATCGGTCGAGGTGGCCAACGAAGGGATTTTGAATAATATTCAATTGCGCTACCAAAACGAGCCGGCAAGACATAAATTGCTCGATATGATCGGCGACCTGGCTTTGGTAGGGCGTCCGTTGAAAGGTCATATTATGGCTGCTCGCCCTGGACACGCTGCGAATGCGGCGTTTGCCAAGAAAATTAAAGCACAAATAAAACGAGATAGGAATCGAAAACATACAAAAGTTTACGATCCGAATATGACGCCTGTGTACGATACCGTGCAAATCATGAATATATTGCCACACAGGCAGCCATTTTTGATGGTTGATAAAATTTTGGAGCTTTCAGAAACACACGTTATCGGATTAAAAAATGTGACCATGAATGAAGATCTTTTTATGGGGCACTTTCCTGGTGCACCGGTATTTCCGGGCGTACTGCAGATTGAGGCGATGGCACAGACAGGTGGAATTTTGGTGTTGAATACTGTTCCCGACCCACAAAATTGGTTAACGCTGTTCCTAAAAATAGAAAATGCGCGTTTTAAGAATCAAGTGACACCGGGAGACACGATTATTTTCCATTTGGAACTGCTTGAGCCTATCCGTCGCGGTATTGCGCGAATGAAAGGTGTCGGCATGGTCGGTGATAAGGTAGCGAGTGAAGCAGAACTAATGGCTCAAATTGTAAAAGTTAAAGGTAATTAAGATGATACAACCGTTATCATACATCCATCCGGAAGCGAAAATCGCGCAAAATGTAGTTGTGGAACCATTCACAACAATTTATAAGGATGTTGAAATTGGAGAGGGCACGTGGATAGGCTCTAACGTGACCATCATGAATGGGGCCAGGATTGGTAAGAACTGTCGTATCTTTCCCGGCGCCGTTATTTCTGGTGAACCGCAAGATTTAAAATTTGAAGGCGAAGTCACGACGACGGAAATCGGCGACAATACCACTATACGCGAGTGTGTAACGATCAATAGAGGGACGAAGGACCGCTACAGAACCGTTATCGGTAAGAATTGCCTTATCCAGGCGTATAGCCACATCGCGCATGATTGTTTTGTAGGAGATAACTGTATCTTCTCCAACTCGAGCACGCTGGCCGGACACATCACCGTGGGTGATTACGTTGTGTTGGCCGGAATGGTCGCTGTTCATCAATTTTGTCAAATCGGCTCGCACGCTTTTGTGACGGGCGGTACATTGGTGCGTAAAGACGTGCCTCCATTTATCAAAGCTGCCCGCGAACCGATTTCGTATGCTGGTATCAATTCCGTCGGCTTGCGCCGCCGTGGATTTACGGCCGAGCAGATCACCGAAATTCAGGATATTTACCGCGTGTTGTTTGTGCAAAACCGGAACTTAACCAAAGCGTTGGATTTGATAGAAGCCGAATTTGCACCGACAGAACTGCGCGACGAGATTCTATCCTTTGTTCGTAATTCGAACCGTGGAGTAATCAAAGGTTTTAATCAAGGTCGTATTTCAACACTTTAAAAAGCAGGTTTTATTGCATATAACTTTACTAGATCTAGGCCGACGGTATAATAGAGAATGGATCTTTCGACATTTGGATTATACCTTTTCATTTGGAAAAAAATATGCGGTATTGGGACCGAATGGTTCCGGTAAATCGACTTTATTGAAAGTCGTTTCCAGCAGTTTGACGCCGAGTGAAGGCCAAATAACTTATCACACTGCCGCAAATACCGCCATCGCGGTGGATGATGTTTTTCAAGAATTGACTATCGCGGCGCCCTATGTGGAGTTGATTGAGGAGTTTACACTCCGGGAAATGCTCGCCTTTCATTTTAAGTTCAAACCGCTACTTGCAGGATATACGATAGATCGTGTATTGGAGTTGCTGGCATTGGGCAAAGCGTTGGATAAGGAAATCCGGTTTTTTTCGTCGGGCATGAAACAGCGTGTCAAGCTTGCGTTGGCCTGCTGCTCGGCCAGTAACATTGTACTGCTGGATGAACCGACCAGTAACCTGGATGTAGCGGGTGAAGCTTGGTATCTCTCGCTGGTGCAGGAAACGATCACAGCGGATAGGCTGTTAATCGTAGGCTCTAATCAGGAAAAAGAATATGCTTTTTGCGATGAGCACTTGTCTATTCTTTCTTATAAATAAGAACAAACAAAGGGTTTTCATAAAAGCCTTATATTTTGTAGTTTTGTAACGCTAAAATTCAAAAAGATTGTTATGTCAAAAGCATCTGAAGTAAAATCAGGAAATATACTTCGTTTTAACGGAGAACTTGTTGCTGTAGAGGAGTTTATTCATCGCACACCTGGTAATTTGCGCGCTTTTTACCAAGCACGTATGCGCAATGTGCGCAGTGGAAAACTGGTTGAATATCGTTTCAGAACGGATGAAGAGGTGGAAATTGCGCGCGTAGAAACCAATGATTATCAATATTTATACGACGATGCTGATTTCTTCGTCGTGATGGATAACAACACCTACGAGCAATTTAACATCCCGAAAGGGCTTTTTGGCGACACAGCGCGCTTTTTAAAGGAAGGCATGAGCGTGATTATCGCTTTTGAGAGCGATGAACCGATTATGGCGCAGGCACCAGCTACGGTAGAATTAGAAATTACTTATACCGAGCCGGCAGTGAAAGGCGACACCTCTACAAATGCGTTGAAAACAGCAACAGTAGAGACCGGTGTAGAAATCCGTGTGCCGTTGTTTATCAATCAGGGAGACAAAGTCAAAGTAGATACACGCACGGGCGATTATATCGAACGTGTAAAATAAGAGTTTAGGTTTAGGTTGATTATTCGGTCTTGTTAGCCTCCCAGGCGCAAGACCGTTTTCATTTATGAGCTATATGACAAAGGCAGCGCTTCGGGAAACCTACAAAAAGCTTCGTATGCTTCTGAAGAAGGAGGAAATCGCCGCGTATAATGCGTCGATTTTAGCGCAGTTGCAAGGCCGGGATTGGTCGGATATGAAATACGTCCACACGTTCTTGCCAATTGTGGCGCATAACGAGCCTGATATGTGGCAATTCATAGACTTTCTACGCCTTTATTTTCCGTCAAGCCATATCGTGGTGAGCCGCGCAAATGCAGCGAACTATGTGATGGATAATTTTTTGCTGACAGAAGGCGTCACGTTGAAGAAAAATGCCTGGGGTATCGTAGAGCCCGTAGATGGAGAAAAGATCGATGAAAAGCTATTAGATGCGGTTATTGTGCCCTTATTGATTGCTGATCAACATGGGAACCGCGTAGGGTATGGAAAAGGCTTTTACGACCGGTTTTTAGCGAAATGTCGGAAAGACTGCATTAAGATTGGTATTTCGTATTTCGAGCCCGTTGCTAGTATCATTGATGTTGGCCCCTTCGATATTCCTTTAGATACGTTAATCACGCCGGAAAAAACGCACGTTTTCGAAAGAGATTAAGACAACTTAATATCAGCTACGAATAAATGATTGCAAAAGCTAAAGAAGGTGTCTAAAAAGTGATTAAATTTTGTCATTGCGAGAAGGAGGAACGACGACGAAGCAATCTTATCAAATAAAAATGCAGATTGCTTCGTCATACTTCCTCGCCATGACGCATTTTGAAGTTAATCGATTAGCTTTTGGGACAGCCTCTTTAGTCTATGATGCCGAAAGAACGGTAAACTATTTATAAAGTATGCGAAACTTGATGGTATTGTCGATTTGCTTTAATTGTTTGAGCAGATTCTTATCGTATGCCGAATGGATATCGGTAACAGCATAACCAATCTCGCCCTTGGTCATCAAAAATTGCGAGATAATATTGATGTTATTTTCGGCATAGACGTTGTTAATCTGCGCCATAATACCCGGTACATTCTGATGGATGTGGAGCAGCCGGTGTGCCTGTGTTAGCCTCGGCAAAATAAGATTTGGAAAGTTCCGGCTCATGTACGTATCGCCGTTGTTGATGAAATCGGCCATCCGCCGTGGTATAAACTCTGCATTGCGCTTCTTTATCTTCTTATCATCAAATACCACAATACCTTTTTCTGTACATACGGTTCTACTGATATGCCCCTTCACATCGCCCAAGTAGCCAATTGTTTTCAATTTATCTGCGCGCGACAATTGCTCTTCGTTAATCGTTATGCCATCAGCCAGGAGCAGCATGCCCACATCTTTGGTGTATTTTTCGTCGAAAGACTCTTTTACACGCACCGAAAAACCATCGCGTTTTAAAATATGTACTGCAATCTCGGGCACCTCACCAATGATAAGGCAGAGGATTCTATTTTTTGGATAGGATATCGCTCGGGGAAGATCATTCACGTACAGAAACTCGTCAAAACTCGGCGTAATGTGATCGGCTTTTTCCGTCACGCTTTTTCTGGAAATATTCTCCGTAAAAGCGAAGAATTTTTCGATCATTCCAGATTCTTTCAGTTGAAAATCAGAATAGCCATCCCCGATGCCAAAGATGCGCCCATCGATATTGAGCTCTTTGAGCAATTTGACCTTGCCACCTTCATCGGAAAGGGGGTTCATGTCATCATAGCCAACAATGTTGCCGTTCTCATCAAATAGGAAGGTATTGGCATAGATATTTTCTTTCCTGATATGGTAAGGGGTGACAACCGGTGTGATAAACTCTTTGAAACCACCGGAAACGATCCAGGCAGTGTCTTCGTTCTTTTTGAAAAACTCTTTATTGCGCTCGAACGATCGGGAAACTTTCTTCTTTAAATGCGAAACGAGTTTGTCTAAATGTGTCCTGTTTGCGTTTAACAATTTTACGCGACCGGTTAAGCTTTCGCGGAATGATATCTTTCCCTCCATGGCCAAATTGGTAAAGTCTTCGATCTGCTGATAGATACGTTCGCGATCGGGATGATTTTCTAAAGATATTCGAGCCAATTCATCCAATGCTTCGACCTGTGTGAAGGTACTGTCGAAATCAATGATGTAGTAATTTTTCACGGTTATGTTGTTGATTTTATGGTTCAAGGGTTGTATTTGAGCGATATCTGCTGGAGTGTCAAGTCTAGCGGTTTAAATGTGTATCCGGTAGCATCCAGCACTTTTTTGTTTGAATAAGCGAGTTTGGCAGCCGAGGCCATAGCCGATTCGCGCGTCAGTGCGGGTCTTTTACCTTGCAGCAGCGCTACAAGCTTGGCTGCACGCCAGGCAATGCTAAGCATGAAGGGTTTAGCTTTGATCTTCGGACTGGGCTTGCCCAATAGTTTAGCAATGCGCTCTAGCAAATCTTTATTGCTGAGGTTTTCGCTGTTAAGGATAAAACGCTCGCCGCTAATGCGGGTGTCGTCCATAATATGAATCATGAGCTTGGCAACATCTTCTACATCGACGATGCCGACACTGCCCGGCGGATAGATTTTGAGTCCTTTTTGCACCATCTCAAAAATTACGCCCGATCCTTTCTTGCCAACGCCTGTGCCCATAATAACAGATGGATTGACAATATTTGCATCCAAGCCTTCCACGATGCCGCGCCAGACTTCCATCTCGCTCTCGTACTTGGAAAGCGCATATTTGGATGTTTTCTGACCATCATCCCACTTGCTTTCTTCCGTAACAGGCTCGCCAGCTTTGCTCGTGCCCAGTGCGGCGATTGAGCTGACATGCATTAGCCGAGCACCATGCGCTATGCAAAGATTCACGATATGCTGCGTGCCCTCACTATTGGTATGCAGCATGCTATCCCAATCTGCTGGCTGGTACGATATTTTTGCCGCGCAATGGTATACCTTGGTTACTCCTGTGAAGATGTCTGCCAGCGCAAAATAATCTACAATATCGGCATCTACCCACTGTATCAGCGAGGATGAACGTAAACTGTCGGGAATCGTGGAATCCGCTCTTTTTGTAGCCAATACGGCAATGCCATCATCAATTAAAAACTTAATTAATGTCGATCCTAAAAATCCTGTTCCGCCTGTTACTAATATCACTTGCTAACCAATTGTTGAAAACTTATTCTTCCCAAAAATAGCTTAATAAATGCATATTTGCGAAATACTCAGTACATTGTTTCTGTTTTTTGTGTTATTTATACTCATATTTTTATGTCTTTAGCTGATTTTTTTACGCCGATATCTATTCAGGACTTCTGCTCGGGAGCGGATTTTTATAACTCGCAGTTTGGTAAAATCATGCAGGCCTACGAAACGTCTTTTCCAGATTTAGCGGCCGTTGAATCTAAACCGCATATCGTATTGATTGGTGTAGAGGAGGAGCGGGGAGCCGTGAATAATGCCGGGACGAAAAAATCGCCAAATGCCATTCGTAAACATTTTTACAACCTTTATCAAGGGGATTATAACGTGCGTATTGCCGACTTGGGAAATATCCAGGCAGGGGCAACCATTCGTGATACGTATGTTGCGCTAAAGACGGTGATCGAAGAATTGGTGAAGCATGATATCTTACCAATTATTATGGGTGGTGGGCAAGATCTAACGTATGCTCAATATATGGCGTATGAAGGACTTGAACAGCGTGTAGAAGTGGCGATTATCGATGCTAAATTTGACCTCGATCAAGATAATGGCGAAGATACGGAGCTGAATGCTCATACCTATCTTAATCATATTATTCTGCACCAACCAGATTACTTGTTTAACTTGAGTAACCTCGCTTATCAAACTTACCTGGTGAGCAAGGAATCTATCAATATGTATGATAAGCTGTTTTTCAGCACGATGCGTATCGGGATGATGGCTGGTAAACTCGATCAGGCAGAACCGCTGATACGTGCAGCAGATATGTTGAGCGTAGATGTGGGGGCAATCCGTGCTTCGGAAGCTCCGGGAAATGCTAACGCTAATCCGAATGGATTGTATGGAGATGAAGCTTGCCAGCTTGCTCGCTATGCGGGCATGTCTGATAAATGCTCTTCAATAGGTTTTTACGAATACAATCCAACTTTTGACCCGATGGGCCATACAGCAAGCTTGGTGGCGCAAATGATCTGGTGTTTTGTAGACGGATTTTACAACCGTAAAAACGACGCGCCGCTCATTCCAAAGTCGGCATACATCATCTACCGTACGACGTTGGAAAATGATGATTATGAGTTGGTGTTTGTTAAAAGCAAAAAGTCAGATCGTTGGTGGATGCAGGTGCCTTATTTTGGTTCAAAGTCAATCAATGAACGTTATTATTGGGTGCCCTGCCGCTATGAAGATTACCAATTGGCTGTGGCCGGTGACATGCCGGACCTGTGGTGGAAAACGCACCAAAAACTGCAGTAAAATCAAACAAATCGGGATGTGCTTGAAGCATATTGGTTTTCTAATTTCTTGATGGCTCGGGCTTGACCTTGCCATTTTTATTTTCATTTTATTTTTTTACATGGAAGCAATACTAATAGGTTTTATAGCAATTCTTCTGGTTGTATTGTTACTGCTCGTCTGGTCGAGTGCCCAAAAGGTTGGCAAATCAGTTTTCGAGCGCACCGCGGAAGAAAAGCAAGTAGCGGTTTTGGAACTAGCCAAAGTATTGGAACGCGAGAAATTGCTGACGGAGAGCAAAACGTTGTTGGATAACGCGCTGGCGCGCGAACGACAGGAGCGAGCCGCCCTGGAGCGAACATTAGAAGGCACGAATGCCTACCTGCAAGCACAACAAGAGAAGTTTCAAGCGCAGCAGGAAGAGATGCTTCGGTTGCGGGAGCAGTTTCATCTGGAGTTTCAGCATATGGCCAATACCATATTGGAAGAAAAATCGCAGAAATTTACCGCCGTCAATCAGCAGCAGATGAATCAAATCTTGAATCCGCTCAAAGATAAAATCAAAACTTTTGAAGAAAAGGTAGAACGAACCTACCAGCAGGAAGCTGCTGAACGCAATGTTTTAAAAGGTGTGGTAGAACAACTGATGCAACAAAGTATGTTGATCAAGAATGAAGCAAATAATCTGACTAAAGCGTTAAAAGGCGATACAAAAAAGCAAGGAAATTGGGGGGAGATCATTCTGGAACGCGTATTGGAGCGGTCTGGCTTGTTGAAAGATCAGGAATATCGACTTCAGACGGCCTTCAAAGAGGCGGATGTGCGTAAAATACCGGATGCGATCATTTTATTGCCGGAAGAAAAGCATCTGGTTGTCGATTCGAAAGTATCGTTGGTAGCGTATGAAAAATGGGTCAACGCGGAAGATGAATTGGAGCAGGCGCAGTATTTGCGGCAGCATGTGCAATCTGTTGAAGGTCACGTGCGGGAATTGTCTGCTAAAAATTACCACGATTTGTACGGTATTCATTCGCCGGATTTTGTGCTGCTGTTTATGCCAATTGAATCGGCGCTGAGCGTAGCCGTGCGCGAAAAGCCTGACCTTTTTTCGGATGCGTGGGATAGACGCGTGGTCATCGTGAGTCCTTCGACGTTATTGGCCACCTTGCGCACCATTGCAAGCATTTGGGTGCAGGAGCGTCAGAACCGTAATGTGTTGGAAATTGCCAAAGAGGCGGGAGCGCTATATGATAAATTTGTTGGCTTTTTAGGCGATATGCAGCAAATTGAAGGTTATCTGCAGCGAGCCACAGAAAAACAGCAAGATGCCATGAAAAAGCTGTCTACAGGTCCGGGAAATGTAATTCGGAAGATTGAAAATTTAAAAACCCTGGGTGCCAAGGCAAATAAACAGATTGATAATCGCTTTTTGGAATAAAGGCGTTAACAACATGGTCATTTAGCTGCGTTAACGTAGCTAAATGACCATGTTGTTTTTAATAACCGGCAGCGGTGTCGTCGCCACGCGGATCAGCCCCGGTCTGCAATTTTCCGTTGGGCAGGACAATGATATTTTCCATCCGCCCGATGCTGCCACGTTTGTATAGCGTATAGCCGTCTTTTTCCAGGCTGCGACGTGTTTCTGCTGTAATTGCACCTTCTTCTACATCGATACGATCAGGCTTCCATTGATGATGGAAGCGCGGTGCCGAAACGGATGCCTGCGCATCCATATCAAATTCCAGCGCGTTAAGTATGCCTTGAAATACCGAGGTAATGATGGTCGATCCGCCTGGTGTACCGATAACCATTTTTAATTTATTATTTTCTTCTACGATGGTTGGTGACATGGCACTGAGCATTCTTTTGTGTGGCTCTATGGCATTTGCTTTGCCGCCAAGTAAGCCGTACAGATTTGGCGTGCCCGGTTTTACCGAAAAGTCATCCATTTCGTTGTTTAACAAAAAACCCGCACCCGCGACCCAAACGCCTGCTCCATACGAGCCGTTTAACGTGGTGGTAATCGAAACCGCATTACCATCTTTATCGACAATATTGAAATGCGTGGTTTCTTCCGATTCATAACCTGGAAACTTTGCTGCTTTCACCTCTGCGCTGGGCGTTGCCTTCTTTAGGTTTACTTTTGCCATGCGCGCCTGATTAAAAGCTTTATCTGTCAAGTGTGCTACGGGCACATCGTAAAAATCGGGGTCACCAAGGTGTGTTGCTCGGTCGGCATACACGCGCCTTTCGGCTTCTACCATGGCTCTCACCGTACTATCTGCTTGAAATCCCCACGATTTCAGTGGATATTTTTCGACCGATTGTAATAACGATACCAGCGCTATTCCGCCACTAGAAGGCGGCGGCATCGAAATTATTTTGTAATTTTTGTAGCTGCCGATGATTGGCGCTCTCCACACCGCTCGGTAATCACGAAGGTCATTAAGCGTCATGATACCGTTACCGCGCTGCATCTCAGCGACAATAAGATCTGCCGTTTCGCCCGTATAAAATCCTTTCGCCCCGCTTTTTGCGATGCGTTTTAAGGTCGCCGCAAGTTCTTTCTGCACAAAGCGATCGCCTTTTTTCCAGGGCGCTTCACGAATGATCTCCGCGCCATTCTTATTTAATTTTTTAAAGCGTTCCTGGTGCTCGTTAAACTCTTCGGCTTGCTGTTCAGTTAGCTCAAAGCCATTTTCAGCCAACGCAATTGCGGGCGCAAGTAATGTTGCCCATTCGGCTGTTCCATATTTTTTATGTGCTTCTTCCATACCAGCTACCGAACCCGGTACACCAGCCGCAAGTTGGCCGTCCAGGCTTAAGTCTGTAATCGGGTTGCCCTGCGCATCTAAATACATATCGCGATGTGATTTTTCGGGCGCTGTTTCCCGGAAATCCAACGATGTTGATTCGCCGCTTTTGGAGCGGTACAGCATAAAGCCGCCACCACCGATATTTCCGGCATTTGGATAAACAACCGCCAGACTAAATTGTACAGCCACTGCTGCGTCAATCGCATTACCGCCACTTTTTAAGATCGCTACGCCCACGTTTGAGGCTAGTGGATGAGCTGTGATGACTGCGCCATGGGCAAACTCATTTGTCTGCTGTCGTTCCGGCTGAACGGCACACGAAGCAATAAAGAAAAGGAAGAAAAAGAAGGAGAAATGTATTTTCATAAGGTAAATATAAATTAAAAATAGCTGCTTCCGCCAGCTTAAGGCTTTAAAAATGCCTTTTCCTGCTTAAGGGTTATGATTTTGGATAAAATAGGCAGATTATGCAATACGTTCAGTAACTTTATACGAGCTTTCTTACAGCGCCTGTCAACTTATACATAGATCGATGAAAAAAAACTTGACCACTGCTTT
>JAAIGF010221905.1_pt1 | contig 18925 bp, 12 predicted proteins | sample 6487441 | NCBI WGS metagenome assembly JAAIGF01 (sample SAMN13974129, study PRJNA590717) | phyllosphere metagenome | biome: pepper field; feature: multiple bacterial spot infested pepper fields; material: pepper leaves; isolation source: leaves from pepper fields | host: Capsicum annuum ... | reverse complement strand
TCCTCGGACCAGCGCAATTCAGTGTTGAACCAATGGCTGCACCACTACAACTGGCACCGTCCCCATATGGGGATCGGCGGCCAGCCACCCATCTCCAGAGTGCCAATGAACAACGTAGTGGGTTTACACAGTTAGTCGACTATCGCGCGCAGCGCGGGATTTTTTGCGGACCCCAATCAAAGCAGTCGACCAACGGTCGACTCTACCGGGCGATGTGCAGCGGCGGCGGGTACTGGCGGCCGGGGCGCAGCGGGCGGAAGTAATCGGCGTTGCGGTAGAAGGCGGCATCCTGCACCTCATGCCAGCCGGGAATGCCGGCCAGCGGCAGCGGCCGCAGCTGCAGCGGATCGCCCAGCACCCGGCCCTCGTCGATGGCTCGGGCGACCGTCTCGACGCATCCCGCCTCACCATCGCCCTGCACCACCACGCATTTGCCGACCAGCAGCCGGCCCGGCAGCAGCGCCTGCTCCATCAGCGCATGGCCGAACACCGCCACCACAGCGATGCCACCGCCCTTCCAGTGCGAAGGATCGAACAGTGCGCGCCAGTCGTGCGCGTCCCATGCGGCCAGCACGTCGGCATCGCGCACCTGCACGACCACGCCGGTTTCATCGAACTGGGTCAGCGCGGCCTGTGCGCGATTACGCTGGCCGGGCGCCATCGCCGCGATATGCAGGCACTGCCGTGCATTGAGCACGCGCTTGAGCCGGGGAAAACCCGCCCAGGCCAGCGCATTGAACAGGTCGTGCCAGTTGTCCGCGCGGGTCGCGAGGCGGCCCCGGGCGATGCGGGTTTCATAGTGCAGGCCATCGGCCAGCAGAGCGGCATCCTGCTCGACCAGCTGCAGCCCAGGCAGGGCCAGCCGGGCATCGAGCGCAGCGACGGTCGGCCAACCCGGTCCCGCCAGCAGATCGGCAAAGCCGCGCACGCCATCGAACAGCGGATGCTCGAACACCCGCGCATCGACCGCCGCACGCGGCGGCGGGATGAAGCGACGAGGGCCGCCTGCGTCGCCGCCGGCGGCCGTCGCTGCGGTCACAGCACCTTGAGGTCGAACGCCGGACGCGTGGCGCTGGCCAGCGCGTCACCGTACAGGTCGTACTCGTCGCTCTCGGTGATCTCCACGTCGACGAACTCGCCCACGCGCAGCGGCACCTGGTCGGCGTTCTGGATGTGCACCAGGCCGTCGATCTCCGGCGCATCGGCCTTGGAACGGGCCACGGCGATATCGCCTTCGATGGCATCGACCAGGCACTGCTGCACGGTGCCGATCTTGGCTTCCAGGCGCGCGGCGGAAATCTGCGCCTGCTTCTCCATGAAGCGGGCCAGGCGCTCCTGCTTCACTTCTTCCGGCACGGCATCGGGCAGGTCGTTGGCGGTGGCACCCTCGACCGGCGAATAGGCGAACGCGCCCACGCGGTCCAGCTGTGCTTCGTCCAGGAACGACAGCAGTTCTTCGAACTCGGCCTCGGTCTCGCCCGGGAAGCCGACGATGAAGGTCGAGCGCACGGTGATGTCCGGGGCGATGCGGCGCCAGTTCTGCACGCGCTCAAGGGTCTTCTCGACCGCACCCGGACGCTTCATCAGGCGCAGGATGCGCGGGCTGGCGTGCTGGAACGGAATGTCCAGGTACGGCAGGATGCGGTTCTCCGCCATCAGCGGCACCACTTCGTCCACGTGCGGGTACGGGTAGACGTAGTGCATGCGCACCCAGGCATCGAGCTCGGACAGGCCTTCGCACAGCGCCTTCAGGCGGGTCTGGTAGGCCTTGTCGCGCCACATCTTCTCGGCGTACTTCACGTCCACGCCGTAGGCCGAGGTGTCCTGCGAAACCACCAGCAGCTCGCGCACGCCGCCGCGCACCAGGCGCTCGGCTTCGCGCAGCACCTCATCCACCGGGCGCGAAACCAGCTTGCCGCGCATCGACGGGATGATGCAGAAGCTGCACTTGTGGTTGCAGCCCTCGGAAATCTTCAGGTAAGCGTAGTGGCGCGGGGTCAACTTGATACCGTAGTCGGGCACCAGGTCCACGAACGGGTCGTGCTTGGGCGGCAGCGCTTCGTGCACCGCTTCCATCACGCTCTGGTAGTCCTGCGGGCCGGACACCGCCAGCACGTTCGGGTACGCCTCGCGGATCTGCTCCGGGCGCTTGCCCAGGCAGCCGGTGACGATGACCTTGCCGTTCTGGTTCATCGCCTCGCCAATGGCGTCCAGCGATTCGGTCACCGCCGAATCGATGAAGCCGCAGGTGTTGACCACCACCACGTCGGCCGAATCGTAGGACGGGACGATGTCATAACCTTCCGAGCGGAGCTGGGTCAGGATGCGCTCGGAATCGACAAGGGCCTTCGGGCAGCCAAGGCTGACGAAGCCGACTTTGGGGTTCAGCTGGGACATGGAAATCGCGGGACTCTGGGGGCCTGGGCCCCTGCCGGCATGGCAGGGGGTCCTGGGGGCCGGGGCCTGAAAGGGCGCCAGTATAACGGGGTTGGTGGCCGGGCTCTGAACGGCCAGCCGCCTGATCGGGCACAGCCGCTGACACGCCGCTAACCCGGCCAGCGTCGACAATGCAGGCCTGTCCCCTGCAACGAGGTAACCGACGATGTCTGAATGGATCACCCTGGATACGCATCATGGCCCGGTCCGCGCCTGGCAGGTCCTGCCCGAGGGCAAGCCGCGCGCGGCGCTGGTGGTCATACAGGAAATCTTCGGGGTCAACGCGCACATGCGCGGGGTGGCCGAGCGCTTCGCCGCCGAAGGCTACGCCGTGCTGGCACCGTCGTTCTTCGACCTGGTCGATGGCCCGGAATCCGACCCCGATGCCCTGCCCTACAGCCCCGAGGGCGTGAAGGACGGCCTGGAGCGGGTCAACACCCTGGGCATGGAGAAGGCGCTGGAAGTGGTCCGCGCCGCGGCGACGCGCCTGGCCCCCTACGGCAAGGTCGGCACCGTCGGCTACTGCTGGGGCGGCAGCGTGGCCCTGCTGGCGGCGATGCGCCTGGGCCTGCCCTCGGCCAGCTACTACGGCGGCCGCAACGTCAATTTCCTCGACGAAACGCCCAAGGCACCGATGATCTTCCACTTCGGCGCCCAGGACAGGAGCATCCCGCCGGACGCTGTGCAGGCCCACCGCGAGAAGCTGCCGCAGATGGCCACCTACGTCTATCCGGCCGACCACGCCTTCAACCGGGAAGTCGGACATGCGTATGATCCAGACAGCGCCGCCCTGGCGCTGCAACGCACCCTGGACTTCTTCACGGAGCATCTTGGATGAGCGATTTCGAACTGGATTCACGCCTGGCCACCGACAGCGTTCTGGTAGCAGAAGGCCCGTTGTCGCAAGTGCGGTTGATGAACGACGAACGATTCCCCTGGCTGGTGCTGGTGCCGCGCCTGGCCGGGATCACCGAATGGATCGAGCTGGACGGCGAGCAGCAGGACAAGCTGCGCACCGAACTCAACCGCGCCTGCAAGGCCCTGCACGGCACGGACGGGGTGGAGAAGATCAACATCGGCGCGCTGGGCAATATCGTGCGCCAGCTGCATTTCCACGTGATCGGCCGCCACGACGGCGATCCGGCGTGGCCGGGCCCGGTGTGGGGCAGTGGTCCGGCGCACCGCTACGAGCCGGCCGCACTGGACCAGCATGTCGCCTACTGGAAGGAACGGCTAGGATATCCGGCCCATCCCTGAGCCTTTGACGACCCGATGCGCTTCAATCTCGTCGCCGCCATCCTGCTGATCCTGATCGGCTTGTTCATGCTCGCCAGCAACCTGGGCTGGACGCACCTGAACCTGTCCAAGCTGTTCCTGACCTGGTGGCCGGTCGGCCTGGTCGGCGTCGGCATCGCGATGCTGTTCGGACGCGGCAAATAAAGGTAGCGCCGGGCCATGCCCGGCGAATGCACCACGCGGCCCATACGAAAACGCCGGGCATGGCCCGGCGCTACCGATAGGTTGATCAGGTGCGCGGCAGGGTCACGCCGGTCTGGCCCTGGTACTTGCCGCCGCGGTCCTTGTACGAGGTCTCGCAGACGTCGTCGGCCGCCGCCTGGAAGAACAGCATCTGGGCCACGCCTTCGTTGGCGTAGATGCGCGCCGGCAGCGGCGTGGTGTTGCTGAATTCCAGGGTCACGTGGCCTTCCCACTCCGGTTCCAGCGGGGTCACGTTGACGATGATGCCGCAGCGGGCATAGGTGCTCTTGCCCAGGCACACCACCAATGTGTCGCGCGGGATGCGGAAGTACTCCACCGTGCGCGCCAGCGCGAAGCTGTTCGGCGGGATGATGCACTCATCACCGACGATGTCGACGAAGCTGCCCGGGTCGAAGTGCTTGGGGTCGACGATCGTGGAGTTGATGTTGGTGAACACCTTGAACTCACGCGAGCAGCGCACGTCGTAACCGTAGCTGGAGGTGCCGTAGCTGACGATGCGCTCGCCGTTGGCGTGCTTCACCTGCCCGGCCTCGAACGGCTCGATCATGCCGTGCTGCTCGGACATACGGCGGATCCAACGGTCACTCTTGATGCTCATGCTTTGTCCTGGGTACGAGGGGGCGCGTGGATTCTAGCAGGGGGCCGGGCACGCACGCCGCAGCCCCGCAGGCCTGGCCTTACAGCAGCGAAGACAGGATCTGGATCGAGGCACGCGGGCGCTTGCCCACCTCCTCCACCAGACGCTCGGCGGCGCGGCGGTAGGCCTGGGCCGCGGTCGACTCGGGCTGGGCGACGGTGATCGGGCTGCCAGCATCCCCCTGTTCGCGGATGTCGATCTGCAACGGCAGCGACCCCAGCAGCGGCACGCCGTACTGCGCGGCCATGCGCTCGCCGCCGCCCTCGCCGAACAGGTGCTCGATGTGGCCGCAGTTGCTGCAGGTGTGCACGGCCATGTTCTCGACGATGCCCAGCACCGGCACCTCCACCTTCTCGAACATCTTCAGCGCCTTCTTCGCATCCAGCGTGGCGATGTCCTGCGGCGTGGTGACGATGACCGCACCGGCCAGCGGAATCTTCTGCACCAGGGTCAGCTGGATGTCACCGGTACCCGGCGGCAGGTCGATCAGCAGGTAGTCCAGGTCGTCCCACAGCGTGTCTTCGAACAGCTGGGTCAGGGCGGCGGTCGCCCGCGGTGCGCGCATGATCAGCGGCGTCTCGTCTTCCACCAGGTAGCCGATGGACATGGTGTCCACGCCGAACGCGCGCATCGGCTCGATGCTCTTGTTGTCCGGGCTTTCCGGGCGCCCGGACAGGCCGAGCATGGCCGGCACGCTGGGGCCGTAGATATCGGCGTCGAGCACGCCCACGCGGGCACCGAGCTGCTGCAGCGCCACGGCCAGGTTCACCGAAGTGGTGGACTTGCCCACGCCTCCCTTGCCCGATCCCACCGCGATGACGTTACGGATGCGCGCATGGGGCGAAAGGCCCTTCTGCACCTGGCTGGCATGGGGACGACGGGCGGGGCTGTTCACTGCGGACTCCGGAAGCGGTTCATGGGGCGGGCAACCTCCCATCATACAAGTTCAGCCACGCTCAGCCCTTCCCGTCCTGCGCGCATATGCAACCGGCACTGAACGCGCGCTGCACGAGGAATACCACCTTCAGCAGAATCTCCCGGCAGCGCTGATTCAGTCGACCGCATTTAGGTGAAACGCGACAGTCATTTTAAATTCAATAGTTAAGGATAAGTGAATCTATTATTAAGCCAACCTGAAGACGAACCTCCAGACTCGGCAAATAAATACCCATCTCATTGATTTTGCTTATGAATTATCCGACATACGCAAAGATTCCTTACAACGTCGTGCCATTAACGTTAATGCCGTGTTACGTTCGGCTCCACAGCTTGGAAACTGAAGGCTGATTGAATGCCCCGGCAACGGGGGCTGCCTGCACTTACTTGATGGATGGGATATCGCAATGACTCGTCGTCGCACCAATGTCGTCCGCCACCCGCTCTCGCTCGCGCTGCTCGGCAGCCTGCTCGCCACCGCCCTTCCCGCCCTCGCCCAGGACAGCAAGGAGACCACCGACCTCGGTCGCGTGACCGTCACCGGTTCGCTCATCCCGCAGACCCAGGTGGAAAACCACACCCCGGTGCTGACCGTCACCGCCGAGGACATCCAGACCCGCGGCTTCACCAGCATCGCCGAAGTCCTGCAGCAGTCCTCGCTGACCACCGGCGGCCTGCAGGGCGGCCAGTCCTCCGCGGCCTTCACCCAGGGTGCCGAAGCGGCCGGCATGTTCGGCCTGGATCCGGGTTACACCAAGTACCTGATCAACGGCCGCCCGATGCTGCAGTACCCGGCGCTGTACAACGGCAGCGACGCCTTCAACAACATCAGCGGCATCCCGATCGACATCGTCGAACGTATCGAGATCCTGCCGGGCGGCCAGTCGTCGCTGTACGGCTCCGATGCCATCGCCGGCGTGGTCAACATCATCCTGAAAAAGCGCATGGATGGCGGCACGATCAACGTGCGCGGCGGCGCCTACACCGAGGGCGGCGGCAACAACGTCCGCGTCAGCGTGGCCAAGGGCTTCAACAGCGCCGATGACCGCTTCAACGCGCTGTTCAACGTGCAGTACGAAAAATCCAGTCCGATCTGGGGCTACCAGCGCGACCTGACCAAGGTGAACAACCCCGGCGGTTACAGCGCGCAGGTGCCGTCCAACGACTTCCTCGTCTACCTGCCCGACGAAAACAACGCATTCGTCATGATGGACCCGACCCGCTGCGCCAGCGTGGCCGGGCAGTTCGGCGGCACCACCGAACTCGGCGTGCGTGCCGCTGGTGAGTCCTGCGGTTCCAAGTACAGCGCTGGCTACCGCACCATCAAGAACGCCAAGGAAAGCAGCCAGTTCTATTCCTCGCTCAACTTCCAGGTGAACGAGAACTTCGAACTGTTCGCCGAGGCGCTCTACAGCCTCGAAGAGATCAACTACGTCACCGGTTCCGGCTACACGTTCTGGAGCACCGGGCCGGGCTTCGGTTACATCTATGACCAGGACACCGACCAGTACATGAGCCTGCAGCGCGCGTTCGCGCCGGAGGACATCGGCGGCCAGGGCTACCGTGACATCCAGGAAACCAACCGCAACAAGGCCTACCAGATCACCCTGGGCGGCCGCGGCACCTTCGGCACCAACTGGGATTACAGCGCCAGCTTCAGCCGCGGCGAATACAAGCTGACCGAGCGCGGCTTCGCACGCTGGGCCGAGCCGATCGACAGCTGGTTCGAACAGAACGTGTTCGGCCCGGTGCTTGGCCAGACCGATGATGGCTACAACATCTACAGCCCGAACTGGGGCGCGTTCTACTCGCAGCTGCCGGCAGGCGCATTCCAGAGCTTCACCGGCTACACCTACAACCAGAGCCGCACCTGGCAGAACCTGGGCCGCGTGCAGCTGACCAACAGCGGTCTGTTCTCCCTGCCCGGTGGCGACGCCGGCCTGGGCATCGTCGTCGAAGGCGGCAGCGAAGGCTGGGACTACAGCCCGGATGCGCGCCTGCTCAATGGTGATGTCTGGGGCACCACTTCGGTGGCCGGCGCCGGCCATCGCAGCAACTACGCGGTGACCGGCGAACTGCGCCTGCCGCTGCTCGACTCGCTCACCGTCACCGGTTCGGGCCGCTATGACGCCTTCAAGATCGCCGACAACACGGTCGACAAGTCGACGTACAGCATCGGCGTCGAGTTCCGTCCGATTGAAAGCCTGCTGTTCCGCGGCAAGTACGGCACCGCGTTCCGTGCGCCGTCGCTGCCCGATGCATTCCAGGGCGAAAGCGGCTTCTACACCGCCGCCACCGACTACTACCGCTGCGCCCAGCTCGGCTTCGAGCCGGCCGACACCGTCGGCTGCCCGTATGCAGGCCAGTCGACCTTCGGCGTGCAGTCGGGCAACCCGGAGCTGGAACCGATCACCGCCGATGTGTGGAACGCCGGCGTGGTCTGGGCACCGATGGCCAACCTGTCGCTGTCGGTGGATTACTACCGCTGGAAGATCGAGAACGAGGTCGACACCCTCAGCTCCGACCAGCTGCTGCGTGCCGAGTACTACTGCCGCAACAACCTGGACAACAACACCAACGCCACCTGCCAGAACGTGGCCGACTGGGTCACCCGCGATGCATCGGGCAACCTCGACCAGATCTACACGCCCAAGCTCAACGTGGCACGGCAGAACCTCAATGCGCTGACCGCCAGCTTCAAGTACGTGCAGGACATTGGTCGCTTCGGTTCGCTGCAGTTCGCCAGCAACTACACCAACATCCTCAAGCGCGAAGTGCAGCCGCAGACCGGCGATGACTACCTGGACCTGCTGCGCGATCCGTATGCGATGTGGAACTACCAGGCCTTCGCCAAGGTGCGTGCCGATGGTTCGGTCGGCTGGGCGAAGAACCAGTGGACCACCACCCTGTACTACAACTACATCGGCCGCACCCCCAACTACATGGCGTACCTGGGCGAAGGCTACGACTACGTCCACTCCTCCGGCTACAAGGCCGGCAAGTGGGGCTCGTACACCACCTACAACCTGAGCGTGAGCTACCGCGCGATGGACAACCTGACCCTGTCGCTGATGGTCAACAACGTGTTCAACAAGAACCCGTCGAGCCAGCGCCACAGCTTCGGCGGCAACATCAGCGCACCGTACAACGAAAGCCTCTACAACCCGTACGGCCGGGCGATCTACGCCCAGATGCAGTACGACTTCGGCGCCAAGTAAGCGCCGCGAGGCTCCTGGGATGACTGACACTGGCCCCGCTTCGGCGGGGCCATTTTTTTTGCCCGCGTGGCTGGCCCGCGGGCGCCGCAATGGCAGCGCCCCCCTCCGCCCGGCCTCACAACCCGAACTGCTGGCTGAACACCCGGCACCGTATCCACCCTTCACCGGAGGTCGGCGCGGCCTGCCATGCAGCAATACCCCGCTCCGGCGGGGCCTTTTTACTGGGCAGTGCCGGACCCGGCCGCCACCCGGCGTCGCGCCCCCCCTTCACGGCAAGTTGACGGCCAGCCGCCTCTCGTTCATCTTCGGCTCATTATTCGTACTGCTGCCAAGGATGCCAACATGCAACGCCCTCGCTCCACCCCCGCCTTCCGGCTCGCTGCAACCGTGGCCGGACTCTGCCTCGGAGTGTTCCACGCTTCCGCCACCCCGCTGTCGGCGGAAGACTTCGCCAAGATCCCGGCCCTGCAATCGGTCACGATGAGCCCGGATGGCAAGCAGCTGGTCGCCATCATCGCAGCCCCCGGCAGCGACAATGGCGATACCGCGCTCGCCAACTGGAACCTGGACAAGCTGGACAGCGGCCCGGTGGCGATCACGCCGTCCGGCGACCGCATGAAGTTCATCGCCGCCAGCGCACTGAAGGCCGGGCGCAGCCTCGTGATCAGCCGGCAGGAACTCACTGCCCAGCTGGCCGGTTGCGGTGAGGGCAACACCATCGGCACGACCAAGACGTTCCTGTCCAAGGCGTACCTGACCGACAGCACCCAGACAAAGTTCGACGAAGCCTTTGCCGACAACTCGCGCAAGCTTGGCATCAGCGAACAGACCCAGCGCTGCCTGGAGATTGCCGGCACGGCCTCGCTCGTGCATTCGCTGCCGCTGGATCCGGACAAGGTCATCATCTCGCAGATCAACCAGTCCAACTTCTCGGCCAGCTACTACCTGTTCAACCTGAAAACCGGCCAGACCGAGCTGCTGTTCCGGGGCGACGCGCGCTCCACCCCGGGCCTGTTCCACCCGCGCAATGGCGAGCTGCTGACCCGCACCCAGATCGAGCCGGCCGGCACCAGCGAGTACGAGCAGCAGATCTTCATCAAGAACAAGGCCAGCGGCAAGTTCGAAAAGCACGACACGCTGACGACCCGGCTCAGTGAGCGCTACACGATGGATGTGGCCGGCATCGACGATGAGACCGGCAAGCTCTACATCCTCACCGACAAGTTCTCCGAGCAGGTACAGGCCCGTCTTTACGACCCGGCGACCCGCACCTTCGACAACGAACCGCTGGCGGCACATCCGGACTATTCCATCGGCGGCCTGATCCTGGGCACCAAGCCCAGTAATTTCAACCAGGTCCTGGGTTTCTACGTGGATGGGCCGCGGCGCGAGGCAGTGTTCGTCGACCCGCAGATGAAGTCGCTTCAGGATGGGCTGAAGAAGGCCTACCCAGGCAAGTACATTACCATCTCCGGCTACAACGACGACCTCTCGCGCGTTCTGTTCACGACCAACAGCGCCGACTCTCCCACGACCTATTACATCCTCAGCGATCGCTCCAAGGTCACCACCCTGGGCAGCGAACGGCCCTGGATCGATGGCAAGCAGATCGGCGAACAGCGCTGGATCACCTATACCGCACGCGATGGCCGCAGGATTCCAGCCCTGCTTGACCTCCCGGCGGGCTGGAAGGACGGTGACCCGGCCCTGCCTGCCCTGGTCCACCCGCACGGCGGCCCGTGGGCACGCGACTACGCGGGCTGGGATGTTTCCGGCTGGGTACCCTACTTCACGTCGCGCGGCTATGCGGTCATTCGCCCACAGTACCGCGGCACCTCCGGCCTGGGCCGCAGCCTTTGGCTCGCCGGCGACAAGCAGTGGGGCCTGGCCATGCAGGACGACAATGACGACGCCGCCGCGTGGCTGGTGCAGCAGGGCATAGCCGCCAAGGACCGGCTGGCCATCTTCGGATACTCCTATGGTGGCTTTGCCGCCGCTGCCGCCACGGTGCGTCCGAATTCGCCTTTCCAGTGCGCCATCGCGGGGGCTCCGGTAACCGATCTGGGCAGGGTTGGCATGTCATGGAGCGAAAACCGACTGCAGCGCATCCTGCAGGGGCAGACCGTCAAGGGCATGGATCCGATCCAGAACACGGACAAGGCCGGCATTCCCGTGCTGCTCTACGTCGGCGACCGCGATGTCCGCACGCCCTCGTTCCATGCGCGATCGTTCTACAACGCCGTCCAGGGGAAGGTCCACGCGAAGTTCGCCCTGATCCCCGACATGCCGCACAGCATGCCCTGGTACCCGTCCCACTACCGCGCCACCTTGCCGTTGATGTCGGACTTCCTGGCCAAGGAATGCGGCCCGGGCGGCCTTTAAGGAGGCGGCCTCGCCCCGCACCGAGCTAGAGACACCGCCGGCCAGCCGGCGGCGTCTTGCAGGGAAATCTGAATTCCGCATTAGCATCAATGCGTTACAGGCGACAACCATTCATGTTGCATTAAATTTACGCCACACATACACTCGGTTAACCAACGCATAACAACTGGGAGAGAACCACAGTGCGTAAGACCATCCGCCACATTTCGCCAATCCGCGTTCCGCTTGCTCTGGCAGTGATTGCCTGTCTGCAGGCTGCACCGGCCCTGGCCCAGGAAAGCACCCAGCAGGAAGCGGCGACGTCAAGTGCCTCCCAGGCTGAAAGAAAGGCAACCGACCTTGACAAGGTGACGGTCACCGGCTCGCTGATCCGCCGCGCGGACTATGAAACCACCTCCCCGGTGTTCACCATTGACACCGAGCGCAACGCGGCCCAAGGGCAGACCAGCGTCAGCGAGTTCCTGCAGAAGTCCGCCATCGGCGCTGCCGAGACCCAGATCACCAACCAGTTCGGCGGATTCACCACCGACGGCGGTACCGGCGTGCAGACGTTCTCGCTGCGTGGCCTGGGCGCCAACCGCACTCTGGTCCTGCTGGACGGCCAGCGCCCAGGCCCGGCCGGTACCCGTGGTGCTGTAGGCGCGTTCGACCTCAACGTGCTGCCTACGGCCGTGCTGCAGCGCGCCGAGATCGTGAAGGATGGCTCGTCCTCGATCTACGGCTCTGACGCCGTCGCTGGCGTGGTCAACCTGATCACCAAGAAGAACTTTGATCGTCCGGAACTGACCGTCACTGGTCGGGTGCCGACCGCAGGGGGTGGCGAAGTGTTCTCCGCCTCGCTGGCCAATGGCTGGAACTTCGACAACGGTAGCGTCGTGGCAGCTGTCGAGTGGTATCGCCAGAATGAACTGACCCGTGGCGACCGCGACTTTTTCAAGTGCGCACAGGACATCGTATGGGACGATGCCGGCAACCGCATCGATCGCGTTGACCAGTCGATCACCGCAGGCACCAAGTTGGGTAACTGCCAGAACATGCTGCACAACGTCATCGACGTGGGCGCCGTGCGTTATGTGCCCAGCACCGATGGCAGCACTGTCGGTCCGTTCCCGGGGTACCGCCCGCGCGCGAACCAGACCTACGCCAACGGCAATCCGAATGCGACCTATCAGGAACCGTACAACTTTGAAGGCTACGGCAGGGCACAGATCGTCAACCGCCAGGAGCGCAAGACGGTCTACTTTGCGACGGACTTCGGCTTTGACGCGTTCAACTGGAAGACCCAGTTCCTGTACAACAACCGCACCACCGACACCTTCGCGTGGCGCCAGTTCTTCCCGACCGTACTGATCCCGGGCACCACTACCCGCGCTCAGCCGGTCCTGCCGTTCAAGTCAGCTTCCAACACCGAAGTCGACTACTACTACTTCGCCAACAAGTTCGATGGCGTGTTCGGCAACAGCACATGGGGTTGGGAAATCAATGCCAACACCAGCCACTCCAGCGGCAAATACAGCAACCTGGGCATCCGTAACTCGATCACCGGCGATCTCGGTCGTCCGGGCACGGGTACCACGCCGGCTGCAAATTACTTTGATCCCGGCTACTTGAGCGGCGCCAAGGTCGACGAGCTGGTCTCCATCCTGGGCGTCTGGGCCAAGGGCAAGACCACGTACGACCAGACCACGATCAACGCCGTCTTCAGTGGTGAACTGTTCGACCTGCCGGCCGGTGCTGTTGCCACCGCTGCCGGTGTCGAGTACCGCACCTACGAGATCGATGACCAGCCGGGTGCAGATTTCGCCGACATCTGGGGCTCGACCACCGCCGGCCGTACCAAGGGCGACGAAAGCGTCAAGGAAGCCTTCCTTGAAGTGGACGTTCCGCTGATCAAGGGCGTTCCGGGCATCGAGTCGCTGTCGATCAACGGTTCAGGCCGTGTGTTCAAGTACGACACCGTCTCCGGTTCGGACAACGTCTGGAAGTTCGGCGTGAACTGGCAGATCATCCCGTCCCTGCGCCTGCGTGGCAGCATCGGCACCTCCTACCGCGCGCCGGGCCTGTATGAGCTGTACTTGGGCAACCAGACCGGTTTCCAGGCACAGACCGCGATCGATCCGTGCATCCGCTGGGCCGAAGGCACCAACAGCAATGCTGCTGCCAACTGTGCCGCAGCTGGTATTCCGGGCGATTACACCGCCGCAGGCAACAGCAGTGCCACCGTGTTCACCCGCGGCGGCGCCGGCGGCGACCTGAAGCCGGAAACCTCCCGTGCCCGCAGCATCGGCTTGGTCTTCACCCCGTCCTTCGCCGACCTCAGCGTTGCCATCGACTACTTCGACTACGACGTGCGTGACCAGATCACCGCGCTGGGCGCCGCCTCGATCCTGGAAGGCTGCTACGAGTCGTCCACCTTCCCGAACCGCTACTGCGATCTGTTGCGCCGCAACCCGAACACGGGTGACAACGCCAACATGATCACCGAGGTGTACGCGCAGTACCTGAACATCAACCGCCAGCGCACCCGCGGCTGGGACATGACCCTGAACTGGGAACATGAGTTCAGCTTCGGCAAGTTCTCGCTGGACTCCCAGGTCACCTATACCGTCGAAGACACCGCCGAGCTGTTCGACAGCGCTGCCGCAAGCGGCCTTTCCTCGTCCGACCAGCTGGGTGACTTCGGCCGTCCGGACCTGGTCGGCAACCTGGGCCTGACCCTGAAGCGTGGCGATTTCACTTACAACTGGCTGACCCAGTACATCGCCGAAACCAAGGACCCGGACCTGTCGGAAACCTTCACTTACCAAGGCCGTCCGAATTCCCACCGCGACATCACTGCCGGCAGCCGCTGGTACCACACTGCCTCGTTGAGCTACGAGCAGGCTGACTGGCAGATCCTGGTGGGCGTGTCCAACGTGTTCGATGCCAAACCGCCGCTGATTTCGAGCAGCGTCTATTCGTCGCGCTACGGTAATACGCATCCGTTCGCCACCCAGTACGACTACTACGGCCGCACCCCGTTCGTGCGTCTGAAGTACAAGTTCTGATCCAGCGGTAACAGCGACACCCCGACAGGCCCGGCTTTTGCCGGGTCTGTCTTTTTATGGGCCCCAGCCGCCCCTTGCCATCGCCCATGACCTTCGACACCCTTGCATGACCGGCCGGCGGCGTATCGTTCGGCCCACGGCCGTCCTGCGGCCCTTCCCTGACTCACTCGGCCTGGAGGCCATACAAGTGACCCGTACTCCCAAGATCGTGCTGCTGACCCTGGCCGTTTCGGCCGCGCTGGTCGGCTGCGGCAAGACCGATACCCCGGCAAAGGATGCCGCCGCCTCCACGCCGGCCGCCACTGACCAGGCCACCACCTACAAGCTGGACGAAGCCAAGCTGCCGGCCTACAACGCCTTCCAGGCCAGCGACCTGGACAGCAATCTGGACGCCTGCGGCGCCTTCGGCGACTACGTCAACGGCAAGTGGCTGGCCGCCAATGAGATTCCGGGCGACCGCACCAGCTGGGGCGCCTTCACCATCCTCGACGAGCGTTCGGTAGCGGTGCAGCACCAGCTGGCCGAGCAGGTTGCCCAGGTCAAGAACCCGAACCACATCGAGAAGATCGTCGGCGACCTGTGGGCCACCGGCATGGACGAGGCCAAGATCAACGTCCAGGGCATCGAGCCGCTGAAGGCCGACCTGGCCGCCATCGACGCCCTCCAGGACAAGGCCGCCATCGCCGATTACCTGCGCACCAGCGCCGCCAAGGGTGAAAACATCCTGTTCGGCTTCGGCGCCGAAGCGGACTTCAAGAACTCGGCCATGAACATGGCCTACGCCAGCCAGGGCGGCCTGGGCCTACCGGACACCACCTACTACACCGACGCCAAGAATGCCGACAAGCTGAAGGCCTACCAGGCGCACGTCGCCAAGGTGCTGGAACTGTCGGGCGTGGCCGCTGCCGACGCCGCCAAGCAGGCCGAGGACGTGGTCAAGTTCGAGACCCGCCTGGCCAAGGCCTCCAAGTCGCGCGTGGAACTGTCGCGCAACGTCGAGCTGTTCTACAACCCGCTCACCCTAGCCGACGCCGACAAGCTGACCCCGAACTTCAGCTGGACCGAGTTCTTCAAGTCGCAGGGCGTTGCCGCGCCGGAGAAGTTCTCGCTGGCCATGCCGGCCTTCCACGAGGAAGTGAGCAAGGCCCTGGGCGACACCGATCCGTCGGTCTGGCGCGCCTACCTGCGCTTCCACACCGTTGACGGCGCGTCGCCGTACTTGGCCGACGCCTTCGTGCAGGAGAACTACGAGTTCTACGGCAAGACCCTGAACGGCCAGAAGGAACAGAAGCCGCGCTGGAAGCGCGTGCTGGGCACCATCGAGAATGATGCCGGCGAAGCCTTCGGCCAGCTGTACGTGAAGGTCGCCTTCTCGCCGGAAGCCAAGGCGAAGATGGAAGAACTGGTGAAGAACCTGGCCGCGTCGCTGAAGGAACGCATCCAGGGCCTGAGCTGGATGAGCGACGAGACCAAGGCCAAGGCCATCGCCAAGTGGGAGACCTTCACCCCGAAGATCGGTTACCCGGACAAGTGGCGTGACTGGGCCGGCCTGCAGACCCAGCGCGACAGCTACCTGGGCAACGTGCGCGCGGCCAACGAGTTCAACTACAAGTTCAACCTGTCCAAGGTCGGCAAGCCGGTGGACAAGACCGAGTGGGGCATGACCCCGCAGACCGTCAATGCCTACTACAACCCGCTGCAGAACGAGATCGTGTTCCCGGCCGCCATCCTGCAGCCGCCGTTCTTCGACCCGAAGGCCGACGACGCGCTGAACTACGGCGGCATCGGCGCGGTGATCGGCCACGAAATGACCCACGGTTACGACGACCAGGGCGCACGCTTCGGGCCGAGCGGCAACCTGGAAGACTGGTGGACCCCGGCTGACAAGAAGAACTTCGAAGGCCTGACCGGCAAGCTGGTCAAGCAGTTCGACCAGTACAAGGTTGACGGCCAGGCAGTGAACGGCCACCTGACCCTGGGCGAGAACATCGCCGACCTGGGCGGCCTGGCCACCGCCTACGACGCCCTGCAGAAGGCCACCGCCGGCAAGGAAGATCCGAAGGTCGACGGCTTCACCCGCGACCAGCGCTTCTTCTTCAACTGGGCCACCGTGTGGCGCACCAAGTACACCGCAGAAAACGCCAAGGTCCGCCTGGCCACCGACCCGCACGCCCCGGCGCAGTTCCGTGCCATGGGTGCGCCGTCGAACCTGCCGACCTTCGCCGCTGCATTCCAGTGCAAGGCCGGCTCGCCGATGGCCCGCACCGGCGACCAGCAGGTGGTGATCTGGTAAGCCGCGGCTGACGCCAAGGTGAACCTGCAAAGGCCCGGGATTTCCCGGGCCTTTGTTTTTGGCGGGGTCGGATCCCCTGCGCGCAGCGCGAGGGCTCTGACCCCATTCAGGTGACACCATCCACGCATGGCGTGGATCTACTGGCCACACCATCCGGTAGCGCCGGGCCATGCCCGGCAGAAGCCGCGTGACGCATGCATCCCGTGCCCATGCCATTACCACCCGGTAGCGCCGGGCCATGCCCGGCGAACGCGGCGTGACGCGTGCATCCGTGCCCATGCCATTACCACCCGGTAGCGCCGGGCCATGCCCGGCGAATGCGGCGTGACGCGTGCATCCCGTGCCCATGCCATTACCACCCGGTAGCGCCGGGCCATGCCCGGCGGAAGCCGCGTGACGCATGCATCCCGTGCCCATGCACGGCTTGCTATAGTTCGCCCGCCCTCAATCCATCACGGATTCGTTCTACATGCCCAATTTCCGTCCGCTTGCCGTCGCCCTGGGTATCAGCCTGGCGACCCTGGTCCCGACCCACGATGCGTTCGCTGCCAAGAAGAAGGCCGTGCGCGCCCCGGCCGTCAGCGCTCAGTGCAGCGATTTCTACGATGCCACCAACGCGGACTGGCTGAAGGCCAACCCGGTACCGCAGTCCGGCGCCGCCACCGCGCTGGGCCAGCTGGTCGACCGCAGCCGCCAGCAGCAGCGTGAACTGCTGGACGCCGCGATGAAGGCGCCGCAGGGCAACGTGCAGAAGCTGCTGGGCGACTTCTGGGCCAGCGGCCTGGACGAAGCCGCGGTGGAAGCCGATGGCTCCAACCCGATCGCCCCGCTGCTGACCCGCATCAACGCGATCAAGAAGGCCAAGGACGTCCCGGCCTCGATCGCCGCCCTGCACCAGGTCGGCATCCCGGTGGCCTTCAACTTCGGCCCTGACGTGGACCTGAAGGCGCTGGACCGCCACATCGGCTACTTCATGCAGGGCGGCATGGGCCTGCCCGACCCGGCCTTCTACACCCGTACCGACGCCGACACCGTGGCCCTGATGGGCCGTTACCGCAACTACGTCAAGCAGATCCTAGCCCTGACCGGTACCCCGGCAGCCAAGCTGGATGCCGAGTCGCAGTCGGTGATCGAACTGGAAACCGAACTGGCGCGCAACGCGCAGTCGCTGGCCGGCATCAACAACCCGTTCAACAACTACGCGCCGATCTCGACCAAGGATCTCAACAGCCGCTACCGCAACCTGCAGCTGGATGCCTTCCTGAAGGCGCAGGGCGTGAACGACGACCTGGTCTCGCTGGCCGACCCGGGCCTGTTCAAGCAGCTCGACACGATGGTCACCAAGCTCAAGCCGGAACAGTGGAAGGCCTACCTGCGCTGGCGCGTGGGCGACTCGATGGCGCCGTACCTGTCCAAGGCCTACCGTGACGCCGAGTTCGAATTCCGCGGCCGCGTGCTGCGCGGTGAGACCCTGCCCGCGCAGCGCTGGGAAAACGTGCTGGACGCCATCAACGTGGCCGCTGGCCCGATGGTCGGCCGCGAGTACGCCGCCCGCCACCTGTCCGCCGAAGATCGCCGCCAGGCGGCGTGGATCGTCGACAAGGTGCGCGAAGTGCAGATCGAGGCGGTCAAGAACAGCACCTGGATGAGCGCCGAGGCCAAGACCGAAGCACAGGCCAAGCTGGCCGCACTGAAGATCGAGATCGGCACCCCGCTGCGCGACCTGGATTACAGCGTGCAGCCGATGGGCCGTGGTTCGTTCGGCGGCAACATGCTGATCGCATCGACCTGGCGCCATCGCGAGGAAATGAAGCGCATCGGCAAGGGCAACGCCGACCGTCGCTGGGACGTGCTGCCGCAGCAGCCGTCGCTGGCCTACGACCTGGCGCAGAACCGCCTGATCGTCACCGCCGCGATCCTGCAGGGCCCGGTGTTCAACGCCAAGGCCGACGCCGCCGACAAGTTCGGCAGCTTCGGTGGCCTGGTCGGCCACGAACTGAACCGCGCCGTCGACGCCAAGGGCGCCCTGGTCGATGCCAAGGGTGAACTGCGCAGCTGGTGGACCCCGGCCGACAAGACCGCCTGGGCCCTGCTCGGCAGCCGCGTGGCCGCGCAGTACGGCGCCTATGAATTCCCGGGCGTGAAGGGTGCCAGGGTCAACGGCACGCTGACCCAGGAAGAGAACCTGGCCGACATCGCCGGCCTGGAACTGGCCTGGGCGGCGTATACCGCGCAGGAACCGAAGGCCAAGCCGGCGCAGCAGCAGGGTTTCTTCCGCGCCTGGGCCGCCCTGTGGCCGCAGCAGCTGTCGCCGAACGAGGCCGCACGCCGCCTGACCGCCGACATCCGTGCACCGGGTCGCTGGCGCACCAACGGCCCGCTGTCGAACCTGCCGGCCTTCGGCGCGACCTTCAGCTGCAAGGCCGGCCAGCCGATGCAGCGCACCGACGCCGAGCAGATCAAGGTCTGGCGCTGA
>JAAIGF010221623.1_pt1 | contig 18938 bp, 15 predicted proteins | sample 6487441 | NCBI WGS metagenome assembly JAAIGF01 (sample SAMN13974129, study PRJNA590717) | phyllosphere metagenome | biome: pepper field; feature: multiple bacterial spot infested pepper fields; material: pepper leaves; isolation source: leaves from pepper fields | host: Capsicum annuum ... | reverse complement strand
TTGATATATGGAAATGTCTTATCATCCTTGAGTAGCACATTATACTTCGGCTGATGCGTCTTGATCAGATTACACTCCAAAATGAGTGCCTCCATATTGCTACCCGTTACAATATATTCAAAATCGCGGATATCCGCGACTAGTCGCTGGGTTTTGCCATCATGGCTACCTGAAAAGTAAGAACGCACGCGGTTTTTGAGTATCTTAGCTTTACCGACATAAATAATCGTTCCCTGTCTGTTCTTCATCAGATAGCAGCCGGGCAGATCAGGCAGCAAAGCAAGTTTATTACGGATATTATCCATTGCTTGCTCCTGCTCCCGGATCGTTTCGATATGCGAGTCCATGGCGTGCTCCTTTCTGTATCGCTACCGTTCATACATAAACGGCAACATATGTTCTATTATAAACAAAATGCCCCTTCGAATCCATTACCCTGCTGTAAACATAACAAAAACCTCCGGCACAAGGCCGAAGGTTCAAGTATCGTTGTACATCCACTCTAAAGTGGAAAATCACAACTTGTATTTATTCGTTCAAAACAGTATGGATTTTGTGCTCCGCAAAAATCCTTTTTCGTTCTATACCGCCCGCGTTTATAGTACCAAACGCTGAAGACGAATTATTGATGTTTTGCAAGAATGGATTTCAGGGAATCCTTAGAGTTCAAGCCTACAACTTTATCAACAGGTTGACCGTCTTTAAAGAAGATCATTGTTGGGATACTCATTACGCCGAAACGGGAAGCCGATTCAGGGTTTTCATCCACGTTAACTTTAGCGATTTTCACGCTGTCGCCAACTTCAGTTGCCAGTTCGTCCAGGATTGGAGCGAGCATTTTACAAGGACCGCACCAAGGTGCCCAGAAGTCTACCAATACTGTGCCTTGTTCTTCTACTTCATTTGCGAACGTTTGATCAGATACATTAACGATTGCCATGGAAATAGCCTCCTTAGATACATTTATTTTAATTATTCATTATTTAAACAACGAATGAGGTTCATACAACCTTATTATAACACAGTCGAGCGAATTCCGAAACAGCAAATACGAATCTTTCATATCTAACTTTAATTTAGTAAGTATTATCCGTTTTGGAATTAACTTGTGTTATAACTGACTTTTATTATAATGATTTCTTTTGAAAATGGAATGGGCTTCATCAGAAACTCATGATTGATGTGGAGAGCAGACACTAGTAGCGTCCTTTTCCCTTATTTCCTTTCCTGCGTTCTGTGCGTTTGCAGCATATATTGAAAAAACTCATTTAAGTTCTTAAGTTCAAGTATCTATTTACTTGGATGCCATGTCGTCCATGCCACCGCGTTTATTTTCTCCACTAACACTAACTACGTCAACAAATGGAGCGATACGGTTGAGTAGGCGCTCGCCTTTGTAGCGTTCTTCTCCATCTTTGTTCGTGAAGCTCAAGTGTTGAAGCAAGGCTTCCATCGAATAATTGGATGTGTAAAAGGTCGGCTTGCGTTCCATCCGGTAATTGAGGATGGCACCTAGTACATGATCGCGTACCCATGGGTTTAGATTTTCGGCTCCAATGTCATCGAATACGAGCAGATCGGTGTTTTTCATGATTTCAATCGTTTGTTTGAGACGGCTGTTATCTTGTAGCATTGATTTTAGATCTTCAACAAACTCGGGCATGTAGACGATGACGCCGGTATAGCCGACTTTGGCAAGTTCATGCAGCATATACGACATAAGGAATGTCTTGCCTGTACCGAAGTGGCCGACTAGATATAATCCTTTGGCAGTTAGCCCACTTTGTTTGACCTGATTAATATAATGGAAAATCTGCTTGACTGCCGGGACGCGCTCCATATCTTTGGATACGATCTCGACGGCATTGTAGCCTTCATTTAAGGCACGATCATCTACATAAAAGCTCTGAATTCGTTCACGCACTTGCAGCTCATGTTGTCGGACGAGCTGTTTTTGACACGGGGTTTTACGTTCATGTAGTCGTGTGCCTTCTTCAGAAGGTTGTACAACCAGATTAGTATAATGCCCTTGAAAATCATTGGGACAGCGATCCAGTCCCGGACAATTATCACAATTCCGTCGATCACCAACGAACTGGTATAGCTTGCTCAGATTCGTTAGGAGCTCCCGGTCTGTTAGCTCGGGATGCTTACTGCGCAGCTCTAGCACCAGCGGATCACCCAGAAGCTGCGCGGCAATTTTATTCGATTGTTCCCGAAAGCGGGAATTTTTCATCTGCCGCAGCAGATCACCGATGGATTCCATGGTGGTTGGCCCCTTCCTCGATATCACATACATCGTCGCTATCGCTTCGATTGTCTGCTATCTCTTTCTCTCTATATACGTGTTCACGATATCCTAATACGAGTTGAAATAAGAAAAGGATGTTTGCAGAGCAAAATATCCATTCCTATTGTAAGACTTCATCATCACATAATAACTCTTCATTATCATACCGCTCGTTTGCTTATCCGCCTTGCTTACCCGATTGTAGCTGCTCGGCAAGTCGCATCACTTCTGCAAGCTCATCCTCGGAGATGCCAGAAGCTTGTCCCTTCGAGTTCTCCACAATTGGAATTTCCGGCTTCGGACGTGCATTATTGCGATTGTACGTATTACGACCACGCTTGCCGCCAGCCGCTGCTCGACCTTGGGCCGGGTCATTTAGCTGTTGATCCAGCTTCTGCTGCTCACGTACATAACGAACCGCTTTTTCATACGTGGTCACTTGCTGATTCAGCATATTCGTTACAATCCAGTCGACAAACTTGCTGCTCAGTCGCTCGCCTGGCTGTGACATCTTCACCGCTAAGAGATAGTGAATGAGCACGTTCATCACTTCTTCAGGCAATTTATAATTAATATCAATATGCTCAAAAATATCGTGAATACTGTTCGGCACACTACCCGGATAGAACATCTCCAGTACGCGTGTATACGGCTGATTGCGGAGCATCATATTATACTGGCTCGTATCGCATTTGCCTGTAAACTGCCTTGGCACATCGAGGAAAAATTCCATTTCCACCGCATGCTCGATCGGCGTATCCGAAGATGCTTCAGCGCTCTTGTTCGGAGATTCTGCCGCTTGATGCTCGGCCTCCTGCTGTTTACGCAGGGAAACAACCTTCGCCTCATAGATCTGCCGCTCTTCCGTACGCTTCTTCCCCTGACGGAACTGCAAATTCGCACGACGCTGAATCTCTTCCTCTTCTAGCTCACCGTTTGCTGTGAACACGCCATCCTCATCCAGCATACGGCAAATATCCTGAATGTCCAGCTTGTACTTATACGCAATATAGCTCAGAATCGTCATCTGCTCTGGCTGAAAACGCAGCTTTTCCACATGTGGACGATTGCGCGAGCCACGCGGGAAATAACGAATAATATCGGCATAGTTAATCAGATCCTCTTCACTTACCTTCGGCTGTTGCGCACGTGGCTTCGCGCTCACCTCAGTCAATGCCTGTTCCAGCTCATAGTCAATCACATGCGTATTCAGCTCAAAAATATCATAAAACGGCTGCGAAATATTTTCACGCTGTACCGATGGATGTTCCCATTCCTCTGGCTGTGGTGCAAAAAACTGCTCACGCAGTGAAAGCACCGCGAATTTCCCCACTTTGTCACGTAGCAGCAAAGTCAAATGCTGTGTACGGAAAAACTCTCCCGGTGATAGTGGTGGCTGTAGCTCGTATTCATATATATAATCATCCTGCTCTGGAAAATACACACGACTGGTCTGCAGCAAACCGACCGCTTCCAATAACGAAGCCTGCTCCATCAGTTGCTTACGTCCGCGCTCGCCCGGCTCTAGACCGAGTGTGAGAAACAGCCCCCGCTGCTGCTCCACAGCGGAATATCCGACGCGGCGAGCATCGACCTGTTCACACAGTAAGCGATACAAACTGATGGCAAATGCTCCTGTTAACGGCTGATAGACCAGACTGAGCATACGTTCATCCAGATGCCCAAGTCCAAATTCGCGGTATACGCAGTAGCGATGATTTTCTGTAAAATGAAGCAAATTTTTGATGCGCATAATCCGCCCCCTTTTTTGTTTGCGCCCAATATGCGGAATTCTATTCTACCACAAATCCATCGCCTTCAAGCGGGAAAAGAAGTCCAAAATTCCGATACAATCTACACCGCTCTTGCTGAGCATCCATCGTTTGCCGCCTTACGCCAGATCGCCCGTTTTTTTATGAAGCAACCATGAACAGACTGTGAAGTCAATTGCCCTGCCCTGATGCATGCGGTACAATGAAAAAGGTAGATTTAGCGCTATGGGTCTGGATCATAACAGACTTTTCAAGTATACACGCAGGACTCCGGTTCACCGGATATCTATATTACGTACAGGAGTGATTCCTCATTATGAACGAAGCAGTAGCGACACTAGAGGGCTGGTATGCCCTGCACGACTTCCGCACGATCGACTGGACCGCATGGAAAGCTGCGGATGATGAAGAAAGAGCTGGCGCGCTCGAAGATTTGAACGCCTTACTGGATGAATGGAACCAGACGAGCGAAGCGGGAACAGGCAGCACGGCCACGTATAGCGTAGTTGGACAAAAGGCTGACTTTGTTATGATGCATTTCCGCGAGACGCTGGAAGACTTGAATGCAATCGAAATCGAGTTCAATAAAACAACCTTCGCTCGCTTCACACAAAAAGCGTATTCTTATGTGAGCGTCGTCGAATTGAGCAGCTATATGGCTGGAAATAGTGACGAAGATCCGATGCAGAATCCACATGTAGTCGCACGCCTGAAGCCAGCACTACCAGGTTCCCGTTATGTGTGCTTCTACCCGATGAACAAAACGCGCAATCTGTCAGACAACTGGTATATGTTGCCGATGGAAGAACGACGCGAAATGATTCGCAGTCATGGCTTGATTGGACGTAGCTATGCTGGTAAAGTGAAACAGATCATTACTGGCTCAGTAGGTCTGGATGACTGGGAATGGGGTGTTACCCTGTTCTCTGATGATGCTCTTCAATTCAAAAAGCTAGTGTACGAAATGCGATTTGATGAAGCCAGTGCACGCTTTGGCGAATTTGGTGCTTTCTACGTCGGTAGCTTGCTGAATAGTGAGAAGATCGACGAAATGCTTAAGCTGTAATCCGTACCGCCCTATCACAACTACATCATTTAAACGAGAAAAGGACTTTCCGTCGTCAAGGGAAAGTCCTTTTTTTATTGGCGACTTTGATGCGTATAAGTAATACAGACACATTAGAAATTTTAGAAGAATTTATATGTAAATCAAATAACAGAACGGAATTTTGTTTATGCAATGAAAAATAAAACATATTGTGTAAATGTTACTTATCATTTTGTCGGAAAAGTTAATAAATTAGCGATTTTTGACGATATAAAATTCAAGCTAATATCGAAACCTATTTCATCAAATCATAATAGTCAGATAACCGAAAATAGAAGGTGGGAATGAACATGTCATTAAAAATAAAACTTATTTTACTCGTAGTGTGTGCAGTGATTCTAATTGCCGTTCCTGTAGGCGGTATCGCACTATATGCAATCAAAGGTGAAGCTACACAATCGGTAAATAACGAGCTTCAGGCTACGGTCGAAAAAGCCGTCACCCAAACACAGGGCTGGCTGAATACGAACCAGAAGCTGCTTGAAACGATGGGTACTTTTATACAGGATAATATCCCGCTGGATCAAGTGACGACCAAGCATCTAGAAGTGTACAAAAGTGATTTTAATGGGGGTAACATCTCCGACTTGTACATGGGTCTGGAAAAAGGAAAGCGCTTGATTGATGGTAGCGGCTGGGTACCTCCTGCTGGTTACGATCTCTTCCAGCGTCCATGGTACATTAGCGGCAAGGCTGCCAATAAGTTAATCATTGGCGAACCGTATCTCGATCCAAGCACCAATCAATATTCCGTTCCATTCACCATGCCTCTCAAAGATGAAAATGGAAACTTCGGCGCAATCCTGGGCGAAGATATCCACCTCTCTACGATTACCAAATATATTAACGATATCAAAACGCCTGGCGGCTTCAGCTTCCTGCTCGACAAAAATGGAACTGTTCTTGCCCACGCCAATACGGAACTTGTAAACAAGCCTCTCGGTGAACAGAAGGATTATAGCGGCATCGCTGCCAATATCCTCGCCAACGATTCCGGTCAATTAACGTATAGCTATAATGGCGACCCACAACTACTCTACTTCCAGAAGCTCCCGAATAGCGGATGGACCATCGCAACTTCCATCTCTGAAAAATATGCATTTGCTGACTATGTGACCCTTCGCAACAATATTGCTCTTATTATTATCGCACTTACCGTTATCTGTATCGTACTCGCAGCCATTATCGCTTCTCGCATCGTGAAGCCACTAATCCAGCTTCAAAAAAATGCACAACTGTTGGCTGAAGGTGACATGACCGTTCACGTGAAGGTACGTGGTAAAGACGAAATTGCGCAGCTCGGCACAGCCTTTAATAAAATGTCTTCTTCCTTACGCAGCTTGATTGTTACCGTCTCGAACTCAGCAGTTAATGTTAACGATGCTTCTCGTGAAATGTACAAGCATGCCGCCAACTCCGGCGATATCGCACGCCAGATCTCGACTGTAATTGAAGAGATTGCACGCGGCGCAGGCGAACAGGCAGAGTCGATTCAAGGTGGTGCAGAGCTTGTATCCGATATGACCTCTTCATTGGAACAAGTATCCTCTCGCGCCGGTGAAGCTTCCGGTATGATCGACCAGGTGAATGCTGCGATGACCCGTGGTACAGATGCCATTTCACGTCAAAGTGGACTCGCCGATTCAAGCCAACAAGCGACGCATCGCGTAGAAGCATCGAATACACTACTCATTCAAAAGCTAGACGAGATTGCCACCATTACGAAGGCAATCAGCGACATTAGTAGCCAGACAAATCTACTCTCGCTTAATGCTTCGATCGAAGCAGCACGTGCAGGTGAGCATGGACGCGGCTTTGCCGTTGTCGCAAGTGAAGTGCAGAAGCTTGCCGATCAATCCGCTCGTTCTGCTGAAGATATTAATCGTCTACTGATTGAACTGCAAGAAGCAGGCAAACAAAGTGCGGAGGTGCTCACTTCCTTCCGGGAAACGAATCAGCATCAGCAAGCTTCGATGCAAGATACACGTCATTCCTTTGAAGAAATCCGTGAATCGGTTGATGGGATCATATCTCGTATCTCGCTTGTTCTGTCCGGCATCGACACTGTACAGACCGGTGCAGCTCGTGTATCTGATGTGATTACTGGACTGGCTGCGGTAGCGGAAGAAAGCGCAGCAGCAACTGAACAAGCGGCATCATCCACCATGGAACAAACGGATTCGATCAGCAGCATTTCAGATTCATCTAAAAATCTGACGGTTAGTGCAGATGTACTGCTGCAAGAAATCGGTCAATTCAAAGTCGAGGCTTCCACAGCTACAACAGATGAGTCAACAATCAAGCAAGCCTCTTCTACAATCCAGCGCTCCTCAGATCCATCTGTATCTTCTTCAACCGATCGTCATTCTGCATAATACCGCTAGAGCGCTGGACATCTATATCCGATGCATCACCACGATGGCTTAAACGTTGGTTGGAGATTATAGCCCTGTCAAAGCGCACAAATGTACACCTATATAGACTCGTACCGTTAGATGTTTGTTGTCGAATCGCGTTCCTACTCGTAACTACTCACATTTGTAATACATGCTCTTCTATAATCCATACGCTTTGCAATGATATCGTACAGAGCGTATGGATTATTCCTTATACCAATTATGGTAAACGAAAACATATTTACAAATAAAGTAGTTAACAATTTAGCTAATTTTGACGATATAAACTTAACTGATACCGACACCCGCACACCAGACATGATCAGTAAGTAACCGATGATAGAAAGTAGGGGGATTCACATGTCATTAAAAATCAAACTTATTTTGCTGGTTGTATGTGCGGTCATATTGATTGCAGTACCCGTTGGGGGAATCGCGCTGTATGCGATCAAAGGGGAAGCTACAGAGTCTGTCAATAATGAACTAAAAAATACTGTAGAAAAAGCCGTTAATCAGACCCAGGGTTGGATTAATACGAATAAAAAAGTAATCGAAACAATGGGGAGTTTCATCCAGGATAATATTCCTATTGAAGAAGTGACGGCTAAACAATTATCCGTATACAAAAATGAATACAATGGTGGTAATATTTCCGACCTCTACCTTGGATTAGAAACGAACAAAATGGTCGATGGTAGCGGCTGGATTCCTGATGCTGGTTATGACCTGCGTGTGCGTCCATGGTACACAAGCGGTAAAGAGGCAAACAAATTAAGCGTGAATGAGCCTTATTTCGATCTAACCAGTAAAAAGTACTCTGTTCCAATCACTATGCCAATGAAATATGCAAATGGAGATTTCGCTGGTATTCTGGCAGAAGATATCTATCTGTCTACTATTACCGACTATATTGATAAAATCAAAACACCAGGTGGTTTCACGCTATTACTTGATAAAAAAGGAACCATACTTGCTCACCCAGATACAGACATCGTGAACAAATTATTGGGCGAACAATCGGCATATAGCAGTGTCGCACCTACCATGCTAGCCAATGATTCCGGTATGGTTAGTTACACGTACAAAGGCGATCCACAATTAATGTACTATCAAAAGCTTCCCGATACAGGTTGGACCATCGCTACTTCGATTTCGCAGAAATATGCTTTTGCTGACTATGTGACACTTCGCAATAATATTGCCCTGATTATCCTTGCGCTCACGATCATCTGTATCGTTGTCGCAGCAATCATCGCTTCTCGCATTGTGAAACCACTGGTTCAACTGAAAGAAAATGCACAACGTTTAGCTGAAGGTGATTTGACTGTTCATGCGAAAGTTCGCGGTAAAGATGAAATTGCGCAGCTCGGCACAGCATTCAACAAAATGTCTGCCTCCCTACGTAATCTAATTACGACGGTCTCGAATTCAGCAGTGAATGTGAATGATGCCTCTCGTGATATGTATAAGCACGCATCCAATTCTGGCGATATTGCACATCAGATCTCGACTGTTATCGAAGAGATTGCCCGTGGTGCCAATGAACAAGCCGAGTCGATTCAAGGTGGCGCAGAGCTAGTGTCTGATATGGCTTCTTCACTGGAGCAAGTATCCAGTCGCGCCGGCGAAGCTTCCGGTATGATTGATCAGGTAAATGATGCGATGACTCGTGGTACAGATGCAATCTCCCGTCAAAGTGGACTGGCAGAATCCAGTCAACAGGCAACTCATCGGGTAGAAGCCTCCAATACCTTGCTTATTCAAAAGCTTGATGAAATTGCCACGATCACGAAGGCAATTCGCGATATTAGCAGTCAGACGAACCTACTCTCCCTTAATGCTTCGATCGAAGCGGCACGTGCTGGAGAACACGGTCGTGGCTTCGCCGTAGTTGCTAGTGAAGTACAGAAGCTAGCAGAACAATCTGCTCGTTCGGCAGAAGACATTAACCGCTTGCTGGTAGAGCTGCAAGATGCGGGTAAACAAAGCGCGGAAGTGCTCACTTCGTTCCGTGAAACGAATCAGCATCAACAAGTTTCCATGCAAGACACCCGTCATTCCTTTGAAGAAATTCGCGAATCTGTGGATGGTATCATTTCTCGTATCTCCCTTGTTCTGTCCGGCATTGGCAATGTACAGAGCAGTGCTGCACGTGTATCTGATGTCATTACAGGCCTCGCTGCAGTATCCGAAGAGAGTGCTGCTGCAACTCAGCAGGCTGCATCTTCGACGATGGAGCAAACCGAAGCAATCAGCAGTATTTCCGATTCTTCCAAAAACCTGACAGTAAGTGCAGATGTCCTGCTACAAGAAATCAGTCAGTTCAAAGTAGATGGTCCTGAGACACCTGTAACCGATGCAGCGGCTACCGTAACACCAATTACACCGGAAGATGCACCAGCAGCCCCAGTTAAAAACAAAAAGAAACGGCGCTCCGCTTAATATCGTAATGGCATTCTGATATCGTATAGAATGATCACGACAAGTTGCTTGCTTATTTTCAAAATGATAAAGCGATCAGTATGCGTTATATGTGTATGATCCACACAAAAGAAGCGCTCCGAATGAATCGGAGCGCTTCTTTATTTTATCTTGTATGAGGTTCATGTTTCTCTGCAGGAAACAAGTGCTCATTCCCTAAGCTTGCATATCCCTACCCTTGCGTTAATCTGCAGAAGGCAAGGAATCGTCCTGTTCACGGGAAGCCAGGTAATCTTGCTCCTCCCGATCGCGGGTGCGGCTTTTATCCTTGAGCCGCTCAATCGCGGGTAGAATGAGGATGTCGACTTCTTTCTGGACAACATAGGCGAGATCATAGCGCCCCTGATCTTCCAGAAATCCACCCACCTCCATCAAGCCATTATAACGATCCAGTTCCTCACGTGTGAGTAGACCGCGCACCTGAACACTGCAATGTCTCATCTTACAGGAATTTACCTTTTTTCAGTGCAAGGGATACGCCGCCGATGATGAACAACCAGCGAATATCAATAACTTTTTTCAGTTGAGCTGCTACAAAGCCTTTCAGCTTTCTGTCGCCCACGATACCTACAGCTTCACCTTTACCCAGGGATGCTACAGTACCTTTGTTGTGGAACACGAATTTCTTCGGTTGGTTACCACGGATGGAAGCCAGAATGTTTTGTGCTACAACTGGACCTTGTTGCATAGCGATCTGTGCAGTTGGAGGATATGGACGACCTTCTGGGTTGAACATCAGGGCGCTGTCACCGATGATGTAGATATCTTCGTGACCTGGTGCGCGCAGGTATTCGTCGATTTTCACGCGACCACGCATGTTTTCGAAGCCAGCTTCTTCCACCAGACGGTTACCGCGGATACCACCTGTCCATACCACTGTGTTTGCAGGGATTTTCTCCAGGTCTTCGCCAACGATAACACCATCAGCTTGACATTCTTTGATTGCGATACCGATTTTGAAAGTAACACCTTTATTTTTCAGTACGTTCATTGCATACTCAACCAGCTCAGGATCGAAGCCTGGCAGTGCAGTTGGAGCTGCTTCAACGTTATAGATTTTTACGAGGGAGCGATCAATACCGTGCTTGCGGCACAGCTCAGGCATACGATCTGCCAGTTCTGCAACAAACTCGATACCAGTGAAGCCCGCGCCACCTACAACAAAGCTCAGACGCTCTGGCTTCTGATCTTGCTTGTAAGCTGCGAATTGACCTTCGATATGCTCGCGGATTTTGCGAACGGAGTTAATGCTGCGAATCATCATCGCATTTTCCATCATGCCCGGAATACCGAATGTTTCAGGCTCGCCGCCCAGAGAGATTACGAGGTAATCGTAGGACAGTGTACCATCTTCCAAAATAATCTTCTTCTCTTCAGGAACGATTTTTTGGATATTGGATTTAACGAGGTCGATTTTGAACTCGTCTACCAGTTTGGAGATAGATACTTGTGCATTGTCCAATGCGTCTGTACCTGCTGCTGGCATGTGCAGGTGAGTCGTGAAGTAATGATAGTCGTGACGGTTAACCAGTGTAACGTCAGCCTCATTATAGTTCAGTTCTTTTTGAAGACGTTGTGCTGTCATAATACCGCCGTAACCAGCGCCTAAAATGACGATTTTTGGAATGCTACTCATTGTCGATTTTCCCCTTCCAGTCTGTTCATTTTGTTCAATTAAGCATATAAATGCTGAATCTAAATTGATGACGCATCAATGACGAACGCTCACCGGTAACGGCGAGGCGCCGTCAGGCGTAAGGTAAAGCATATCTAATCCTTATTAACCATACTTGCGATACCGGCTTGCAAAACTCCGGAAATCAGCAAAGTACAGGCTGTATTCCGGTTCACCAGGCGCTCATTGTTATTGTGAAAATATACACAACAAGGAACAAAGTTATGCGCCTCAACAAAGATTCTATGTTATATCTCACATAACATTGTAACCTTTTTTGCTGGATTTTTCAAAAAAATTTTAACTTTTTTCAAAAAAATGTTTGTTTTCTGTCACAAACCAATATTGATACAAATGAAATGATAGCGATAATTGTCACAAATATCAAGGGGGAGAAGCAACTTTACTCACAGTTTAGTTGTGCAGGAGTGGAAAACTTATTGTAGAGAGTCTTTGTTGGGCTGGTATGTGGGGAGGCATACACCACTTACGGTAAGGAATAAGGGAACGTCCTTGGGTGGAGCCCAGGAATCTACGGATTAGGAGTAAGTTGTAGATTCCTGGGCTCCAAGGGCGTCCTTTTCCCTTATTTCCTTCCCTCCGTTCCGTGGGGATTGCATACATGTAGCTCAAAAGATAAGCGATGGATATACAGCTTTAGTATGCGCACTCTCGTACGGAGAGTGACCCAATCTAGGAGGAATTTCAATGTCTACATTTACAATTTCAATCCACACTCTCGCATGGAGAGTAACATCATGGCTCAAAGTTTTTTGCTCGGTATGGGCTATTTCAATCCACACTCTCGCACGGAGAGTGACCGGAGAGTCAAAATGTGTGTACTAAAACAGCAAGATTTCAATCCACACTCTCGCACGGAGAGTGACTTACAAACGGATCAGACCTTTAGCGCCATCAGAGAATTTCAATCCACACTCTCGCACGGAGAGTGACGAAAAGGGGTGCAGCATGCGTGTACTTTTATTAATTTCAATCCACACTCTCGCACGGAGAGTGACCATGCTTACCGGACGCCGAAGCAATACAACATCATTAAAATTTCAATCCACACTCTCGCACGGAGAGTGACTGTATAGCTTTTGAGAGCTTATGTAGTAAGGGATATAGCGGGTAAAAGTGCGAACCTCTTTTTTAGAGTACTTAAAATAGGGGTAAAAGACAACTTAAATGCTTGAATCCCTTATACAGCAAGGGGTGCGAACCTCCTAGGGATTTTATGGGAGCTTGGGGTTCGCACTTTGGCTTGAGTTGGGGGAGGTGCTTTCTTATATTTTGTATATCGAGAATGTCTTCTTTCATATCAATGGGGTAGGTATGGAGCATATGTTATATGGTAAATAAGCGTCACATTATGTTCTTTTTTCACGTTTTTTTATGAATTTATGATGAAAGTGTTCAATTTTTCTCCAAATTTTCTTACTTTGAAAATATAATTAGCTACACGTATAATGAATACGACTGGTGCCACAATTGTAACGCCATGCCATACAACGATTTTACAAAGACAATACAGCATGTTCGCGACTTACGCTGCTTGCATATTGCAACCATCACACTTGGAGGTGTACCACGGTGACATCTACATCCACCGGAGAACGTACGGATATTATTATTATTGGCGGAGGACCTGCGGGTATGTTTGCCGCTTTTTATGGCGGTATGCGTCAGGCGTCTGTGAAGTTAATTGAAAGCATGCCACAGCTCGGTGGTCAACTGGCCGCGCTGTATCCTGAAAAATACATTTATGATGTAGCCGGGTTTCCTAAGGTAACGGCGCAGGAACTGGTGAACAATCTGCAACAGCAGATGAATCATTTTGATACGAATGTGCTACTAGAAGAGAAAGTTCTTAATGTAGAGAAAAAAGGTGATCGTCATTTTGTCGTAACGACAGACAAGGGCACGCATGAAGGTAAAGCGGTTATTATTACAGCTGGTGTAGGTGCATTTGAACCTCGTCGTCTGGAACTAGAGAATGCGGCTCAGTATGAGAAGCAGAATCTGCATTACTTTGTGAACGATCTGAGCCGTTTTGCTGGTCGTAAAGTATTGATTAGCGGTGGCGGCGATTCTGCGGTGGACTGGGCATTGATGCTGGAGCCGATCGCAGCAGAAGTCACATTGATTCACCGTCGTGACAAATTCCGCGCACACGAGCACAGTGTAGAGAACCTGATGGCTTCTGGCGTGAAGATTATTACACCAACGGAGATTACCGAGCTACACGGTGGAGATCAGATTGAACGCGTAACGCTGAGCGATGTGAAGACGAAGGAAACGCAAGAGATTGAAGTGGATGATGTGATCATTAACTTTGGCTTCCTCTCCTCCCTTGGTCCAATCGCAGAATGGGGCATTAATATCGAAAAGAACTCGATCGTGGTGGATTCTCGTATGGAAACGAATGTCGAAGGTATTTTTGCGGCAGGCGATATTACGACGTATCCAGGTAAGCTGAAGCTGATTGCGGTTGGCTTTGGTGAAGCACCGACAGCAATCAACAATGCGAAGGTCTATGTTGATCCTGATGCGAAGCTGTCTCCTGGACATAGCAGTAACTTGAAAATGTAGTTAGGCTTATCGCCTTGTAGAATCATAATATTTGATAGACTCCACGCATCTGAGCTGTATGATCCAACGCGACCAGCAGCCCAGATGCGTTTTGTTTATTTCGTTGCCAAATTGTTCAACTTTTATGCGTTAACGAACCTTTCTTTTGTCGTATAGTAGAGAGAAGTGAGATCAGACGCTTCAAATTGATCTATTTTAAATTGATTACATTCGAACCCACTTGTTTGTGTAAGGCGATCCGGCTTACCTTGCAGACGCGCAGGTTCGTTTATTTTAGAAGGAGGTTGAACACTTGAGTATTGGTGTATACTTTACGCTACGCTTTGTTATTTCGATTATTTTGATTGTGATCGGTGCGATGATGATTGTACTCGGCAGAAAGTTTATCAAGGAATCGAGAAAGCCAGCAGGTATTGGTTTTATCGTATTTGGTTTGCTCGTTATTTCACTCGCAATTCGCGGAATCTTACTAAACTTTGGCTGATGAACTAGAAAAGAAACGACATGCAGTATATGCATACTGGAGGGGTAGCCATTGCAATGGATTGCTATGATCACCATGCTGATCGACCATCTCGGATTTGCCTTTTTTTCCGATGAACGTTATTTGCGAGTAATTGGACGGATCGCTTTTCCAATCTATTGTTATTTGCTTGTGGTTGGCTACCAGCGCACACGTAGTGTGAAGAACTATTCAATACGATTATTAGCGATTGCATTATTATCGCAGTTTCCGTTTATGTATGCTTTTAACATTTACAATCTGAATGTGGTGTTCACGCTTTTGTTTGGACTCTTACTCATTATTGCGATGGATCGGATTCCTTCTAAATGGAAAGTAGTTTCAATTCTACTTGCCGTGGTGGTCGCGCTTATTGCCGAAGAGCTACATACTGATTATGGCGCTTATGGGATTGCACTGATTCTCATTTTCCGTTATGCGCCAGGTTATTGGGCCGTGCTGTTCCACCTGATCTTGAATATGGTATTTGTGTTCAATGGATGGAATAGTTCTATTCAGAGCTTTAGCCTTATTGCAACGATGCTCATTGTGATTCAGCAGCAAATAGAGAGTTCATCCACCAAGTCACTCGGCTTACCTCGAGCACCCGGATGGTTATGGCGCGCCTTCTATCCTGTTCATCTAGCGATTATCGCAATCATTGTTCAAGGAATACGCCTGGGTTATTTCTAAATCCACTTGCTCACCTGCTTAATAATTGTCTGAAAAATGGAATGCAGATGAAGATTTGCCGATTTTTTCGTTTTTTGTTCAAAAAGCTATCGCCAGATAGATACTCATGGAGTATAATCTTTACCGGAACAATTCTGCCGGGCGAAGGCAGTTTTAAATATAGGAAGGGGCTCCTCCATGAAATCGAACAAAAAACAAACGTTGACTGAAGACATCCACTTTTTTACCGCCGGCTTATCTGGTAACCTCATTACGGTCTGGCAAGAAGATCCTGCTGGCGTGTACTGTGAGATCGGGCGCGGCTATGTAGAAGCTTATACAACCAAGTATGTACGTGTACGCAATCTACAATCCGGAACGAAAAGCCTGTACAGTCGCGACGTAACGATGTTCCAAACAGACTGATCCTAGAAATCATTATATTTTTAGCGTTTGGTACCATAAACGCGAGGTAAAATGAAAAAAAGGATTTTTGCTCAGCAAAATATCCATACTACTCCAGCGTTTGGCACTATAAACGCGAGGTGAAATGAAAAAAGGATTTTTGCACAGCAAAATATCCATACTGATGTATAAGCCATCCGCTCTACTGTATTTACCGTAGAGTAGATGGCTTTTTTGATGATAAATAAGAGCAGAATACTGTTCATATCGTGTTCATATATATTCCTTATACTTCATCTCAGAGCCCAGGCAATGCCTTACTCATTCACATTCATGGCTCTCATTCGAAGGAGGAAGAATATCATATGAAAACACTCAAAATCGTTTCTGGTCTTGCCCTATCCGCAGCATTGCTAACTGGCTCGGTTGCTGCATCCTTCTCTACTGCTCATGCTGCTTCGACAACAACGACAACCAAAGCATCCACAGCCAATACCAAGGTGGATGTGAATAACAAAAATGCGATCGTTGCCAAGATAAAATCGGTCGGTAACAACAAGCTGGTCGTGTATAAATCTAGCACGCAGCCAACGATTCCTGCTGGAACAGAAGGCTCCGTTGTACCAAAAGCCGGTGAAGCCCCACCTACTGCAGGCACTGGGCCAACACCACCAGCGGATGGTGTCGCTAAGGCAAACGCGGGCGAACAGCCACCAGCGATGACGTTTAGCTCAGCAACAACAACATTGACACTCACCAGTAACACCTCAGTTGTTAGTGTCACTCCTGCTTCGGGTAGCACCAAGGCAACCGAAACAAAAAAATCCCTTTCTACGCTAAAAGCAGGCGATATTGTATTCATCACGCTCGCCTCCGGTAGCACAACAAAGGTAAGCAAAATCGAAATCATGACAGCGCAAAAAGCAACCTCGTAAATTCATATTTATTGTTCATATTTAAAAAAAGTAATTTATTTAAATTTTGCTGAATCCCGCTTCATAGTGCGGTTTACAGCGGATAAAAAGGAGTTAGCGCGCGTAATAATTTAAGCTTTTTAAGCATTTGTTCATATTGAGTTCATATTGACTCCCTAAACTTGCAATCAACAGGCAAACAACACACAGACCTGTTCAGCACATGTAAGTCATTAAAGGAGGAATCTTTTTTATGAAAAACACATGGAAAGTTCTATCTAGCACCGCATTCTCAGCCGTATTGTTAGCAGGTACGATCACTGCATCGACACATGTTTTCGCTGACGCAGCCAATGAAGAATCTACCAATAGAAATACAACGAAACAAAGCACAACCAATGTAGCACCAAAGGCGCTAGCCAATCAGGGTACGACTAATGGAACAGCTGCTCAACTGCCAACACCACCTGCAGGTGGCCCTGCAAATGGTGAACGCCCACCAGCTCCACCGGCGCCACCAGTAGACGATAAAGCCGATCATGCGCATGGTGAAATTACAGCGATTAGCGGCAACACGATTACGATTGCGAAACCACCTGCTCCACCTGCACCAGGTGAAGGTCCAGGACCTCTGGGTAAAGGCGAGAGCACTGGAACGAAAACAAGCAAGCAGCGTGCCACTGTAGACAAGGATACGTATGCTAACAGCAACAGTAGTTCTTCCGTTGCTCAAAATACGTACGGTCAAACAGTCAGCTTTACAATTAACAGCTCTACCGACATTGTGAAGGTGAAAGATAGCCCGGAAACAGGCAGAACGGAGACGAAGCTGTCGCTGTCTGACCTGCAAGTAGGCGATCATGTGGATATCGTGCTGGAAAAGAACACTCAAAATGTAACGGCGGTTGAAGTTCATACGCCACCGACACCTCCAGCCGATGGACAGACTCCGCCTACACCACCAACACCAGGTGAGGCTCCACCAGTGCCACCAACAGGTACAGATGCGCCACCAGCACCTCCGGTACCAGTGGATTCTTCAAATTCATCGTCCACCAGTACAGGAACGTCTAACTCATCCAGTTCTTCTGAATCTTCCGGTTCGTAAGCATTAAAGGAATCCTATCAAAGCACTCCCAGACAAGCATACCCCGCTTAGCTGAAACTTAAATAGAATTTAAAGTAAAGCCATCTGGATCGTATACTTGCGATTCGGATGGCTTTTCATATGGGGCATCGCCAATTCATAACTGTGTCATCTGTTGCCTTGCTGTGTATACATAAATCATATAGACGCTTATGAATAGACGATTCATATCTTCTCCAAAATACCGTACTGAATATGATATGATAGGTGGAACGCACTTAACATTTTACTTATTCACGCTGAAGGAGGAACCTGGCATGACACGACGCATTCTCGCAATCAGCGATATTCATGGCGAAGTTGATTTGCTAAATCGGCTACTGGATGAAATGGGCTATGTTCCCCATCAAGATCAGCTTATTTTACTTGGAGATTATGTAGACCGTGGACGAGACGCACGCGAAACGTTAAATCGTGTGATGGAGCTTGTCGAAGGCGGTGCGATTGCTCTACTGGGCAATCATGAGGATCTGATGCTGACGGCACTCACAAGCGGTAGAGAATCGGATTGGAACCGCTGGCTAAAGGTCAATGGCGGTCTCGCTACATTGCAAAGCTATGGCTTTACATCCGATCAGCTACTCACTCTATCCGGCGAAGACTTTCAGCTACCTGATCTTCACTGCGACATATTGGATCAACATCTGGAGTTTATCCGCAGCTTGCAACTCTATTATGAAACTGATGATTATCTGTTTGTACACGCAGGTGTGGAGCCGGGCAAGCCTCTATCCGAATGTTCCCGACGTCAGTTGATCTGGATCAGGGAAGATTTTCATGAAGGTTATGATGGCGAACGATTCGTTGTATTTGGTCATACACCGACCTTTTACCTGTACAAGGATAATAAGCGATTCGATATTTATTATGGCGTGAATCGGATCATTGGTATTGACGGTGGAGCTGTCTATGGCGGACAGCTAAATGGACTGGATGTGACCAACGGCATGGCTTACGCTGTACGATCTAGCTAAGCAAGCACGT
>JAAIGF010273795.1_pt1 | contig 18949 bp, 16 predicted proteins | sample 6487441 | NCBI WGS metagenome assembly JAAIGF01 (sample SAMN13974129, study PRJNA590717) | phyllosphere metagenome | biome: pepper field; feature: multiple bacterial spot infested pepper fields; material: pepper leaves; isolation source: leaves from pepper fields | host: Capsicum annuum ... | reverse complement strand
TGCCGATGTGGTCGCCGCCTTCATTGTGCGCGCCTGGGTGGAATGCGGCTGCGGCGATTCCTCCGGCTGGGTCGCCGCGCTTCGTGACCCTCGTTTGGGGCGCGTGATCCTCGCCATTCACAACAATCCCGGTCACGACTGGACGCTGGCCGAACTGGCCGGCGTGATGGGCGCATCGCGCTCCGTCTTTGCCGAACGTTTTCTGGAGGTGACCGGCATGACGCCGGTGCGCTATCTCACCGAGTTGCGTATGCGCCTTGCCATGCAATGGATCGGCAAGGATAGAATGCCGATCGAAACTGCGGCGGTGAAGCTTGGCTATGGCTCCCAGGCTGCCTTCAGCCGCGCCTTCAAGCGCATCGTCGGCCATCCGCCGAGCGCCCTTTCATCGTCGATCAGTCACCACGCGTAAGCGTCTAGAAAGAAAGCCCGCCGACTGCGGTGCAGGGCGGGCTTTTTCTCAAGCTTGCGAGCGGACCTATTCCGCCGGCGTTGCTGCCGGGTCGAGCGCGTCGATGCCTTCATGGCGATCATAGGCCGCCTGATCGAGGATGCCCTGACGCTTGGCAACAATCGTCGGAATCAGCGCCTGACCGGCAACATTGACGGCGGTACGGCCCATATCGAGGATCGGATCGACAGCCAGCAGCAGGCCGACGCCCTGCAGGGGCAGGCCGAGCGTGGACAGCGTGAGCGTCAGCATAACCGTCGCGCCCGTCAGGCCTGCGGTTGCGGCGGAACCGAGCACCGAAACGAAGACGATCAGTACATATTCCTGAATGCCGAGTGGTAGACCATAAAACTGCGCGACGAAAATCGCCGAGATGGCCGGGTAGATCGCTGCGCAGCCATCCATCTTGGTGGTGGCGCCCAGCGGCACGGCGAAGGCGGAATATTCACGCGGAACACCGAGATTGCGTTCCGTTACCTGCTCAGTCACCGGCAATGTACCGATGGAGGAGCGGGAGACGAAAGCCAGCTGAATGGCTGGCCATGCGCCTGCGAAAAAGCGCAATGGGTTCAGGCCGTTGAGGCTGAGGATGATCGGATAGACCACGAAAAGAACGATGGCGAGGCCGATATAGATCGCCGCCGAAAACCAGCCGAGCGAGGCCAGCGCCTCCCAGCCATAGACGGCAACGGCATTGCCGAGCAGGCCGATGGTACCGATGGGCGTCAGGCGAATGACCCACCAGAGGATTTTGCGCGTGATGGCCAGCAGCGAGCGGTTGAAAGACAGGAAGGCTTCCGCCTTTTCACCCACCTGCAAGGCCGCGATACCAACGGCAATCGAAACGACAAGGATTTGCAGGACGTTGAAATTAAGCGAGGTCGTCGCCCCGCTTGGCGTTACCTTGGTGGAGGCCTGAAGGCCGAGAATGTTGGAGGGGATGAGCCCTTTCAGGAAATCCAGCCAAGAGCCGGTGCTGGATGGTGCAGCGGCAGCCGTGGCCGCAACGCCGGTATTGAGGCCGGGCTGGATGACGAGGCCGAGCGTGATGCCGATGACAACCGCAATCAGCGCGGTGATGGCGAACCACAGAAGCGTCTGCCACACCAGCCGCGCGGCATTGTTCAGCTCCCGCAGATTGGCGATGCTGGCGACGATGGCGGTGAAGATGAGCAGCGGCACGAGCGCCCGCAGCAGCTGCACGAAAATGGAGCCGATGGTGGACAGCGTCTGGACCAGCCAGTTCGGCCCCGCCTCCGTCGCGCCCATCTGCCGGGCCACATAACCCAGCACAAGACCGACCACCATGGCGGCGAAAACCTGAAACCCGAAGGACGCATAAATGGGCTTCTTAGGCGCTCCTGAAGAACGGGCTGAGGAAGATGAAGCAGACATGTTTTGAATTCCGTGAAGGCGTGGAGGTGCCGGAAGGGCATCTAACGCGCAGATGGAGGGATTGCCCTTATATTCGGCATGCCGCACAAAATTTCAACGAATGAGATTGCGCGAGGTTGTGGATTGGGAGAATTTTGTTTCACGTTACACGCCCTCTGCCTATCGTACAGAGGGACCATATTAGTTTTAGCAACGTGCCTCCAAAACACTCCAGATGTATATCCAACGACTACAACTCAGGAAAAACTTTTCTTTCTCTTAAGTCGTAGGTCGGAGCGGAGCATAGAAGCGATCTGATTTTAGAAGGTAAATCTGGTGATTTGTCTCGTTTGGATAATTTTAGCCTAAAACTAAAAATTCAAATCGAGCGCGTACCAAAGCAACAAAAAAGCGAAATACACAACTTTCCCGTGGAAAACCGATTCCAATGCTTGCTCTATTTTAGAACTACAGTGAAGCTTTGGGAGTGAACGCATTTTGCGTTCACTCCCTGGTGAGTCGGTACACATTTCGCCGAACGAAAAGCGTCACATCCTCTCCTGAACAGCTTGGATTTAACGCGGACCAGAACGCATTTACAAGAGCCTTGGGAGCTGCATCAACACAATGCGAATTGACCGAACACAGATACGAAACTTGGATCGCTACCTGAGTGTCCTACCGCCAGGTAGTCGCTTTAAAGTAATCAGCGAAGTAGACGACCAGCTGCTACAGAGGATGGGATTGGAATTACCTGCGACAGCTGGTGCAACTGCCTTGCCCTCAATCGTTGGTCGCACCACCCGCTTCAACGCTGAGGGTAAATGGAACGTCCGCCGCGATCTACCTAAAGAATTTCGCTTTGTCGGCAGCCGGTCTTGGGTCCGAACGGAGTGGAGAGGGCGCGATCAAAGCGAAGAAGTTGAAGATACTGTCGATATCTTTCGATGGGCCTATCCACGTGATCTTATAGCGCCACCATCGGTGGAGCTAACCTATGTGGAGCAATTAGGCCGTAGAGCGGTTGTGTCGCCGGAGCTAACATTCCAGTCTGCTGACGCAGACTTAAATAAGCATGTCATCAATTTGATGCTCGAGGTATTCCGCAGCTGCGAAATCGTGCTGCATGATCTAGCGCGATTAACTCCGCCCGCAGAACTTCGAGCGAACTGGGTGATGTTGCCGCCCGGTGAGCATCCTTGGGAACGCATCGAAGCGCACATTGGAAAAGTCTTTGCGGGCAAGGCTCCCTCGGTAGAGAAGGCCGCCTTACACCGTCAGACTGTCATTCTTACATATAAGCCATCATCAATATGGCGCGGTTTGGGTGGGTTTAGCGACTATGTCGCGTACATTTTCCCAGATCGTGGCTTGGTGATTTTGGAGAGCGTGCATTACGGCAATGCCCTATACGTACTGGGCGAAAATTGGGAAGATATATCAACACTCACAAAGGCACAAATCATTCAGCACAACCTCGCTAAGCACAGAATCGTTCATAGCAAAGGGTGGGTTGGCAACCTGAACGCCGCACTGCTAGGCAAAAAGTGATTCAGGATTGAAGAGCCGCAGCTTCGGGAGCGACGAAACGCTAATTCGCTCCCTCTCTATCTGGCACGCTGAAATCGACACCGCGGTGCCGGTTTTGTGCAGAAATATCCGTCTCCTTGTTCACAACCCAATCTCATTCGCCCAAGGCGGGTTTGCCCCCGCGCGCGACACCGTCACCGCCGCAGCCTTTGCGCCCAGCGCCAATGCCTTGGCGATCTGGTCTTGCGTAAGAGACGCGACTTGCGGCTTGGTGAGGAGGCCTTGGAGTTTGAGGGAGGCGAGGATGCCGGCGTCGAAGGTGTCGCCTGCGCCCACGGTATCAACGACCTCGACGCGTTCGCTGGGGACTTCGACGCGAAGCTGCTGGGTGTAGCCGACGGCGCCTTTCGAGCCGCGGGTGACGACGACGAGTTTGGCGCCGTGGTGCAGCCAGTGGCGCGCGAGCGTATCTTCGTCGCCTTCAAGGCCGAACCATGCGAGGTCTTCATCCGAGAATTTGACGATATCCGACAGGGCGGCCATGCGGTTGATGCGGTCCAGGTGCTTCTGCTTGTCCTTTATGAAGCCCGGGCGGATGTTCGGGTCTAGCGAGATGACGCGTTTTTCGTGTTCGCGCACCAAAAGTGCTTCATAGGTGCTGCCGCAGGGTTCCGGGATGAGGCTGATTGCGCCGAAATGCATGGCTTCGCAATCTCCGCCGAGGTTCGGCAGGTCCGTTTCCGAAAGCATGCGGCCTGCGGTGCCTTCGTCGTAGAAGGCATAGGTTGCGTGGCCATCGACCAGTTTTACGAAGGCGATGGTGGAGGGGCGATTGGAGAAGGCGCAGAGGCTGTAATCCACATTGCTGGCCTTCAGCGTGTCCTTCAGGATTTCGCCCATCATGTCATCGGCGATGCCGGAGAAGAAGGCGGAGGGAACGCCGAGGCGACCCAAGGCTATTGCCGTGTTGAAGACTGCCCCGCCCGCATAGGGCGCAAAACCCGCTTCGCCTTTCGTGGTTTCACGCGGCAGCATGTCGATCAGGGCTTCACCACAACACAGGATCATCCGGTTCTCCTCCAGTCTCAAAACTAAATCGATTTAAACAACTTCGCCTGAAATGGCCAGTCGTGCACTTGTCGATTTTTCGGCCTCAACCAAAATCAGGATTGCGGCAATTCGCTGACGCCGCCGCGTGCGGCAGACCAGGGCAGCGGATTGTCCAGAAAGGCCTCCACTTCCGACAAGGTCTTGTCATCGAACAGTTTTTCGCTGCGCGCCGCTTCCAGCACATTGCGCCATGTGCTGAGGTAATGCAGTTTCACATCGCCGTTGGTGAAGCGCGCTATCCCTTCCGGGAAGATATCGTAATAGAAGAGCGCGATGCCGTGATCGACAATGCCGCCAGCGGCGCGGATGGCATCGATGAAGGTGAACATGGAGCCGCCTGCCGTCGTCAGGTCCTCGATGACCAGCACGCGCGCGCCTTCCGGCATATGGCCTTCGATCTGCGCATTGCGGCCATGGCCCTTCGGCTTCTTGCGGCAATAGATCATCGGCAGGTTCAGACGCTCGGCAAGGAAAGCGGCGAAGGGAATACCCGCAGTTTCCCCACCTGCGACACAATCGAACTTTTCGAAGCCCGCATCGGCGACGATCTTTGCGGCGGCGAAATCCATCACCGCCGAGCGGATGCGCGGATAGGAGATGAGCTTGCGCATGTCGATATAGACGGGGCTCTTCATGCCGGAAGCGAAGGTGTAGGGCGTCTCTGAATTGAAGTGGACGGCCTTGATCTCCCACAACATCTTCGCAACAAGCTCCGCCACCACGGCGCGATCTGTGAATGTGAACTGGGACATCGGCGTTTTCCTCTTTGTGATCATCTACATAAACGACCGGGCCAGCCGGTTTTTAATCCAAGAATGGCTCACCACACTCTCTGCGTCATCCTCGCCCTTGAGGCGAGGATCCATTGATCTCAGCCGGGCGGTGGTGGTTCCTCGGGTCAAGCCCGAGGATGACGTCGGGTTCTGGCGGCACTTCATTAACAATGGGCGGTGGTGACTTGAGCCACCGAGTCATCAGGCAACGTCCCAATGCAGCGGGAACATCGGGTCGAAGACCGTGACCGGGCCTGCGCCCGTCTCGATCTTTTCCGGAAATGCCACCGGCCCATCCCGCTTGACGAGCGTGATCGTGTCTTCGTTGGGCGCAAGGCCGTACCAGGCAGGGCCGTTCAGCGAGGCGAAGGCCTCAAGCTTGTCCAGCGCACTTTCCTGCTCGAAGACATGAGCAAGGCAGCTCATGGTATTGATGGAGGTGTATATGCCAGCGCAGCCGCAAGCGCATTCCTTCAACGGGTCCACGTGCGGGGCGGAATCCGTGCCGAGGAAGAAGCGGGCGTCGCCGGATGTTGCGGCGGCGCGCAGGGCAAGGCGGTGCTCCTCACGCTTGGCGACCGGCAGGCAATAATAATGCGGCTTGATGCCGCCCACCAGAATGGCGTTGCGGTTGATGATGAGGTGGTGTGTGGTGATGCTGCCTGCGAGATTGGCCTTGGACGACTTGATGTAGTCCACGCCATCTTTCGTCGTCACATGCTCCATCGTTACTTTCAGTTCCGGCAGGCGCTGGCGCAGCGGCTCCAGAACCGTATCGATGAAGACCCTCTCGCGGTCGAAAATATCGACTTCCGGCGTGGTGACTTCGCCGTGGACGCAGAGCGGCAGGCCGATCTTGGCCATACGCTCCAGCACCGGCATGGCCTTATCCATATCCCGCACGCCGCCGTGGGAATTGGTGGTGGCGCCAGCGGGATAAAGCTTGACGGCAGTGATGAGGCCACTCGCCTTGCCCTCTTCCACGTCATCGGCGCTGGTATGCTCAGTGAGATAGAGCGTCATCAGCGGCTGGAAGCGATCACCAGCGGGGATGGCCTTGACGATGCGGTCCTTGTAGGCGCGAGCGTCTTCCGTCGTCACGACCGGCGGCACGAGGTTTGGCATGATGATGGCGCGCGCGAAATGGCGGCTCGTATCACCAATCACGCCCTCCAGCATCGCGCCATCGCGCAGGTGCAGGTGCCAGTCATCTGGGCGGCGAAGGGTGATCGTCTTCATCGTATTAGCCTCGGAGCGCTCTGGAATTGCGCCCGTTTAGCATCATTCCGAATGAGAAAACAGCGCCCAAACGCTACTTTTTCGCATCCCCGATGGAGCCCGCCTGCGGACCCCAGACATCGGTCATGGCAAAACCATCCGCCAGCGGATCGAAAGGATCGAGCGCGATCTGGTGCAGGCCGAAGGTGAAGCCGCGACCGGCAATGGTGGGGATGACGGCTGGCCTGCCGGCAACTTCCGTCACCGCCGAAAGACCGACCTCGAACTCCGTGCCGATGATGGAGCGGGACTTGTAGGTATCACCCACCTTCACCTTGCCGCGCGCGTGCAGCGTGGCAAGGTTGGCGGAGTTGCCGGTGCCGCAGGGGGAGCGATCCGCCCTGCCCGGCCACATGGTGGTGCAGGTGCGGATGGTGCCATCCTCTTCCGTATCGCGGAACATGACATAGGCCACGCCTGATATGGCGGGAATTTCCGGATGAACCACGGGAATATCACGATTGACGATATCCTTCAGCACCATGCCGGCAGCCACCAGCTTTGCGGCATTGGCCTTGTCTATGGTCAGCCCAATCTGCTTCACATCCACCAGCGCATAGAAAATACCGCCATAGGAGATGTCCATGCGGATACGGCCCCAATCGGGCGTGTCGATCTCGACATCCAGCTCATGCACGAAGGACGGGACCATGGTGAGCTTCACCTTTTCGCAGCGTCCGTCCCGGCAGGTGGCGGTGGCCTTCACCAGCCCCGCCGCAGTTTCCAGCATCACGATGGTTTCCGGCTCCTTCATCTCCACCATGCCGCTTTCGAGAAGGGCCGTGGTGGCGCAGATGGAGTTGGAACCGGAGCTGGCATGGGCCTGATCCGGCTGGAGAATGACGAAGGCGGCATCCGCATCCGGGTGCTTGGGCGGCAAAAGCAAATTGACCGAACCGATGGGCGTACCGCGCGGTTCGAGCGTCAGGAAACGACGAAGCTCCTCACCTTTCGGATCGGTGTTCAGCCAGTGCAGCTGCTCGGCAACCGTGGCACCCGGAATTTTCGGCACGCCGCCGGTCGCAACGCGACCGATTTCCCCTTCGCAATGGACGTCGAGAAGCTGAAGGGTGCGTTTCCAGCGCATGGGACACTACTCCGAAATGAGATTTTCCCTGTCTTAAACCAGAAAATACTGTTTGTATATTGGCGCTTTATCGGTCCCGGCACTCGGAGGTGCCTCGATTGACGCCTTGCGAGCAATCGCTGGATGCGCGCCTGCCGGAACTGGCTTGCGGATCGACAACGCTTGTTGCGGTATCACCGACGGAGCCGACAGTGTTCTCCACGGAGCGACCGAGCCGTTCGACCTGGCGACCGTAATTCTCGCGGGTGCGCGGGTCGAACACTGCAATCGGCGCGCTGATGGCAACGCTGGCCGCGGTGCCCACGGTTTGCGCAGCGCCGATGCCGACTGCCCCGATGGCTTCGCCCAAACCGACATCCGAGTCCGTCACCGTCTGGCCTGCAATGAGACGATCGCCGATCAGGCGCACGACTTCGGGACTTTCGGCGAACTTGCCGTGGTTCAGACGATCTCCCGACTGAAGTTTCGTCAGATCGAGCACGGTAATCCCGGCCTTTTCCAGCTCGCTGCGATAGGGTTCCGCGGAAGGATCGATCTGGCCGAGGCGATCCACATTGCCGGAGATGCGGCGCGAGAGGCTGAGTGCGCGGTCATCCTGCGAGACGAACAGGGTGAATTTGGGCTTATCCTTGCCGAGGCTTGCATATTGGCGGCCAAACACATCCACATCCAGATCGGGCGCGGCGAGGATGACATTGTTGATCTTCGGCAGCACACGTTTGTTGCGGATCGCCATCTGGCGCAGGGCTTCCACCGCAAGCCAGGTTCCCATGGAATGGGCCATGACGGTGATATCGCTGACGGAGCTGTCCTTTGCCAGACGGGTCAGCATCTCTTCCAGCGCATCGCGCGAGTAATTGGTGCTTTCCTTGTCGTAATTGTAATCGAAGATGCTGGCGCGTGACGGCCATGTGAAGACCACCGGCACGACGTCCGTGCCGGAATCATGGACTATCTGGGCAAAGCGATAGACCGATTCCTCGTATCGATTGTTGAAGCCATGCACGAAGACCAGCACGCGGCGGTCCTTGGGGCTATGCTGCCTGATCCAGCTTCGCGTTTCGGCTTCGGACGTGACCGGCGCAACCGAAATCGTGGTGAAATCCTTCAGCGGATCTGCCGGAAGTTTCTTCGGCCACTGCACCTGCCCTGCCTTGCGATTGGCATCCGGCGGGATGGACACGGTAACAGCATCCACCTTCAAGCCCGTACCGCGCTCGCCTCCAAACAGAATGGCCTTGTCATCGGAAGGCGCCCGCGTGGTCGCCACCAGCAGACTGACCGGCGTCGTCCCCGCAACCACCTGCCCCGTCGGCGTCATGACCCCGATTGGCCTGCCACCGCAACTGGCCAGAACTGCAAGCATAGTGACAAAAGCAACAAGCCTTGCGGCCATTCCGATACTCCAGGAACAGGCTGAGGCAAGGCCTCGGCAATCAACCGTTCCGTTTATTACAGAATGGTTTGGCATAGACCAGCCGCGATGGCGGTATCAGCGGTTGCTTTTGAGGAATGGTGTGTCTCTGCCGCCTCATCGGTTTCCGCAAGGCAAGCTTGGCGACGGCTACAGCAAATAAGAGTTTGAAGACTTAACGGTAATGGACAAGGCAAGAGCAGCTTTGGGCCGACGAATTGCTTTCTGAAAGCGCTAGAGAGAATTGAATGAAATATTCTATATTGATACGAGGCAATAATTTTTTAGAGAACGACCGGTTCGGTCTGCCGCTGGACGGGCGCAACAACATCGACTCCCTAATCGAGAAGTTGATTGACCCTGTTCGTGCCGCAAGTCCCGGAGCCAAGATTTACCTTGCGACATATGACAGTCCGGCACTGGCCGAGATTCAGGAAAAAATCGGTGATTGCGAGACGATACTTCTGGACGCCAAGGGCAGCTCGCAAGCCGAAACCTACAAGGCAGGCCTCAAGACCGTATTTGAACGACAGGATTGCGACGCGCTGATCGTTTCGCGCTTCGACCTCGATTTCAGAAAGAGTTTCGATGCCTGGAACGTTGCGCCTGACGACACCTCTATCTTTTTCCCTTGGCGGGAATATCGCAACCACTGGCGCGACCATTACCGGGTCGGAGATGCCGTTCACATCATAGGCAAGAAGGCACTTGGCCATTTCCACGACGCCGTAACCATGTGCCAGCTGGCAGGCAGAACTCATCTGCATCTGCTCTATTATTACTTGCGAACGATGCGTCCCAATCTGCGCTTTATCGAGGACGGCTACTGGGATTCCAATACCATCTTCGCCAATCCCGAATGTGAAAACCCACTCTACCGCATTCAGAACCGTCCTCGTATTCCTGAATTCGGCATGGGCGACAGCGTTTTCCTGAGCGAAATTCGCGCTTGAAGCATTTCCGGCAAAAGTCCGAAGCGTTTTTTCGTCCGGTCGATGCATTGTAACGGTTGCGCTTCGAGCCAGCTCGGAAACACCGAAAAACAAAAAGGGCACCTTACTCGGTGCCCTTTCTGTTCAGTTCTTGTTTTCAGTCAACTTCAGACCAGATATTTATCGTCCCGCGCGCTCGGAACCTTGACCACCGCCAAGGTGGCATCTGTCAGCGCCTCGAAAGCGTTCACGACACCGGGTTCGATATCGATAATGCTGCCCTGTTCCCAGTCCTTGTCCAGCATGCGGACCTTGCCAGAGATGACAAGCGTAATTTCACGCGCGATCTTGTGGTAGTGAGCAGGATCCCGATCACCGGCGCTGTAAGACTTCACGCCGACTTCGAAAGCATCCGTCTTGATGACGGAGGGCTCGAAGTCGCCGATGAACCAACCGCCGATCATGTCCTTGAGGGTCAGGGATTGATCAGGCATGGTCGCTCGCAAATGCGGAGAATTCGTTCAGCTGGCGGTTCGACTTGATGGGATAGAAATCCTTGATGTCGATAGGGAAAGTGCCGACTTTCTTGCCGTCCAGAATGAGTTCGTTGAAGACGGGGCAAATGTAGAACATGCCGTTATGTCGCGCATCCTTTCGGATGGCGTTCTTGGCGGCGCGGACGAAATCGCTGCCCTTGCTGAAGTAATAAAAGCCGGCAGTGGCGTTATCGCTGATCGGGTCTTTCTCGACCGCTTCGACCACCAACCCCTGTTCATCCAGACGCACGAAGGAGTAGCGAGGGTGAACGGATTTGAAGGTAACCGTTCCGCCATCGAGTTTACGGCTGGCGAAATATTGAAGCACCTGCTCGAACGAGATGTTCAGGAACTCATCGCCATTGAGAATAAGCAAAGGCTTATCGTTGTCGATGAGGTGGGAAGCAAGCAGGGCGGTGCAGGCTGCACCTTGGGTGCCACCTTGAACCGAAACGACCTTGGCATCCGTATCGATGAGCTGCACGACCTTTTCAAGGTGGTAGCGACGAAGCTCTTTTTCCTGAAGCGCCAGAATGACCTGCCGATCGGTAATCGGCGCACATTGCTCGATCTGGCGCTGGACCAGCGGAACGCCGTTGATTTCAACCAGCGCGGTCGGATAGGATTCTGCCGCGTCGATCTTGGGTTCGCCAGCGGAGAGGAAAAGAATGTTCATGACGGTCTCTTATCCCTGAATTTGCCTGATGGTCTCTTTGACCGCCGGATAATTGACGTCTGAGACATCGTGGACGACCATTACATGCGCGCCGGACGCCTTTGCAGCCTTGATGCCGTTTTCATTGTCTTCAATGATCAGGCACTCGTGCGGCGCAACGCCCATGAGTTCGATTGCGCGGCTGTAGATTTCCGGATTCGGCTTGGCCTGCTTCACGTCCTCGTTGCTCAATTGGAACTCAAGGTAATCTTCGAGCGCCGCCTTGTTCATCATGAGGCCGACAGTGCTGCGGATGGAGTTTGAAGCCACCGCAAGGCGGTAACCATCCTTTCTCAGCTGAGCCAATGCATATTCCTGCTTGAAGACCGGCTTGCACTTGGTGTGGATGATTTCAGTCGTATAGAGCTGCTTCATCTCGTTGACGAAACCGTGGAGCGATTCCGGCAAGCCGCGAAGTGCCGTCAGAATTTCCAGCTTCTTGCGCGTCGGCAAGCCGTCGAAAGTGGTCAGATGTTCATGCCGCTGGATGGTGTAGCCGAACAGTTCAAGCGCGCGGTTGAGCGCTTCGTAATGCCATTCCCGTGCATCGATCAGCACACCATCCATGTCGAAAACAATCGACTTGATTGCCGTCATGTTCGTTTTTCCTGATTAAATAATTTCTCTTGAGCGTATTCCGGTCGGTCGGTGCAGATCGAAAGTCGGTCTCTTTCGTTGAGGCCAGTCGACACGAGCCACTCCAGAAAAGTGTCGAATTCGTCGTGCCGGTGGTGGAGATCGGGCGCGACAAGCGCGACGGATTTTCCATCCGCCAGAAGCCCTTCGATGAGGGCGGCATCGTACCAGCGACCGGGTTTGAAAATATCGACCCAAACGCCGCTGACGCCCGGATCCTCATAGAGCGATGCCACGGGCTCATACTCGCTAAGCCGAGTATAGGAGACCAGTTGCCGCTTGACGCCTTGGATCAGATCCGGGACCGAACTGTCGAAGAGGAAATAATTGTCGTACCCCTCCTCCTTCAGCGTTTCAGCGATGAGATCGTGCAGGCCGTCTGCCTTGATGTTGAGAGCGAGTGTCGGCGAGCCGTGCTCTTTGGCGATGCGGAGAAGCGCCTTGAAGGACAACTCGCCGCCTTTAGGAATATCGTGGGAGACGACGATTGCCGGAACACCATCGACCAGACTATCGCGCAAATCCGTTTCCGTGCCGAAGCCCAGCGAAAACGACCGCACGAAGGCTTCGACCGAATTCTTTTCAGCGGGCTCTTTCCAATAGCCTCTGTGGCTGAGAACCTGCATCACGCGCCGACCCTCAGTGACCGGGTGACGTCCTGCGACAGGGGCAGGCTGGTAAAATGGGTCAGATCCTCAGGGATACCGAGGCCGTACATGCCATCCTCCACGGAACCGATGGAATAGGCTCCGATCCTCAGGGTATCCTCGATCATGAAAGTGTAGACGGGTGCCACGTAAAACTCGCCATTGACGCGAAAATCGCGCTCGATCATGCGATCCGCATATTTGATGAAATCGGAGCCGCGGCTGAAATTATAGATACCGACCGTCGCGTCGTTTGAGATGACCTGCTTCTCGACCACATTATCGATATAACCGTCTTCGCCGAAGGAGACGAAGCTCCACTTCGGATCATCCGCCTGCATCGTCATGATGAGGCCGTCGAGATCACCCGTGTTCGACAGGTAATCATTGATATCGACGTCGATATATTGATCGCAGTTGGCGATCATTAACGGATTGTCGTTGTCGATTGCTTCTCGCGCCAGAAGCACGGTGCAGGCAGCACCTTGAGTAACCTCGTTCACGAGGTAAATCTCGCAACCCGGCGCCCAGAGCTTCAACTTCTCATCCAGCGCGTGATCTCTGACATGTGCCGCCTGACAGACGAATATGAACCTGTGCTCGATATCAGGCCGGAGGTTCTCGATGACCAGCTGCATCATCGGCACATCGTGGATAGGTAAAAGCGGCTTAGGAAGCGTGTATCCCGCTTTCGCGAAGCGGCTGCCATGGCCTGCCATGGGTACGACGATGTTCAACATCCCAATAATCCCGAATTACGTAGGCTTGCGCCAGTCTCGATATTTCATTTCAAATAAAGTCCGTTGAAACCGAAGCAGCGGCAAACATCCCGGCAAATACTTCTTCTGTTCCACAGATCACGTTTCTGACAATCAATGGCTTTGTTTCAAAAGGCTGGTAGAGATGTAGAATTGCCGCCTTGCACGAGGCTTACGGCCATGGATGGCATTGGGGAGGACTATGTTACGAAGGTTGTAGGCGCAGCCTAACAGCCCAAACGCGCAGCATTCAAAAGGCTGCGAACACCGGCAGTCATTGAGACAGCGTGATCAGCGGCGGGTACAGATCAAACAGATCGTTGGATCGTCGCCAGCTATTGCTACTTTGATTTTGAAAGAAGAAGAATGGCGCACCCGAAGAGATTCGAACTCCTGACCCCCAGATTCGTAGTCTGGTGCTCTATCCAGCTGAGCTACGGGTGCGTGCCGCAGAAGCTGTTCTGCTGGCGTGGCGATCCTCTAAAACGTCCTCAGTTTGAATGCAAGCGATTTTGCTGAGAAATTGTCATTTTCCTGCAATGAATTTTATAAGTCATTGAAAATCAATAATTATTCCAAATGGCAAATTTTTAGCGCCAGCTGTGGGTAATCGTTGCGAGGATTTTGAGCGGAATTTTGCGGCGGGGAACGCGGGGAGAAATCAGCTGTGGCGGGCTTCCGAGTTCAACCTGCGGCGGCCTGCGACTGGGGCTGGGGGCGGTCGGTGATTTCGATGCGGAACTGGGTGCCTCGGTCGGATTTTTCGACAAGGGCGATGGTTCCCCGGTGGGAGAGGACCAGCTCGCGTGCGATGACGAGGCCGAGCCCCGTTCCGCCGGAGCGGGCCGAACCGCGGAAGGCGGAGAAGAGGTTCTCGCGGGCCTTTTGAGGCATGCCTGGGCCATTGTCGTCTATGACGATGCTGACGACGTCTTCATTGCGCTGTGCGGCGATTATCAGGCGCTTTACGGGGTAATCCTCCGCGCTGGCCTGCTGAAGCGCTTGCACGGCGTTTCTACAGATATTGTAAAGCACCCTGAAAAGCTGCTCGCTGTCGGCATCGATCCTGAGATCTGCGGGAACGTTGTCGATGAATTCTATCCCGCTTTCGGGATCGATTGCGAGAATGTCCTTCACATCCTGCACCAACTCATCGAGTTCGATGATGCGACGCTTCGGGGCGCCTTCGGTGGCCTGACCATAGGCCAGAACCTCGCTCGTATAGCCGACGGCGCGGTCGATGGTGCGTAACAGCTTCGGCGCGAAGCTTCTGACCATCGGGTCCTCGACATCCACCAGCCTGTCGGACATCAGCTGCGCGGAGGAGAGAATGTTGCGCATATCGTGATTGATCTTGGAAACGGCGAGACCGAGATCGGCAAGGTTCTTCTGCTGTCTCAGCGTCTTTTGCAGCTGCGCCTGCATATCCGCCAAATGCCGCCCGGCGACCGCAAGTTCGTCAGTGCCTTCCTCCGGCTTGAACAGACTTGCAGGATCGTCCGGCTGTTCGGAGAAGGTCTGCATGCCAAGCGTCAGACGGCGGATGGGGCGGATGAGGATGCGGTTGATCGAGACGAAAATCAGGCTGGCCGTGATCAGCGAGAGCGCAATCGAAATCATCAGCACGTTGCCCGCATAGGCAATCATCGCGGCGCGCAGCTTGTGCTCGCCGATAACGATCTCGATGATCATGTTGCTGTCGCCGATGACATCGAAGACGCGAATGACGCGGTTGCCGCCGAAAAGCAGCACGGAGAAAGCGTCGCGGACGGCGGTCAATTGCGAGACATCCGAGAGATCATACTGATCGTCCACGCTTGGCGGCACTTCGGTTGCGGCAAGCAGCGTAGAGGTGCCGTCCTTTTTCAACGCGATCAGCTTGGCGCCGGTGGCCAGCAGCGTATCGTTCTGAACGCTGCGCGGAAGTTCGGTCTGGAGCCCGTCTATGACCACGCCTGCCGCAGCGGCAGTATTGAGCCTGTCGCGCAGCCAGGAAAGCCGCATATTGGCGACCGAGGGTACGAAGATCAGAACTTCGGCAATCATGACGAAGACGACCGTCAGCAGAAGCAGGCGACCGGACAAGCCCTTGGTCAGGCCCGGCGCTTCGCTGCGCGGATCCTCCTGCTCAAGACCGATCCTGTTTCTGACTGTCGAAAACACCAGGCCTTTTCCTGTTGATCTGCGGGCGTCTGGCTGAGAGCCGTTCAGGCTTAATTACCGGCGCAATGGCCTAATTCCAAGCCATAATAAGGATTTGAAACGGAATTTCAAACACATGCGACGCGCGAGGGAAATGATCTGGGCAAAACGAAAAACGCCGCCCCGAAAGGCGGCGTTTCATCCTAGAAATTCAGGCGGAATCAGAACTCCTGCCACTCGTCCCTGCTCTGCGCAACGGCAGCGGAGCCGCCGAAGGCGCGGGCGACGCTGCCCATCATTTTGCGGGCCGGTGAGGCGACCGGAGCGGATTTTGCGGTGGCGGAAGAAGGCCGTGCCGGTGCCGCGTAGGCAGAAGCTGAAGAGGTCTCGCTGCCGAGGCGGAAGCGACCGACCAGCGAGACCAGTGTGGCTGCTTCGCCACTCAGCTTGTGGGTGGCGGCGGAGGTTTCCTCCACCATCGCCGCATTGCGCTGGGTTACCTGATCCATCTGGTTGATGGCCGTATTGACTTCCTGCAGACCGGTGGACTGCTCTTTGGCAGCGGTGGCAATGGAATGGATGTGATCGTTGATGCTCAGGACGCGCGTCTCGATCTCATCCAGTGCAGCGCCCGTCTGCTGGACCAGCGTCACGCCGTTGCCGACTTCATGACCGGACTTGGTGATGAGCGCCTTGATATCCTTCGCCGCATTGGCGGAACGCTGGGCAAGCTCACGCACTTCCTGTGCCACGACGGCAAAGCCTTTGCCCGCTTCACCCGCGCGTGCAGCTTCCACACCCGCATTGAGAGCCAGAAGATTGGTCTGGAATGCGATTTCGTCGATCACGTTGATGATCTGGCTGATCTCACGCGATGCCTGCTCGATACGGCCCATGGCATTGACCGCATCGCGGACGACCTTTGCGGAATGGGCCGTCTTTTCCTTGGTTTCGGAAACCATGGTACTGGCTTCCTGGGCGCGCTCCGTGGAATTCTTCACGACAGCGGTGATCTCGTCCAGCGCGGCTGAGGTCTCCTCAAGGGCTGCCGCCTGCTGCTCGGTGCGCTTGGAGAGATCGTCGGCAGCCGAGCGGAGTTCATTGGCATTGCCATTGATGCTTTCGGTGCTGCCGCGTACTTCCGACATGGTGGCTTTCAGCTTGGAAAGCGTTTCGTTGACGTTGGCCTGAAGTTCGGCAAACACCCCGTGGAAGTTGCCGTTCATCGATTGCGTCAGATCGCCATGGGCGAGATTTGCCATGACGCGGCCCGTTTCGGACACGCCGCTATCGACGCTGGTCAAGAGATCGTTGATGTTCTTGGCGAAGCGATTGAGATTGTCGTCGCCGTAATCCTTGGTGATGCGACGGCCGAAGTCCCCTTGCGCTGCCGCGCCCACGACTTCCGCCATACCGGCCTGAAGGTCGTCGCTCTTGGCGCGCATGGCGGTTTCCTGCGCGTTCATGCGGCGCACTTCAAGACCGTTGCGCTTGAAGACTTCGACGGCTGCGGCCATTTCGCCGATTTCGTCCTTGCGGTCGAGATAGGGCACGTCCGTATCGAGATTGCCGTCAGCCACCGCATTCATGACTTCCGATACCTTGAGGATCGGCGCGCTCAGCTGTCTGGAGCCGATATAAAGACCGCCGATCGTGCCGGCGGCGACACCGATGACCGTGACGAGACCGACGGCGAGTAAAATCAGTTCGCCGAAATCTTCGATGTCTGCCTTGATCGTATCGAGCTCCTTGAGGTCGTTTTTGACGACCGCGTCGATTTCCGTCTGGTAGGCCTTGCGGTTTTCGCGGTTGGCCTCGTTGTTGCCTTGCGTATTGGCGTCCTGAGGGCTTACTTCCCGGCCAAGACGCGCGGTTTCCGTACGGAAGGTGCGGAATTCGGCAAAACGCTTTTCGATATTGTCGAAGGAAGCGGCCTGATAGGCGGGAACCTGCGGCTTCCACTCCTTCAGCAGTGCCGCCATGTCATCCAGGTTTTTGACGATGCCATCGGAAAATTTGGCGGCAGCAGCCGTGTCCTTTGCGGCGTAGACACCGCGTGCTTCCATGACGACTGCGGTCACGAGACGGTTGAGGGTTTCGCCGTGGCGGGCGCGATCTGCAACACTGTCGAGCGCAAGCGCCTGATCGTGATATTTATTGATCGCGTAGATGGAGAGACCGCCGATGCTGCAAGCAACGAGGCTCAACAGCCCAACTAGAAGATTGATCTTACTCCGGATTTTCACTGCGAATTCCCCTCAAAAACGCCAAGCTTACAAAAACGCAAGAAAGAAGCCCCCCTGACATTTTGTCATGACAACATTTATCTCTGCTCCCTTAAGAAATAATTTCGGATTTTACTTATTGAGCCAAATCACAAAAAAGACTGCCCTTACGGAAGTTCGCAGATAACACTTCGGCAAAGCCTGCTCGTTACGGTTTGCGCGAAGTGGTGAACGCCGGGTGCCGTTCTGCAATTGACTTTCCAGCCCTAAAGCCCTTATAAGCCCGCACGTCCGGGCATTTCATGCCGCAATGTCGGCTGGCCGGGCATCAATCGAAACGCTCTTGCCCTTGAGGCAAAGTCAAGAAGGGCCGCACCCCGCGGTATTAAATAAATGTCGAAGCGTACTTTTCAGCCGTCCAAGCTTGTTCGCAAGCGTCGTCACGGCTTCCGTGCCCGCATGGCGACCGCTGGTGGCCGCAAGGTTCTGGCTGCTCGCCGCGCACGCGGTCGTGCACGTCTGTCCGCCTAATCAGGCAGTTGCCCGATGAAAGTCGCGGCACATGACAGATAAGAAGAAAATGCCCGGTCGGTTGAAAAACCGACCGGAGTTCCTTGCCGTTCAGGCGGGTGAAAAAAGGCGTGGAAGCGCTTTTCTTCTGGAGGTGCTGAACAGGCACGCTCCCGAAACCGAACCGAGGGTCGGTTTTACCGTCACCAAACGTCAGGGAAACGCGGTCGAGCGCAATCGCATGCGCCGCCGTTTGAGGGAGGCTGTGAGGCTTTCCGCCGGGTTTGCAATGAAACCCGGACATGACTATGTGATTGTCGCCCGAAGGGACGTCTTGAACACCGACTTCGCCGCACTGGAAAGCTTGCTTGCAGAACGGATCGAGGGACGAGGCAAGAACGGACGCGCCCGGGAGACCCGCTCCAGGAAAGAATGATGGAAAAAAACCGCAATTACTTCATCGCGATCGGCCTTTCGGTTGTCATCGTCCTTGCCTGGCAATTTCTCTATATGAATCCGCGCATAGAGCAGCAGCGCCGCGCAGAAGAAGCGCGTCAGGCGCAGCAGGCCACGCAGCAAACCGAAACCACGTCGCCTGCCACGGGTGCGGCAGCGCCGAGCGGCGCGCTTCCCGGCGCGACCGGCCAGCAGGCTTCCAACGCCTCTCGTGAAGAAGCGCTTGCAAGATCGCAGCGCGTCGAAATCGACACCAATGCGGTTGCCGGTTCGATCAACCTGACGGGCGCACGCCTCGACGACATCCGCCTCAAGGACTACCGCGAGACGGTGGATGACACGAGCCCGATCATCACGCTCCTTTCGCCTTCCCAG
>JAAIGF010163128.1_pt1 | contig 18961 bp, 10 predicted proteins | sample 6487441 | NCBI WGS metagenome assembly JAAIGF01 (sample SAMN13974129, study PRJNA590717) | phyllosphere metagenome | biome: pepper field; feature: multiple bacterial spot infested pepper fields; material: pepper leaves; isolation source: leaves from pepper fields | host: Capsicum annuum ... | reverse complement strand
GGTGCGCCACGTCGGCGTGTCGAACGAGACGCCGTGGGGCGTGGCGCAATACCTGAAGGCGTCCGACAACCTGGGCCTGCCGCGCATCGCCAGCATCCAGAATCCGTACAGCCTGCTCAATCGCACCTTCGAGATCGGCCTTTCGGAATTCAGCCATCGTGAACAGGTGGGCCTGCTGGCGTATTCGCCGCTGGCCTTCGGCGTGCTGTCGGGCAAGTACCTCAATGGCGCACGTCCCGAGGGGGCACGTCTGACGCGCTACGCCCGCTTCGCCCGCTACAACAACGAGCAGTCGCAATGGGCGGCCCGCGACTACATCTGGCTGGCCAAGCAGGCCGGGCTGACGCCAACGCAACTGGCATTGGCCTTCGTCAACCAGCGTCCGTTCACGACCAGCAACATCATCGGCGCGACGACGATGGAACAGCTGCGCGAGAACATCGCCAGCGTGGATGTCGAGCTGTCCGACGATCTGCTGGCTCGCATCGAAGAAATTCACACGCGCCAGCCCAATCCGGCGCCCTGATGCGGTAGTACCGGCGGCTCGGCATCCTGGTGCCGGCCGCCGCACGCCCAGTGGCGACGGCGCATACAAAGTGTTGCTGCTTGGGTCCGCTGGACCGTGGTCTCCTTCTTGCTGACCGGTAAATCGCCAGTCACCAAGAGAACGCCCCCACATGGCTGTGCCCTCGGTTTGCTGCCTCCCCCACGGGGCCGCTTGCCATCCTGGGACAGTCCGGCGGCAATAAAGGAGCACTATCCATGCAAGCACGCACCCTCACCAAACTTGCTTCGGTCTTTGCCGCAGGCGTCCTGATCGCCGGTTGCGCCACCCAGCAGGGAACCAACACCGCTGTCGGCACCGGTACCGGCGCAGCAGCAGGCGCCGGCCTGGGCGCCATCTTCGGTGGCCACCGTGGCGCAGCCGTCGGTGCCGGTCTCGGCGCGGTCGCTGGTGGCGTCGTGGGCTACAACTGGAGCCGCATCAAGGGCGACGTCGAGAACTCCGGCGCCCGTGACCTGGGCGTCTCGGTCAATGAGCAGACCGACGGCTCGCTGAAGGTCAACATCCCCAGCACCGTGTCCTTCGATACGGGTAGCTACGTCGTCAAGCCCGCGCTGACCCCGGTGCTCGACAGCGTCGCCCGCACCCTGAACGAAAACCCCGAACTGCGCGCCAAGGTCGTCGGCCACACCGACAGCACTGGCTCGGCTGCCACCAACCAGACCTTGTCGCAGAACCGCGCCACCGCGGTCGCGAACAATCTGGCACGCAAGGGCATCGCCGCCAGCCGCCTGACCACGGAAGGCCGTGGCCCGAACGATCCGGTTGCCGACAACGGCACGGATGTCGGCCGCGCCGAGAACCGTCGCGTCGAGATCTACCTGTACGCGCCCAAGCAGGGCTGATCGTCGACCGCCCAGCGCGGTCCGAACGGGCGTCGCTTAAAATGCGACGCCCGTTTTTTTTGCCGCCGGGCCGCCCCGATGCGACGTACGCCTTCGGGCGCAGCGAGCCGAAGGCGCCAGCGCGGGGCTTTCCGCGCTGGTCACTTCCCCCGGCAATTCGTGCCCTTCCTCATGACCCCTGTGATTTCCGTACGTGCTGCCGTGATCGGCGGCGGCCCAGCCGGCCTGATGGCTGCCGAGGTGCTGGCCGAGGCAGGCATCGCCGTCGACCTTTTCGATGCCATGCCGTCGGTGGGCCGCAAGTTCCTGCTGGCTGGCAAAGGCGGCATGAACCTGACGCACGCCGAACCCCGTCCCGCCTTCGACCAGCGTTACGGCGCAGGAGCGGAACTGGTGTCCCCCATGCTGGACGATTTCGGCCCGCAGGCCTTGCGGGACTGGGCGGCCGGCCTGGGGGTCGAAACCTTCGTCGGTTCGTCCGATCGTGTCTTTCCTGTCGACATGAAGGCCGCGCCGCTGCTGCGTGCGTGGCTGGCGCGGCTGCGCACGCAGGGCGTGCGGTTCCACATGCGGCATCGCTGGACGGGGTGGAATGCCGACGGCCTGCTGTCCATGCAGACGCCGCAAGGCGATGTCTGCCTGATGGCCGACGTGGTGGTGCTGGCGCTGGGTGGGGGAAGCTGGGCACGCCTGGGATCGGATGGCGCCTGGGTGCCCTGGCTGGCGGCACGCGGCGTGGACGTAGCGCCGCTCGTGCCTGCCAATTGCGGGTTCGACGTGGCCTGGAGCGAGCATTTCCGCAGCCGTCATGCGGGGGCGCCGTTGCAATCCTTTGCCTTGTCGATCGCCGGCGAGGACACCAGCCAGATCGGCGAAGCCACCATCAGCGAGGCAGGCATCGAAGGGTCGCTGATCTACGCCTGGTCGGCGCGCCTGCGCGACGCGATTGCGCGCGATGGGGCGGTGACGGTGAATCTGGACCTGGCGCCTGGCCGCAGCCTGGAACGCTTGAAGCGTGACCTGGCCCAGCCGCGCGGGACCAAGTCGATGGCCAACCACTTGCGGTCACGGGCTGGCATCGAAGGGGTCAAGGCGGGCCTGCTGCGCGAGGTGGTGCCCGCGGCGCACTTCGTCGATACCGACCTGCTGGCGGCGCGCATCAAGCAATTGCCTTTGCGGCTGCTGTCGGCCCGACCGATCGACGAGGCCATCAGCAGTGCGGGCGGTGTTCGTGCCCAGGCCCTGGACCAGGGCACGGCCCTGCGTGCCGCGCCCGGCATGTTCTGCGCAGGTGAAATGCTCGATTGGGAAGCCCCGACCGGGGGCTACCTGCTGACCGCGTGCATGGCCAGTGGTCGCCGCGCAGGGGCGGCGGCGCGTGACCGGCTGGCGTCGGCAGGCAAGGACTGACCATTCAGGGCAGTCCGTTGCAATGCCTGCATACCGTCAGGGCGCGGTGCGCTGCTTTTCCCGCAGGTAGCGGCCCTTGATGTCGTCCGACCCGCGTGCACCCACCCACTCGCAGCGTTCCGAGAGCCACTGGTGGGCCGCCTGGCGGCCGCGCTCGCGCAGCATCGTCAGGAATCCCCAGTCGGTGATCTTCTTCGACGACAGCGGCAGGTCGGACAGCCAGTCGTCCGCCCGCAACGAATGCAGGCGAATGTCGCGCAGGCGGTCGCGGAATTCGTCCTTGATCCACCCTTCGGACAGCAGCTTCTGCACGAAGGCGATGGCGCGCATCTCGGACATCATCACCGAGTTGAACGTGATCTCGTTGACGCGGTTGTCGATCTCGTGGCGCAGCACCGGCAACTGCTTGCGTTCCAGCGGATTGATGTGCACCAGCAGAACGTCGGTCGACTGGCTTTCGTAGAAGAACGGGTACAGGCTGGGGTTGCCCACGTAGCCGCCGTCCCAATAGTGCTCGTCCTCGATCTGCACCGCCTGGAAGACATCGGGCAGCGCGGCCGACGCCATGACCGCATCGAGGGTGATCTCGGTCGTACGGAATATGCGGGGCTTGCCGGTGCTGACGTTGGTGGCGGTGACGTACAGGTGCAGGTCGCTGTCGTGCAGCGCTTCGAAATCCACGTGCCGGGCCAGGATGGTGCGCAGCGGATTGATGCCCAGGGGATTGAACTGGTAGGGCGAGAGCGCACCCGTCACCATGGTCATCCAGTTCATGGCCAGTTGCGCGTGCGGGAACCAGCTCCAGAACATGTTGTTCAGCGGTGTCGGTTCGAGCGAGCCGAAGAGCCCCGATTGGCCTGAAACGTCACGCCAGAAATTATCGAGGTTCTGGCGTGCGCAGGCCGGTCCGCCGCGTACCAGCCCCGCCGCCACCACGGCCAGGTTCATGGCACCGGCACTGGTGCCCGATATCGCCTCGAAGTCCAGGCGCCCATCTTCCAGCAGCCGGTCGAGCACGCCCCAGGTGAACGCACCGTGCGATCCGCCACCTTGCAGGGCAAGGTTGATGACCGCGCCTTTTGCGGACTTTGCCGGTGACGCCTGCTGGCGCTCGGCGGGGGACTGGGAGCGATTGCGACTGACGCGGACGGGCATGCGGAATCTCCTGAAAGGCGGTTACGACACGGCGGGCGGTGGACCTTTGCGTGCGGCGGCGGCGAGGGTGGCCCGGTCCCAGAAATCGGGCAGGAAGGCTTCGGCCACCAACAGAGGACGACTGTCGCGCACGAAGACGGACCGTCGGGCCAGATAACGGGTGTGGGCAGACGCCGAGGGGGCCACGACCCGCCAGGCCCGGTCGACCACGCTGTGAAGCGGGATCGACGGTTTGAGAATGGCGCTGGCGAAGGCCGAGCGGTGGATGCTGCGATCGTGGTACAGAATGTCGGCCAGCGGCCGGCTGCGCAGGCTGCGCAAGGCTCGCCAGGCACCGCGCGAGTCGGCGAGCGGCGTCAGGCTGCGGGCGGCGACGGCCGGCCGGCCGTCGATGTGCAGGGTGACTTCGCGCACCCAGACGGGATCTCGTTCGGCGCAGCCTAGTGCGCATGCTTCGTCCCGCGTCGCGCCTTCGGCCGCTTCGTGCACCACCTGCACGGTCACCCGACCCAGTGCGCGCAGGCGAGCGGTCAGGGCGCCGGGCGCGGTCAGCCAGCGATGCTGCAGTGCGGTGGCGACCGGCGGCGGACGGCGCAGCCAGGTAGCGATGTGCGGGGAGTATTCGAAGCTCATGAAACGCGAAGCGTGAAGCCGACGGCACGCCCAGGGCAGGGGACAGCGATCAGTGTATCAACCGCATCCGCATGCCCGGCCTGTCGTTCCTCTGACGCCGCGCAGCATTTCGGTCGGCAGGCCGCGCGGTCACGCCTCGGCATCGGCAGACGCCCCGGGCAGCAGGGCCGACAGCGTTTCCAGCGTATCGGCTTCGTCGGCCGGTTTGTCCTGGCGCCAGCGCAGCATGCGCGGGAACCGGACGGCGATGCCGCTCTTGTGGCGTGGGCTGCGGTCGATGCCTTCGAAGCCGAGTTCGAACACGAGGTTGGGCGTGACGCTGATGACCGGGCCGAACTTCTCGACGACATTCCGGCGCAGGTGATGATCGACCTTGCGGATTTCCTCGTCGGTCAGGCCCGAATACGCTTTGGCGAAGGGCACCAGCCTGCGCGTGGGGCTGCCCGGCGGGGTGTCCCACACGCCGAAGGTGTAGTCGGTGTACAGGCTGGCGCGGCGGCCATGGCCGGGTTGGGCGTAGATCAGCACGGCGTCCACGCTGAACGGATCGACCTTCCACTTCCACCAGGTGGCCGTGTCCTTGGTGCGGCCCACGCCGTAGCCGGCATGCCGGGACTTCAGCATCATCCCCTCGACGCCGCGTTCGCGCGATTGGGCGCGGATGGCGGCCAGCTCCTCCCAGGTGTCGGCTTCCAGCGTGGGCGAAAGCACCAGGGTCGGCTGCGCGGAGTCGGCCACCACGCGCTCGAGCTGCGCACGACGTTCCGACAGCGGGCGGGTCCGCCAGTCTTCTCCCTGCCATTCGAGCAGGTCGTAGGCCCGCAACCCGACCGGAAAGTCGTCCATGACGTTGCGGGTGACACGCTTGCGCCCCAGGCGCCGCTGCAACTGGCCGAAGGCCTGCACCGCGCCGTCGCGCATCACCAGGATTTCACCGTCGATCACCGTGCCGGGCGGCAGTGCCAGGCCCATCTCGGCCAGTTCGGGAAAGCGGTCGGTGACCAGTTCTTCGCCACGCGACCAGATCCAGGAATGTTCGCCACGACGCACCAACTGCGCGCGAATGCCGTCCCACTTCCATTCGACCAGCCAGTCTGATGGCGGCCCCAGCGTGGCGTCGAAGGTGTCGGTCGGCGCCTGCAGCGGATGGGCCAGGAAGAACGGGTAGGGGTGGCCGGCCCGCTCGGCGTCGCTCGCGTCCACGTCTTCTGCGGCGATCAGCGCGGCGAAGGCGGCGGCGTCGGGGCGGGCCTGCAGGTCGGTGTAGCCGATCATGCGCTGGGCGACGCGCTTGGGGTCCACGTCGCCCACGGCGGCCAACGCCCGGGTGACCAGCAAGCGTGATACGCCCACGCGCAGGCTGCCGGTGATGATCTTGAAGCAGAGAAAGCGTCCGCGCGGGTCCAACTGCCGCCACAAGGTTTCCAGCGCGGCGGGCACGTCTTCGGGCGGCATGCCGCGTAGCGGCAGCAGCTTCTGCTCGATCCAAACCGCCAGGCCTTCGTCGGAATCGCCGTCGCTGTCGGGCAGCAGCACCGAAATGGTTTCGGCCAGGTCGCCCACTGCGTCGTAGCTTTCCTCGAACAGCCAGTCGGGTACGCCCGCCGCATCGGCTGCGATGCGGCGCAGCAATTTGGTCGGCACCAGTTGCCGCGGCTTGCCGCCTGCCAGCAGGTAGACCGCCCAGGCGGCGTCCGCGGGAGGTACTTCGGCAAAGTACGCCTGCATGGCGGCGAGCTTGGCGTTGCTCGACGTCGTGGCGTCGAGCTGGGCGAACAGCGTGGAGAAGGCTTTCATGCGCCGGCCTCGGCAGGCGTCTCGTTGTCGTCGTCGCCGTACTCGGTGGCGAACGCCTGCGCGTCCAGTCCCTGTTCCCGCAGCCAGCGGACCATCACACCGATCTGGCCGTGGGTCACGAAGACCCGGCTGGCGCCCGTGGCGCCGATGGCGGTCTGCAGATCGGGCCAGTCGGCATGGTCGGACAGCACGAAGCCCCGATCGACGCCGCGCCGCCGCCGCGCGCCGCGCAAGCGCATCCAGCCGCTGGCAAAACCGTCGGCGTGGTCGCCGAATCGGCGCATCCAGGTCGAGCCCCGTGTCGACGGGGGGGCCAGCACCATCGATCTGGCGACAGCTTCGCGTCCTTCGACCTGGGTGGCCAGTTGCGTGGGCGGTAGGGCGACGCCCATTTTTTCGTACTCGACGTTCAAGGGGGCAACGGCGCCGTGCACCAGGATGGGGCCGATATCGGCCGCCAGGCCATGCAGGATGCGCTGCGCCTTGCCGAAGGAATAACAGAACAGCACGCTGGGCCGGCCTGCCGAGGCGTTTGCCAGCCACCAGGCATTGATGTCGGCAAAGATCTCGCGCTGCGGCTGCCAGCGGTAGATCGGCAGGCCGAATGTCGATTCGGTGATGAAGGTATGGCAGCGCACGGGTTCGAAGGGTGTGCAGGTGCCATCTGGTTCAAGCTTGTAGTCGCCAGAGGCCACCCAGACTTCGCCCTGGTATTCCACCCGGATCTGCGCCGACCCCAATACGTGCCCGGCCGGGTGGAAGCTGATGGTGACGCCGTTGTGGGTCAGTTGCTCGCCGTAGGGCAGGGTTTGCAGGGAGATGTCGCCCAGCCGGGCGTACAGGATGCCTGCGCTTTGATCGGTTGCCAGGTAGTGTTTGTGGCCCCAGCGGGCATGGTCGCCGTGGGCGTGGGTGATCAGTGCCCGATCCACCGGGCGCCAGGGGTCGATGTAGAAACCGCCCGGTTGGCAATAAAGACCCTCGGGCCGCGCAACGATCAGATCGGTATGCATACCTTGCTCATCCATGCGCGTGCTGCAGCGCGGTAAGCCTTGCACGAGCAAGTCACATGCCGCACTACCTTGGAACGCAATTTCTGAACGGTTTCGCGCGGTTACGGGTGGATGCAAATTCTCAAAATGGCCTGCCATATGGCCCGGCGGCTCGACCATGGAATTTGTCACGTGTGTGGTCATCGAACAGGCACATTCCTGGCTGAAGGTAACCACATTATCTGAATGACCCACCTCGCTCTCGCTTGCTCAGTACCCAGGGCAGCCGGTGCAAGACGACGGACCTCTCCAGTGCAGGCCGTCTTCCTGACATAGCGATCCTCCATGGCTGAGGCGAAGGAAAGGGCGGGGCGTTCTTCACACGACAGCGCAGCGCTGGCGGCGCTACAGAAATGATGGAGAAAATCTTGCGTCTCAAGGTCTTGATCGTTGCCTCCGAGGTCCTTCCCCTTGCCAAGACGGGGGGTCTCGCCGATGCCGTCAGCGGAATGGCCCTCGCGCTGCGCGAGGCCGGTGCTGACGTTACGGTTCTCCTGCCCGCTTACCGCAGTGCGCTGCGCGGCATTTCTGGTGCGGAAACCATCGCCCAGCTCGACGGCCTGCCCGGCGGCGAGGCGACGCTGATCTCGGCGCGTACGACAGCCTGCGACCTGCCGGTGCTGCTGCTGCGCAACGACGCCTTGTACGACCGCCCGGGCAACCTCTACCTGGACAGCGAGGGCAAGGAATATGCCGACAACGCCGTGCGCTTCGCCGCACTGGCCCACGCCGCCGCCCGCATCGCCGCCGGCAAGGCCAACGTGCCGGTGCCGCACGTGGTGCACGCCCAGGACTGGCACGCCGGTCTGGTGCCGCTGCTGATGCGCGCCGAAGGTGCTGCGGACGTCAAGAGCGTCATCACCATTCACAACCTGGCATTCCAGGGCCTGTTCCCGATGGAGCAAGCTGCCGAGATCGGTATTCCGGCGCATGCCTGCACGGCTGATGGCCTGGAGTTCTGGGGCAAGATGAATTTCCTGAAGGCCGGCATCCGTTATGCAGACCGCGTCACCACGGTGAGCGACACCTACGCCCGTGAAGTGCTGACGCCGGAATTCGGCTGCGGCCTGGAAGGCCTGCTGCAGGCGCGTGCCGACGAAGGCAATTTCCAGGCAGTGGCCAACGGTGTCGACACCGACATCTGGGACCCGGCGCTCGACGACCTGCTGCCCGACCACTTCTCGCCGGCCGACCTGCGCGGCAAGGCAACCTGCAAGCGCGAGTTGCAAGAGACCTATGGCCTGGTCGCCGACCCCTGGGCGCCGGTGATGGTCATGGGCAGCCGCCTGACGCACCAGAAGATGGCCGACGTGGCCGTGGCCGCGATTCCGCGCGCCCTGGACGCCAACCCGCGCCTGCAGGTCGTGGTGCTGGGCTGCGGCGATCACCAGATCGAGCAGGACATGGTGGCCATGGCTGCCCGTTACCCGGGCCGCTGCACCGTCAGCATCGGTTACGACGAACGCAGCGGTCACCTGCTGCACGGCGGCGCCGACATCCTGCTGCACGGCAGCCGCTTCGAGCCCTTCGGCCTGACCCCCATCTACTCGATGCGTTATGGCACCGTGCCGATCGGTTCGCGCGTGGGCGGCATGGCTGACACCATCCGCGATCCGGGCGTGGACGCCGATGACGAGCAACTGGCCACCGCCTCGGGCGTACTGTTCGACGGCGACAGCGTCGATGCCATGTTCGGCGCCATCCAGCGCGCCATGGACATGTTCAAGCGCCCGGAACTGTGGCGCGCCGTGCAACGCAACGGCATGACCGGCGACTACAGCTGGGGCGTGCCTGCCAATCAATACCTGACGATCTACCGTGGCCTGGCGCCGCAAGCCGTTGTCGACGCTGCCCAGCAGGTCGTCGCGGTGGCCGAGCCGGTCAAGCAGGTCGCAACCCCTGCGCCGGCACTGGCCGTCGCAAAGACCGACACCCCCGCTGCCGCGAAGCGCTCTTCCGCTGCAAAGGCCAAGGGTGGCCGCCGCCAGACCGCGCTGACCGTGCGCGAGCTGGGAGGAGCTGCCGTCGCAGGCATCTGATCCTTCTCCACTGGGCCGAGCGCCGTTTTTCAAAGGTTCGACATGACTGATCAACTGGCGTTTCGCCCACGTATTTTCTACGTTGGGCCGGCGACGCTCGGCGGCGATTTGCCGCAGGACTTCTCCGGTTCCGACTGGACCGCCACTTTCGACCGCGCACGAGACCTCGGTTTCGACACCGTGCTGCTGGGTTCGCCCTGGGAGCAGGGTGCCTGCGGTACCCCCGCCAGCTGGGATCGCGCCGATTCCCGGTTTGGCGCCACACCCCTCCCACAGTTACTGCAGCAAGCAGCCGCCGAGGCCGCCCAGCGTGGTCTGTCACTGTGGGTCGACCTGATGGTCGATCGGGTCGCCGCCGACAGCGACCTGCACCGTGAACACGACAATTGGTATCGCCGCGTGCTCGATCCGATGCGCGATGCCATCGACCCGCGACGTGGCCGCGAAGCCCGCGAAATCGCCGAAGTCGTTCTCAATGGACGTGATGTGCCGGAAGGCTTTGCCGCCTACTGGCAATCGCTGCTGGGCGCCTGGGCGCAGGCTGGCGTGTCGGGTGTGCGGCTGCTGGGCGCGTATCGCCTGCCCGCCGAATTGTGGCGCACCGTCCTGGCAGGCGTGCGCGAAAGCCATCCCGCCTTCCGCTTCACGGCCTGGACGCCCGGTTCCGGCCCCGATGCCCTGAACGATCTGCGCGGTGCGGGTTTCGACGGCGTCTACGCCTCCTTGCCCTGGTGGGATTACCGCGCGCCCTGGCTGCTTGAAGAACATGCCCGTCTGCGCGCCGTGGCGCCGGTGCTGGCGCCTGTTCGCGACCCCCTGGCGTCGGCCCTGCCGATGACGGCGCCGGTCGATCACCGGGCGCTGCGCCGAGCTCTGTGGGCGGCCGTGGCCTTGGGCGACGGCATCCTCGTTCCGGCCGATGCCTGCGAGGATGCACTTGCCGGTGACCTGCAATCTGCCAACCAGCAACTGGCCAGCCGTACGGCTGCCTTCGACCTGCCGCGCCAGCTCACCGGGCCGGATGCCGGCGTGGGCGCACTGTGGCGGGCCGCTGCACGGCCTGCCCGCGACGACGCGCGCTCGCCTGCCCGCACGGGCACCCTGACCGTATTCAACGCCGACAGCGAACGCCCGGCGGAAGTCGACTGGGCCTTGCTGCGCGCGCGTCTGCCCGATGACTATGCCGTCATCGACGTGCCCGAAGGCGTGACCACGCTGGATGCCGCCGACGTGCTGTGCGTGAGCGCCCGCACCCTGCCTGCTGTTCGTCTGTTGGCAAAGCAGAACGGCGCCGCTGCACAGCGCAAACGCCTGGCGCTTGCGCTGGACGCGCCACGGGTGGCCATCGAGGCCGTCACCCCGGCCGTCGACGCGGGTCGCTTCGCGGTCAAGCGAACCGTCGGCCGCGCGGTGCGCGTGGAAGCCGACGTCGTCACCGACGGCCACGAGAAGATCGGCGTGGCGCTGTGGTGGCGCCCCACCGACGAGGCCGACTGGCGCGAAGTGCCGATGCGCCTGATCAACAACGATCGCTACACCGCCAGCTTCACGCCCGAGCGCCTGGGCCGGCACGAATACACCGTGGTGGCCTGGCGCGACGAATTCGCCACCTGGCGTGACGAACTGTCGAAGAAAGTGGCTGCGGGCATCGACGTCACGGTCGAAGTGCGCGAAGGCAAGCAACTGGTGGCGCACTGCCTGGCGGCTGCGGGCGACCGCGACGCCAGCGAACTGCGCAACCTGGCAGCCAGGCTGGGCGTCGAAGCCAAGCCGCTGCCGCGCCCCAGCGGCAAGAAGAAGCTGCCGCCCGCCGAACCGGCCGAGATCGAACTGTTGCTGTCGGATGCCTTGGCCGATGCCATCGCCCCGGTCGAACCGCGCGACTTCCTGCTCGTCCACAGCCCGGCCCTGCCGCTGCTGGCCGAACGTGTCGGTGCAGGCTTCGCCAGTTGGTACGAACTGTTCCCGCGTTCGCAAAGCAACGACGTGAACCGTCACGGCACCTTCGACGACGTGATCGCCCGCCTACCGGCGGTGCGCGACATGGGCTTCGACGTGCTGTACTTCACGCCCATCCACCCGATCGGCAAGGCGCATCGCAAGGGACGCAACAACAGCCTGACGGCCGGCCCGGACGATCCCGGCAGCCCGTACGCCATCGGTTCGGAAGTGGGGGGCCACGATGCGCTGCATCCTGAACTGGGCACGCTCGACGACTTCCGCCGCATGTCGGCCGCTGCGCGCGAACACGGCCTGGAACTGGCGCTGGACTTCGCCATCCAGTGCTCGCCCGATCATCCGTGGTTGAAGGAGCACCCGGACTGGTTCGCATACCGCGCCGACGGCACCATCCGCTACGCCGAGAATCCGCCCAAGAAGTACGAAGACATCGTCAACGTCGACTTCTATTCGACCGGCACCCAGCCGGCCGAAGCCGCCAAGACGGCTGCCTCGGGGCTGTGGGTGGCGCTGCGCGACGTCATCCTGCATTGGGCACGCGAGGGCGTGCGCCTGTTCCGCGTCGACAACCCGCACACCAAGCCGCTGCCGTTCTGGGAATGGATGATCGCCGAAGTGCAGGCGCAGTACCCCGACACGGTCTTCCTGTCGGAAGCCTTCACGCGGCCGAAGATGATGTATCGCCTGGCCAAACTGGGGTTCTCGCAGTCGTACACCTACTTCACCTGGCGCGACACGGCGCCCGAGATGCAGGCCTACCTGACCGAGCTGAACCAGGCGCCGGTGAGCGACTTCTTCCGTCCGCATTTCTTCGTCAACACGCCGGACATCAACCCGCGCTTCCTGCAGACCTCGGGCCGGGCCGGCTTCCAGATCCGTGCCGCCCTGGCGGCGACGCTGTCGGGCCTTTGGGGCGTCTACAACGGCTTCGAACTGTGTGAAGCGACGCCGGTGCCGGGCAAGGAGGAATACCTGGACTCGGAGAAGTACCAGCTTCGCGCCTGGGACTACGACCGCCCGGGGAACATCGTTGCCGACATCACGCGCCTGAATCAGATCCGCCGTGCCAATCCGGCGCTGCAGACCCACCTGGGCGTGCGTTTCCACAAGGTCGACAACGACCAGGTCCTGGTCTATTCGAAGGCCACGCCCGAGCGCGACAACATCGTGCTGGTGGCGGTGAACATGAACCCGCATGCGGGCCAGCACGTGCGTATCGAGCTGCCGCGCTGGGACTTCGGCCTGCCCAACGAGGCGCCGCTGCAGGTGTACGACCTCATCGACGGCCGGCACGAAACGTGGGGCGAGTGGCATCACGCCATCTACCTCGATCCTTCCATGCCCTATGCGATCTGGCGCGTGCAGCCGCACGCCTGACCGCTTTCGACCGGAAAAGAACAGACATGGCTAAACGAGCACCCACGGTCAACGCCTCCAATCAGGACGATCCGCTCTGGTACAAGGACGCGGTCGTCTACCAACTGCACGTCAAATCGTTCTTCGACGCCAACAACGACGGCGTCGGCGATTTTCCCGGCCTGATCGCCAAGCTGGACTACATCGCCGAGCTGGGCGTCGACACCATCTGGCTGTTGCCGTTCTACCCGTCGCCGCGCCGCGACGACGGCTACGACATCGCTGAATACCGCGGCGTGCATGCCGACTATGGCTCGATCGCCGACCTGCGTCGCCTGATCGCCGAGGCACACTCGCGCGGCATCCGCGTCATCACCGAACTGGTGGTCAACCACACCTCCGACCAGCATCCGTGGTTCAAGCGTGCGCGCGAAGCCAAGCCGGGCAGCGCTGCCCGCAACTTCTACGTGTGGTCGGACAATGACCAGGCCTATTCGGGCACGCGCATCATCTTCCTGGATACCGAGAAGTCAAACTGGACCTGGGACCCGGTCGCCAATGCCTACTTCTGGCACCGCTTCTACTCGCACCAGCCCGACCTGAACTACGACAACCCGCAGGTGCTCAAGGAAGTGCTGGGCGTGATGCGGTTCTGGCTGGACCTGGGCGTCGATGGCCTGCGGCTCGACGCCGTGCCCTACCTGGTGGAACGCGAGGGCACGAACAACGAGAACCTGCCCGAAACGCACGACATCCTGAAGAAGATCCGCGCCAACCTGGACGAGTCCTTCCACAACCGGCTGCTGCTGGCCGAAGCCAATCAATGGCCGGAAGACGCGCAGGAATACTTCGGCGACGGCGACGAATGCCACATGTCGTTCCACTTCCCGCTGATGCCGCGCATGTACATGGCCATCGCCCGGGAAGACCGTTTCCCGATCACCGACATCATGCGGCAGACCCCGGACATTCCGGAGAACTGCCAGTGGGCGATCTTCCTGCGCAACCACGACGAGCTGACCCTGGAAATGGTCACCAGCTCGGAGCGTGACTATCTTTGGAATTTCTACGCCGCCGACCGGCGTGCCCGCATCAACCTGGGCATTCGCCGCCGCCTGGCGCCGCTGATGGAACGCGACCGCCGCCGCATCGAGCTGATGAACAGCCTGCTGCTGTCGATGCCGGGCACGCCCGTCATCTATTACGGCGACGAGATCGGCATGGGCGACAACATCCACCTGGGCGACCGGGACGGCGTGCGTACGCCCATGCAGTGGTCGCCCGACCGCAACGGTGGCTTCTCGCGTGCCGACCCGGAAAGCCTGGTGCTGCCGGCCCTGCAAGGGTCGCTGTACGGCTACGAAGCCGTCAACGTCGAGGCCCAGCAGCGTGATCCGCATTCGCTGCTGAACTGGATGCGCCGCATGCTGGCCAAGCGCCGCCAGCATGGTGCCTTCGGCCGTGGGTCGCTGAAGTTCCTGTACCCGGGCAATCGCAAGATCCTGGCTTACGTGCGTGAGCACGAAGGCGACACGATTCTGTGCGTGGCCAACCTGTCGAACGCGCCGCAGGCGGTGGAACTCGATCTGTCCACCTTCAAGGGCCGGGTGCCGGTCGAACTGCTGGGTGGGACGTCGTTCCCGCCGATCGGCGAACTGACCTATCTGCTGACGCTGCCGCCTTACGGCTTCTACTGGTTCGAACTGAGCAACGAGGCCGCACCGCCGTCCTGGCACACCAGTACTTCCGGGCAGATGCCCGAGTTCGCCACCCTGGTGCTGCGCGACCGCACGGGCTATCAATTGATGGAAGGCTCGCGCAAGTCGCTGGAACTGGAAGTGCTGCCGGCCTACCTGTCGCGCCGCCGCTGGTTCGCGGCCAAGAACCGCAATCTGCAGGGCACCCGCGTGCTGTATGCCGCGCCCCTGGCTGGCCAGCGTGGCGACCTGTACCTGGCGGAAGTCGAAGTCACGGTCGATGGCGACAAGGAACACTACGCACTGCCCGTGGCCCTGCTGTGGGACGACGAGCTGAGCCAGTTGCAGCAGCAGTTGCAGGTGTCCAGCCTGCGTCGTGGTCCGCAGGTCGGCAAGATGACCGATGCGTTCTCGACGCCTGCCTTCGCCACCAAGATGATCGAGCACTGGCGCGAGCGCGCCGAGATCCCCGCGGGCGGCGCCGGCAAGCTGGTGTTCCGTACCGAACCGGGATTCGATGACATCGACTTTGCCGAGACGCCCGACATCCGCTGGCTGTCGGCCGAGCAATCGAACAGCTCGCTGATCGTCGATTCGGCCGCGGTGCTGAAGATCGTGCGCCGCGTCGCGCCCGGCATCCATCCCGAAGCCGAAATGACCGGTTATCTGACCGAGCACGGCTTCGGCAACATGGCTGCGCTGCTGGGCGAGATGGTCCGCATCGCACCCGACGGCACGCCCAGCACCATCGCGCTGCTGCAGGCCAACATCATGAACCAGGGCAATGCCTGGGACTGGACGTTGAACACGCTGCGCAGCACGCTGGACAACGCCACCCTGACGGGTGCGTCGCCTGAAGACTTCCAGCAGGAACTGGGCAGCTACGAAGCATTGGCCGCTGCCATCGGCAAGCGCCTGGCAGAGATGCATGCCGTGCTGAGCCTGCCGACCGACAACCCGGTGTTCTCGCCCGAGCAGGCCGATGCCGACGCCATCCGTGCGCGTGCTCAGGATGTGCGCGACATGCTGGCTCGCGCGCTGGACACGCTGGCCGAGACGCGCGAGTGGGCCGATCCTGCCGTGCGTGAGCTGGCCCAATCCCTGATCGGACAGCGCGACGCACTGTTCGCGGTTGTCGACCGACTGGCCGACCTGGGCCATGCCGCGCTGCGCATCCGCATCCACGGCGACTTCCACCTGGGGCAGGTGCTGGTGTCGCAGGACGATGCCTACCTGATCGACTTCGAAGGCGAGCCCGCGCGCACGCTGGAAGAGCGTCGCGCCAAGAGCAGCCCGATGCGTGACGTCGCAGGACTGATCCGGTCCTTCGATTACGCGGCCGCCACCATGGCCAACATCGACGACGGCAAGGCGCCGTCCGACAACAGCAGCGGCGGAGCGGCATCGTCGTCCGCGGCCACCGTGCAGCACCGCCGTGCCGAACTTTTGGCGCGTTTCCGCAGCAGTGCATCGCGTGCTTTCCTCGACGCCTACCTGGCTGCCGCGCACGAGGCCGAACACCCGTGGCTGTCGCGCACCAGCGAGGGTGCCGAGCTGGACCTGGCCCTGATCGAGAAGGCGGCCTACGAAGTTCGGTACGAAGCGGCCAATCGTCCGACCTGGATCGGCATCCCGGTACGTGGGTTGCACGAGCTGGCGCAGCGCTTGCTACACCCCGAACACCATGCCAACGAGACCGACAATGACCGTGCAGTCTGACCGCCACGACGGCGCCTCCCTGGCCGGCGCGCTCGCCGGCGATATCGCGGCGCTGTCGCAGGCCCGACACCATGATCCGTTCGCGGTGCTGGGCCTGCATCGTGTCGGCGACGCCGTGCACGCCCGGGCGTTCTACCCTGGCGCAAGCGCCGTCACCCTCATCGCCGGGGATGAGTCCACGCGCCTGCATCACCTCGGGGATGGATTCTTTGCACGCGACGTGCCCAATGCGGACCGCCTGATCGGCCATCCCTCGGCCTACCGTCTGCACATCGACTGGGCAGGTACCGTGCAGGATACGCACGATGCCTACGGCTTCGGCGTGCAGCTCCAGGACAGCGACTTGCAGGCGATATCCGCCGGCAATCATCCGCACCTCGACCACATCCTGGGTGCGCATTGCATCCAGGTCGACGGTATCGACGGCGTTCGGTTCGCGGTCTGGGCGCCCAATGCACGGCGGGTGTCGGTCATCGGTGATTTCAATGCATGGGATGGCCGCCGCCACCCCATGCGCGTGCACTACGGCGCAGGCGTGTGGGAAATCTTCATTCCCGGCGCGCGTGCCGGTGAACGCTACAAATACGAAGTGCTGGGTGCCGACGGCGTCGTGCGTCCCAAGGCCGACCCGTTCGCCCGCCAGGCCGAACTGTCGCCGGGCACGGCCTCGGTGGTCGCCGCCCTGGAAGACTTCGTCTGGAAGGACGACAACTGGATGGCCGAGCGCGGCCAGCGCCAGCAGCTGGAAAGCCCGATGTCGGTCTACGAAGTGCAGGCGGGTTCGTGGCTGCGCGATCTGCAGGGCGCTGCCTGCGTGTGGGATGCGCTGAGCGAACGCCTGGTGCCCTACGCCGTGGACCTGGGCTTCACGCACATCGAGCTGCTGCCGATCATGGAGCATCCGTTCGGGGGCTCGTGGGGCTATCAACCGCTGGGCATGTTCGCACCCAGCGCGCGCTTCGGGTCGCCCGAGGCCTTCGCACGCTTCGTCGATACCGCACACCGCGCGGGCGTCGGCATCATCCTCGACTGGGTGCCCGCGCATTTCCCCAACGATGCGCACGGGCTGGTCAAGTTCGACGGCACGGCGCTCTACGAGTACCAGGATCCGCGCGAGGGCTATCACCCCGACTGGAACACCATGATCTACAACCTCGGCCGCAACGAGGTTCGCAATTTCATGGTGGCCAGTGCGTTGTCATGGCTCGAGCGTTTCCACATCGATGCGTTGCGTGTCGATGCGGTGGCGTCGATGCTGTATCGCGACTACAGCCGCAAGCATGGCGAGTGGATTCCCAACATCCACGGCGGCCGCGAGAACCTGGAGTCGATCGCCTTCCTGCGCGAGATGAACCACGCCGTGCGCACGCGCGTGCCCGGCGCCGTCACCATCGCCGAGGAATCGACCGCATGGCCCGGCGTCAGCAAGCCGGTGGAAGAGGGCGGTCTGGGCTTCCACTACAAGTGGAACATGGGCTGGATGCACGACACGCTCCAGTACATGGAGAACAACCCCATCCACCGCCAGTACCACCACCACAAGATGACCTTCGGAATGGTCTACGCCTATTCCGAACATTTCATCCTGCCGCTGTCGCACGACGAAGTCGTGCACGGCAAGGGATCGCTGATCCGCAAGATGCCGGGCGATGCCTGGCAGAAGTTCGCCAACCTGCGCGCGTACTACGCCTTCATGTGGACCCATCCCGGCCGCAAGCTGCTGTTCATGGGCGGCGAACTGGCGCAGGACCCGGAATGGAACCACGACGCCGAAGTCACCTGGGGCGCGCTGGCCGATCCGCAGCACGCCGGCATCCAGCGCCTGGTGCGCGACCTGAACACGCTGTATCGCCAGACCGGTGCCCTGCATCGGCGTGACGACGATCCCGAAGGTTTCCGCTGGGTCGTCGGCGACGACGCCGCCAACAGCGTTTTCGCCTTCCTGCGCCGCGCCGACGACGGCCGCGACGTGCTGGTGGTCAGCAACATGACGCCGGTGGTGCGTCGTGACTATCGCATCGGCGTGCCGCGTGGCGGCTACTGGCGCGAAGCCCTCAATTCGGATTCATCCCTGTACGGCGGGAGTGACGTCGGCAACGCTGGCGGACTGCATGCTGCGGATGTGCCGTCGCACGGCTACGGACATTCGCTGTCGCTGACCTTGCCCCCGCTTTCCACCCTTGTTTTCCAGATCGAAGGATAAGACCAGCATGTCCGCCAACTATCCTGACCGCCTGCAAGCCGGTCGTCCTTACCCCCTGGGCGCCACCTCCGACGGCCTGGGTGTGAACTTCGCCGTGTTCTCGGCCAATGCGACGCGCATCGACCTGTGCATCTTCGACGCCAGCGGGCGCAAAGAGCTCAAGCGCATCCCATTGCCCGAGTGCACCGACGAGGTCTGGCACGGTTATCTGCCCGATGTCCACGCAGGCCTGGTCTACGGCTTCCGTGCCCACGGCCCCTGGGACCCGCGCAACGGCCACCGCTTCAATCCCCACAAGCTGCTGCTCGACCCCTACGGCAAGAAGATGGTCGGCCAGTTGCGCTGGACCGACGCGCTGTTCGCCTATCGCGTCGGCCACAGCAAGGCCGACCTGAGCTTCGACCGTCGCGACAGCGCGCCCGCCATGCCCAAGTCGGTGGTGGTGGAAGAGGGTTCCTTCAACTGGGGCAACAGCCGCCAGCCCGAAACGCCGTGGCACGAGACCATCGTCTACGAGACCCATGTGAAGGG
>JAAIGF010009168.1_pt1 | contig 18975 bp, 15 predicted proteins | sample 6487441 | NCBI WGS metagenome assembly JAAIGF01 (sample SAMN13974129, study PRJNA590717) | phyllosphere metagenome | biome: pepper field; feature: multiple bacterial spot infested pepper fields; material: pepper leaves; isolation source: leaves from pepper fields | host: Capsicum annuum ... | reverse complement strand
TGAGTGCGCCCAGTCGGGACTGTCGGTGCTGTCGTCCAGCACCGGCAACCGCGACCTGAAGGACATCACCGCGCGCACCTTCACCTATGGTGTGGTGTGGTCGGCGCTGGACAATGCGCTGAGCGTTTCGGTGGATTTCAACTCGGTCACCATCGAAAACGAGGTGCGCATCCTGGGCACCAACAGCATCCTGGAAACCGAGGCCAACTGCCGGCTGGGGGTCTCGGAGAACGGCCAGACCCAGTTCGACATCAATTCGCCTACCTGCCAGCAGGTACTGGGCCAGGTGCAGCGCAAGCCAGCCACCGATCCGCTCAATCCGAACGGCGTGGACAAGGTGTTCTCCTATCCGATCAACATCGCCAGCCAGCGCCAGACCGGTGTGCAGGCCGCGCTGGACTACCGCTGGAGGATGCAGAGCGCAGGCGATTTCTCGCTCAACGCCGGTTACTACCGGTCGCTGAAGCACACCATCCAGGACAAGGAGGGCGATCCGGTCTATGACCAGCTGTGCTGCGCCAATTCCAACGAGCTGCAGCACCGCACCACGCTGGGCGTGAACTGGAATCGCGGGCCGTTCAGTGCCAGCGCGTACGGCGTGCGCAACGCGCCGACCTGGAACCAGGAGGGCGAGCGGCGCGATATCGGTCCATGGACGACCTGGAACGCCACCGTCGGCTACCGCATCAACGACCTGGCCAGCCTGTTGCTGACGGTCAACAACGTGACCGACGAGATGCCGCCGATCGACCGCAGCAACGGCAACTGGCCGTTCTATGACCAGGGCGTCTACAACGCCTTCGGCCGCTCGGCCTTCCTGGAACTGTCGCTGGATTTCCAGTAATCCTGGCGCCACAGCGCTCCCGGCGGCCGCCCCAGCGGCCCCGGGAGACCGGGAGTGGGGGGGCGGGGCGCTGGCCTGCTAGAATCGCCCCATCCGTTTTCCCTTCGCAGATGTCCGCCGCCATGAGCCATACCGCCACCGCTCCCGCCAACGCCGAAAAGCGTTACACCGTGCACCGCAGCGACCTGCCGCTGAGCTGCCCGACGCCGGAGATGGCGCTGTGGAATTCGCATCCGCGCGTGTATCTGCCCATTGAAGACGAGCCGAACGGCGAAGCGAAGTGCGCCTATTGTGGCGCCGTATTCGTGCTGGCCGACTGAGCGGACACCCCTGCCGATGCGCCGATTGACCGTGGTGCAGTTGCTGCCGGCGCTGCATTCCGGCGGCGTCGAGCGCTCGACGCTGGAAATCGCCTCAGCGCTGGTCCAGGCCGGTCACCGAGCCCTGGTCGTTTCGGCCGGGGGGCGGCTGGTGGAGCCGCTGCTGGCCAGCGGTGCCGAGCACCTCACCCTGGACATCGGTCGCAAATCGCTGTTCACGCTGCGGCACATGCCCACGCTGCGGCGCCTGTTCGCGGAAATCGACGCGGACATCGTCCATGCGCGCTCGCGGCTGCCGGCCTGGCTGGGCCTGAAAGCCGTGCAGGCGCTGCCGGCCGGGCGTCGTCCGCACTGGGTGACCACCGTGCACGGCCTGAACTCGCCCGGCCGCTACAGCGCGGTGATGACCACCGGTGAGCGGGTGATCTGCGTGTCCGATACCGTGCGCGGGTTCGTGCAGCGCCATTATCCATCGGTGCCGGCCGAGCGCCTGCAGGTGATCCCGCGCGGCGTCGATACCGCGCAGTTCCCGCGCCTGGCACGCAACGATCGTCGGCCACGGCTGGCATTGGGCAGGGAGCACCCCTGGCTGCTGGATGCCGAGGGGCCGGTGCTGCTGCTGCCGGGACGTGGCACGCGGCTGAAGGGCCACGCGCACGCCTTGCGGCTGCTTTCCCATCTGCGCGCGGCAGGCAGTGCGGCGCAGCTGTGGATGCTGGGCAGCGACGAGCCGGGACGCGGGGCCTACGTGGAGGAACTGCGCCAGCAGGCGCGCGCGCTGGGCGTGGATGCGGCGCTGCACGTCAGCCCGCCAACCTCGCGCATCGCCGAGGCGTACGCCGCCAGCGATCTGGTACTGCAGCTTTCCGACAAGCCCGAGGCGTTCGGTCGTACCGTGGTGGAAGCCATCGCTGTCGGCCGTCCGGTGCTGGGCTGGGACCATGGCGGCGTCGGCGAGCTGCTGCGGCAGCTGCAGCCGTCCGGGGCGGTGCCGCTGGGCGATGTCGCTGCACTGGGTGAACGCGCGCTGGCCCTGCTCGCCGCGCCTCCTGCACTGCCCTCGCGTATCCCGTATACGCTGCAGGCCATGCAGCGCGACACACTCCGCCTCTATGCCGATCTCGCCGGCTGATCCCGCCCTTCCTGTGCGCGATGACCGCGCCGGGCACTGGGCGCCTTGGTGGGTACTGGCCTTCGTAGCGCTGTGGCCGCTGCCGGGCGTCGCCGAAGGCGTGCTGGTGCTGGGCGCGCTGTATGCCGCCACGCGCATGGTCACGCGCCGGCTGCAGGGCAGGCCGCATCTGCTGGGTCCTGCCGCGTGGGCGCTCACCAGCATCCTGTTCCTGGGCTATTGGTTGCCGCAGGCATTCTCCGCGCTGGATGCGGTGGACCCAGCCGCCGCGTGGACAAAGACCGCGGCGGGCCTGCGCTATCTGCCCTTCATGTGGCTGGTGGCCATCGCGGTGGCCACGCCACAGCGTCGATCGCGAACCTTGAACGGCTTGGCGCTGATCACCGCGGCATGGACGCTGGATGCGCTTGTGCAGGCGCTGGCCGGCACCAGTCCGTGGTTCTGGTCGCTGGACCAGCTCAAGCTTCTGGCCAGCGGGCACGGGCTGTGCAGCCCGGAAGAGACCGCATTGGCCGACCGTCTCAGTGGCGTACTGGGGCCGTGCAATCTGAAATTCGGCCAGGTGCTGGCCAGCCTGTCGCCTTTCCTGCTGCTGCCGGCGGCAGCGCGCTTCGGCCGTGGCGGCTGGTTGCTGGCCAGCGCCGCGGTGGGCGTGGTGTTGCTGCTGGCCGGTTCGCGGGCATCGTGGATCACCTTCGCGCTGGTGGTGCTGTACAGCGGCTGGCGCCTGTTGGGCGCACGCCAGCTGCTGCTGCTGTCATTGCTCGGCCTGTCGGTCGCAGCCGGGCTGGCCGCTACCGTACCGCAGCTTCGCGAACGCGTGGCGCGCACCGCGCAGGCCTGGCAGGGGCATGAGGATGGTATGGAACAGGCGCTGTCCGGTCGCGGCCGTATCTGGGCCGCAGCGGGTTGCATGATCCAGGCGCATCCCATCAACGGCGTTGGCGCGCGGGGTTTCCGCGATGCCTGGCCGGCCTGCGATCCGCAGGCGGGGCAGCAGGGGGTATGGGGTGATGGCCCTGCACTGCACGCCCACCAGATCGTGCTGGAAATCCTCGCCGAAACCGGTGTGCTGGGCCTGCTGCTGTGGCTGGCGGCCTTCGCGCAGGCGTGGCGGGCATGGCGGTTCGCGCCGCCGCAGGCGCGGGAGCGTGCGCGCCCGGCCATGCTGGCGCTGGTGGTCACGGTGTTTCCGCTCAACACCCATCTGGCGTTTCACTCCACGTTCTGGGGCGGGCTGACGGTGCTGCTGGCGGCGCTGTATGCGGGCAGCCTGCTGGCGCGGGACGAGCCGCCGACGCCTGCCAACGCATCGTAGAGCCGGGCTCTGCCCGGCTGATGTCCATCGCGTAGCGGGGCAGAGCCCCGCTCTACAGCCCGGCTGATCCTCAACCGGATTCACCGACGCCGTTGGCGCGGCCTCAACGGTAATAATCGCTGCGTCCGCCCGGTTGCCGCTTGAATCGGCGGTGGATCCACAGGTACTGCTCGGGTGCCTCGCGCACCATCTGCTCGATGGCCTGGTTGACGCGGGCGGTATCGGCTTCCACGTCCTGCGACGGGAAGTCCTGCAGTGGCGCACCGATCTTCAGGTGATAACTTCCGCCTTCGCGACGGTGGAAATAGGGCACCACGGCGCAGCCGGTCATGCGCGCCAGCTGGTGGGTAGCGGTGATGGTCGCGGCGGTGTGCCCGAAGAAAGGCACGAACACCGTTTCCTTGCCGCGCATGTCCTGGTCCGGGGCGTACCACAGGAAACCGCCACGCTTCAGGTGGCGCACGCTGGCGCGGATATCCTCGTTGGCGAACATCGCACTGGCATAGCGCAGACGCCCGGACTTCACCGCCCATTCGTAGACCGGATTGCGGTGCCTGCGGTACATGCCGGCAAGTTCAACGTGATCGCACAGCAGGCGTCCACACATTTCCAGGGTCATGAAGTGGCCTGAAACCAGCAGCATGCCGCGTCCTTCTTCCTTCAGGCGCAGCAGGTGTTCCAGGCCTTCCACGTGCACCCTGGGGCGGATGGTGGTGATGCTGCCCCACCACGCGCGCATGAACTCGAAGATGCCCACACCCAGCGCATCGAAGCTGTCGCGCAGCAGCCGCTGCCGCCACGCCTCGTCCTTCTCCGGGAAGCAGAGCCTGAGATTCACTTCGGCGGCGCGCCGGCGGCTGCCGGCCATGCGCCAGGCGACCGTGCCCACCCCGCGGCCGAGTGCCCGCTGCAGGCCCCAGGGCAGGCGCGCCAGCAAGAAGGCGCCGAGCATGGCGGCGAACATGGGCCAGTGGCGCGGATCGCGCAGCGAGGGGCGGGATGCGGTGGTGGCGTCGGACATGCGTCCATTCTAGCAATCCACCCCTGCCGCAGCCGCGTGTCTTTCCCGGGGGGCTCCCGTATCCTTTGCCCATGCGTAAAGACCCCGTCGAATGGATCCTGCGCGGCCTGTATTCGGCCGTGCTCTACCTGTTGCTGCCGATCACCGTGTACCACCTGGTGTGGCGGGGCTTCCGGGTCCGCGAATACTTCCAGCGGTGGGACGAGCGTTATGCGTCCTACCCGGATTCCAGCTGCCAGCCGCGGGTATGGCTGCACGCGGTGTCGGTGGGCGAAGTCAACGCCGCCGCGCCACTGGTCAACGCACTGCGCAGCCTGCGGCCGGATATCCGCTGGGTGATCACCACCATCACGCCCACCGGCTCGGAGCGGGTGCGTGCGCTGTGGGGCGATGCGCTGGACCACGTCTATCTGCCCTACGACGTGCCGGGCAGCGTGGGGCGCTTCCTCAACCATTTCCAGCCCAGCCTGGCGCTCATCCTGGAAACCGAACTGTGGCCCAACATGCTGTTCGGCTGCCGCAGCCGCAAGGTGCCGGTCTACATCCTCAACGCGCGCCTGTCGGCGCGCTCGCTGCGCGGATACCGGCTGCTGGCACCACTGATCCGTCGTGCCCTGCGCACGGTTACCTGCGTGGCAGCGCAGTCGCAGGATGATGCCGCGCGCTTCGTGCAGCTTGGCGCTGCACCGGAACAGGTGAAGGCGCTGGGCAACCTGAAGTTCGATATCGCCACGCCGGACGTGCAGGCGTTCGTTGAGGGGTTCCACCAGCAGGTGCCAGCGACACGCCCGGTGTGGATCGCTGCCAGTACCCACGAAGGTGAAGAGCAGGCGGTGGTTGACCTGCACCGGCAGCTGCGCCAGCAGCATCCCGGACTGCTGCTGCTGTGGGCGCCCCGGCATCCGGAGCGCTTCCCGAAGGTGGAGGCGCTGGCCCGCGAACAGGGCTGGCAGGTGGCCACGCGCCGTGCCCAGCAGTGGCCCGGCAGCGGCGATGACGTGTTCGTGATCGATACGCTGGGCGAACTGATGTCTTTCTATGCCTGCGCGCAGGTGGCCTTCGTCGGTGGCAGCCTGCAGGCCATTGGCGGCCACAATCTGCTGGAACCTGCGGCGATGGGCACCGCGGCAGTGACCGGCCCCCACCTGCACAATTTCGCGGAGATTTCCCGGCGGATGCTGGAGGCCGGAGCGCTGCTGGTCGGCCAGGATGTGCAGGCGGTGGGCGAACAGCTGCAGCACCTGCTGGACAGCGTACAGGCGCGCGAAGAAATGGCCCATGCCGGCTGCGCACTGGTCAGCAACGGCCGTGGCGCGTTGAAGCGCACCATCGCCCTGGTGGAACCGCACCTGCCGCCACCACACGGGGCATGAGCTGGTCCACGCCGCTGCATTTTTAGGCCTTCTCCGATTCCACGGGCCAGGACGGCTGCCTAGCTTCAGGGGCTGCATCCCCTGGAGAAAGCCCCCATGTCCGTCCATCGCCTCACGCTGTCGCGTGTCGGCTTCGCCATTGCCGCGCTGCTGCCGGTTTCCGTACTGGCCCAGGTGGCCGACACCACCGATGAAGCGCACCCGCGCTTCATCGGCCCATTGGCCAGCCCTGCGCCGCCCTTGCCCAAGGGCGTGGGCAACATCGAACCCTACCTGGTGACGACGACCGCGCCCGCGCTTTTCGATGCCGATGGTCACCGCATCGACAGCCCGTCGGCCACGCAATGGGATGTGATCGTGCCCATCCAGTATGGCCTGACCGATCGCCTGACGGTGGGCACGACGTTGAGCGCTGCCTACGACCGTGTCGCTGCCGGCGGCCGCGCCGCGGCGCTCGGCGATACCACCGTGAGTGCCCTGTATGGCCTGTACGATGGCGCCGGTCCGAACCGTTTCCGCCTTGCGGCCGGGCTTCGCCAGCGCCTGCCGAGTGGCCATCATGATCATCTGGAGGATCCACGCCGGGTGGCCAGTGGCAGTGGTGCGAGCAGCACCACGTTGGCCTTGCAGGGACAGGCCTATTTCCTCGATGGATATCTGCGCGCACGGGCCAGCACGGCCTGGCGATTGCCCGGAAGTCACGCACGCATCCGCGGAGCGAGCGTGTATGGCACCGACGTGGGCTTCGCCGGCAACGCGCGGCTGGATACCGCGCAGACCACGACGGTATCGGCCGAGTACAGCGTCGCCCCGAACTGGACGCTGGTCGGCGAGGCGATGTACGAAGGTGAGACGGGCAACCGGGTGCGTGGGCGCAGCGCCGATGGCGTGGCCGTCGATGTGAAGGCACCGGCGTCCTGGCGATTCTCACTACTGCCCGCGGTGCAGTATCACTTCAGCGACAGCGTGGGTGTCATCGCCGGTGTCCAGCTCGGTGTGGCGGGTCGCAACAGCAGCGCGCTGGTGGCGCCGCAGATCGCCGTCAACGTCGGCTTCTAGACATCGCCTTCCCGCGCGGACAGCCACCAGCCACGCCGTCATTCGCTGGTGCTTGCGGTCCAGAACGCCTGCCTGACCTCGGGCAGGCGTTGCAGCCGCTGTACCGCGGCATCCAGCGTGGCAGCATTCACCGAAGTATCCGTCAGCACGGCCTGTACTTCCACGTCATCTTCGCCGAATGCAGTGACCTGCAGGTCGGTGACCGGACAGGCATGACGCTCCAGCTCGGTCGCCAGCGCAGTCATCAACTGCTGCTGGCACCGCTTGCCGACGATCGCGTGGAACGTCGTGGTCACTTCAACGGAACCGGTATCCAGCGGCTGCCGGTTGATCGCATTGACCAAGGGACGCAGCAGCGTGTTGGCTGCGAGGACGAAGAGCGTGCCGAGCAATGCTTCGGCCAACTGGCCGGTGCCCGCGGCCACACCGATGGCCGCCGATCCCCATAGCGTAGCGGCCGTGTTGATGCCGCGGATGTTGCCTTCCTCGCGCATGATGACTCCCGCGCCCAGGAAGCCGACACCGGATACCACGTAAGCGATCACCTGCAGCGGATTCGGCGTACCTCCATACTGGCCGTGGAAACGCATGGCGATGTCCACGAACAGCGCGGCGCCCACCGCGACCAGTGCGTTGGTGCGCAGGCCGGCAGTGCGCTGCCGGTACTGCCGCTCCAGGCCTATCGTGCTGCCCAGAACGAATGCCAGCGCCAGACAGGCAAAGGTATCCAGGGAAGCGGCAAGATCAAGGTTGTGGATCAGGCGCATGGCGTAGCTCCTGTCATGCGGCAGCGGTCAACTGATCGCCGAGGAACAGCCACGCGAAGCCGAAGTAGACGAACACGCCCAGCAGATCCATCACCGAAGTGATCAACGGTGAGGAGAGGGTGGCCGGATCGGTGCCGATGCGCCGTGCGGCGAAGGGCAGCAATGCACCGATGACGCCGCCCAGCGCCGTGCATACCAGCATGCTCAGGCCGACCACCAGCAGCACGTCGATGCCGACCCCCTTGCTGAAGTACGCCAGTACCGATTCCAGCAGCGCGATGGTGATGCCCAGCGCCGCGGCGATCGGCAGCTCGCGCCTGATCACGAAGCCGACATGCCGCCAGTTGAGTCCCAGCTCGCCGAGGGCCATGCCGCGGATGACCAGGGTGGCCGACTGGCTGCCGGTGTTGCCGCCCATGTCCACGATGGGGGCGATGAAGGCGGCCAGCACGATCACCTGGCTGAGCAGTTCTTCCTGGGCGGCCACGAAAGTACTGGTGACGATGCCGAAGAAGGTCAGCACCGCCAGCCAGAAGACGCGGACACTGAACATGCGCCGCAGTGGAGTGGTCATCACGTCCAGATCGGTGCCGCCGGCCACGGATACACCGCCAAACCGCGCGAGCTGGTTGGCGTCCTGCTCCTTGTCGATATCCATGGCATCGTCCACCGTGACGATGCCGATCATGCGTTCATCGTCATCGATGACCGGAACCGCCAGCAGATCGTAACGACGGATGACCTCCGCGGCCTGTGCACGCGGCCAGCTGGCGCGCACGAACACCGGGTCACGTCGCAGCAGGCTGGAAACCGGCATCCGCGGAAGGGACACCACCAGGTCGCGCAGCGACAGGGTTCCCTGCAGGCGACGCTTCTCGTCGAGCACGTAGAGCACATACACGGTCTCGCTGTTGGGCGCGGTGGCACGCAGGTGCAGCAGCGCGTCTGCCACGGTCATGGCGGCGCTGATGGCAACGAAGCCGGACGTGGTGGCCGAACCGATGGCTTCTTCCGGGTAGGCCGAGAGATTCAGGATGTCTTCGCGCTTGGCGATGTCCAGTTCTGCGAGCAGTTCCGGACGGCGCAGCTCGTCCAGGCGATTGAACAGATCGGCGCGGTCGTCGGCGGGCAGATATTCGAACAGATCCACCACCGACGCGCGGGGCAGCGCCTCCAACAGCGCATCCTGTCGCGCCGCATCGATGTGGGCGAATACATCGGCACGCTGCCGGGCGTCCAGCAATCCCAACAGGCTCGTCGTCTGTTGCAGTGCAAGTGACTGCAGTACGCAGGCCAGATCCGAGGGATGGACCGAACCTGCCAGCGTCGCGAATCCTTCGCGATCCGGGGCGTGGGCGAAACGACGGACGGCAAAAACCAGCTCTTCACGATTCATCGGAGTTCTCCTTGGTGAGTGCAGACGGCGCGGCGCTGCCGGCCGGCAATGGAATGGCGGTCAGTGGGACAGCGGCACGTTCAGCCCGACCGTGAGCCAGGAGGAGGACGCATCGTCGTGCGTACGGCCGGCGAGCAGATCCAGTGAGGCATCGCCGCGCAGGTGCCTGCGCAGGCCGGCCTGGGTGCTGCGGACGCCGGCGGCATCCCGCCAGTGCTCGGCCAGCAGGCTCCAGTGCGAAGCCAGGCGCACGGTGCTGCCGATACCGCTCGTCATGCCGCGCTCAACGCGATCCTGGTCCCAGCCGACGTTGAAATGAATCACCAGCCTGCCTGCCGGATCGACCATCACGCTGGCGGGAAGATTGATGGTCCAGCCACGCGCGCCGGCATGCCGCAGATCCCCACCAACGCCGACGCTGGCGGCGAACTGCAGGTGCTCGCCATCGCGACCGCGCAGGGTGCGTTTGGCGCCCACCGCCCAGGGCGTGGAGGTGCCACCGTGCAGATGGCTGAGTCCCAGCGACCACTCCGTGCCGCCGAACGTGCAGGCAGGCACGGCGGTCAGGGCGTGCTGGCCTGGATGTCGGCGCACCCAGCTTTCCAGCTGGCACTGGCCGTCCGGCGTGGTTCCCGCGTCATCCACCAGCAGGCTGGCGGCGGCATGGGCAGAGGAAGCGAAGGGCAGGGCTGCCCACAGCGTGACGTGGCGAAGAAGGATGAGGCGCATGAGCGATTTCCGAGAGACGGATACGCCAGCGGCTCCCGCTTGGGCCGAAAGTAAACAATGTGCGATGTACGCAGGTCAGGCCACCCGAAGCAGGTGGCGCGTGGCCTCGTCCTTTGCGGACGAGACCTGCTTGGCAGTGTCCGGTCCGCTCAGGAGCAGCAGAATCTACTGTGACTGTCCAAGCGGGGGCCCCCAGGGCTGATGAAGTGGGCGCATGGTGGTCGCGCATCGGGGAAACGTCAAATTGAAAATGCAGATCAGATGCCCGTCGGCGATCTGGTGAGCGCTTTCTGGCAGATTTCTGTCGCGCATGCCCCTGTTCGACCCGGGAGCGGGGCACCAGAGACACGGGGTGCACATACACCGGCGGCAGACCTGTCATCCGTCTGGCTGCGCGCATGTGCCGGATGCGACGCAGGCATCTTCATCCGCGCATGCAGGTCCTGACGTCAATGGTCGTTCTGTCCGGCACTTATTCAAATTTTCCGCATTCACGTGTGCGCGGGTGTCTCCTAGCGTCACTTCGGCAGGCGGCTGCCTGCTCACCGGAGAGAACACCCAATGCAGGATCGAACACATGCCCGCGTGCGCAACACTGTTGCTGTCGCGCTGCTGGGCGGCATGCTTGTCACGCACGCGGCTGCCGCGAACGACGCACCGCGCTTCGCCGGTCCCCTGTTGAGCCCCGCACCGCCGCTGCCGGTCGGCATGCTCAACATCGAGCCCTATCTGATCCACAGCCAGCTGCGTGGTGTGTATGACGGTGACGGCAATCGCCGCAGCGCTGATGCACCGGGCGGCTGGCATCTGTCGGTGCCGGTGCAGTATGGCGTGCACGAGCGGGTAACCCTGGCGGCAACCTTCAACGCGATGTACAACCGCGACGCAGGCGAATCGCGCGCGTTCGATATCGGTGATACCTCACTGTCCGCGTTGGTCGGGCTGTTCAAGGGGGAAGGTGAGGCGCACCCCACGCTGACCCTGGCGGTACGGCAGAGCCTTGCAACCGGACATCATGATCGCCTGGAGGACCGTTCCATTTCAGTGGCAAGCGGCAACGGCGTCGGCGCCACCACCCTGGGACTGCATGGCCAGGCCTATTTTCTTGACGGCCACCTGCGGATGCGTGCCAGCAGTGCATGGCGCATACCCGGCAGCAGCACCGGCGTGCGCGGCAAGAGTGCCTACGGCACGCCTGCCGGATTCGACGGACGCGTGCGAATGGGCGCGGCACTGACCAGCCTGCTGGCGGCCGAGTACAGCCTGTCGCGCACCTGGGTGCTGGCAGGCGAACTGCTGCACGAGCGGGAAAGCGCTGGCAGCGTGCACGGCACGCAACCTGGCGATGGTGGCCGTGTGGAATTCCATCGGCGTGACCCGGCCAGCTGGCGCTTCTCGGTGGTGCCGGCCGTGCAGTATCACTGGAGTGACAGCGTGGCGCTGGTGGCAGGGGCGCAGATATCGCTGTCCGGCCGCAACACCAGCCGCGTGGTGGCGCCACAGGTGGCGTTGAACATGGTGTTCTGACCGAACACACCCGGACGCTGCTGAAAAAAAAGCCACCTGCAGGCAGGTGGCTTTTTCACTCTGCAGAAGCTGCCGGTCAGCTGCCGACAGTCGTGCTGGGGTTGCCGGCGTCCACGGTCAGCAGGCGGTTGATCTCCTGCAGCTCGGCGATATCCAGGCCACCCACGGCCTGGCTCAGCAGCAGGCGGTTCTGCAGGAAGGTATAGCGGGCGTTGGCGTAATCCAGCTGCGCGGAGAACAGGATGCGCTGGTTCTGGATCACGTCCAGCACGGTGCGCGTGCCGACTTCCAGGCCGACCTGCGATGCATCATAGGCGCTCTGTGCGGAAACCACCGCCAGGCGACGCGCTTCCACTTCGCTGATGCCGGCCACCAGGTTCTGGTAGGCATTACGCGTGTTGCGGTCCAGCGCGCGCTTCTGCTGTTCGTAACCATCCTGGGCGATATCGCGCTGGGCCAGTGCCTGGCGCACGCCGGACTGGGTGGCGCCGCCGGAGAAAATGGGCACGTTCAAGGTCAGGCCGATGCTGTTGGTGCGTGCATCCGGGCTCAGCGAGCCGGCACCGGTGCTGTCGCCCCAGGTCGCGCTCTTGCCCCAGCTGCCGCCCAGCGACAGGGTCGGGTAATGGCCGCCGCGCGCCGATTCGACGCTGGCTTCAGCGGCGCTCACCTGCAGCTCCTGTGCCTTCAGCGCCGGGTTCTGGCTCACCGCGCTCTGCACCAGCTGGTCGACGTTGCCGCGGTTGGCCGGCACTTCCGGACGGAAATCTTCCGGCAGGCCACGCAGGTTGGTGACCGGCTGGCCGGTCAGTTCGGTCAGCGCCTGGTAGGCATCGGCGAGGGTGTTCTGGGCCACGATGGTGTTGGCACGCGCCTGGTCGTACTGGGCACGGGCTTCGTGCACGTCGGTGATCGGCGCCAGGCCGACTTCCAGGCGCTTGTCGGCAAAGTCGAACTGCTTCTTCGCCGCTTCCTCGTTGGTCTTGGCCGCGTTGAGCGATTCGATCGCCACCAGCACGTTGAAGTACGCCGCCGAGGTGCGAACGATCAGGTTGTCGTTGGCCGAATCCAGCGTGAAGTCAGCCGCCTTGCTCAGCTCGCGCTGCGCGCGCAGGGTGTTGAACTGGCTCCAGTTGAACAGGGTCTGGCTGCCATCGATGGTGTAATTGCGGCGGCGGCTGTCGATGGTGCCGGAGTTGGCCGAGGCGTCGGCTTCAGTGCGTGAGCGGCTCAGCGTGGCCTGGCCGTTGATCTGCGGCAGCAGGGCGGCGCGGGCCTGCACGGCGCCTTCCTTGTCGAACAGCCGGGTGGACTCGGCGACAGACAGCTGCGGGTCGCCATTGCGGGCCATTTCGTAGACCTGCAGCAGGTCGGCGGCATGGGCGGGCAGCGGCAGCAGGGCAGTGGCCAGCGCAATTGCGAGGGTTCGGCGGATCATTGCGGCTTCCTTGGACTCAGAGGTGGAACTGGGGGGCCGGCGCGGCACCGCGCAGGTAGTCGATATCGGTTTCGAACAACGATTCGGAGCTGCCATCGGCCTTGATCAGAACGGCGTCCATCACCGGCGAGCGACCGCGGATGACGAACAGCCGTCCACCCGGACGCAACCACGAGGCAAACTGTGACGGTACGGTAGCCACTGCGCCAGTGACACAGATCACATCAAAGCGGCGTTCGGTCTGCCAGGCCAGCGCATCGGCCACGTCCACGCGCACGTTGGTGCCCAGGCCGGTGCTGTCCAGGCGCGCGCGCGCGGCCGCAGCCAGTTCCGGATCGATTTCCAGGCTCAATACGTCGCGTGCCAGCGCACCCAGGCAGGCGGACAGGTAGCCGCTGCCGGTACCGATCTCCAGCACTTCGTCGCCCGGTTGCAGATCCAGCGCCTGCAGGGTGCGGCCTTCGACGACCGGCTTCATCATCTTCTGGTCGTGGTTCAGCGGCAGCTCGATATCGGCATAGGCCAGCGCGCGGTGCGATTCGGCGACGAACGCCTCGCGCGGCAGGCGGGCCAATACATCGAGTACCTTGATGTCCAGCACGTCCCAGGGACGGATCTGCTGTTCCACCATCAGTTCGCGGGCGTGTGCGTAATCAATCGTCATGAGGTTCCAATCCAGCGCAGTAGGTCGGCCATTTTACCGGTGCCGGAGGCCGGCGGCGCGTCCAGAGCATGGAGTCCGGTCAGCCGGTGACGCAGTGCCGGAAGTCATCGCGACCTCCGGCCCGTTCAGATAGAGGCCATCAGCCACCGGCGGGACCTTCGGCCGGGGGACGGCGGGCATAGGCGCGCAGGAAAAAATCCACGCTGGCCGCCACATGGTCACGGGGCGTGCCCTGACCCGGGGCGGGCGGCAGGCCGCACATCATGTGCGCGTGCAGTTCACCCTTGACCAGGGTCATCAGCTGCAGGGCGGCGGTGGAAAAATCTTCGATGTCCAGCTCACCACGCGCCGCGCGGGCGCGCAGGAACTCGGCCAGGGCGTCCGTGGTACGCCGCGGACCGGCCTGCCAGAACAATTCGCGCAGGCGGTCGTCGGTTTCCGGGGCCATCATCACCCGCTGCACCGACACCGCCGCATCGGACGTGACCATCTCGAAAAAGGCCTGGGCGATGCCCAGCAACTGTTCGCGCAGCGGGCCTTCGGCATCGGTGATGAACAGCGTGTCCGGCAGCATTTCCATGCATTTGGACTGCACCGCCTGGGTGAACAAGGTCTCCTTGTCACCGAAGTGGCTGTAGACGGTGAGCTTGGACACGCCTGCCTGGGCAGCGATGGCATCCATGCTCACACCGGTATAGCCCTGTTCGATGAACAGTGCTTTGGCGGCTTCAAGGATGGCCGCGCGCTTGCCAAGATCCTTGGGGCGACCGGGGCCGGAAGCCTTGCCGGCAGCTTTACCGGCAGGCTTTGGGGAGACGGGACACATCATCGCGCCAATACTAGACCAATCGGTTCGATATTTATACTATACCGCATGGTTCAATAAATCGGCCTGCCGCAATGGCGGCCTTTGCCAACATTACCTGCGTCATCAGGAAAGAGAATCGATGAAGATCGTGCGCTGGATGGGTATTGCCGTGTGGGTATGGATGATCGCCGCCTGTTCGGGGCGGGACGAAGCGGCCGAACCGGCAGCACCGGTGCTGGTGGTTCATCCGGGCGAGCAGGCCGGGCAGACCCCTGCGGCATTCCCGGGCACGGTGCGTGCACGCCAGGAAAGCCCGCTGTCGTTCCGCGTCGGCGGCAACCTGGTCAAGCGCCACGTTGATGCCGGCCAGCGGGTGAAGAAGGGCGACGTGCTGGCCGAGCTGGACGTGGCCGACTTCGCGCTGCAGGCCCGCGCCTCGCAGGCACAGCTGGCTGCGGCGGAAGCCGATCTGGTGCGTGCCCGCGATGACCTCAAGCGTTACCAGGTGCTGGCCGACCAGCAACTGGTCAGCCGCTCGCAGCTGGACCAGCAATCCGCTGCCTTCAAGGCCGCGCAGGGCCAGGTCAACGCCGCCCGCGCCAACCTCGATGTGCTGCGCAACCAGGCCGACTACGCGCAGCTGCGCGCGCCGGCCGATGGCGTGATCGCCAGCCGTGAGGCCGAAGCCGGGCAGGTGGTGCCGGCCGGCCAGACCATCTTCAACCTGGCCGCCGATGGTGGCCGCGAAGTGCTGATCGACCTGCCCGAAGCCACCCTCCGTGACTATGCGGTCGGCCAGCCGGTCGAGGTGGAGCTGTGGAACCGCCCGGGCCAGCGCCTGCCGGGCACGATCCGCGAGATCGCTGCCGCCGCCGATCCGCAGGCGCGTACCTATGCGGCCCGGGTCAGTCTGGCCGCCGATACGCTGGCCGATGTCGAACTGGGCCAGAGCGCGCGCGTCTTCAGCAGTGCCGGCCGCCACGGCGCCCTGCAGCTGCCGCTGGGCGCGCTGCAGCGCGGTGCCAACGGGGCCGCCAGCGTATGGGTGGTCGATCCGGCCAGCAGCACGCTCAAGGCTGCAGCGGTCACCACCGGGGCTTACGGCAGCGAAACGGTGCCGGTGCTGACCGGCGTGAGCGCGGGCGACTGGGTGGTCGCCGCAGGTGGCCATCTGCTGCGTGCCGGTCAACTGGTGATTGCCGTGGACCGGCAGAACCGCCCGGTGCTGAAGCCGGCCGCACCGCCCGCCGCTGCCAAGGCCAAGGAGTAAGCCGGTGCGCCGCTTCAATCTTTCCGAGTGGGCGCTGGCCAATCGTCCACTGGTGCTGTTCGCGATGCTCGCCTTCGCCCTGATCGGCGCGTGGTCGTACAAGCATCTGGGCCAGTCCGAGGATCCGCCGTTCACCTTCAAGGCGATGGTGGTGCGCACGCTGTGGCCGGGCGCCACCGCCGAGCAGGTCTCGCGGCAGGTGACCGAGCCGATCGAGAAGGCGCTGATGAACACCGGCGAGTACGAGTTCATCCGCTCGTATTCGCGCCCGGGCGAATCTCAGGTCATCTTCATGGCCCGCGACAGCCTGCGTTCAAGGCAGATCCCTGACCTGTGGTATCACGTGCGCAAGCGCGTGGGCGACATCCGCGCGACGCTGCCGCGGGAGATCGTCGGCCCGTTCTTCAACGACGAGTTCGGCGACACCTACGGCAACATCTATGCGTTGACCGGCAAGGGCTTCGATTACGCAGTGATGCGTGATTACGCCGATCGCATCCAGTTGGAGCTGCAGCGCGTGCCCGACGTCGGCAAGATCGACCTGGTCGGACTGCAGGACGAGAAAGTGTGGATCGAGCTGTACAACACCCGACTGGCCACGCTGGGCGTGTCGATGCAGCAGGTGCAACAGGCATTGGCCGACCAGAATGCGGTCACTGGTACCAGCTTCTTCGAGACCGCCACCGACCGCGTGCAGCTGCGCGTGACCGGCCAGTTCAACGACATCCAAGCGATCCGGCAGTTCCCGATCCGCGCTGGCGACCGTACGGTGCATCTGGGCGACATCGCCGAGGTCAAGCGCGGCTTCGCCGACCCGGCGTCACCGAAGATGCGCTTCATGGGTGAAGAGGCGATCGGCCTGGCGGTGGCGATGAAGGATGGCGGTGACATCCTCAAGCTGGGCGCCAACCTCGATGCCGAATTCGAGCGCCTGCAGAAGACCCTGCCGGCCGGCATGCAGCTGCGCAAGGTGTCCGACCAGCCGCAGTCGGTGGAGGAATCGGTCGGCGAGTTCGTGCAGGTACTGACCGAAGCGGTGGTGATCGTGCTGCTGGTCAGCTTCTTCTCGCTGGGCCTGCGCACCGGCCTGGTGGTGGGCGTGACCATTCCGCTGGTGCTGGCGATGACGTTCTTCGTCATGCACTACTTCGACATCGGCCTGCACAAGATCTCGCTGGGCGCGCTGGTGCTGGCGCTGGGCCTGTTGGTGGACGATGCGATCATCGCGGTGGAGATGATGGCCACCAAGATGGAGCAGGGCTTTGATCGCCTGCGTGCGGCCAGTTTCGCCTGGGAATCAACCGCGTTCCCGATGCTGACCGGTACCCTGATCACGGCGGCCGGCTTCCTGCCGATCGCCACGGCGGCATCGAGCACCGGTGAATACACCCGTTCGCTGTTCCAGGTGGTGACCATCGCACTGGTGGTGTCGTGGATCGCTGCGGTGCTGTTCATCCCGTACCTGGGCGACAAGATGCTGCCGGACCTGTTCAATCCGCAGCCGCCGAAGCCGGGCAGCCTATCGGCGCGCTGGCTGGCCAGGCGCCAGCAATGGGCCGACCGCTATCCGGCGCTGGCCAACCTGATCGCACCGCCGCAGCACGGGCACGACCACGATCCGTACCAGCGCCCGTTCTACCGCAGCTTCCGGCGCTTCCTCGATGCCTGCCTGCGCCGCCGCTGGTGGGTGATCGCTGCAACCATCGCCCTGTTCGTGTTCTCGCTGATGATGTTTCGTTTCGTGCCGCAGCAGTTCTTCCCGGACTCGACCCGGCCGGAACTGATGGTAGACATCGAGCTGGCCGAGGGTGCGTCGCTGCGCGCCACCCAGGCCCAGGCCGAGAAGCTGGAGAAACTGCTGTCCAGCCGCGAGGGCATCGCCAACTACGTGTCCTACGTGGGCACCGGTTCGCCGCGCTTCTACCTGCCGCTGGACCAGCAGCTGCCGGCGACCAACTTCGCCCAGTTCGTGGTGCTGGCCAAGGACATCAGATCGCGCGAAAGCACTCGTGACTGGCTGTTGCACGAGGTGATCCCGAAGTTCCCGGATGTGCAGATGCGCGTGACCCGCCTGGAGAATGGTCCGCCGGTCGGCTACCCGGTGCAGATGCGCATCTCCGGCGAGCATATCGAGAAGGTGCAGGCGATCGCACGCCAGGTTGAAGCCAAGGTGCGTGAGAACCCGCACGTGATGAACGTCAACCTCGATTGGAGCGAGCCGAGCAAGGTAGTGCGGCTGGTGATCGACCAGGAGCGCGCCCGCGCGCTGGGCGTGAGCAGTGCCCAGGTCAGCCAGTTCCTGTCCAGCTCGCTGGCGGGGCAGTCGGTGAGCGTGTATCGCGAAGGCAACCGCCAGATCGAGATGCTGCTGCGTGGACCGGCCGATGAACGCAACCAGCTGGAGCTGCTGTCCAGCCTGTCGATGCCGACCGCCAGCGGCGGCAGCATCACCCTGTCGCAGGTGGCGACGATGGAGTACGGCTTCGAGGACGGCATCATCTGGCACCGCAACCGCCTGCCGACCGTGACCGTGCGAGCCGACATCAGCGATGGCATGCAGCCGCTGGACGTGGTGCACCAGATCGTGCCGACGCTGGACGGCATCCGTGCCGAGCTGCCCAGCGGCTATCTGCTGGAAACCGGAGGTACGGTGGAGGATTCGGCGCGCGGCCAGGATTCGATCAAGGCCGGCATGCCGCTGTTCCTGGTGGTGGTGGCCACGCTGCTGATGCTGCAGCTGCGCAGCTTCTCGCGTGCGGCGATGGTGCTGGTCACCGCGCCGCTGGGCATCATCGGTGCGACGCTGTTCCTGCTGCTGTTCCGCGCGCCATTCGGCTTCGTGGCGCTGCTGGGCACGATCGCACTGGCCGGCATGATCATGCGCAACTCGGTGATACTGATCGACCAGATCCAGCAGGACATCGATGCCGGGCATGACCGCTGGCATTCGATCATCGACGCGACGGTGCGTCGTTTCCGCCCGATCGTGCTGACCGCGCTGGCGGCGGTGCTGGCGATGATTCCGCTGTCGCGCAGTGCGTTCTATGGCTCGATGGCGATCTCGATCATGGGGGGCCTGATCGTCGGTACGGTGCTGACGCTGGTATTCCTGCCGGCGCTGTATGCGGCTTGGTTCCGGGTCAAGCCGGGTGAGACGGCGAACGGCTGAGCCCCTCGCGGGTGGTGGGTGGCAGTGTTTGCGGGGCGACGGGTGGCCAGACGGTGCGGGACCCGCCCGCAAGTACGTCCATGTAGGGCTCGTTTCGCGCCATCCATGGCGCTCAACGGTCCCGCACCGCCTGGCCACCC
>JAAIGF010036297.1_pt1 | contig 18982 bp, 16 predicted proteins | sample 6487441 | NCBI WGS metagenome assembly JAAIGF01 (sample SAMN13974129, study PRJNA590717) | phyllosphere metagenome | biome: pepper field; feature: multiple bacterial spot infested pepper fields; material: pepper leaves; isolation source: leaves from pepper fields | host: Capsicum annuum ... | reverse complement strand
CACCGGGCCGCCGATCTCGAACTTGCCGGTCGGGTTGATGTGGAACTTGGTGCCCTTGTGCAGCCACTTGGCCGGCAGCACCGGCTTGATGATCTCTTCGCGGACGGCCTCGATGAGGTCCTTCTGCTTGATGCCCGGGGCGTGCTGGGTGGACAGGACGACGGCGTCGATGGCCGAGACCACGCCGTTTTCATAGCGCAGGGTCACCTGGCTCTTGGCGTCCGGGCGCAGCCAGGACAGCGGCGAGTTGCGCTTCTTGCGGATCTTGGCCTGCTGTTCCACCAGGCGGTGCGACAGGTGGATCGCGGCCGGCATGAAGCTGTCGGTCTCGTTGGTGGCATAGCCGAACATCAGGCCCTGGTCGCCAGCGCCCATTTCTTCCGGCTTCTTGCGGTCCACGCCCTGGGCGATGTGCGGCGACTGCTTGCCGATCAGGTTCAGCACGCCGCAGGTGGCGCCGTCGAAGCCGACGTCGGAGCTGTCGTAGCCGATGTCCGTGATGACCTTGCGGGTCAGGGCTTCCAGGTCGATCCAGGCGCTGGTGGTGATTTCACCGGCGACGATGGCAACACCGGTCTTGACCATGGTCTCGCAGGCCACACGGGCGCGCTGGTCCTGGGTCAGGATCGCGTCCAGCACCGCATCGGAGATCTGGTCGGCAACCTTGTCCGGATGGCCTTCGGAGACCGACTCGGAGGTGAAGAGATAGCTGGACATCAGGCGGTATATCCCTTGATTCGGATGGAAAGATGGGCGCGCATCATACACGGGGTGCGCCGCCTGTGCATTGTGAACCCGTATGGGTTGCCGGTGGTTAAGGTGTTGTGCCCGCCGCGACAAGGCCTGGCGGGGCCCCGGGGCCCATGGTGCGCAGGCAGTGTTCCACTGGCGTGACCATTGGCGGGCGGTCTTCACGGCCCGGGCGCACCGGCCGGGGCCGTCATCGTTCTGCCGCCAAACCGCCATCTGCCTGCCGCGTGGCGGGCGCAGGCTCTCGGCCAATCCGGCCGCCGCGCATCAGTGAGCACGCCATGCAGGAACTCGAGCAGCGCTTGCAGCAACGTTTCCCCGATTGGTTCCGCGGCCGCCGCGGGCATCTGGCGCGGCCCCTGCTGCGCAGCGTGGGCCGCTGGTCGCGGCTGGACCGGGTGGAGGCCTTCTTGCAGCGCAGCGCGAATCTGCGCGGCTTCGACTTCGTCGCCGCCGGGCTGGAGTTCCTCGAAAGCGGCTACCAGGTCGATCCGCTGGACCTGTCCCGGATCCCGGCCAGCGGCCGCCTCCTGATCGTGGCCAACCATCCTTCCGGTGCGCTGGACGCGCTGGCCCTGCTGGACGCGGTCGGCCGGGTGCGGCGCGACGTGCGCATCGTGGCCAACGACCTGCTGGGCGCCATCGGCCCGCTGCAGGACCTGCTGCTGCCGGTACGCATCCTCGGCGGCAAGGTCCAGCGTGGCAGCCTGCACGCGGTGGAACAGGCCCTGGACGCCGAGCAGTGCGTCATCGTGTTCCCGGCCGGCGAAGTGTCGCGGCTGTCGCTGCAGGGCATCCGCGATGGGCGCTGGCAGCGCGGTTTCGTCCGTTTCGCCCGCGCCGCCGGGGCGCCGGTGCTGCCGGTGCGGGTGGAAGCGCGCAACTCGGCGCTGTTCTACGGCGCCTCGACCCTGTTCAAGCCGGCCGGCACCGCCCTGCTGGCCCGCGAGATGTTCGCCCGCCGCGGCCGCCCGCTGCGCCTGCGCATCGGCCAGCCAATGCAGCTGGGCCAGGGCGACCCCGGCGCGCAGCTGCTGGCCGTGCGCCGCGCGCTGTACGCCCTGGGCCCCGCGGACAGTGCCACCGGCAGCCTGCCGGCCGGCCCCGAGCCACTGGCCGCCCCGGTGCCGCCGGCGCAGGTGGCCGCCGATATCGCCCGGGCCACGGTGCTGGGCCAGACCGGTGACGGCAAGCAGATCCTGCTGGCCACCTGCACCGCCGATTCGGCGCTGCTGCGCGAGCTGGGCCGGCTGCGCGAGCTGACCTTCCGCCAGGTGGGCGAGGGCGCCGGCCGCAGCCGCGACCTGGACGACTACGACCTGCAGTACCAGCACATCGTCATCTGGGACGGCAGCGCGCAGCGCATCGCCGGTGCCTACCGCATCATGCGCGGCGCACAGGCGCTGGCCCGCCGCGGCCTGGCCGGCCTCTACAGCGCCTCGCTGTTCCGCTATTCCGACGATGCCATCACCCGCATCGCCGAAGGCCTGGAACTGGGCCGCAGCTTCGTGGTGCCCGATTATTGGGGCAGCCGCAGCCTGGATTACCTGTGGCAGGGCATCGGTGCCTACCTGCAGTGCCAGCCGGGCATCCGCTACCTGTTCGGCGCGGTGTCGATCAGCGCCGCGCTGCCGCGCGAGGCGCGCGAACAGCTGGTGGCCTACTACCAGCGCTACTACGGTGGCCGCAGCGGCCTGGTCGAATCCAACCAGCCGTTCCAGTACTTCGCCGCACCGCCCAGCTTCGGTGAACTCGATGCGGGCGCCGCGTTCGATGTGCTGAAGGCCAACCTGGCCGCGCTGGGCACGGGTGTGCCAACGCTGTACCGCCAGTACACCGATCTGTGCGAACCCGGCGGCGCGCGCTTCCTCGCCTTCGGCGTCGATCCGGATTTCAGCGATTCGATCGACGGCCTGATCGAAGTGGACCTGCAGGCGATCCGGCCGAACAAACGCAAACGCTACCTGCGCGACGCGGGGATGCCGGCATGAGCGCGCTGGCGAACCTGTCGCCGCACCGGCGTGCAGTGTTCGTCTCCGATGTGCACCTCGGGTCGCGCCACTGCCACGCCGCCGAACTGGCGACCTTCCTCGGCCAGCTGCGCTGCGAGCGGCTGTACCTGGTCGGCGACATCATCGACCTGTGGTGGATGGCGCACCGCCGTGCCAACTGGCGTGCCTCGCACAGCGAGGTGATCCAGGCATTGCATGCGCTGCGCCGCGCCGGTACCGAGATCATCTACATTCCCGGCAACCACGATGCCTCGCTGCGCCATGTGTGCGGGCTGATGCTGCCGGCCATGCAGGTGCGCCGCCGCGCCATCCATGTGACCGCCGACGGCCGCCGCCTGCTGGTGGCGCACGGTGATGACTACGACGGCGTGACTCACTTCGGCGGCCTGCAGGAGCGCTTCGGCGACTGGCTGTACTACCGCATCCTCACCGGCAACCAGGCGTTGAACGCGCTACGGCGCCGGCTCGGCATGCGCTACTGGTCGCTGTCCGAATTCCTGAAGAAGCGCAGCGGTGCGGCCGAGCGCTACATCGAGCGCTTCGTCCAGGCCGGCCTGGATGACGTGCGCCGGCGCGGCCTGGACGGCATCATCTGCGGCCACATCCACCGCGCGGCGCTGGTCGAGCGCGATGGACTGGTCTATGCGAACGACGGCGACTGGGTGGAAAGCCTGACCGCGCTGGCCGAGGACCACGATGGCGCGCTGCGCCTGCTGGACCACCATGGGCAGACCCTGGTGGAGCTGCCCGGCGCGCGGATGTCGCAGGCGGCGTAGCGACCGCTTTCTGTAGAGCCGAGCCCATGCTCGGCTTGCTCTTGTAGAGTCGAGCGTTGCTCGACTGACGCGCGCAGCGCGCGTGGATCCACAAGCAGTCGACTGACAGTCGACTCTACCTGGCCAGAACCCCACAAACGCCAGGCCATCGCGTTAGCATCAGCCGATGGACTCGTTGACCCAGATCGTTCTCGGTGGCGCCGTCGCTGCCGCCATCGCTCCGCCCGGCCACCGCCGCGCGGGCCTGCTTGCCGGTGCCGCACTCGGCACGCTGCCCGACCTCGATGCCCTGTGGCTCGGCTTCGCCGCGGCCGACCCGGTGGTCAACATGGTCGACCACCGCAGCTTCAGCCATTCGTTGCTGGTGCTGCCGTGGGTGGCCGCGCTGATCTGGTGGCTGTTCAAGCGCTTCGGCAGCGGCCGCGTGGCGCAGTCACCGCTGCGCTGGTTCTGGGCCATCCAGCTGGCCCTGGTCACCCATCCGCTGCTGGATGCGTTCACCGTCTACGGCACCCAGCTGTGGTGGCCGCTGCGGCCGCATCCGACGATGGGTTCCAGCGTCTTCATCATCGACCCGGCCTACACCGTGTGGCTGCTGCTGGGCTGCGTGGTGGCCTGGTTCGCGCGCGCACGGCCCTGGGCGGGCAAGGTGCTGGGCGTCTCGCTGCTGGTCAGCACGGCCTACCTGGGCTGGGGCCTGGTGGCCAAGGCCCAGGTCGACCGCGCCGCGCAGCAGAGCCTGGCCGCAATGGGCCTGGGCGATGCGCCGCGGTTCTCGGTGCCGATGCCGTTTAACACCCTGCTGTGGCGGGTGGTGGCGATGACGCCCAGCGGCTACGTGGTGGGCGACCGTTCGCTGGTGGCCGACCAGGGCCCGATGCGGTTTGAAGGCCATCCGTCCAACGTGCAGGCGCTGCGCGAAGCGTCCGCGATTCCGGCCGTGCAGCGGCTGCAGTGGTTCAACCGCGGCTTCATGCGCGCGCAGGTGGTGGACAACCAGCTGGTGCTGAGCGACCTGCGCATGGGCCTGGAGCCGGACTACACCTTCAACTTCGCGGTGGCCGAGCAGGTCGATGGGCAGTGGCGGGCGATCGTGCCGCAGCAGCAGCGCATGGATTACAGCAGCCCGGCCGCACGCGCCGATGCCGGACACCGGCTGGCGGCGATGTGGCAGCGGATCTGGCAGGCGCCGCCGGCGGCGACCCTGCACATCGACCCGTGAACCCGCGCACCGCGCGGGCGGTACATCAATACACCGTCGCGCGGCCCTGCACGAACGAATAGAAGAACACCGCGTTCGGGTCGTTCTGCACCAGGCGGAACTCGCGGCGCATGCCTTCCACGGTTTCCTCGTCCACGGCGCCGGCCTGCAGCAGCTGGTCGGCGGCCGACAGCAGCAGCTGTTCCCAGAACGCGATCATCGTCTTGCGGCGTGCCGGTTCGCGGTTGTCCAGGTGGATGGTCTTGATCTCGGTGTGCACGTCGCGGAAGCCACCGGCCAGCAGCAGGTTGCCGAGCTTGGCGCCGACGAACGGGTCGCCGCCGTGGTCGTGCTGGAAATCGTTGAAGGCCATCCAGTAGCGCCAGATGTGCGGCGAATACGGATCCAGCAGGAACGAGGCATTCATCACTTCGGTGATGTAGACCGGCGAGCCCGGGGCCAGCACGCGGCGTACTTCGCTGAGCACGCGCGCAGGGGAGGGCACGTGTTCCAGCACCCAGCACAGGAAGGCCGAATCAAAGCTGCGGGCCTCGAACGGCAGTTCGCCGGCATCGGCCTGCTGCAGGGTGTAGCGGTCGCTGCACCACGGCGTGCGCGCCAGGTTCTCACGCGCGGTAGCCAGCTGCGCCTCGCTCAGGTCCACGCCGGTGACGTGCAGCTCGGGGAAACGGCGCAGCAGGATTTCAGTCTGCGCACCGACGCCGCTGCCGACTTCCAGCAGATGGCGCGCACCGGTGTAGTCGATCTGGCTGAAGATGCTCGATTCCAGCAGGCGTGCCTGGGTCATCAGGCGCTGCTGTTCGGTGCCGGAAAAACCGTGCAGGTAGGTCGGGGAAGAGATCGGCGGCGTCATGGTCGTGGCATCAGGCAGCGGAGGGCATCGCCGGTTCCCCGGCAATCAGGCGGTCGAAATACTCGGTGGTCAGCGCGATCTGGCTGGCCGGGTCTTCGGCACGGTTGACCACCGCGCGGAAGGCGGCGTTCTCCGGCCGATCCTTGGCGTACCAGCCCAAGTGCTTGCGGGCGATGCGCACGCCCTGCGGCTCACCGTAGAACGCGTGCAGCGCATGCAGGTGGCCGAGCAGGATGTCGCGCACTTCCTGCAGCGAGGGCGGCGGCAGTTCCTGGCCGGTGGCCAGGTAGTGCGCCACTTCGCGGAAGATCCACGGCCGGCCCTGTGCGGAACGGCCGATCATCACCGCGTCCACGCCGGTCTGCTGCAGCACATGGGCGGCCTTCTGCGGCGAATCGATATCGCCGTTGGCGATGACCGGGATGCGCAGCGCGGCCTTGATCTCACCGATGGTGCCGTACTCGGCCTGGCCGGTGTAATGCTGGTCGCGGGTGCGGCCGTGCACGGCCAGCGCGGCGATGCCGCTGTCCTCGGCGATGCGCGCGATCACCGGCCCGTTGCGATGGTCGCAGTCCCAGCCGGTGCGGATCTTCAGGGTGACCGGCACGTCCACCGCGTTGACCACGGCTTCGAGGATGCGCGCCACCAGCAGTTCATCGCGCATCAGCGCCGAGCCGGCCCAGGCGTTGCACACCTTCTTGGCCGGGCAGCCCATGTTGATGTCGATGATCTGCGCGCCGTGGTCGACGTTGTAGCGCGCCGCCTCGGCCAGCTGCTGCGGCTCGGTGCCGGCAATCTGCACGCTGATCGGCGCCGGTTCGCCCTCGTGGTCCATGCGGTGGATCGACTTGCGCGTGGTCCAGAAGCGCGGGTCGCTGATGGTCATTTCCGAGGCGGCCAGACCCGCACCCAGCCGTTTGCACAGCAGGCGGAAGGGCTTGTCGGTGACGCCGGCCATGGGGGCCAGCACGACGTTGGGGGCAATGGTGTACGGGCCGATCTGCATGTGCCCATTGTAGGCCGCAGGGCCCGCCGCCGCGCCGCCAAGGGCGGCCCTGTTCAGGCCAATCCGGACGGACCTCATGCCACACCGGCATCAGCAGATGCTTGATGGTCGCTTCCGCCGCCCCCACGGCCCAGTCATGGTGGGCGGCTGGGTCATGGGGGAAGGCCCATCCACGCATGGCGTGGATCTACTGGCCGGAGCCTCCATTCACGCATGGCGCGGCCCACGCACCCGGTAGATCCACGCCATGCGTGGATGGGGCGTGTCGCCGGACACAAAAAACCCCGGTCGTTCGCACGACCGGGGTTTTCATCCACGCATGGCGTGGCTTTATTTCATTTCAGCGTCGGCCGGGGTGAAGCGCGGCATCGCCGCAGCGGCGCCTTCCTTCTCGGTGGAACGGCCGGCGAACTGGTTGGCGAAGCGCACGTGGCGTGCGAACGGCGCATCCGGCACCTGGGCGATCGAGGCCGCCAGCGCACCGTTGAAGGCATCGCCGGCACCGGTGGTGTCGATCGCCTGCACCTGTTCGGCGCCCACGCGGTAGTACGGCTGGGTGTCGCCACGCAGGTTCTCGTCGGCGTGCGAAACGAACACGCCCACCGCACCCAGGGTGACCACCACGGTGCCGTTGCCGACCAGCTTGCGGCACAGCGCGTGCAGGCTGGCGCCATCCAGCGCGGCCACGTCGTCGGCATCCACGCGCTCACCCACATGGCGGCCGAGCAGCGACGCGAACTCGGTCTCGTTCGGGGTCAGCACATCGGCCAGCTTCAGCAGGCCGATGCTGGACGGGGCGTCGGCCGGTGCGGCGTTCAGCACGGTGGTGACACCGGCTTCGCGCGCCGCAGCCAGCGCGGCTTCGATGGTCTGCACCGGCGATTCCAGCTGCACCAGCACCACCTTGGCACCGGCCAGCAGCGCCTGCTGCTGTTCCAGGAACGCGGTGCTCAGCGCGGCATTGGCACCGGGGCCGATGACGATGGTGTTGCGACCACGGGCATCGACATAGATGCCAGCGGTGCCGGTCGGCTCGTTGCTGGCCTCGGCGATAAGCGCGAAGCCATCCTGCGCGGCCAGGTCACGCGCCGTGGCGCCACCGACGTCATCGCCGAGCGCGCACACGAACGTGGTGTCGGCGCCGGCCCGGCAGGCAGCCACGGCCTGGTTGAAGCCCTTGCCACCCGGGCCGGTGCTGTAGCGGCCGGCAATGGTCGCGCCCGGCGCCGGCAGCGCTTCGCACCGCCACACGTGATCGACATTGAAGGAACCGACGACAACGACACTGCTGCTCATAGGGGATTTCTTCTCAAACAAGGGTTCAACTGAAGTGCGTCAGCACGCCGGCGATGGTCGCCGTCATGAAGGTGGCGATGGTACCGCCCAGCACCGCGCGCAGGCCGAACTTGGCCAGGTCGTGGCGACGTTCCGGGGCCAGGCCACCGATGCCGCCGATCTGGATGGCGATCGAGCTGAAGTTGGCGAAGCCGCACAGGGCGTAGGTCGCGATCAGGCGGCCTTCGTCGGACAGCGACACGCCGGCGATCTGGCCGTTCACGATCTGCGACAGCTCGGTGTAGGCCACGAACTCGTTGATGACGACCTTCTGGCCGATCAGCGAGCCGACGGTGGTGGCATCGGCCCACGGGGTACCGATGACCCAGGCGATCGGGGCCAGCACGTAGCCGAAGATGGTCGACAGGTTGGTCGGCTTGCCGATCGCGGCAGCCAGGCCGGTGACATCACCGATCCAGGTCAGCGGGGCGTTCAGCAGGGCGATCAGGGCGATGAAGGCCAGCAGCATCGCGCCGATGTTCAGCGCCAGCTTCAGGCCGTCGCCGGCGCCAGCCGCAGCCGCGTCGATGATGTTGCTGGAGGTCTTCTCGACTTCCATCTTCACCGTGCCGCGGGTCAGCGGGGTGCCGGTTTCCGGGATCAGCAGCTTGGCCACGACCAGGGTGGCCGGGGCCGCCATGATGCTGGCCGCCAGCAGATGCTTGGCGTAGAAGGCCTGCTGCGCCGGGTCACCGCCGCCGAGCATGCCCACGTAGGCCGCCAGCACGCCGCCGGCGATGTGGGCCATGCCGCCGATCATCATGGTCAGCAGCTCGGACTGGGTCATCTTGGCGATGTACGGGCGCACGGTCAGCGGCGCCTCGGTCTGGCCGATGAAGACGCTGGCGCAGACGCTGGTGGTTTCCGCACCGGACACGCGCATCACCTTGGTGATCGACCACGCCATCACGCGGACGATGCCCTGCATGACGTTCAGGTGGTACATCACGCCCATCAGCGCCGAGAAGAAGATGATGGTCGGCAGCACCTGGAAGGCGAAGATGAAGCCGTAGTTCTGGGTGTCCATCAACGAGCCGAAGATGAAACCCGAGCCCTCGTTGACGAAGCTGAGGATCTTGACGAAGCCCTTGCCCAGGGCATCGAACACGTCACGCCCGCCCGGTACCAGGATCACCAGCGCCGCGAAGGCGATCTGCAGGGTGATGCCGGTGATGACCAGCTTCCAGTCCACCGCGCGCTTGTTGTTGGAAAACAGCCAGGTGATGCCGATCAGCACCGCCAACCCGAAAAGGCCGAAGCCGATCCTGCCCAAACCTTCGACCATGAGAGCTCCCCCCGGGGGCGCGCGAAAAACGGGAAGCCTAGTGCAGGGCCGGGGCTGGGGCAAGGAAAAGCGGCGTGCGCGGGCCCATCGGCACCGATCAGGCCAGCAACGGCAAGGGCTTGCCGCCGACGGGGGCGGGTAGAATGGGGCTCGATCCCGGCCCGTATGCGGGCCTGCAACAGGAGAATCGCATGCTCTACCGTCGCCTTGGTTCCACCGGCCTGCCGGTGTCCGCCCTGTCCTTCGGCGCCTGGGTGACCTTCGGCGACCAGGTGCCGCGTGACGAGGCCCGCAACCTGGTGGCCGCCGCCTGGGATCACGGCATCAACTTCTTCGACAACGCCGAGGGCTATGCCAACGGCCGCGCCGAGCAGGTGATGGGCGACGTGATCGCCGACCTGCGCCTGCCGCGCGACGGCTACTGCGTGTCCAGCAAGGTGTTCTTCGGCAGCGCCAAGGATCCCCGGCCGACCCAGCGCGGCCTGTCGCGCAAGCATGTGACCGATGCCTGCCATGCCGCGCTCAAGCGTCTGCGGGTGGACTACCTGGACCTTTATTACTGCCACCGCCCGGATCCGGATGCGCCGATCGTCGAGACCGTGCATGCCATGGACACCCTGGTCCGGCAGGGCAAGGTGCTGTACTGGGGCACTTCCGAGTGGTCTGCCACGCAGATCGAGGAAGCGGTGGACATCGCCGCCCGGCACAACTGGCAGGCGCCGTCGATGGAACAACCGCAGTACAACCTGCTGCACCGCGAGCGGGTGGAAGTGGAGTACGCCCCGCTGTATGCCAGCGCCGGGCTGGGCACCACCATCTTCTCGCCGCTGGCCTCGGGCCTGCTCAGCGGCAAGTACGACCAGGGCATTCCCGCCGATGCACGGCTGGGCCGCGAGGGCATGGGCTGGCTGCAGGACCTGGTGCTGGGCCAGAACGCTGCCGTGCGCCTGGCCCAGGTACGCCGCTTCAGCGAGGTTGCCGCCGAGCTCGGCCATGCCCCGGCCAGCCTGGCCATTGCCTGGTGCCTGCGCAACCCGAATGTCTCCAGCGTGATCCTCGGCGCCAGCCGGGTCAGCCAGCTGCTGCAGAACCTGCAGGCGCTGGAGGTGCTGCAGCAGGTGGACGATGCCGGCTGGGCGCGGGTGGAATCGGCCTTCGTCTGAGGGCCTGGCGGTGCGGATCGGCCCCCGATCCGCGCTTTTCATTGATGTGATCTATCGAAATTGAGAAATCGATCATAAATCTCATCAATGGAATTGAGAATGGTTGTTGATTGTTAACTGAGAATCATTATCATCTAACGCGTCCCTCGCACGAGTCCAGATGCTCATGAATGCTCAACCTGTACTGCTGCGCCCCGAAACGCTGACCCTGCGCGACCGCCCCGTGCGTGTCGTTCCGCCGGAAGAAGTGATCGACAGCGAAGCCCTGCTGAAGGGCCGCCGCGAAATCCTGATCCAGCACGGCGACCGTTTCTACCGGCTGCGCCACACCAGCAACGACAAGCTGATCCTGACCAAGTAACGCGGTCTGGTCGCCCGCCTCCCTCCCTCCTGCCGGCAACGCTGGCAGGGTGGGCGACCCGTCCGCTCCCGCTCTCTCCCCCTCGGCTGTCCGTGCACGCCTGGCGTGCCGGTGGCCGGGGGCTCCCTCCTGCCTGGTCGGGCCCTCGCCGATGACCTGTTGCCTCGCCGCGCGTCCAAGCGACGCGTACGCCACCGGTCCGACCCTGTCGGCCACTCCTGCCGTGTCCTGGTGAATCCCATGAGCCGAGCCCTGTCCGCCCGTCGCCTGTCGTCCTTCCTGCCGCACCACGCGCTGCAGGCCTGGCCCACGCCGGCGCAGCTGGCTGCGCTGGGCACCGTGCTGTGCCTGTACCACGCCGACAGCAGCGAGCTGGGCGGCTGGCGCCAGGCCGTGTCGGTGCATGCCTGCCAGGGCGTGGACAGCGAAGGCCTGCGCGAAAGCCTGTGCTTCCTCGATGGCCGCGGCCGCTGCGTGTGGCGCCTCTACCTGCTGCCCGACAGCGATTTCCTCGCCTGGGACCGGCTGGTGGCGTCGCTGCCGCCGGGCCCGGAACACGATGCCGAAGGCAGTGTCGGCGAGCGCCTGTGGCGGCGCCTGGCCGGCCACCTGGGGGGCCAGCGCTGGCGCCTGTGCGCGCTGCGCCTGCATGCCGCCGACGACGGCAGCACCCTGGCCGCCAGCCTGTCCACGCTGTCCTCGCTGGGGGCGGCCACCGCGCGCCGCATCGCCCGGTTGGAAGGTGCCGAGGGTGAACTCTCCATCGATGACTGCTGCTGCGCCGACGCCGCCCGCCGGCCCGCGCCGCGCCTCACCGGCGACCTGCCGCTGGTGCACCTCTGAACCCGGTTTGATGGAACCCTGATGGATCGATTGCGGCCACGGATGGCCACCCATCGAACCTGACACTCCCCAAGGACTCCCTGATGAAGTCGCACGCCGCCAGCGTGATGCTGCTGTTTGCCGTCGCCGGTGCCGCCCGCGCCCAGCCCACCGATATCGCCCGTGACCACACCAGCATCCTGGCCATGCAGGGCGAATACACCGTGGATTTCGCCTTCGATGAAACCGTGCTGCTGAAGCCCGGCTATGAGCGTGCGCCGGCCATGCGCAGCGCCGGCAACGAAGTGGTGATCGTGGTCGAGGACAGCCCGCAGCGCATCGTCCTGCAGCACCTGCTGGTGGATGCCAAGAGCGGCCACGTCACCAAGCACTGGCGGCAGGACTGGGTGTATGAAGCGCGCAACCGCTTCGAGTTCAGCGCCGACCAGACCTGGCAGGTGCGCACGATTCCGGCGGCCATCAACCAGGGCGCGTGGACCCAGTGCGTCTACGAAGTGAGTGACGCGCCGCGCTACTGCGGCACCGGCACCTGGAGCTACGACAACAACGTGCCGACCTGGACCAGCGATATCAGCTGGCGCCCGTTGCCGCGCCGCGAATACACCAAGCGCAGCGACTACAACGCGCTGGCCGTGGTCAACCGCCACACGCTCACCCCGAACGGCTGGACCCACGAGCAGTTCAACACCAAGGTGCAGCGCAACGCCGACGGCAGCCAAGTCGAAATCGCCCGCGAGTTCGGCTTCAACGATTACCTCCGGACCACCGAAGTCGACTTCAGCCCCGCGCGCGACTACTGGAAGGCCACCGCCGGCTACTGGGCCAAGGTGCGCCAGCGCTGGGACGGCTTCCTGACCCAGGCCCCGGGCGTGCACCTGAAGACCAAGCTCGATGGCATGGCAATGATCATCCCGCTGTTCACCCAGGCCGACGATATCCAGTCGGGCAAGAAGGTGAAGGACGCGCAGATCGACGCCGTGTTCGCCGAATTCGTGGAAAAGGCCCGGTAACGCCGGGCCGCAGGAAGCGGGCGTCCGTAGATCCACGCCACGCGTGGATGGCCCTTATTCCTTGAACATCAAAAACGCCGCCAGCACGATCAACCCGAACGCGGCGTAGTGGTTCCACTTCAGCGGCTGGCCCAGGTAGAACGCGGAGAACACCGCGAACACCACCAGGGTGATCACTTCCTGCATGCCCTTCAGCTGCGGCGCCGAATACACCGCGCTGCCCAGGCGGTTGCCGGGCACCTGCAGGCAGTACTCGAAGAAGGCGATGCCCCAGCTGACCATGATGACCATCATCAACGGCGCGCTCTTGTATTTGAGGTGGCCGTACCAGGCGAAGGTCATGAAGATGTTGCTGCCAAGCAGCAGCAACACCGGGTACAGGTAAGCAGCGAACGACGGGCCGGGCATCCGGGCGATCTCATCGGGTGGGGCGCGCAGCATACCGCCGGCCCCGCCCGTCGCGTGTCACGGCCGCGTCAGGCCTCGCGCAGGGCCAGCGCCGGCGGCGTGTGCAGGATCGCCCGCGTGCCCCACCAGCCGGCCAGCAGGCTCAGGCCGATGCCCACCAGCCCGCCCAGCAGCAGGCCCGGCCACGGCGGCAGCAGCGGCAGCTCGAACACCTTCTGCGATACCGCCACGCCGATGCCGGCCGCCGCACCCACGGCCAGCAGCGCGGCCAGCGCACCCAGCGCGCCGAACTCCACCAGCACCGCACCGCGCAGCTGGCGCCGGGTGGCCCCCAGCGTGCGCAGCACCGCGCTGTCGTAGCGGCGCTCGCCGGCGGTGGCCTGCAGTGCGGCCAGCAGCACCAGCACGCCGGCCAGCAGGCTGAACACCATCACCAGCTGCACCGCCTGGGCGACGCGGTTCATCACCTCGCGCACCTGCGAGATCACCGCGTCCACATCCAGCAGCGACAGGTTCGGCTGTTCGCGCACCAGCGCACCCAGGCCCGCGGCCTTGCCGGCCGGCAGATGGAACGCCGACAGCAGGTTGTGCGGCGTATCGCCCACCGCGTTGGGGTTGAGCAGCACGAAGAAGTTCGGGCGGAAGGTGTTCCAGTCCGCCTTGCGCACGCTGGTGACGGTGAACTCGCGTTCCTGCCCGCCCACGGCAATGGTGATGCGATCGCCGGGGTACACGCCGTAGCGCTTGGCCCAGCCGATCTCCACAGAGGCTTCCGGCGCGGTGCTGTCCGCCTTCCAGAACGTGCCATTGACCAGCGTGTTGGCCGGCGGGAAGGTGCTGCGCCAGCTGAAGTTCAACGGCCGGTTCTCGTCATCGTCCTCGCGCTGGCCTTCGCCCTGCGCCGGCTGGCCGTTCTGCTCCGGCGTGCGGTCCACGCGCAGCGGCGGCTTGCCGTTGATTGCGATCAGGCGGCCGGTGGCCATCGGTTCGACGCTGGCATCGGCCGCGCCCAGCCCCTGCAGCGCGGCCAGCACGCTGTCGCGCTGCTCGGGCTGGATGTTGATCAGGAAGTAGTTGGGCGTGTTCTCCGGCAGGCGCTCTCGCCATTGCTGCAGCAGGCCGGGGCCGGTCACCGCCAAGAGCAGCAGCGCGCACAGCGACAGCGACAGGCCCACCAGCTGCATCACCGCCAGCATCCTCCGCCGGGTCAGCGCGGCCAGGCCCAGCCGCCAGTTGCCATGCAGGCGGTGCTGCAGGCCGCGCAGCAGCTGCAGCAGGCCGAAGCCGACCACGCCGGCGGCCAGCGCCAGCGCAGCCAAGCCGCCCAGCACCCACAGCGCCAGCTTCAGGTCACCGGTGACCTGCACCGCCAGCAGCAGACTGGCCCCGAGCGCGGCCACGTAGGCCAGCAGCGAGGCCGGCGGCAGGGCGGCGAAGGAGCGGTTGAGCACGCGCATCGGCGGCACCCCGCGCAGGCGCAGCAGCGGTGGCAGGCCGAAGCCGAACAACAGCAGCAGGCCGATGCCCGCACCGGTCAGCGCCGGGGTGGCCTCGGGCAGCGGCAGGCGCTGCGGCACCAGGCTGCCCAGCACCTGCACCAGACCTTCCTGCGCGGCCATGCCCAGGCCGATGCCGAGCGCGCAGGCCGGCACCGCCAGCATCAGCAGCTGCAGCGCAAGTCCAGCGAGGATGTCGCGCTGGCGTGCGCCGATGCAGCGCAGGATCGCCACCTGGTCGATCCGACGCAGGGCGAAGCGGTTGGCCGCCAGCGCGGTGGCCACGCCGGCCAGCAGCACTGCCAGCAACGCGCTGAGGCCGAGGAAGCGGCCAGCCAGATCAAACGCCTGGCGCACGCCGCGCTGCGTGTCGTCCACGCTCAGCAGGCGCATGCCCTTCACCTGCGGCAGCAGCCACTGCCGGTACGCGGCCACCTGGTCCGGCGCACCGGCCACCATCAGCCGGTAATTGATGCGGCTGCCCGGCCCGAGCAGGCCGGTGCCATCGACGTCGGCGCGGTTGACGAGCAGGGTGGGGGAGAGCGTCAGCAGGTCGCCACCGCTGTCCGGCTCGGCCTCGATGATGCCGGCCACGCGCAGCGTGCCTGCACCAAATTCCAGCGCGTCACCGACCTTCAGGCCCAGCGCCTGCAGCAGGCGCGGGTCGGCATAGGTCTGGCCCTGCGGCGGCATGCCGGCATCGGCAATCAGCGCGCCGCCCGGCGTGGCCCGCACCCGCAGCGTGCCGCGCAGCGGGTAGCCGGCCTGCACCGCCTTGATGCTGGCCATCTGGCTGGCATCGCCGTTGAACAGCACGCTGCCGAAGCCGGCGATGCGGGTGGAGGCCAGCCCGCGCCGCTGCGCTTCTTCGGCGAAGGCCGCAGGCGGATCGCTGCGCCCGGCCACGCCGAGGTCGCCGCCCAGCATCTCGGCCGCGCTGCCGGTCAGGGCCAGGTTGACCCGGTTCACCAGCGTGCCGACGGCGGTCATCACCGCCACGCCCAGCACCAGCGCGGCGAACACGGTCAGCAGGTCACCGGCCAGGGCTTCGCGGCGCAGCGCGCGCCAGGCGTGCCGCAGCAGGTTCATGCCTGCGCCCCGTACTCGACCGCCTGCAGGCGGCCATTGTCGATGCGATGGATGTACTGGCATCGCTGGGCCAGGCGCAGGTCGTGGGTGACCAGCACCAGGGTGGTGCCGCTGCCGGCGTTGAGTTCGAACAGCAGGTCGCTGATGTGCTGGCCGGTGGCCTGGTCCAGCGACCCGGTGGGTTCATCGGCGAACAGGATGCGCGGGCGGGTGACGAAGGCACGGGCCAGGGCCACGCGCTGCTGCTCGCCGCCGGACAGCTGTCGCGGGTAGTGGCGGGCGCGGTGCGAGAGGCCCACCTGGGCCAGCACCTCATCGACCCGCGCGCGGTCCTCGCGGCCGGCCAGTTCCAGCGGCAGCGCGACGTTTTCGGCCGCCGTCAGCGCCGGCAGCAGGTGGAAGCTCTGGAACACGAAGCCCACTTCGCGTGCGCGCAGCTGCGCCCGGGCTTCCTCGTCCAGTGCGCCCAGCGCCTGACCGGCCAGGGTGATGCCGCCGCGGCTGGGCAGGTCCAGCCCGGCCAGCAGGCCGAGCAGGGTGGTCTTGCCGGAACCGGAGGCCCCGACAATCGCCACGCTGGTGCCTTCATGTACCGTGAGGGTGATGTTGTCCAGTATGTGGACTTCACCCTCCGGGCCATGCACGGATTTGCCGACCTGGTCGACGGCGATGGCGACGGACGCGCTGCGGGGGGACAGGCTGTCGATGAGGAGACTCCAAATGCGCATTACAGGATGGAGCCGGCAAGCCGGCACGATGATGGTGCTGCTGCTAGGGTTGCTGCTGTGGTCCGGGCTGGCGTGTGCCAAAGGTCCGGCCGGCACGGTGCTGGTGCTCGGTGACAGCCTCAGTGCTGCCCACAATATCCCGGCCGACGCGGGCTGGGTCAGTCTGCTGGACAAGCGGGTCAGGCAGCAGTCGAAAACCCCGCCGCGCATCGTCAACGCCAGCATGAGCGGGGAAACCACCGCCGGCGCGTTGACCCGCCTGCCGGGCCTGCTGGCCAAGGAGAAGCCGACCGTCGTGGTCATTGCCCTGGGCGGCAACGACGCCCTGCGCGGGCTGACCCCGGCGCAGGTGCAGGGCAACCTGGAAAAGATGCTGCTGGCCAGCCGCGCCGCCGGCGCCAAGGTGCTGCTGCTGGGCATCGACGTGCCGCCCAACTACGGCCCGGCCTACCGCCAGCGCCTGGCCGCCGCCTACCGCGCGCTGGCCGACACGTACAAGGTGCCGCTGCTGCCGTTCCTGCTGGAAGGCGTGGCCCTGCAGCCGGGGCTGATGCAGGCCGACGGCCTGCACCCCACCGCGCAGGCCCAGCCGAAGGTGCTGGACAACGTCTGGCCGCTGCTCAAACCCCTGCTGTGAAACTTTTTTCGGTGTCTTGACGGAACTTCACATCGCGTCCACCGTCGATCGGGCATGTTTCACAAAGCTGAAGAAAGAGGTACTCACATGCGTCAGACGAAGGAGACTTCCGGCTTGGTGCTGGTGGTCGAGGACAACCGCAACATCTCCGAGATGATCGGCGAATACCTGGAAGGCCGTGGCTTCGAGGTGGACTATGCGCAGGATGGCCTGGACGGCTACCGTCTGGCCGCTGAAAACAGCTACGACGTGGTCGTGCTGGACCTGATGCTGCCGCGCCTGGATGGCATCGAAGTGTGCCGCCGCCTGCGCAACGATGCCCGCAAGTCGACGCCGGTGCTGATGCTGACCGCGCGCGACACGCTGGACGACAAGCTCACCGGCCTGGGGTTTGGTGCCGATGACTACCTGACCAAGCCGTTCGCCATCCAGGAACTGGAAGCCCGCCTGCGCGCGCTGATCCGCCGCGAACGTCGCCAGGTCGGTTCGGAAGTGCTCAAGGTCGCCGACCTCGTGCTCGATCCGGTCAGCATGCGGGCCACCCGCGCCGGTACCGAACTGCAGCTTTCGCCGATCGGCCTGCGCCTGCTGACCATCCTGATGCGGGAATCGCCCCGCGTGGTCACCCGCCAGGAAATCGAACGCGAGATCTGGGGCAACGGGCTGCCGGATTCGGACACCCTGCGCAGCCATCTGTACAACCTGCGCAAGATCATCGACAAGCCGTTCGACCGTCCGCTGCTGCACACCGTGCAGAGCGCCGGTTACCGTATCGCCGACATCGCCCAGCCCATGGCCTGAGTGGTGCCGGTGCAGGAACACGCCCGCCCCGGCTTCGGCCGGGTCGCGGGGCAGGGAACGGGCCATTTGTCGTGCCGGCGCTCACCGTCCGTGCACGATAAGGGCACGGCGCGCTGCCTATAATCGCAGCGCTTCAACCGGGACCCCGCAATGCCGCACGGCCTGCCGCGCAAGATCCGTATCGCTTTCATCCTGCAGGCAGTACTGGCCAGCGTAGGCATCCTGCTGGGCGCGTGGCTGGTCTCGCTGGTGATCAAGCACAGCCTGGTGGGCGCCGCCCTGCGCGAAGAGGCCGCCTACTACTGGACGCTGCACGAGGCCTCGCCCGCGCAGCCACCGCCCAATACCCAGAACATCCGCGGTTACCTGCTCGAGCGCGGCCGATCCAGCCTGTCGCTTCCGGCCAACCTGCGCACGCTGGAACCCGGTTTCCACGAACTGCCCGGCGATGACCAGCTGGTGCTGGTCGATGCCCGCCCGCAGGGCCGCCTGTACCTGGTGTTCCTGCGCTCGCGCGCGGAAATGCTGGCGTTCTGGTTCGGCATCGTGCCGGTGCTGCTGACCCTGCTGGCCGTCTACGGCGCCAGCTGGGTGACCTACCGCGCGTCCAAGCGCCTGGTGTCGCCGGTGAACTGGCTGGCGCGGCGCGTGTCGCGCTGGGACCCGGGCCACCCCGAGGCGGCCGACCTGGAGCCGGACAAGCTGCCGGCCGATATGCAGGGCGAGACCCGCCAGCTGGCCGCGGCGCTGCATTCACTGGCCAACCGGGTCACCGACCATGTGGCCCGCGAGCGCAACTTCACCCGCGATGCCAGCCATGAACTGCGCACGCCGTTGACCGTGATCCGCGTGGCCAGCGACATGGCGCTGGGCGATGAGACCCTGGAACCGCGCCTGCGCCGCAGCCTGCAGCGCATCCAGCGCGCCGGGCGGGACATGGAGGCGGTGATCGACGCGTTCCTGATCCTGGCCCGCGAGGCCGACATCGAGCCACAGATCGAGCTGTTCGATGTCAACGACATCGTCCGCTACGAGGTGGACAACGCCAACGAACTGCTGGGCAACCGCCCGGTGGCGGTGCACCTGCACAGCGCCGGCCCGGTGCAGCTGCATGCGCCGCCGCGGGTGCTGCAGGTGGTGGTCAGCAATCTGGTGCGCAACGCCTGCAACTACACCGACGAAGGCCGCATCGACGTGCAGGTCGAAT
>JAAIGF010049332.1_pt1 | contig 18984 bp, 14 predicted proteins | sample 6487441 | NCBI WGS metagenome assembly JAAIGF01 (sample SAMN13974129, study PRJNA590717) | phyllosphere metagenome | biome: pepper field; feature: multiple bacterial spot infested pepper fields; material: pepper leaves; isolation source: leaves from pepper fields | host: Capsicum annuum ... | reverse complement strand
TGCTTCAGCGGAGTCTTTTAATGCCAAATTAAAGGCGTTTAGAAGTCTATTTCGTGGCGTAAGGGATACACCATTTTTTCTGTACAGGGTGATGAAATTATATGCTTAAAATTATCTCTCCCCAAGAATTCAGCTTGATCCCATATACGCATACCGCAAAGCACTATCAGCTTTATGCGGCGGCAGGATGACACGGTAACTATAGGTGTGGTTTTTCTCAAACTCTTTGTATGCTTTTTTGTCATTACTCGCCGGCGGCAACAGCCCGTCACGATCACTATCGATGAGAAACAATTCTTTATCGGCTTTGTCCATACGATAACCATTATGCGCAAACCGATATAGCTCAGGAATAGAATTATTTCTAAATTCCAGATATCGATTTTCATAACCATGCTTGTTGATCGATCGTCCACCGGTGACTCGCCAATCGTACCGCGAGATCTGCGATCCATAGGCGATCACGCTATCAATTGAAATACTGTTGATAAGTCCATCAGTATTGACAATGCTATCAACCACCATCCCACGAAGATCCAACAGAGCTAACGAATCGTCCTTTTGATACATATCTATTTTTTTACCTTGCAAAAAATGCTTAACATTCTCTTCTGTCAATTCATCAGCATTGGTGATCGCAAATACACGATGCGCAGTATCTAACCATACGTAATGCGGCAAATAAGCATGAGGAAAGAGCTTGTTTATACTATCCCGTCCACGGTAAAATATCGTAGGCAAATCAAATTCAGGTCGCACGGAATAGAAATGCTCTAATTTCTCTTTCTTGTCTGTGCTAAGCAAAATAATCTTAAGCTGATCCTGGTATTTCTGCTGCATCGCTTGTAATTTTGGAAAAGCACCAATGCAGGGTTTACACCAAGTAGCCCAAAAATCAAGTATAATGGCTTTGCCCCGGTATGTTTCCAAATCGATAGCGCTTTCTTTCGGACTTACGATGGAATCGCTAGCCAAACTTGTCACCTTATCTCCAACTTTGTAAGGCTTTATAGCATTTGCTTGTTGCGCAATAGCATATAATGCCAGGCATTGCAATAAACAAAAGATTCCAAAAACCTTTCCCTTAATTAGTGAGCTCATAACGATCTTTTTACTAATAACCTGCGTTTTGTGTTAAAAAAGGATTAGTCAACAGCTGTTGCAACGGAATAGGCCACAACTGATCTTCGGGTTGCCAGTTCGGCCCCTTCAACGCGCCAAGCACCGCGTTTGCTCGGCCGGTTCTTTTCAAATCCAACCAACGATGGCCACCCCAATCGTTAAAAAGCTCCTGTTGCCGCTCTCGTTCCACAGCTTGCAAAAGTTGCTCCTGCGTAAAGCTAGTTGTCAAGCGTGGCGCCTGTGCCCTAGCACGAATGCTATTTAGATCGTTAACCGCAGCCTGCACGTTGCCCCGTTGCGCCCGGGCTTCTGCACGAATTAAATACTGCTCTGCCAGGCGAAACAACACCGTGTATTCTCTACGAGTAGCCATCGGCATGGATCGATCTTTGTATTTATAAAACACATAATAAGGACCAGCAGGTTTAATGGCGATCCAATCCTGCCTCCGGCGATCCTGCTCCGCAAAACCTGCGTAAAATTCAGGATAAAGCAAGTATAATGGAATAACGGCATCGGTAAAGCTTGCCGGAACATAGTCGCTAGCCGGTGTATTTGTAGGAATAGTCGTAGATGGCGCCAATTGCCAAATAACCTCTCTACTATCTTTTAAAAAGACGGCATTCAAATTAGCTTCCAAACGATAATCCGTACGATCAATTAAGGCTGTCGCTAGTTCTTCCGCACGCTCCCAATTTCTTCTATACAATTCTACGCGAGCCAACAAAGCCAAAGCCGTCACCCTGTTTGGGCGTGCACGCTCACTGCCAACATACCTATCCTGAAGCCCATCAACGGCCGCTTGCAAATCGGCAACAATTTGTTCGTAAACCGCAGTCGCCGAAGTTCTGGGTTTAGCTTCATTCACTCGATAATCTGTACTGGTGATCAAGGGAATGTCGCCCCAACTATTAACGGCGTTAAAAAGTAAAAAGGCTCGAATAAATTTGGCCTCACCCAAAAATAGCTGCTTTGCTCCCTGCGCAATACCCTGCGATGCTTCGACACCTTCTATTACGGCGTTCACCTGGTAAATATGTCTATATAAATTTCCCCACAGTGTATTCAAATTGCCATTATCGATTAATATAGAATTATCTAAAAATTGCCGTATTTGGACCGATGTGCCGCTGTAATTCATGTCATCAGCACAGAGACTCCAAAGGCTCTGTTGCATCGTAATATATCCCAAAGCGCTGCCAACCATATTACTATACACACCAACCAAAGCAAGCGAAGCCGCCGCGCTATCTGCATATACTGCAGCCGTGCTAAGCCGGTTGTTAGGCGGTTCAACGGCCAGATAACGCTCACAAGAAAACAAAAACATCAGGCTGCCCAAGCTGAGCACCAATATGCTGTTAAAGTACTTTTTCATCATCATTTTTATAAGTTAAGCTGTATACCAACGGTGTACACCGCCAATGGCGGTAAGGTAACTGACCCTAGCGTTTCCGGATCCAATCCTTTATAATTTGTTAACGTCCATAAATTTTGTCCCTGAAAATACAGCTTCAATAATTTACAGCCCACAGTCTTTGCCAATCGCTCGGGAAAAGAGTAAGCAACGTATAGGTTTTTCAATCGTAAAAAGGAAGCATCCGAGATCATGGCATTAGAATAGGTAACGTAGTTATTATATGCCGTCATAGCTGTACCTGTCGTCGTAAACCGTTGAAAATCGCTGATATCACCCGCTTGCTGCCACCTATTGAGCACCTCGGCTGGTTGGTTACGCATGGTGCCCGGCGCACGCCGTGCACCTATACTTTCGAAGTAGTTGTAAGCATCTTGTTTGACCACTTGCAGCAAAAAGCTCCATTGCCAATTTTTGTAAGAAAAATCATTATTTATACCCCCAAAATATCGTGGCGTGAGATCGGCAAGCTCCGTTAAATCTGCTGGAAAGTTCGTGCCGTCGAAGGTGTAAAGTCCAGTTGCCGGATCCACGCCTCGGAAAGCAAATAATCTCCGAATATTGAGCGGTTGGCCAATAACCAAGGTGTTGGCGTAGCTAGAGCTCGCTAAGTTTGGAAAGTCCAGCAAACGGTTTCGCGCCAGCGTGAGGTTTACCGACGGATGCCAAGTAAAAGCTGTTTTAAACTTTGGTGCAAAAGCTAGCACAAACTCCCAACCACTGTTTTCGACTAAGGCGCCATAATTTCGCAAGACGGAATTAAAACCCACCTGTGACGGGAGCGTATAGTTTACTAACTGACTATCGCTTCGGTTTTGAAACCAATTGGTCGTCAATTGAATACTATTATTCAAAAATCCGAGTTCAAGACCTAGCTCACGTTTGATATTTCGCTCCCACGAGTAGTCGCCATTAAATAAGCGCGACGGTATGTAGCCAATTTCGCCTTGGTAGGGCGTAGATACCGCATTATAGTTGTCTAAATATTGATAATCGCCTATTTGATCGTTGCCCGTTACACCATAACTAGCGCGCAGCTTACCAAAGCTTAACCAAGAAAGATGATCTTTGAGCAAAGCCTCTTCGCTAAAAATCCAGGCCAAACCCAGCGCTCCAAAATTGGCCATGCGCTTATCATCGCCAAATCGGCTACTGCCGTCTCGACGTCCGGTGATATTAACAAGATAACGGTCGGCGTAGTTGTAATTAATCCTACCGAACAATGCTTGATAGCGGTAATCAACCTGCCCACTTTGCCCCGTGATGGTATTAGCGAATGCTAAAGCCTCAATAAGCGCATCACTCGAAAATCCAGTAGCTTCAATCAGTTGCATATTATCGACATCACGCTGTATGGTACCGCCAAGCAACAGCTCAAGCTTACCCTTACCATGCGCTAAGCTATATGCCAACTGCGGCTCGATAATCCAACTTTTCTTTGCCGAGTTCGAATATCGTGCGTAGGCATTATTATTACCATTTGGGTCAAGCGACGCTCGGGGTGCGGTATTTACTTGGTCAAAATGAATTAAGTTATAACCTCCCGTAAGGCGTGCTGTAAAACCTTTAAAAGGGCGATACTGCATATTTATGTTAGCGAGCAGATTGTCGGTTACGCCAGTCGTTTTACGTTTTAGGTAAGTTAAAGGATTGGTAAACGTGCTGCCATGCGCTTGCCAAAGCAGGTTACCCTGATCGTCGAGCAAAGCCGGGTAATTAGGTGACAAAATTATATCACTCGTCAGGTCGCTACCGGGCAAAGCGTTGTTGTCTAAACTATAGTTACCCGTTAGCTGTACAGAAAAACGCTTATCTGACGACTGGTGTGCGATATTCATCATACCCGTAATTCGGCTATTGAAATAATTACCCGGATATACCGCTCCTTGCCGATGATAGTTGCTACTCAATAAAAACTGCGTATGTTCATTGCCGCCAGATAGCGATACATTCGCATTGGTAAACTGTGCTGTCCCGCCTATCAAATAATCTTGCCAATCGGTATAACGTTCATTATCCCAAAGCATCAGATCGGGCGCATTAATGGCTGTCGGCACGATGCCATCATTAGCAAAAGCCTCTCTACGCATTTCTAGATACTGTTCCGTATTTAACAGTTCCATTCGTCGAGTTACCTGCCCAAAACCTTGGTACACCTGCGCATCTGCCTTAATGGCGCCCTGCTGTCCTTTCTTTGTCGTGATCAGCACGACACCGTTCGCTCCGCGACTACCATAAATTGCCGTTGCATCGGCATCTTTCAACACTTCGATGCTTTCGATATCCAACGGATTAATATTGTTTAACGGACTTTGTCCTCGATTGGCCAATGCCGTCATGCCCGAAGCTAGTTGATTATTAGGAAAAGGCACGCCATCCACCAGAATAAGCGGTGCGCTCCCCTGTGCAATACTATTTTGCCCGCGTATTTGTATCGCAAAACCTGATCCTGCATTTCCGTTGCTCTGCGTAACTGTCATACCCGGAACTTGGCCGGCCAACGTTGCCAGCGGATTGGTTACCGGCTGTTTGGCAATATCGGCTGCTTTTACGGTAACGACGCTCCCCGTGTTTAGACGCTTCGATACGTTTCCATAACCTATTACCTGCACATCATCTAGCGAGTTGGCCACGAGCTGCAGCCTAATGGTTAGTTCCGCCGCGTTTTGCAAAAAAAAAGATTGTTCCGCCGTTTCAAAACCGGTTCGGCTTACGATAAGTTTGCCCGCCGCAGGTACACCGTAAAGAGTAAAGTACCCCGCATCATCTGCCACCGCGCTTATGCGCTGGCTTTGCACCTTGATCGTCGCGCCTGCCAAGGGACTGTCATCGATGGCAGACAACACACGTCCGCGAAGTTCCTGTAAATTTCCTTCTTGTGCCCAAAGCGCCTGTTGTAGTATACTAAGCAATAGTAAGAGCACGTATCCCTGAGGAGGACGGCCGAGACGGCCGATTAAAAATAAGCATTTGGTTAGGGCAAAAGCCTCCCTACCAAAACGAAATAGTTTTTTCATTTCAGATAAATTAGGGGTTATAAAAATAAATTTCTGACACCTTTAAACCGTAGTGGGCGCCCAATTACGGCATGAAGGGTAGGTTGTATGTTATCTAATTCCGCCTACTCTGGTGGGCATACCCACAGCATAAGCAGCTGCTTATCGCGCATATCTTTTGCAAGCAATAGCGCTGATCTGATCTTACATAAGCACAATTACGTTGCATACCAAGTTGCGCTTTGCTTTTAGCGTCTTGCATGTCTATCTTTTGTTTGCGCAAGTTGCTACACAGCAGTGTGTAGCGCTTGCTCATTAAAAATTTAGTTTAAGCGTGCGACAATGGGGGTTTGCATGATACTTCTAATGGGCGGTTTGCACGAGCGTGGCACACGATTATTTAAGAACCGATTAAAATCGGTTGCATGTAAACAATACTTGCAGAAGAATAGAAAGATGTTTACTTTTAAGCTGCTAAACGAAATAAGTATAGACACCGTTCTATGCTCTTATCAAGCTGTTTTTCTGCTGAAAAGAACGTGATCGGTTGAAAGGTTAATTCCTTAAAAGAATATAGAAGTAGGCGTTGCCACGCTACCGTAGTTGCTATGTAGATTAGCCGGGTCAGTTGCTCATAGCAGGATAGCGTCTTTTATTTCACGTAACCTTTCACGAAACAAATTTATTCTGGCGCACACATGACGTTCTTCAATAGTGATCGTTTGGAATAGCATGAGCATCGATCGTAATTCGAGCCAGGCATTGCTTGCTTAGTGGTTTTTAATTTTTGCTTTCTCATAACTCTTATTTGGTTTTAGCGTGATGAATTTTGCAAGACTTTACCAGTGCTCATGGCATGAACAGCCTACAGCCCATACGCTTGCTCGTTAGTCAAAACGCCCTGTCAAATTTTGGGTGAAACCGGTGAACACTACAGATCGGACGAAAAAACGATCTTTTGCTATCTGTAGCATGCCGAGCCATTACGAAATAGGCAAGTTTAACGATGGATACACTTACCCTACTCCGCTGGCTACTTCAAAACCAACAGTACAAAGATAAAAAAATAAATAAAATATATAAAAACATTTTCAATAAATATGTCAAAAAAATATGCGATTGATGAGTTTGTAGAAATTTTGCAGTACTACATGGATTACTACGGCTTGTATAATGTAGACATTAGGAATTTATTGAACAGCACCACGGATATCGTTAACGATCTTCGCAGTGGAAAAAATGGCCCTACATTAAATAAAGCCGCATCAATAGCTAAAATTTTTGGTTTGCAATACTATGAATTCGGAAATCCTGATTTTCCATTACCGGGAATCGACAATCTACCGGTTGCTACGCAAGAAAAAATTGCCTGGAGAAAGGAAGTGGGCCCGCCTACATCCAAGCGGTATAATAAACTCGATTTAAACCAGGTGGTTTTAAATGTATTGACTGCCTTTGCGGAAACAGATGAATTTCTGCCTTCGGATGTTTATAAAATGCTACCCGAAGACATGAAAGATAAGTTGGGCTCGGCGACACGGATCACCGGACTCTTTTCCAACGAACTGCTTGGTACAGTTGTGAAAACAGGCAACAAACTCGTGAAAGAAGGCCCCGGAAGGCCGGAAGAGTATTACAGGCTGGCTAAAAGCAAAGGCAAGTAAAGATCTTTGCTCAAGCTGTTTATCGGAAGTAAATGAAAATTCGCTTTATTGAAGACATGAAATTTCTTACATAAACACAGTATCCGAGATCGTATGGACATATGGACAAATGTGGCCGACTAAATCGTCATTATACCCCTACATACACCGCGCGTAATAACATATTCAATCAACGGTTCCATTATAAATTACTACATATGAAAATAATAAAACAGCTATTGATGCTCGCTTTCTTTTGGTCGATAGCTCTTCCTGGCTATAGCCAGATCGATACAAAATCTGTTGTGGCAGACGTAACCAAAGAACTAAAATTACCCACACGAAAACAAGCAGGCAAGAAACAGCTTGCAGGAACGTACAGTTTCGTTGTGGAGATAGACGGAACATTAGGTGATGTTGCCGTTAAAGATAGCATGGGACATGGTGTGGATGAGCAAATAGTAAATCAACTAAAGGAGACCAAAGGCTGGAAAGTCGTTATGGTTGACGGCAAGGGCATGCGAGTAGCTTATTCGCTTCCGATCAAGGTGTTGCTGGACAAAAAATAATAGGCTGTATAAAAAGTGCCTAATTTTCGTCATGCAGAGAAGGAGGAATGAGAACGAAGCAATCTGGCAAAATAAAAAATGCAGATCGCTTCGTCACATTTCCTAGCCATGACGCGTTTATGCGTTAACTGATTATTTTTTTAAATAACCTGTTAAAATCATCGCTAAATATTATTCCGCAAATATCCCTGGAAATTGTCTTGAAACTGCAGCCCATTGTCTACACGGTATTTGCTCAGTTTATTATACAAGGTTAAGCCCCATAGCACAAACTCACGTAAGAAATAGGCATCTTCTTTTTTCGCATCAGGCTGGTATTTACTAATTAACGCTTCCAAGCCATCTACGCTATCAAGCGCCTGTTGGTAATCAGCATCAGTAAGCTCATCAGGCAACTGAATGCCATCCGCATCAAGGAACCAACGTACAATATCATCGTAAGGTTGCCGCTCATTTTCGCGTTCCAGCTTTTCGATTTTTGGAAATAACAGTGGAAACAATTGTTTAATAGCACCTTCAATAAGCGAAAGCGCTACCTCTGAAGCTCCCTCCTGTTCGCCCTCGTACAGCAGTTCAACTTTGCCCGTAATGGCAGGTACAATACCCATAAAATCGCTCAAGCGGACAGACGTCGTCGCGTCGCCATTGCGCAGCATGCGCAGTTCTGCTGTGCTAAGCAAATTTTGGAACGCCGTAATACCCATACGCGCACTTACGCCACTCTTGGCATCGATAAACTCATTATCACGCGCCTCAAAACTAATTTGCTCCAAAATGTCGCGCGCCAGTTCTGGCACATAAATCTGCTCCTTTTGGTTGGCTTCTAGATTAGCCTCTTGCTGCGTAATTGCTTTGGCAACCGCCACTGAGGTTGGATAATGGGTAAGGATTTGCGAACCAATTCGATCTTTAAGCGGCGTAACAATACTGCCTCTATTGGTATAGTCTTCTGGATTAGCCGTGAAAATAAATTGCAAATCAAGCGGTAATCGCAGCTTAAAGCCGCGAATTTGGATGTCGCCTTCTTGCAAGATATTAAAGAGCGCTACCTGTATACGCGCTTGCAGATCGGGCAGCTCATTGATCACAAAGATCGAACGATTGGCGCGCGGGATCATACCAAAATGGATAACCCGATCATCGGCATAGCTTAAACGTAAGTTGGCCGCTTTGATCGGGTCGACATCGCCAATCAAATCAGCGACGGTAACATCCGGCGTTGCCAGTTTTTCTGAAAAACGTTCGCTACGATGTAACCAGCTGATCGGTGTGCTGTCTCCTTTTTCATTCAACAGCTCTATAGCATAGCGCGAAATTGGCTGAAAAGGATCATCGTTGATCTCCGAGCCCTCCACCACAGGAATGTATTCATCCAACAAGTTGACCATCAGTCGGGCCAAACGCGTTTTTGCCTGACCGCGAAGTCCCAGCAAATTAATATTGTGCTTAGAAAGAATAGCCCGCTCCAACTCGGGAATAACCGTATCTTCATAGCCGTGTACACCTTCAAAAACTGTCTCGCCAAGGCGAATTTTGGCAATCAGGTTTTCACGCAGTTCCTCTTTGATGCCTCTAGGCGTATAGCCAGCGGCTTTCAACGCTCCAAAGTCTTTAATAGTTGTATAATCCATGTATTCTCTTGTTATCGCGCAATCCGACCACCTTTTGCTCTTGACTCACCCAGTATTTTTTAAATTTTCCTGCCTACCACCAAGGAGCAACGGGCCGATTGCCAAAAATATATTGTTATCTATTTACCAATTCATTTACCGGATTCGCTTCTTCCGGTTGTTTTCGTAATCTTCAAAAATCATTTCACCCAAATTGCCCAATCCGGTGTAATAAGCCTTTCCGCGGTTGGCTGTCGTAAACTCATCAACAAACTCTTGCAAATAGGGATCAGACGTAATCATAAACGTAGTGATCGGAATGCCGAGCTTACGTGCTTGCCCAGCCATGCTGTAACACTTGCTCGTAATAAACGGATCCAAACCCATCGGATTTTTATAATATGTGCCATCCGGCATATTCAAACAACTGGGTTTGCCATCGGTAATCATAAAAATCTGCTTGTTAGCGTGCCGCTTACGTCGCAAAATATCAAGCGCCAGCTGTACGCCCGCCACCGTATTGGTGTGAAATGGTCCGACTTGCAAGTACGGCAAGTCCTTGATCTCGATAGGCCAAGCATCGTTTCCGAACACAATCACATCCAGGGAATCTTTAGGGTAACGCGTTAAGATCAATTCGGACAACGCCATCGCCACTTTTTTCGCTGGCGTGATACGATCTTCGCCATACAGAATCATACTGTGGCTGATGTCGATCATCAACACGGTGCTCATCTGTGACTTAAATTGCGTATCTTCCACGACCAGATCGTTTTCAGACAGGCTAAAATCGCCTATTCCATGATTAACCTGTGCATTTTTCAAGCTTTCGGTAACCGATATTTTCTCTAAGCTGTCGCCATATTGGTAATTTCTGAAATCACCGGTATTTTCATCGCTTCGGCCGCTGTATTTTGTTTTATGATTACCCGATGTGCCTTTACGCATCTTACCAAAAATTTGGTCAAGTGCATTTCGACGTAGCGCCTTCTCCATCTTGGAAGTTAGGTCTACCCCGTCGCCCGCACCGTTCATATCAAGGCGCTCCACGATATAGCCTTTGTTTTTAAGATCTTCGATAAAATCGTCAACCGTATATTCCGGCGTCGTAAGCTTAAACTCCTTGTCCAGTTGACGCAGCCAATCAATAGCTTCATCAAAATCACCCGAAGTATGGGTAATCAGTTCTTGAAAAATCTCAAACAATTTGTCAAAAGGCGTCTGAAAGGGTTCCTCATACTGCTTAAAGACAAATCCTTTACTCCGCTCTGTTTTTTTCATCTGTGCCTTTTTTCATTAATGTAATGGAAGCATCTACGTAAATCGCCGCCTTGCGTCTCCTTTTAATAAACCAATTTAAACGAAATTGGATTTAACTCCCTGCAAGTTAACGACACCTTAGGAAGCTTCCATAGGATAAATGTACAATATATTGATTCTTGTTTCGTCGCTGAAATGCAACATTATGTAATTCGTCATGCGAAACTGACGTAGAAATCCGGTCTATGGAGGTTTTATATCATGCCGGCGATAGGCCAATTCCGAAAGAACGGGCGGTTTACAGCATTGCTCACAATTGCAAAAAATAGGCTGTCTAAAAAATGATTAATTTTCATCATTGCGAGAAAGTATGTCGCACGTGGAAGTTAACCAACTATTTTTAGACAGCCCCAAAATAAAAAAGATAATTGCTACGACGATATGAAATCACTAAGCGGTATGCGCACAGTTATTGTGTTTACATGCCGAATACAACAAGGAGCTACATGTCGTGAATAAATTTCTATAGCAAAAGTACCTTCCAGGCCATGGCTACATCGCCAATAGCCAAATACGTTTTTGCTTTAAGCTGCAAATGTGTATCTCTCGTGCTCTCATCGCCGATAAAAGCCTGTAGCAAATCGCGTATCTCCGGAAGCAAGCGAATGCTATCAACGGCATGCTCATCCGGTATGTACCCCGCTGCAGCCAACGATTTCTTCTCTTCCGTTGTAAGTACGGTAGAATCGCGAATAAAAGTCGGTAATCTGGCTATCTCCATTATACGCTATTGTGCTCAATCAGCCTAGATCTTTTCTATAATATGATCGGCAAACTCGCTGGTCTTTAACAGGGTGGCATCATCCATCAAATTGAAGAAATCTACCGTTACTGTACGTTGTTTGATCGTCTCGGCCACCGCGTCTACAATACCTTTCGCGGCTTCCGTCCAACCGATATACTCCAGCATCATCACACCGGAAAGTATAACCGATGAAGGATTCATCGTATCGGTATCTGCAAAACGAGGAGCCGTGCCATGTGTGGCTTCAAAAATAGCGTGCCCGGTCTGGTAATTAATATTGGCACCTGGCGCAATACCAATACCGCCCACCATGGCTGCTAATGCATCGGAAATATAATCACCATTCAGATTGAGCGTAGCGACAACAGAAAAATCCCGCGGAGCCAGCAAAATTTGCTGCAAGAAATTATCCGCAATCATATCTTTAACTACAATCTTACCCGCTTGTTCCGCCGCGCGCTGCTCTGCATTGGCAGCCTCCTGCCCTTTCTCGGCTTTGGTGCGCTCCCATTGTCCCCATGTATACGTTTGTTCCGCAAATGCGGTCTCCGCGACTTCAAAACCCCACTGCTTAAATGCTCCTTCGGTATATTTCATAATATTACCCTTGTGTACTAAAGTAACCGAAGGCAGTTTATTATTCAACGCGTATTCAATGGCAGCGTGGACAAGGCGTTGTGATTTCTCTTTCGAAACCAACTTGATTCCAACGCCGGTAGACGAAGAAAAACCGTATTTGACATCCAGTTTTGTTTTCAAAAAGTCTTGTAGCGTATCGGCTTCTTTGGTGCCAGCTGCAAACTCGATTCCTGCATAAATATCTTCCGTATTCTCGCGAAAGATCACCATATCAACATACTCCGGATGCTTCATTGGCGAAGGAACGCCTGTGTACCACTTCGTAGGCCGCAAGCATACGTATAGATCGAGCTCTTTGCGCAACGCCACATTTAACGAACGAATTCCGCCACCTGTCGGTGTGGTGAGCGGTCCTTTAATGCCTACCAGGTATTTTCGAAAGTCGTCTAGCGTCTCTTGTGGTAGCCACTCGCCTTTCTCCTGACAAGCTTTTTCACCTGCAAAAACTTCTTTCCAAATAATCTTACGCTCGCCGGCGTAATACTTTTCGATTGCATGATCAAACACGCGGACGGCGGCTCGCCAAATATCTGGTCCAATGCCATCCCCTATAATAAAAGGTATCGTCGGTTGTTGAGGCACCTGCAAGATGCCATCAGATCCCATTGAAATGCTATTATCCATATGCTCTGTCATTATTTGTCTTTGTTAAACATATTGCCAATCTCGCGGCTGAGTTTTCTAAATATCGGTGCAGTCTGTACATCCTCATACTCATCGATATGCTGGTTTTCACGTCGACTGGGGAAAATCAAAATCAAATTTCGATCAGCATACAACCGGCCTACGCGCTTGGCCAGTCCATCCATCGAGTCGCGGTAAGATACCTCGCCGTAACGGGATGACACGAAAACCAATAGCGCATCGGGACTGCTGAAAGCCGATAAACCATAGATGTTATCCCAATCTTCATAATTCGCGAAACTAACCGGCACACTCGATTTCGCCAGCTCGACCACGCCTTGTATCGCCCTTTCCGTACGCACATCGCAAACAAACTGTAAGGGTAAAGATAATTCCTGTGCAAGCTTCAACATCTTTTCCAACCAGTATTCAAAACCAATCTCCGACTGCGCCAGGGGCGGTACAAACAATAAGATCGATTTGTAAGTCAGAAAAGGAAAATCTAACCGACACATGAACAGATTGGCGTCCGTACGGTTTAATATACTCTCCGTTTTTTCTCCGACAATTTTTTCGATGAAAGAAGCCGCGCTCGGCCAACCGAGAATAAGACAGTCTGCAAACAGCTCCTTGGACGTACGACCGATACCGCTGGCGATATTATAATCGATTGTCGTTAACAGCTCTACCTCGGTTTCCGAGCCTGAAGCGTACTTAGCCATGCTATCTAAATTGCGACGAGCATTGCCCATATTACGTTCGGCCTGCTCATTATCGGCTACCACACTCAGAATATTGAGCGGATGATGCGATTTCTTAGACTTGATAAGCGTCGCAAAATCAAGGATCGGCTCCATATTGGCCAAATTGGCGATCGGTATCAAAATCTGTTCTTCATGCTCGGATACATGCTCCACGTGCTCATCATCTTGATGCCCTTCCAACACAATGCGCCGCGACGCATTTTCGGTAACGAAGGATGCGATGATACAGGTAATCAAGATCAATACAATCGTCCCGTTCAGCACATTCTCGTCGATAATCTCCTTATCATAACCAACCATAATAATCGCCAGCGTCGCTGCCGCATGGGCATTGCTCAACCCGAAAATAAGGTTGCGCTGGTTTTTAGAATATTTAAACAAAAAGCGTGTTGCCGTAGCCGCCAAAAACTTACCGGTTACCGCCACAAAAGTCAAAGCGCCTGCAATGATCAGCGCCATTGGCCCCTTGGTGAGTACACTGATATCGACGATCATGCCCACCGATATCAGAAAAAACGGAATGAAGATCGCGTTTCCAATAAATTCGATCCTGTTCATCAACGCCGAAGAATGCGGAATCAGCTTGTTGAGTGCCAGTCCGGCTACGAAAGCACCAATAATAGGCTCTAATCCGGCTAATTCGGCTAGGAAAGCCGCAAAGAACACCACTGCCAATACAAAGATGTAGTGCGCCGTTTTCTCGCTTTCAATCTTCTGGAAAAACCACTTGGCAATCCGTGGGATAATGCCAAACATAATAAAGATGAAAAGCGCAAAGGAAACGCCTAAAGTCACCCAAAACTGCTGGTTAATCTCCCCTTGCGCTGCTCCGGTAATGATGGCTAAGATAATCAACACCGCGGTATCCGTCAGAATCGTACCACCAATGGTGATGGCCACAGCCTCATTTTTTGAAATACCATAACTATTTACAATCGGATAGGAAACCAGCGTATGTGTTGCAAACATACTGGCAATTAAAATACTGGGTAACAACTCGTAGTCCAGAAAATAATAACATACAGGAAAGCCTATACTAATCGGAATGATAAAGGTTAAAATACCGAACAGAAGACTTTTGTTCTTCGTTTTCCGAAACTCATTCATGTCGAGCTCTAAACCGGCGATAAACATGATGTATAACAAGCCGATAGTAGAAAACAGATCGATCGCATCTACACCGTTGCCCTGCAGCGTCGCTTTATCGATCTTGGCCATCCAATTGAGGCCATGCGGACCGAAAAGCACACCAAACAAAATCAAGCCAATGATACCAGGCACTTTAATAGGCCGTAGGATGATCGGCGAAATTAAAATGATGCTGAGGATGATGGTAAAAACAAGGACTGGATTGGTAATGGGTGCCGTAAATACGTCGGAAATATGATGTAAGAATTTATCCATGTAGTGCGTCTAAATAATGCGTGCAAAATGCACGGGAAATTAAGCAAACTTTGCCCGATTTCCTAATTGTCCTAACAAACAAAGCGGTATATTGTTGTCAGGAATTCATAGGAATACAGGAACTATTTGAACTGTATGGTTTTAATTGGCGATATACGGCTTATGAGCATGGCCGGAATAAAGAGCGCCAACAAACCAATAGCGGCTACCGCTACGTTTAAGCCAATTACTTCATACCACACGATAGACATCGGTACATACTCAATATAATAGGTCGACGGATCGAGCGCAAAAAAGTGGGTTTGCGTTTGAAAAAGATAAAGCGCGCCGGCGATCAGGTTGCCGATAAGCAAACCGATACCGATAAGATACATGGAACCAACGAGAAAAACCTGCCTAATTCCACTATTGGCATAGCCCAGGGCTTTAAGAATTCCGATTAGCGACGAGCGTTCTAGAATACTGATAAGCAAGGAAGACACCATATTGATGATCGCCACCAGCATCATGAGCACGAAAATAACATTGTCGTTCATATCCAACATATTCAACCAATTGAATATATCCGGCATTTGCTGCACGATATTAGTCGCATTGAGCTCAATCGGCAACAGCTCATCAATCTGCTCGGTAGCCGTATCAAGCGAATCAAACGACGATAAATGGACTTGATAAGCTCCTACATCACCATCTTCTAAGTTATTGAGTCTCCGAATGAGATCTAACGAACCGATGACATATGTTTTGTCTAACTCTTCGGAATGGGTACTGTAAATGCCGCGAATAGTAAACGGCCGCTTCCGGATAGGTTCTTGCACGAAGTACATGATAAATCTATCGCCCACATCCAGCGAAAGCCGATTAGCCAAATAGTCAGAAATAAGCAATTGCGTATTAGGATCTTTCGAAAAGTCCAGCGTATCGCCCCGCACAATATTTTTTTGTAAAAATTGTTGGTTATATGTGTCGTCAACGCCTTTCAACAGTACGCCTTCCACCTCCCCTTTGACATTCATAATACCCGCCTTCGTTGCGAATGGCGTAATGCTCACCACGCTAGGTATCTCCTGAATCTTTAAAAGATCTTCCTTATGAAGTGTGATAGGCGTGTTTTCGTAGGAACTATTAAGATCATTTTTGGTGATGATCACATCACCGAAAAAGCCGCGTTGCTTTTCGATGATCTCCGTCTTAAACCCTTTCAATATCGCGACAGAGAGAATGATGGCCGAAATCGCCAGGGCAAGCGCACCAATGGTGACGCGTACAATCAGCTTCGAAAATGTTCGATGCCCTGTGAAAATAATCCGCTGCGCTAGGAAATAAGGAAAATTCAAGCTGAAAATTAATTTGTACCTTCGCAAAGTTAATAAAATTTGTCACTTGGCGACAGTGCCCGAGAATTAGTTAGAAAATCGTTTGAGAGATATGCGCATTATATTTATGGGGACGCCAGATTTTGCGGTAGCGTCATTAGCCGCCCTTGTCGAGGCTGGAGAAAAAGTGGTAGCCGTGATCACCATGCCTGATAAACCGGCAGGCAGAGGACAAAAATTGCAGGAGTCGCCAGTAAAAAGATATGCCGTAGCACAAGGGATTCCGGTGCTGCAACCGGAGAAGCTCCGAAATCCGGATTTTCTACAGGAGCTAGCAGGCTTCCAAGCCGATTTGCAGGTTGTAGTCGCTTTCAGAATGCTTCCCGAAGCCGTATGGAATATGCCAAGCAAAGGTACGATAAATGTTCATGCCTCGTTGTTACCGCAGTATCGTGGCGCTGCTCCGATAAACCACGTCATTATCAATGGCGAAACCGAATCTGGCGTTACAACATTTTTATTACAACAGGAAATCGATACCGGAAATGTACTTTTTGCCGAAAAAGTAGCCATCAACCTGACTGATACGGCCGGCGTGCTACACGACAAGCTGATGCATGCGGGCGCGGAAGTTTTGTTAAAAACCGTAGCAGCTATCAGGGACAATAACGTAACGGCAACTCCGCAGGAAGAGCTAACGGACGATCAATTGAAATTTGCACCCAAAATATTTAAGGAAGACTGCCAGATCGACTGGAATCGTTCTACACGGACTGTATACAATCATATCCGCGGACTTAGTCCCTACCCTGCTGCGTTCACGCACTTGCAAGGCAAAGTTCTCAAAATCTATGAAACCGAAGAAACGGACGCTATTGATAAACCAGCGGGAGAATGGGAAACCGACGGAAAGACCTACATCAAATTTGCTACGGCAGATGCTGCACTTTCGTTGAAATCACTCCAATTGGAAGGCAAAAAGCGGATGCAGATAGACGAGTTTCTGCGCGGGTATCGTTTCGATTAGTATATTACTTAGTATATTATCCGTTGTTTATTTTCGAAGTTTTTTTAATTCATCTTCTGTAATTCATCTTAGATTCGACGTCATTCATCATCTACATATTGAATAATATCACCTGGTTGGCAATTTAACGCTTTGCATAATGCCTCCAGCGTGCTCAAGCGAATAGCTTTTGATTTTTCATTTTTTATGATGGATAGATTGGATAGGGTGATTCCTACGCGCTGACTTAGATCGTTTAAAGAGACCTTTTTCTTAGACATGATATCATCTAAATGTATTCTAATAGGCATAAGCTGATCGACTTTAAATGTTTAAACCATTTATAGGGGAACAATGCTGTCACCTAATTGTTTTATTGTAATACAAAAAATATGTTGGATAACTTGCGAATATCTTTCATAATAAAGCTGTTACAACATAAATCTTTTTCTGTCTGAATAAAACAAATAATAGATAACAACGTTTATTCACTAAAAAGGAAAAGAATTGGAATAATTTTTGCTGTTAAAACAACAATTATCGTCTTTTCCTAAGTACCTCATACAGAGTGATTAATTTACACTGCGATGAAGGTTTTTTCGGTAAAATTTACTATTTTTGCAAACATTTCAAAGAGAAAGGTTTTTATACATTAGATGAGACAGCTCAAAATTACACAATCCATTACCAATCGCGAATCACAGTCCTTGGACAAATATTTGCACGAGATTGGTAAAGTAGACTTAATTACCGCGGAGGAAGAAGTAATCTTGGCACAACGCATTCGCGAAGGTGACCAGGTAGCTTTAGAGAAATTGACAAAAACCAATCTACGTTTCGTCGTTTCAGTTGCAAAACAATATCAGAATCAAGGTCTTACACTAGGCGACTTGATCAATGAGGGCAATTTGGGCTTAATTAAAGCAGCTAAACGATTTGATGAAACCAAAGGTTTCAAATTCATCTCTTACGCCGTATGGTGGATTCGTCAATCTATTTTGCAAGCGATCGCTGAACAGTCACGTATAGTACGTTTGCCTTTGAACCAAGTAGGTTCGTTGAGCAAGATTAGTAAGGCTTTCTCCAAACTAGAGCAGGAATATGAGCGTGAGCCGTCTCCGGAAGAATTAGCAGATATTTTGGAAACTACGGTAGACAAAGTGTCAGATACGCTAAGCAACTCAGGAAGACACGTATCTATGGATGCACCATTTGTACAAGGTGAAGAAAATACCTTGTTGGACGTATTAGAAAACGCAGATCCAGATACCGATAGTCTTTTAATTGATGAGTCGCTTTCCGAAGAGATCAAACGCTCTTTAGCCACCTTGACAGAAAGAGAACGCGAAATCATCGTATTATTCTTTGGCTTAGGAACAAACCATCAATTGTCTCTTGAAGAAATTGGGGAAAAATTTAACCTGACCAGAGAGCGTGTGCGTCAAATCAAAGACAAAGCATTACAGCGCCTTCGCCATACGTCTAGAAGCAAAATTTTAAAATCTTATTTAGGCTAAACAGCCTAATCAATTTATGCAATGCGCAACCCACCAGTTGCGCATTTTTTTTGTGATTTATTTGAAAAAAGAGGAATACAGACAACATCATTAACTTTTCATTAAGCGATAGGAAACAAGTAATTTGACGCGGGTGGTGCGATGGGGAGGCATAAGAATTATATTCCCTCCCACAAATCTTTCCGCCGCTCGCCGCGGCAAGGCCTTCCTTGGAAGAACCCAAGGAAGCAAGGTTCTTCTGTCTCCTGAAGGTGGTTTGTCGCACAAGCCTTCACACAAAAAGCAATAGGCT
>JAAIGF010174129.1_pt1 | contig 19039 bp, 21 predicted proteins | sample 6487441 | NCBI WGS metagenome assembly JAAIGF01 (sample SAMN13974129, study PRJNA590717) | phyllosphere metagenome | biome: pepper field; feature: multiple bacterial spot infested pepper fields; material: pepper leaves; isolation source: leaves from pepper fields | host: Capsicum annuum ... | reverse complement strand
CACCCGCCCCCTCCCTACCCTTGCAACCCGGCCCAGCCGGTCCGGTCGGGGGCTGATCGTCAGCGCCAGTGTCGCATTTCTAACGGGCCAGCGGCGTCGCATCTTTAATCAGCTTTGACATCATATGTAGCCGCAAAGTTAAAATGTCCTGTTTCTGCAAAGTTGAAATGTCACACTCTCCTCCTATGACGACGCTGGTTAATGTCAACGTTGGGAGCAAGGATGCGACGATGTTCAACATGACTCAGGTCAGGAGCATTCGGAGTTACCATGTCCTTTTTCGTGGAACGATCCGGAGGTGATTGCGAAACGACAGAAGGCTCTCGCTCTAATGGAGGAGGCTTACTAAAATCCCGTTATCGCCGACAATAGACGCTTCGACCCGAAGTAGCTCGTTGATGGGAGGTCGACCCTGCAGAGTGGACAAAATGATGTAAGTGGTGGTTAACTCACAACCGGTTTTCACGCTCGTAACGGTATCGATTGATCTATAGTCTCCCGTAAGCATTCATCCGTGGGACAAATGGCACATCTATTGGCGGATCGTATTTGGAGAGCCCAGTTGCAGAATTACAACCCTCCAACTTACCGTGTTACCGAAAAAGTCGCGATGCATCATAAAAGCTCTCCGGAGTGCCAGATGATCGCAACGGTTTATGTCATCGATGCCCGAGGCCTCTTGGTGACGCGAGGGCGGTCCGTGACACTCGTCCCATGGACTTCGCTTCGTTTCCTGCACCTTCATGTTACAAGTGGAGTCGGCACAACTGGATTTCCCGTATACAGCGCGCGTTTCCGCACGCGCTTCAGGTCAAGGGAGCTTTTCTCTGTGGACTGGCAGGAAGAGACAGGCCGCGACCGATCCACTGACTACGTTCCCTTCTTGGAAGAAGTGATTATAATTGCGGTCGCCCGCAATCCCCGTCTCCGCCTTCGACACGGCGGCGACCCTCTGCTAGAGGCAGCGATCCCGATGGTGCTGAGCCTCTTGATCGTTCCTTTTGCTCTCATCCCTATTTTGATCTTCAAACCGCTCGGTGCTCTTTTTGCTGGCTGGTCAAAGGCCTTTAGCAAGCCCCTCGCTGGGGCAATTACAATGATTTTTGGTGTCCTGATGAACATGATTCCCTGGTCCACCGGCAAACCGTTCAAGGCAGACAATTTGCCCTTTGCAGAGCTCCCCCCGAAATATAGGCGAGGTGGAAGTCTAAAGACAACGCGGCCTGCCTGCGACAAGCTCTCAGGTGAGACGAACGAGCCGCAGGCGTTGCATCTCTAATCAGCTTTGACATCATGTCTAGCCGGGTGGGTTCACGCTTGAAGTGCGAATTACAAATGAGACCAAAGGGTTATCAGCCAAAAGGATGATACAATGACCCGCTCCCACCCTCATATCGATCTCCGCAACCCCCGCAGTCACATCCTGCGACAAAACGCACATTCCCTTAAGCGATCACATTGCTGTATGTGAATGCCCACATTCAATATCAGTAAAGAAGCCGGTCAATCATGGGCGAATGGGTGAATTGGTTCCCTATAGTCATGCTGCCGCTCAAGATTCTCGTTTTGGGCTGGGGCATGTATTACGCGATCAAGTGGCATTACGATCAAAATAAGAAGAAGAAAGCTCAATCCGGCGCCGGGCCGCAGGATCGGGCTGAGTAGCGCGCTTCCGTTTCTGGATTGTAGCGAACGAACAATTCTTTCCTCTGGATAGCCAAAGCTCGCTTTGATAGCCTTGTGCAAATCCGAGGAGCTTCGTCATGAGCGATGAGAGAAAACTGCACAATGCCGCTTGTCATTGTGGAACCGTCAAATTTCGGCTTCGGCTTGCGGATGAGTTCAATACGATACGGCGTTGCACCTGTTCCTATTGTCGCATGCGTGGCGCAATTGCTGTTTCGGCGGCGCTGAAGGATATCGAGTTTCTTCAGGGCGAAGATAATTTGACGCTCTATGAATTCAACACGCGCACTGCGAAGCATTATTTCTGCAAGACTTGCGGCATCTATACCCATCACCAGCGTCGTTCCAACCCAAGCCAGTTCGGCATCAATGTCGCTTGCATCGAAGGTATAAGCCCTTTCGATTTTGCTGAAGTCAACGTAATGGACGGCGTTTCGCATCCCTCCGACACCAATAGCAGCCCCAGAATTGCGGGCGTGTTGCGTTTCGAGAAGCAGTAGAAAGACGCGCAACCCTTGGTGTCCGGGATGAGATAGTCTAGTTTGCGACTCATACTCGACACTGGTTATTTCAGCTTTGATTTCATTCCGCGAACGTCTCGTCCTTTACGCCCTGCTGACCTCCCTCACCGCGCTCAGCGTCGATGCACTTTTGCCGGGGTTGCGGGCAATCGGGGCGGAGTTCGGCGAAGCGCCTCCGCTTTCTACCCATCACGTCATATCGCTTTTCATTTTCGGAATGGCTTTCGGTGAGTTGCTGCTGGGGCCGCTTTCGGATGCCATCGGGCGAAAGCGGGCGCTTCTCTCAGGGCTGGCGATCTATCTGATCGGGACGATGATTGCCGCGACGGCGAATTCGCTGGAAGCGGTCATTCTTGGCCGGTTTTTGCAGGGTGTTGGCGTCTCAGGCCCGAAAATCGCAACCCGCGCGATAATCCGGGATCAGTTCTCCGGGGATGCGATGGCGCGGGTCATGTCCTTCATGTTCACGCTTTTCATTCTCGTACCCATGCTGGCCCCGGCACTCGCTCAAGGACTGATCCTTGTTGCGGGGTGGCGCAGCGTTTTCGTGGCGTATCTGGTCATTGCCATTACGCTCGGCCTGTGGCTGGCTATCAGGCACCCGGAAACGTTGCCGCAGCCGCGGCGGATTCCGCTTCGACCTCGCCTTCTCGCCCTTAACGCTGGCCGCATTCTTGCCAGCAAGCGCGTGTCGCTTCTGATTATCGTCAGCGGTTTGATTTTCGGCGCACAACTTCTCTATCTCAGCACCGCAGCGGATCTGTTTTACGATGCATATGGTGTGAAAGAGCTGTTGCCGCTTTATTTTGCCGGGCTTGCGCTCGGTGCAGGAAGTGCCTCTTTCACCAATGCGCGCCTCGTGCAGCGTTTCGGCATGATGAGGATGGCGCGTGCTGGCTTTGCAGGTTTGACAGCCATCTCGTTCATGATGCTGCTGGGAAGCTACCTTTGTGGCGGCACCCTGCCCTTGCCCGCGCTGGTCGCGCTACTGTTCGCAGCCCTCTTTTCCATCGGCATTGTTTTCGGAAACCTGAATGCCATGGCAATGCAAACGCTGGGTCAGGTCGCTGGCGTCGGCGCATCCCTGATTGCGTCCGGGTCGAGCCTTGTCAGTACACTTGTCGCCATCAGCTTCGGCGCGCTTTATGATGGCACAACGACGTGTCTTGCGATTGGCTTCTTTTCAGCTGCTGTCTGCGCCACCGTGTTGGCTGAATTGGCAATGCGCAGAGATGAGGCAGAAATCATCGCCGCGACCTAAGCGAATTAGAACCGCCCAGGAAAGAGCGCCGTTGCCAGTGTCGACGGCACTGGGCGGTTGAGCCTGAATTCGGTTATGACCCTTTCAGCGATACCGTTGGCGAGATCCCGGTCGATTGCTTCTTTATCGATACCGACTACAGTCGCTGTGAATTTGGCTTCGGCAATCACCTCACCCGTCTGCACAGCGGCGGCCCGAACAACGACGCGCGCCGACGCGCGCTCACCCAGCAGGACAGAGCCTTTTGCGACGGAAACGAGCCTGATCGTCAGCACGACACGCGGTCGAGTCTGGTCTCTTACGGTGTCCTTGATCGCATTGGAAATCTGGAAATGGATGGACTGCATCAGCTCCGGCGAAATATCCGGGCGTGCGGCAACGAAGGCGCCGCGGACGTCATAGAGCAGCTTATCGCCCTCGCCCGTCCCAGGCCCCAGCCGGAAAGACATGAGCGCCAGAGATGCCAGCAGAGTTATCCCGAGACGCTTCAGCAAGATGGACGCCTTCCGTAAGGTAACGTTCAGCGTCTATCTTCATCTATCGTGGTTAAAAATGCGCTAAACCGCGCACCATCCGCGTCACTTTGCTGCGGCCAGCACTCGCGCGGCTGCGCGCATTTCGGTGAAACGGGCGGCCCGGCGGCTCTGCGCCTCTTCGTCTTCGCCCCACTGCTCAGCCGTCCAGTCCTCGTCAAGATGCGCAAGGCCCCAGACTTCTTCAACGGTCCACTCACCTTCTGCCAGCGCCACGGCCAGAATGGCAGAGCCGGTGAGGCTGGTGATGGTGTGGAGTGCGGCGAGTTCCATAGGGCTGTCGAATTTGCGCAGTGCAATGGCGAAGGCGGCGATGGCCTCACGCGGTTGCTCCTGATGCATGACGCCTTCAACGAGGATGAAACGCGCGCCGAGGGAGTTCGAGGCCCAGTCCAGCACCGGATCCCACTGCTCAGTCTGCCTGGCGACGAGTTCCTGCGGCTCACCGGCGCGATAGCACAAGAGGTCGCTGGACGAAAAACGCAGGATATCCTCGAACACGGCCTGCGGATCGCTGGCAATGCCATCGATGGCCGTGTTGACGTGGCGGGAAATCGGCATTGTCGAAGGGTCTACGACTTCGGTCTGCGCATCCCACTCGTCTCTCAGCAGTTGCGCGAGAGCCTGCGTCGGCACCTGAAGCGGCTGCTTCAAGGGGGTGCGAACGGCCTTGCCATCCAGCAGAACGGCGAAAGCACCCTCATCCGTTTGTTCAACGGTAACATCCTTGTAGAAGCGCTTCGGCAAGGGCTTCTGCATCTGAATCTGCGCCCGGCGGATCGGGTCTGGATGGCTCAGGCCTTCCGAAAGATCGTTCAGCAAGTCACGCATGGTGTTTCCTCATCAGTCCGGAATATGGCCTGGAATTTCGCTAGGATGGTTGACGATGGCGTCGGCGCCTGCCTTCCAGAGGTCTTCCACGGAGGCATAACCCCAAGCGACGCCGATTGCTTTTGCACCGGCAGCCTTGGCCATCTGCATATCATAGATCGCATCGCCGATGACGATAGTATCGGCCGGAACCATGCCTGTTTCGTGGCAGCATTCGGTTACCATCGCGGGGTGCGGCTTCGATGGGCAGTCATCGGCGGTGCGCGAAACGATGAAATGCGGGCGAAAACCATGCGTGTCCATGATGAGATCGAGGCCGCGTCGAGACTTTCCCGTTACCGCGCCCATCAACAGTTCATCACGTTCTGCAAGCTTCGCAATCATCGGCGCGATACCGTCGAACAGCGGTTCTTGGAAACCGGCCTCGGCGCGCGTTTCGGCAAAGATTGCCTTGTAGTGCGCCGTCATCGCGGTCGCTTCTTCATCCACATGCGGCTTGCCCTGCATGCGGGCAATTGCGATATCGAGTGTGAGACCGATGATGGATTTCGTCAGAGACACATCCGGTCTCGGATAGCCGAAATGCACGAAGGTCCGCGCCATGACTTCATGGATCAGGCCCACGCTATCAACCAGTGTGCCATCGCAATCGAACAGAACCAGTTTCATTCGTCGCCCTTGTCGCCATCGGCTACATCGAGACCCAGCAGATTCCACGTCTGCACCATGTGCGGCGGCAGAGGCGCCGTAACGCGCAGGCGCCCGCCGGATGGGTGCGGAATATCGATGTGGCGCGCGTGGAGATGCAGGCGCTTTTGAATGCCTCCGGGGAAATCCCAGTTCGGATCTTCGATGTAATATTTTGGATCGCCGATGATCGGATGACCGATATGCAGCGCATGGACGCGCAGCTGGTGGGTGCGGCCCGTGTAAGGCTCCATTTCCAGCCAGGCCAGGTTCTGTGCCGCCGTGTCGATCACGCGGTAATAGGAAATCGCGTGGTCCGCGCCCTCTTCGCCGTGCTTGGCAATGCGCATGCGGTCGCCATCCGGCGTCTGTTCTTTCACCAGCCAGCTGGAAATCTTGTCCTGATGCTTGCGCGGAACGCCTTTCACCAGAGACCAGTAGGTCTTCTTGGTGTCACGCTCACGAAACGCAGCGGTCAGCTTTTGCGCCGCGCCGCGCGTGCGGGCAACGACGAGCACGCCAGACGTATCGCGGTCCAGACGGTGAACGAGGCGAGGCTTTTCACCCTTCTGGCTCGTCCAAGCTTCCAGAAGACCATCGATGTGGCGCGTTACGCCCGAGCCGCCCTGCACGGCAATGCCAGCGGGCTTGTTGAAGACGAAAACCTTGTCATCCTCATGCAGCAACATGCGCTTGAGAAGATCGCCATCTTCCGAGTGCTTGAGGTCCTTGGCGCCAATCGGCCCGCTCTTGACCTTGGAGTCCACATCCAGCGGCGGCACGCGCACCATCTGTCCCGGCTGCACGCGGGCATCGGTTTTTACACGACCGCCATCGACGCGCACCTGGCCGGAGCGCATGAGCTTCTGCAGCTGGCCGAAGCCGAGGCCCGGATAATGAATCTTGAACCAGCGGTCGAGGCGCATTCCGGCCTCGTCGGCCTCTACCTTGATGTGCTCGATACCTGCCATGGCAATTCCAGTCTTTCTTTTCTGTTACGCCGCCTCATTACCGTGCGGCTTTTGTCGTTGCCTTTAGAACAAAGCGCGGCCTAAGGCCAGCCCGGCGAAGATGGCGACAAAAGAAACCAGCAGGCTTGCCATAATATAAAGCGCGGACATGCCCAGAGCGCCGCGCTCGAAAAGCACAACGGCATCCAGCGTAAAGGACGACCATGTGGTGAAACCCCCTATGATGCCGGTGACGATAAAGACGCGCATTTCCGCCGATGCATCGAAACGCCGCGCAATCATTTCCACCATCAGACCAATGAAAAACGCGCCCACGATATTCACCGTCAGCGTGCCCCATGGAAAATTCGGCCCCGCAAGTCGCGTTCCCCAAAGGCCGACGAGATACCGCCCGACAGAGCCAATCGCACCTCCCAAGGCGACGAGAAGGATATTCAACATGCAAGGAGCTCCACTGCGGATAGGGAATGGCTGACCGGCCATCCCTGCTCTTTACGATAAACCGATGCAATTAGGAATGCGCGAGATGACTGGGCGATCATGAAATGACACCACAACCTGTAGATATTTATTAGAATTTGCTTTAAATTAGAGTTGCAGGTTTAGGCCAGCGTCAATTCACCAGTGATAAATTGCATAGATTATCGATAGAGGTAAGGCAATGTCGTCGCAAGTGTGGTCCGTTTCGGCAAATATCGCAGCTTATGCGTCTGAGGGCGCAAAGCAGGTGCAGCGCGCGCCGCGGAAGCTGGAAATAGAAAAAGCCGCCAAGGAACTGCAGCGCATCAGCTACCCGGATATCAACTCGCAGATCATGATGGCCGTTGCTGCCACGGCAGCCTCCGTTTCCCTCCTCACGTCCGACCGCCAGAACCCTCAGGCCACGCTGGAAGAGGCTCTCGAAGCCTATGAGGAAAATCTCGCCTCGACTGAATAATTCTTGATCGGACGCTAAAACATTCAGCTTCATGTCAGCAAAAGGGCCGACTTCTTTCATACAACCAATGGAAGAAAGGCATGACATGAAATCCTTCCCGAAACTGGCACTGGCAGCCGCCGCTGCGCTCTCCATCGCAGCTCCGGCATTTGCTGCAACCACCACCATCAAGGTCAATGAGGGTGGCGAAGGCGGCCAGCCCATGACGCTCACCCTCGACAAGACGACCGTAAAGGCAGGCGAGGCAGTGTTCATGGTACACAACGACGCCATGACGGAAGAACATGAAATGGTTCTGGTAAAGCTGAAATCGTCCGACGAGAAGATACCGCTCAACACGGCCACACATCGCGTCGATGAAAAGAAGCTGAAGAGCCTCGGTGAAGTTGCAGATTTGAAGCCCGGAAAAGAAGGTCAGCTAAAGGCCAGACTGACACCCGGCACCTACCTTCTGTTCTGCAATATCAAGGGACACTACGAAGCCGGAATGCAGGCCAAGCTAACGGTAACGAAATAACAGGCCAGATGAGACCAGCTTGAAGGCTGCCGGGTTGTAATGCGTCCCGGCAGCCTTTTTCTTTGGCTTTGTTAGTTGTGATTATGCTCGGCTTTGCCGGCATTGGCGGAACCGACGGACAACTCGATCTCAACCTTGCCCGCCTTTTCGAAGGTCAGAGCAACCGGAATTTTGTCACCATCGGCAAAAGGCTTTTTCACGTTATAGAACATGAAGTGATGGCCGCTGTCTTCCAGGTTCAATGTCTGACCTGCCGGGATGACGATGCCGTCTTTGATCTTGCGCATTTTCATGACTTCGCCGGACATGGCCATCTCATGCAACTCTGAACGTCCGGCAGCAGAGGACTCGATTGAAATCAGCTTGTCATCGGAAGCGCCGTCATTCTTGATGGTGACGTTGCCGCCGCCAACGGGCTGACCGGGCAGCATGGCCTTCGCCACCGCAGCCGAAATCTCCAGATCGCCCGCCTTCACGACACCGCTTTCAGCCATGGCGCCGTGATCGTGGTGCGCATGCCCCTCGCCTGCCGCTTCCTGCTTCGCGGTAATGCGGATAACGGGCGCCGGATTATCCAGCGAATGCGGGTCCTGCCCGTCCTTCGCAACCTGGTCCCAGTTCGCCGTGCCCTTGTCTCCGCAGAGCTGCTTCACCTTGAAAGGCAAGGCGGTGCCAGCCTCGACGCCGGAAACTTTACCCTGAAAATTGAAGGTATCGTAGAAGTCGTCGGAAAGATTGCCGCCCTTCCAGCGAATTTCCAGCGGACCGCTTTTCACGTCCTGCCCGTGGTTTTTGTAGCTCTTCTGGTAATCGCCCTTGATGATTTCCAGTTCCCAACCGGGCTTCGGCTGCGGCTTAGCGGCAATGAAGCCCTCCGGCAGGACGACCTGAACTTCCGTCGTCGCCAGACCGCCATCGCAGCCATGCGGCACCTGAAGCGCTGCAACGATGGTGCTCTCCTGCTCCGCCGTGCCGTTGACGAAGCTGGTATGGGCGAAAGCCGATGTGGAGGAAATTGCTGCCGCGAAGGCGGCGCATGTTGCGAACTTGATTGCTTTCATCTTTCGATCCTTTGGCTGCTGCGCTCTCGCAGTCAGTCCGATAGTGCCGCCACGCGGCTTTTTTCGTTCGGGTTCGGTGTGGATCAGAAAGTGAGGGCGGGCGGCCCTCGGGCATGGTTCGTTTGCAGAATAGCAAGCTTCGCAGCTTCGCGCTTTTGGGGTGGCGCATTCTCCAGCCATGCTGCACCCGCGCGTAACCAAGCGCCATCATCCGGCGTCGGCAGCAATATCGAAGACGCCAGAAGGCAGGCTTCGCAAAAGAGGATGGCATCGCTCGAATGCTTCCGCTCCTCATGCGAAGACGGCTTGCCGGACAAATGCTCTGAACAAATCTCGGCAAAAGTCCCATCCGGCAGGCGATACGATTCATCCAGCGTAACGAGGGGTGCAGCAAGAACAGGCTTGTGAGCAAAACCGAGAGACAGCATCAACGCGGCGCATACGATGCGCAACATGCTGTCGACTCTTCTGGGTCCAGTGCTCATGCAAAACTTCATAGTCCAATCCGATATCGCGCTTTTTGTCGTAAATCAAAGAGCAACTGCGCCCTTTGAGGAACATCGAAACCCGTGCGGCGTTTTGCAGGAAGCAGCAACCATCCAGCGGAGGAACCGGAAATGCCTGCAAAATCGAAAGCCCAGCAAAAAGCCGCCGGTGCGGCACTTGCCGCAAAACGCGGCGATATGCCAAAATCCCGTTTACAAGGCGCTTCAAAAAGCATGGCTAAGTCTATGACGGAAAAAGAACTTGATGAGATGGCATCCACCAAGCGCAAGAAGCTCCCGGAGAAAAAAGAGAGCTGACAGGCAGCAACCGTATCCCCGTCTGTTCAGCTAGATCATAAATTAAGCAGTGGCGCAGGTTGAACAAAAAACTGTTCAACTGCGGCATTTGGTCCTTGCCAACCAGCAGGCTTCGAAGATAATGAGCGCCATCCCGCTGGGAGAAGCCGCTTCAGTGCGGTGCCGAAGGAGCAACCGCCCCGGAAACTCTCAGGCAAAAGGACCAGCGGCGAGGATAGAACTCTGGAGAGAAGCCGTCGGTAAAAGATGGCTCGCCGAAGGGATAACAATCTCAGGCGCAAAGGACAGAGGGGGCTCTTGAACCCGACGCTCGCAGAGTGTCACGAACATGAGCCCGCGCGAAAACGCGCTACCCTGGAGGCGTCCTTGGCCGATACAGCCGAGTTAAAAGTCACCCCGCTCCATTCCCTACATCTGTCTCTCGGCGCGCGCATGGTGCCATTCGCCGGTTACGACATGCCCGTGCAATATCCCGCAGGCGTGATGAAGGAGCATCTCCACACCCGCGCCTCTGCCGGTCTCTTCGATGTCTCCCACATGGGTCAGGTCGTCGTGAAGGCGAAGTCGGGCAAGGTTGAAGATGCTGCCCTTGCGCTCGAAAAGCTCGTCCCTGTCGATATTCTCGCCCTCAAGCCAGGCCGTCAGCGCTACGGTTTCTTCACCGATGAAAACGGCGGCATTCTCGATGATCTCATGATCACCAATCTGGGCGAGCACCTCTTCGTCGTCGTCAATGCGTCCTGCAAGGATGCCGATCTGGCGCACATGAAGGCGCATCTGTCCGACACCTGCGACGTGACACTTCTGGAAGATCGCGCCCTCATCGCGCTTCAGGGCCCACGCGCAGAAGCCGTTCTTGCAGAACTCTGGGCCGGCGTTTCCGGCATGAAGTTCATGGATGTGCGCGAAATTCCGCTACATGATGTTCCCTGCATCGTCTCCCGCTCGGGTTACTCCGGTGAAGACGGTTTCGAGATTTCAGTTCCAGCCGACAAGGCCGAGGAAATCGCGAAGGCGCTGCTGGAGCATCCAGACTGCGATCCTATCGGCCTCGGCGCACGCGACAGCCTTCGTCTCGAAGCCGGTCTCTGCCTCTATGGCAACGATATCGACACGACCACATCTCCCATCGAAGCCTCGCTCGAGTGGGCCATCCAGAAGGCACGCCGCACCGGCGGTGACCGGGAGGGCGGCTTCCCCGGCGCTGCGCGCGTTCTGAGCGAGCTTGGCAATGGCACCACCCGCCGCCGCGTGGGCCTGAAGCCGGAAGGCAAGGCTCCGGTTCGTGGTCACGCCAAGCTGTTTGCCGATGCCGAAGGCAGAGAAGAGATCGGCGAAGTCACCTCCGGCGGCTTTGGCCCAACAGTCGAAGGCCCCGTCGCCATGGGTTATGTGCCGACCGATTTCACCACCCCCGGCACGGCGATCTTTGCCGAGGTGCGTGGCAAGTACCTGCCCGTCACCGTCGCTGCCCTGCCCTTCATTACACCTACTTACAAACGCTAATTCTGCGGAGAAACCCATGTTGAAATTTACTCAGGAACACGAGTGGCTGAAGATCGAAGGCGATGTCGCAACCGTCGGCATCACCACCCACGCCGCAGAACAGCTCGGCGATCTGGTCTTCGTTGAACTGCCGGAAGTCGGCGCGACCTTCGCAAAGGATGGCGATGCCGCAACCGTTGAAAGCGTGAAGGCTGCATCCGACGTTTATTGTCCGCTGGATGGCGAAGTGGTGGAAATCAATCAGGCCATCGTGGACGATCCGTCCCTCGTCAATTCCGATCCGCAGGGCGCGGGTTGGTTCTTCAAGCTGAAGCTTTCCAACGCTGCTGATGCCGATGCGCTTCTCGATGAAGCCGCCTACAAGGAGCTGGTAGCGTAATGACCACGCCCACCGAATTCCATTTCACCGATTATCAGCCCTATGACTTCGCCAACCGTCGTCATATCGGCCCGTCGCCGGTGGAAATGGAGGAGATGCTGAAGGTCGTCGGCTACAAGAGCCTCGACGCCCTGATCGATGCTACCGTGCCCTCCTCCATTCGCCAGAAGGTTCCTCTCACATGGGGTGCCGCACTGACCGAGCGTGAGGCACTGGACCGTCTTCGCGAAACCGCGAACCGGAACAAGGTTCTGACCTCGCTTATCGGTCAGGGCTATTACGGCACCATCACGCCACCGGTCATCCAGCGCAACATTCTGGAAAACCCGGCCTGGTACACGGCTTACACGCCCTACCAACCGGAAATCTCTCAGGGCCGCCTTGAGGCGCTGCTGAACTTCCAGACGATGATCTCCGATCTGACCGGCCTCGATGTCGCCAACGCCTCTCTTCTCGATGAAGCAACCGCTGCCGCCGAAGCCATGTCAATGTGCCAGCGCGTTGCGAAGTCGAAGGCTAACGCCTTCTTCGTGGATGCCAACTGCCACCCGCAGACCATCGCGCTTATCGAGACGCGCGCAGCACCGCTCGGCTGGAAGGTCATCGTCGGCAATCCGTTCACGGATCTCGATCCGGTCGATGTCTTCGGCGCCATCTTCCAGTACCCCGGCACGCACGGCCACGTCAGCGATTTTTCGGGCCTAATCGCCCGTCTGCATCAGACCGGCGCCATCGCCGCCGTCGCGACCGATCTGCTGGCACTGACGCTTCTGAAGTCTCCAGGTGAAATGGGCGCGGATATCGCCATCGGCTCGTCGCAGCGCTTCGGCGTTCCCGTCGGTTACGGTGGCCCGCATGCGGCCTTCATGTCCGTGAAGGATGCGCATAAGCGCTCCATGCCCGGCCGCCTTGTCGGCGTTTCCGTCGATGCACGCGGCAACCGCGCCTATCGCCTGTCGCTGCAGACCCGGGAGCAGCATATCCGTCGTGAGAAGGCCACGTCCAACATCTGCACCGCGCAGGTGCTGCTGGCCGTCATGGCGTCCATGTACGGCGTCTTCCACGGCCCGCAGGGCATCAAGGCCATCGCCCAGCAGACGCACCAGAAGGCGGTGCTGATGGCGAAGGGTCTGGAGAAACTCGGTTACACAATCGAGCCGGAAACCTTCTTTGACACCATCACCGTCGATGTTGGCCACATGCAGGCGCTTATCCTGCGCGCAGCCGTGGCTGAGGGCGTCAATCTGCGCAAGGTCGGCTCCACCAAAATCGGCATGAGCCTTGACGAGCGCACCCGCCCGGCAACGCTGGAAGCCGTATGGCGCGCCTTCGGTGGCAACTTCTCGATTTCGGATTTCGACCCGGATTATCGACTGCCGAAAGATCTATTGCGTACAAGCGCTTACATGACGCACCCGATCTTTCACATGAACCGCGCCGAAAGCGAAATGACGCGCTACATCCGCCGTCTTTCGGATCGCGATCTGGCTCTCGACCGCTCCATGATCCCGCTCGGCTCCTGCACCATGAAGCTGAACGCCACGGCTGAAATGCTGCCGATCACTTGGCCTGAGTTCTCCGACATCCACCCCTTTGTCCCCGCCGATCAGGCGCTGGGATACAAGGAAATGATCGACGATCTCTCGGCCAAGCTCTGCTCGGTCACCGGCTATGACGCATTCTCCATGCAGCCAAACTCCGGTGCGCAGGGTGAATATGCGGGCCTTCTGACGATCCGCAACTACCACCTCGCCCGTGGCGATGCGCATCGCGATGTCTGCCTCATCCCCACCTCGGCGCACGGCACCAATCCTGCCTCCGCCCAGATGGTCGGCATGAAGGTCGTGCCGGTCAAGGTGCGCGAGAACGGCGATATCGATATCGAGGATTTCCGTTCAAAAGCAGAGCAGTACGCGGAAAACCTATCGTGCTGCATGATCACCTATCCGTCCACGCATGGCGTCTTCGAAGAGACCGTTCGCGAGATCTGCGAGATCGTCCACCAACACGGTGGTCAGGTCTACTTGGACGGCGCGAACATGAACGCCATGGTCGGTCTTTCCCGTCCGGGCGATATCGGTTCTGACGTGTCGCACCTCAACCTGCACAAGACCTTCTGCATTCCGCATGGCGGCGGTGGTCCCGGCATGGGCCCGATTGGCGTCAAGGCGCATCTCGCACCTTACCTGCCCGGACACCCGGCAGGCGACGGTCGCCCAGGTGCTGTCTCCGCAGCCCCATTCGGTTCGCCATCGATCCTGCCCATTTCATGGAGCTACTGCCTCATGATGGGCGGCGAAGGGCTGACGCAGGCAACCAAGGTCGCTATCCTCAACGCCAACTACATCGCCGCCAGACTGAAGGGTGCCTATGACGTGCTCTACAAGTCCGAGGCGGGCCGCGTGGCGCATGAGTGCATCATCGATACCCGCCCGCTGAACGACAGCTGCGGCGTGACGGTGGATGACGTTGCGAAGCGTCTGGTGGATTGCGGCTTCCACGCCCCAACCATGAGCTGGCCGGTTGCCGGCACGCTGATGATCGAGCCGACGGAATCCGAAACCAAGGCGGAGCTCGACCGCTTCTGCGATGCGATGCTCGCCATCCGCGAGGAAGCCCGCGACATCGAGGAAGGCCGTTCGGACAAGCTCAACAACCCGTTGAAGAACGCCCCGCACACTGTGGAAGACCTCGTTGGCGAATGGGACCGCCCCTACAGCCGCGAAAAGGGTTGCTTCCCACCCGGTTCCTTCCGTGTGGACAAATACTGGTCCCCGGTCAACCGCATCGACAACGTCTACGGCGACCGAAACCTCATCTGCACCTGCCCGCCCATGAGCGAGTATCAGGAAGCGGCTGAGTAAGCGCGAAAAACAAAAGCCCGGAGCGATCCGGGCTTTTTCGTCTGAATATTACCGCGTCAACCGAATATCCGCCGTCACGACAGTCGGCCCGTTCGCGCCGTCCTTATCCGTCGTTCGCAACCTCAAGCCATTCGTGCCAACCTTGCTGATGGTCATACCGGCAACGCGGTCGCCGTTGATGTCCTTGTTCCAGCGCACCGTCAGATTGATCGCATCTCCACGGCGACTGCCGCTGAGTGCAGATGGTCTGCCGGAGGGGCCGACATAGTTGCCGGAGTAGCGGTTGCCCCGCGCCGAGAGATCGGCGGAAATCGCGCGGCGGACGACGACGAAGCCGCGGCAGGTGCCGTTCATCTGAAGCGAGGGGCCGGAGGCGGTGGACTGGAAGGTGCAGTTGACGTTCACCGGCTTGGAGCCGATGCGCGTGGTCACTGTGCCGCTGCCTTTCCAGCTGCCGGAGAGCGAAGAGAGAAATGCACTTTCATCTGCAAAGGCCGGGGCTGCGATGAGGGCAGCTGCAACAGCCATGATGGAGGTCATCTTGTAAGTCATTTCGCTTGTTCCTTATTTAAGGAAAGCGAACGTACTGACTGACCGAAGGTTCCTGCCATCGAATAGTTATAGCCTATAGCAACCAAACATTCCGCCGCGCGTTTGTCGCCAGCTTTACCTCTCATGCTGGAGCATCACGCATGACATCTATTGCTTCTTCATCTCCACAAACCGGTTCATACGGAAATGCTCCGCGCAGCGGCATCAGCGACAGAACGCTGTTTGCGCTTGCCGTCCTCAATTTCTTCCTGGCCGATGCGCGTGACGGGCTCGGTCCGTTTCTTGACGCGTTTCTAGCAACGAACGGCTGGTCGCCAATGCAGCTTGGCATCATCGCGACGGTCGGTGGTCTTGTTGGTCTGGCCGTTACGCCAGTCTGCGGCGCGCTCGTCGATGGCTCAACATGGAAGCGGGCTCTCATTGCCGGGCCTGTGGTTCTGGTGACTGCCGGTGCGCTGATCACGCTCATCTTCACCAACGAGGTCGTCGTCTGGTCAGGCCAGATCATGACCGCCGTCGTGGGCGCCGTTGTCGGGCCTGCGTTGGCGGGGCTGACCCTCGGTCTGGTCGGCGAGAGAATGTTCTCGCACCAGATATCGCGCAACGAATTCTGGAACCACGGCGGCAACTTCGCCTCGCTCTTTGCCACCTATGTCGCGGTGTCCTATTTCGGCGTTTCAGGCGTCATTGGCCTTATGGTCGTTACCGCCATCGGCACGTTGATCGCCATTGCCGCTATCGACCCGAACCGCATCGACCATAAGGTTGCGCGCGGGCTTGGCCATGATGAGGGCAAGCCCGGTCCGTCCGGTTTCGATGTTCTCTTTCACGAGCGCGGCCTCATCCTGCTGGCGATCATTCTCCTGATCTTCCACTTCGGCAACGCACCGATGGGCCGCCTGATTGCGCAGAATTTTGCGGTGGAACTGAACTCGCCCTTCAAGACCACCGCGATCATTACCGGCGTTGCGCAATTTGCCATGATCTTCGTAGCCGCCATAACACCTTGGCTCATCCGCCGTTTTGGCCTATCAACCGTTTTTCTGATCGGACTTGCCGCCCTGCCCCTGCGCGGCGTCCTTGCGGCATCCTTCCATGAATTCTGGGTGGTTTATCCGGTACAGTTGCTGGATGGCATCGGGGCTGGTTTGCTTGGCATCGTCACTCCCGTCGCAGTCGAGCGAATTCTGAAAGGCACGGGACGGTTCAATGTAGGTCTTGCCAGCGTGATGACGGTTCAGGGCATCGGCGCTTCGCTCAGCAATGGCGTAGCGGGCTGGCTGACCACCGAGGGCGGGTTTGGCCTGTCGCATATGGTTGGCGGCGGGATTGCGGCCATCGCCATCATTCTTTTCGTGATGTTCCGCAGAGACATCGTTCCGAAAGACGAGACCACAGAAGCTTGAAACAAAAAAGGAGGCCAATGGCCTCCTTTGAATTTTCATCTCTAAGATGCTCAGCCTACGAAAGCGCGCTCGATAACGAACTCGGCTGGCTTGTTGTTCGCACCTTCGGTCAGACCCGCCTTTTCCAGCAACTCTTTCGTGTCCTTAAGCATAGCCGAGGAACCGCAGATCATGCCGCGGTCGATTGCTGGATCGAGAGCTGGAACGCCGAGATCTGTGAACATCTTTCCGTTTGAAATCAGGTCGGTAATGCGACCCTTGAACGGATAGTCTTCACGCGTCACGGTGGCGTAGTGCTTCAGCTTGTCACCGACGATTTCGCTCAGGAATTCGTGATTTCTGATTTCCTCGACCAGATCGAATCCGTATTTCAGCTCAGCAACATCGCGGCACGTATGGGTGAGGATGACTTCTTCGAACTTCTCATAGGTGTCCGGGTCACGGATAAGGCTTGCGAAAGGCGCGATGCCTGTGCCGGTGGAGAACATGTAGAGGCGTTTACCGGGCGTCAGCGCATCCAGAACCAGCGTGCCTGTCGGCTTCTTGCGCATCAGCACCGTGTCACCCGGCTTGATCGCCTGAAGATGGGAAGTCAGCGGGCCTTCGGGAACTTTGATCGAGAAGAACTCCAGTTCCTCGTCCCAGGCCGGGCTTGCGATGGAGTAGGCACGGTAGATCGGCTTGTCGCCAACCATCAGGCCGATCATGGCGAACTCGCCGGAGCGGAAGCGGAAGCCAGCTGGACGCGTCATGCGGAAGCGGAACAGATGATCTGTATAATGCTCGACAGAAAGCACCGTCTCGGCATAGACGCCATCAGGGATTTTGACCGCAAATTCTTCCGTTTTGGCTGGAGCGTTCATTCTCTTTCCGTTCATTTTCACAAAATGCCAGACATTCTTTGGCGCGGAAATACACTATTCAGCGCCTGTTTTGAAGGTACAGGAATGTCATTGTAGCCATGCAGATGGAAATATGTATCTAAAACTCATATTTCCACGCAATGTTTCATACTGCCGCGCGCCTGCGCCAGCTGTAGCTTTCACCTTCCGCCGCCGGTTTCGCCGTCGGCTGGTAATAGACATCGATACCGGGCAGACGATTCTCCGACAGACGGCGAAGAGCAGTCTCATTGCTAACGGCAAAGCTCGTAAAACCCGTCCGCAGCATCAATGGAACCTGATCGATCAAGACATCACCGATGGCACGCAGTTCACCCTGATAATTCAGCCGTGAGCGGAGCAGCGATGCGTGGCTAAAACCGCGACCGTCATTGAAGGCCGGGAAGCTGACCGCGATAATTGCGATGCGGTCGATGAATGGCTCAAGCTTGGCAACGTCATCGGCTGGCGTGATCAGAACGCCGAGGCCGACATCATTGCTTTCCGCCGCCTTCGTCAGGAATGCATCCAACGGTAGAACGGCATTTTCGCCCTCGCCCGCCTTAACCTCATCGGTCTCAATAACCCAAGGATCGTTTTCGAGGAAGCCGCCTTCGTTCCAGATTTTCGTCATCTCATTCTTCCTTACGCGGCTTCTGCGGCAGCAGGATACAAAGCATCCTTGAAAGGCTGCGGTCCAACGCGGCGGTATGCTTCGAGGAAGGTTTCTTCCTTAGAAAGCCTTAAGCCAAGATAGGTATCGACAATCGTCTCCACCGCATCCGTCACCTTCTCCGGCTCAAAACCGCGTCCGATGATTTCGCCGATTGAGGAGTTCTCATCACCCGAACCACCAAGCGTGATCTGGTAGAGTTCCGCACCCTTCTTCTCCACGCCCAGCAGGCCGATGTGGCCCACATGGTGGTGACCGCAGGCATTGATGCAGCCGGAAATCTTGATCTTCAATTCGCCGATTTCCGCCTGACGCTCCGGCGCACCGAAACGTTTGGAAATTTCCTGCGAGACGGGAATGGAGCGCGCATTGGCGAGCGCGCAGTAGTCCAGCCCGGGACAGGCAATGATATCGGTGATCAGACCGGCATTGGCAGTCGCAAGACCCGCACCGGCGAGCGCGCGATACACCGGCTCGAGATCGGCCAGCGCCACATGCGGAAGGATAATATTCTGCTCGTGGCTGATGCGAATTTCATCGAAGGCATATTCGGCGGCAATATCCGCCACGATATCCATCTGCTCATCCGATGCATCGCCCGGAATACCGCCGATGGGCTTCAGCGAAATCGTCACCATGCCATAGTCGGGGTGCTTGTGCGGCTGCACGTTCTGGTCCACCCAGCGGGCGAAATCTGCATCCGCCTTCTTCCAGCGCGCAAGAGTTTCCCAGCTTTCGGGACGATCCTTCAGCTGCGGTGGCTCGAAATAGGTGGTGATCGCGGCGATATCGGCGTCGGGCAGCTTCAACTCGCCGTTTTTCAGGTGAGCGAACTCGGCCTCGACCTGACGCGCCAGTTCTTCCGCACCCGTTTCATGAACCAGAATCTTGATGCGCGCCTTGTACTTGTTATCCCGGCGGCCATGCAGGTTATATACGCGCATAATCGCGGTCGTGTAGGACAGCAGGT
>JAAIGF010093317.1_pt1 | contig 19054 bp, 10 predicted proteins | sample 6487441 | NCBI WGS metagenome assembly JAAIGF01 (sample SAMN13974129, study PRJNA590717) | phyllosphere metagenome | biome: pepper field; feature: multiple bacterial spot infested pepper fields; material: pepper leaves; isolation source: leaves from pepper fields | host: Capsicum annuum ... | reverse complement strand
TTTTCGGCCTTGGTCAATGCCGATCAGGTGGATGGATTTACCGTGTCGGGAAAAGGAACCTTGGATGGGAATGGGCTACGCTATTGGAAAGCCTTTTGGTTGCGTCGCGCATTTAATCCGAACTGCACCAATATGGACGAAATGCGCCCCCGTATACTGTATGTTTCCAACAGTAAAAATGTACAGGTATCAGGCATTCACATGAAGAACTCGCCATTTTGGACCTCGCACTATTATAAGGTAGAGAATTTGAAGCTGTTGAACTTACGGATCACCGCGCCGGAAAAGCCGGTGAAAGCGCCTAGTTCGGATGCCATAGATCTTGATGTCTGCAAAAATGTATTGATCAAAAATTGTTACCTTTCGGTAAACGACGATGCCATAGCGCTTAAAGGTGGCAAAGGGCCGCGTGCGGATAAAGATCCCAACAACGGTGCAAATTCCAATATCATCATCGAAGATTGCGCATTCGGTTTTTGTCATAGTGCATTGACCTGCGGCAGTGAATCCATCCACAGCTATAATGTTATCTTCCGAAATAGCGCATTGGATAAAGCCAAGAAATTATTGCAGCTAAAAATGCGGCCAGACACCCCGCAGGAGTATGCACATATCTTGATTGAAAATATAACTGGCAACGCCAAGAGTCTGCTGTTTGTTAAGCCTTGGACCCAGTTTTTTGATCTGAAAGGTGAGAAAGACATCAAGTTGTCGTATGCACGACATATTACTTTGAAGAATATCACCTTGGATTGCGATATCCTATTCGACGTTGACAAGTCTGATCAATATAAGCTCTCCAACTTTACATTTGATAACATGACCGTAAATGCATCCAAACGCGCTCAAATACAGCAGGAATACATCGCAGATTTAAAGTTGAACAAAGTGCAAGTGAATGGTAAAGCCGTTGTGAAAAAATAATACTGATGATGAAAACAACTGTTCGCCTCCTCACCCTCGCGCGTCATCACGTTTTTTCGGCCGTCCTGTCTTTCTTACTGCTTATGCTGGCATGGACGGCACAGGCACAACGGCAGGTCGAGTTTCTTGATCGTGGATTGATCGCTCTTAAAACCTCAGCGACATCCAGCTTTCTAAGCTGGCGCCTACTGGCAAGCGATGATTATGAAACAGCATTTGTCCTGTATAGGCAGTACCCGGGCGAGCCCATGGTGAAACTCGCCGACAAGCCGCTGCTTCAAGGAACAAATTTTCAGGACAGCGGCGTGGATCACTACAAAGACGTTCAGTACACGCTGATGAAACTGAAAAAAGGTAAGGAGATCCTGTTGGCGACAGTGAAGATGCAAGCTAAGGATCCCATTCAACCATATTTGGAGATTCCTTTGCGCACACCTAATGGTTACACGCCTGGCGACGCATCTGTTGCGGATCTGGATGGCGATGGTGCTTATGAAATTGTGATTCACCAAGTAGGTAAGGCACATGACAATGCCCATAACGGGATTACCGATGAGCCTATCTTTCAGGCGTACAAATTGGACGGTACCATGCTCTGGGAAATTAATTTGGGTAAAAATGTTCGCGAGGGCGCGCACTACACGCAGTTTATGCTCTACGATTTAGATGGAGATGGCCGTGCAGAGCTGGTTTGTAAAACGGCAGACGGTACAAGGGATGGGATGGGCAATGTGATAGGTGATGCAAAGGCTGACTGGCGTGATACTGTCGCGCGGTCGCGAACGTTCGGCCGAATACTGGATGGCCCCGAGTTTTTGACGGTCTTCGACGGCTTGACTGGTGCAGCTATCAGCACCGTAGATTACCTACCCATGCGGGGTGATTTGCGCAGCTGGGGCGATACCAACGCCAACCGTTCAGACCGTTTTTTGGCAGCCGTTGCCTATTTGGACGGAAAGCATCCATCCGTAATCATGACACGTGGCTATTACGAACGTACCGCCCTTGCGGCTTGGGATTTTAAGGATAAAAAATTGCAGTTACGTTGGGTGTTTGATACCGAAAAAAGGCAACATCCTTACTCAGGCCAAGGTTACCATAGTCTCTCGGTTGCTGACGTGGATCAGGATGGGAAAGACGAGATAATTTTTGGTGCCATGACGATCGATGATGACGGTAAAGGACTTTACAGCACTGGGCTGGGGCATGGCGATGCGTTGCACGTTTCGGATCTAGATCCCGATAGGCCCGGACTTGAGGTGTTTGGAATCCATGAGCTTAAAGGTGGTCGCAAAGGTATTGGGGCAGCCTTGCGCGATGCCCGGACAGGAGATATTATCTTTAAGGGAGCGATCGATCAAGATGTACCTCGCGGTGTTGCTGCGAATATAGACCCCGAGCATAAAGGGGCGTATATGTGGTGGTTGGGGTCTAAATCGTTGTATGACATGAAAGGCAATGAAGTTGGCCCTGCACCTAGATCAGCGAATTTCTTGATATGGTGGGACGCTGACCTTAGTCGAGAACTGTTGAATAGCAACTATATAGAGAAGTACAAAGAAGGTGTTATTTTTCGAGCGGAAGGTGCTTCGTCCATCAATGGTACGAAAAGTACACCCAATTTGAGTGCTGATATATTGGGAGATTGGCGCGAAGAGCTTATTCTCCGAGCCAATGACAATCAGTCGTTGCGTATTTACAGCACGACGATACCGACAGAACACAGGCTTTATACGTTGATGCACGACCCCCAATACCGACTAAGTATCGCTTGGCAAAATGTTGCTTACAACCAGCCGCCACATACGGGCTACTACCTCGGGACGGGCATGGATAAACCGTCGCCTCCGCAAGTGGATATCGTACATCCTGAGCGAGCGTTACAGACCAAAGTTGCAAAGCCATTGTTCCGCGATCCGGTGGAAGATGGTGCTGCCGATCCGGTTGTGATCTGGCATGCTAAAAAGAAAAAATGGTTTATGCTGTACACCAATCGACGAGCAAAGTCGGAGGGACTGTCTGCCGTAACTTGGGTGCATGGTACCTCCATTGCTGTGGCTAGCTCGGCCGATGGTGTGAACTGGAACTATGAAGGGAATGCTGCCTTCGATGCGCCATTCAGCACGCCAACTTTGTGGGCACCTGAAGTGTTTTTTCATAAAGGTCTTTATCATATGTACTTGACAATAGTGCCCGGAGTATTTGAAGATTGGCAGCATCCGCGAAGTATAGCGCATTTTACGAGCAAAGACCTCATGCGTTGGTCTTACCAGTCTACCTTAGCCCTGTCTTCCGATAAAGTAATTGATGCCTGTGTCTTCGCATTGCCCAGCGGCGGATTTCGATTGTGGTATAACAATGAGAAAGATGGGAAATCGGTTTATTATGCCGATAGCAAAGATCTATTTCATTGGGAAGATAAGGGTAAAGCATTTGCCACACGTGGCGAAGGACCCAAAGTTTTCGCTTGGAAAGGAAAATATTGGATGATCGTGGACACATGGAAAGGCTTGGCTGTCTATCATTCTACAGATCTGTTGAATTGGGAGAAACAGCCGGAGCTAATTTTGGCAAAAGCGGGAAAAGGGCAGGATGATCAAGTCGTCGGCGGGCATGCTGATGTGGTTGTAGAGAAGGATAGGGCTTATATCTATTATTTTACCCACCCCGGCAGAACACCGGAAAATCAGGGGAAAGATACCTACGAACAACGTCGAAGCAGTATTCAAATGGCGGAATTGAAATGGGATGGAAGCCTGCTTTCCTGTGACCGTGATGCGGTTCTTTATGCCGATATGGACAGGAAGTGATCAAGAACATATATGTAAGGAAAAAACAATGAGAAAAGTAATAGTGATAATTGTACTTGCCGTCATCATGCTATCGTTTACAACGCAGCGCAAACCAACGATCTATTTAATTGGTGACTCGACGGTTCGCAACAATAACGAACAGTATTGGGGATGGGGAAGCCTATTGCCTGAATTTTTAGATACCACACGTATCGCCGTGGCCAATCATGCCATGGCAGGAAGAAGTACACGTACGTTCCAAAAAGAAGGTCGTTGGGATCGCGTAGATGCTTTGTTGATGCCTGGCGACTATCTGTTGATCCAATTTGGGCATAATGAAGGAAGCGCCCCCGATACCACTAAAAAAGGTTATCGAGGTGTTCTCCGCGGTATAGGAAAGGATTCCTTGCTGTTGGATTGGGGAGATGGCCAGCAGGAAGTGGTACGGACATATGGTGAAAACCTGCGCCGCTTTGTGAAGGCTGCGAAAAAGAAAGGTGTGATTCCGGTTGTCTTGTCCATGATCCCGCGTAATCAATGGGACGAGGCGGGGCATGTGAAGAGAGCAAATAAAGATTTCGGACTTTGGGCCAAGCAAATTGCAGAAGAGGAGCGGGTCGCTTTCGTCGACCTTAACGAGATTACTGCGCTCAAGTACGAGCAAATAGGCGCGGATCTCGTCAAGAAAAAATACTTCCCCGGCGACCATACGCATACAAACCATGCTGGCGCCATGGAAAATGCTGCTTCCGTTATAGCGGGATTACAAGTTTTAAAACATCCGTTGACTCAGTATATTAAATAATGAATATAAAAAGAAATCTGATGACCAAGATGCTGGTCGCCCTATGCTTGATCGTAACCTGTGCATTCAGTATCAAGCGAGATAAACCTACCTTGTTTGTGATTGGTGATTCTACTGTGAAAAACGGTAGGGGCGATGGCAGTAACGGACAATGGGGCTGGGGTAGCTTTATTGCCGAACACCTCGATACCTCGGCTATTCGTGTTGAAAACCGTGCCTTGGGTGGAACGAGTAGCAGAACGTTTTACAATAATCCAAAACTTTGGCAACAGGTATTAGATCAGGTTAAGCCGGGCGATTACGTAATTATGCAGTTTGGGCATAACGACTCTAGTCCCATTGTTGATACGCTGCGCGCCAGAGGTACAATTAAGGGAAATGGAGATACCTACCAAGAGGTCAACAATCCCTTGTTAAAGCAAAAGGAAATGGTCTACAGCTACGGTTTCTACTTACGAAGGTTTGTGAAAAATGTAAAAGACAAGGGCGCTACAGCCATCATTTGCTCTCCAATACCACGGAATGCTTGGGAGGGCGATCAGGTTCGTCGATCTGATTATGCTGTTTGGGCGCAGGAGGCTGCCGTGCAGTCATCTGCATTTTTTATTCCTCTACAGGATTTGGTGATCGCCCAATATGAAAAAGAAGGGAGAGTACTAGTCGCTGAAAAATACTTTGGCGCTAAAGATGCAACGCACACGATCAAGGCGGGCGCTGAACTTAACGCTCGTCTACTCGCGAATTATCTAAACGAAAATAAAAGTATTGAGCTAGGTAAGTTTATAAAATAGCTTCGCAAGGGGCTATCGAAACATGCGCAAGTTCTTATGTAAAGATCTAAAATAATATGAAAAGAGGAAGAATATTGTCATTTGGTTTGCTGTTGTTTCTTTCGGCATTATCAGCGGCATGTGCTACGCAAGTGCAGCAAAAAAAGGAGATGGCAACACAGAGCAAACAACAAGTGTTAGACGTGCTGCGCTCTACAAACGCTTATTTCATGGCCAAGTGGCCTGATACCGGAAAGCCAATTTACACCACCCGGTGGCGGCCTAGCAATATATGGACAAGAGCAGTGTATTACGAAGGTCTGATGGCTCTATATAGTATTGACCGCGACCAACGTTATTACGACTATGCGGTAGATTGGGGCACCAACCATCAATGGGGCTTGCGAAATGGGCTTGAAACACGCAATGCAGATGATCAAGCCTGTGGACAGATTTACCTCGACCTGTATGAATTGGATAAGCAAGAGGAGAGATTTCTTGGAATTAAAAAGAATATAGATTTTGTTATGGATTCGGGTAAAGTTGATGATTGGACCTGGATCGATGCCATTCAAATGGCCATGCCAGTTTTCGCGAAGCTAGGTGTGATGTTTGATGATCCACGCTATTTTGATTACATGTACCGTATGTACAGCTATGCTAAAAATGAAGAAGGTGGCGGTTTGTACAATGCGAAGGACAAACTATGGTGGCGCGACCGCGACTTTGTGCCGCCTTACCAGGAGCCTAATGGCGAAGACTGTTATTGGTCGCGCGGCAATGGTTGGGTCGTTGCAGCTTTAGTGCGTGTACTTTCTCTCATCCCGCAAGACGAGAAGCACCGGGCGCTATACTTGCAAGATTATAAAGACCTGATGGAAGGCGTGCTAAAAACACAGCGGCAGGATGGTTTTTGGAATGTAAGCCTGCATGATCCGACCAATTTCGGCGGACGCGAAGTATCAGGTACTGCACTTTTTGTTTACGGCATGGCTTGGGGCATTAATCAGGGTATTTTAGATGCGTCGGTTTATCGCCCAGCCTTGGATAAAGCATGGCAGGCGATGCTGAATGAAGCGGTGCACCCTTCAGGTTTCTTGGGCTATGTGCAAGGAACAGGTAAAGAACCGAAGGATGGGCAGCCGCTAGGCTTTGCTACGGTGCCCGATTTTGAGGACTATGGGCTGGGATGTTTTTTACTTGCTGGAACAGAATTGTACAAATTATTAGAAGATTAGTCTCACCAAGCTCATGTCAGCTATGCTTAAATACTTATTCATCCTATTATTCTGTGCAGCAGGATTGTTCGCCGCCGCACAGGAACATGCCACCTACAGTTTTAATGCGGCGTGGCGCTTACACGTTGGCGATCTGCCCGTTGCCTCCACACCTGATTTCGACGACAGCAATTGGAAAGCGGTAACCTTGCCACATGCTTGGAACGAAGACGAGGCATTCGCAAAGCCCATCCACGAGCATAGCACAGCCGTAGTATGGTATCGTAAGAAATTTACTTTGCCCCAAGGGTTGCGTAAGGATAAGGTGTTTTTAGAGTTTGAGGGCGTCAGGCATGGGGCGGAGTTTTTCCTGAATGGCCATTTTATCGGACGACATGAGAATGGTGTGATGGCCTTCGGACTAGATATTTCTGCACATCTACGCAAAGATGCTGAAAATGTGCTGGCCGTGCGTACCGACAACAGCTGGAACTATCGGGAAAAGGCAAGCAACAGTACCTATCAATGGAATGATAAAAATTTCAACGCAAACTATGGAGGTATCCCCAAGAATGTATGGATACATTTCAAAGAAGCGCTATATCAAACATTACCGCTCTATTCCAATTTGGGAACGCAAGGGGTCTATGTATATGGTAATAATATAAATATTCAAAAGAAAACCCTTGATCTCCATGTGGAGTCTGAGCTGCGTAACGAGACCTCAGAAAAGAAGGTAGGCGAACTGTTGGTCGAAGTATTTGATGCAGATAATCGACTGGTTAAGACATTCTCTTCTGGGTTTGACCTAGCGGCTGGCGCCACTACGGTCGTTAAGGCGGCCGATAGATTAGGTGATGTGCATTTTTGGAACTGGGGATATGGGTACCTATACACCGTTCGATCTACGCTCAAGCATGCTGGAAAGACCATTGATGTGGTCGATACTAAGACGGGCTTTCGCAAGACTGCTTTTCAGCAAGGCATGGTTTATTTGAACGACCAAGTCTTAATGATGAAGGGCTATGCACAACGCACCAGCAACGAATGGCCTGCAGTAGGGTTGGCTGTTGCCCCTTGGCTCAGTGATTTTAGCAATAAGCTGATGGTGGAAAGCAATGCCAATTTAGTACGCTGGATGCACGTAACACCGTGGCGGCAAGATGTAGAATCTTGCGATAGGGTTGGCCTCCTGCAGATGTTGCCTGCCGGCGATGCAGAGAAAGATGTCGAAGGGCGACGATGGGAGCTGCGTAAGGAACTCATGCGCGACGCCATTATCTACTACCGTAACAGCCCCAGTGTGCTGTTTTACGAAAGCGGTAACGAATCGATCTCCGAAGCCCATATGGCCGAGATGAAGCAGATCCGTGATCAGTACGATCCGCAGGGAGGAAGAGCAATTGGCTCGCGCGAGATGTTGGACAGCAAGCTGGCTGAATATGGCGGCGAAATGCTCTATATCAATAAAAGTGCAAAACACCCTATGATAGCCACCGAGTATATGCGCGATGAGGGCTTACGTAAATATTGGGATGAGCATAGCTACCCTTTTCATAAAGAAGGAGAGGGACCCCTCTACAAGGGAAATGATGCGAGCGATTATAACAGAAACCAAGATCAACACGCTGTGGAAACGGTACGCCGCTGGTGGGAATATTGGCGCGTTAGGCCCGGGACAGGCCGCCGAGTAAGTTCTGGTGGAGTCAACATCATATTCTCCGATTCCAACACCCATTACCGCGGACAGGAAAACTATCGCCGAAGTGGCGAGGTCGATGCCATGCGCCTGCCAAAGGACGGTTTTTACGCACATCAGGTGATGTGGGATGGTTGGGTGGATCCCGATCCTAAAGGCTTGCACATTGTGGGACACTGGAATTATCCGGTAGGCACAAAAAAAGATGTACAGGTGATCAGTGCCGGCGAGCGGGTGGAACTTCTTGTCAATGGCGTGCGGCAAGTCGAAGGTACGCGCTCGGCGCAGTTTCTTTTTGTTTTTCCTGCAATCAACTTTGTGGAGGGAGAGTTGAGAGCACGTTCTTTTGACGCAGCAGGGAGACTGCTGAATGAACGGATATTGCGTACTGCGGGGGCACCATATCAACTAAAATTACATTATCGGCATGGTGAAAATGGACTCTTTGCGGATGGAAACGATATGGTGATTGTGGACGTAGAGGTACTGGATAAGGAGGGGAATCGTTGCCCTACTGCGACGAACATGGTTGATTTTTCTTTTGATGGACCTATGGATTGGCGGGGCGGTATTGCACAAGGACCTAACAACTATATCCTCGCACAATCTATTCCTGTTGAATGTGGTGTAAATAGGGTATTGCTACGGACGAAATACGGAGCCGACGGAACCGTTAAACTGAAAGCGCAAGCAAACGGACTGATCGCCGATCAAGTGCAATGGTCCGTATTACCTGTGGAGGAGCAGAATGGATTGTTCTTGAAGTCTTCAAAAATAGGATTGCCATCAAACCTTGATCGAGGGGAAGGACTTCACGAGCCTAAGTTGAAACTAACACGCGAGACACGCGCTATCGCAAAAATTCATGCTGGTGCCAACGCGGATAAGGCTGCAGCTTCTTGCGATGATAATGAGCTGTCGGATTGGGTGAACGACGGAAAATTGGAAACCGCCTGGATCGAATATCAGTTGGAAAAGCCAGGCGATATCGACGAGATCGATCTAAAATTGAATAATTTTAGATCGCGATCCTATCCTTTACAGGTATTTGTAGATGATACATTGGTTTTTGATGGTGATACGGAAACGACCTTGGGCTACTGTACGCTATCGTTTCCTACGGCGCGAGGCCGACGCGTTAAAATACAGCTTAAAGGGTCTTCCTATGTCGCCGCTGAAAACAAACATGCCGAAGTAGGGGGAAAGAAACTGGACGATGGTGTTGCGCGTAACGATGCAGATGCAAAGGGCACATTAAGTATAATAGAAATAGATATTCATAAAAAAATATAAGAATGCAGAAAATTGCTTTTAAGATGAAATTGAAGCCTGGAATGCGCGCTGAATACGAAAAACGGCATGCAGCTATCTGGCCAGAACTGGTGTCGCTCCTCAAGGAAAATGGTATTGCCGATTACACAATTTTTTTTGACGAAGAATCCAATACTTTATTCGCCGTGCAGCGTCTTAGCGGCAGTTCTTCACAAGATCTTGGAAAGACAGAAGTGGTGCAGCGCTGGTGGAAATATATGGCGGATATAATGGAAACCCATGCTGATTTTTCCCCAGTATCAACGCCCCTTACTACCGTATTCCATTTAGATTAACGCATGATGAAAAGAAGATGGTTAACGCTGCTATGCTGTGGGTGGTTGGTAAGTACCGCATTCGCACAGGAAGGATGGCCTTCCGTCACCAAAGAAATGAAACCTTGGACCCGCTGGTGGTGGATGGGATCGGCTGTGGATAAAACCAATATAGCACGCGAATTACAGCTCTTTGATGATGCCGGATTCGGAGGCGTCGAGGTAACTCCTATTTATGGTGCAAAGGGCTACGAAGCTCGGTACATCCCTTATTTATCCAATTCTTGGATGGACATGTTGGCATTTACAACTGAAGAGGCCGCTGATATAGGGCTTGGTGTTGATATGAACCTCGGTACAGGCTGGCCATTCGGTGGCCCGCAGGTCACCGAGCAAGATGCCGCTACTAAGTTCTTCTTGGATGAAGTGCTGTTAAAGCCCGGTGAAATCTTAAACTTCCCGTTGGGGCCTTTAGAAAAGAAGGAAACTTTCGCAAAGCTGCAAGCTCTCCGCGCTTTTAAGGCAAATGGCGAAGAGATCAATTTAGACCAATATATCGGAAAAACAACGGGACAATGGTCTGCACCGGAAGACCTGCGTGTGATTGCACTCTTTTCTGGGCGCACCAAGCAGCGGGTGAAACGCGCAGCACCAGGCGGTGAAGGTTTTACACTCGATCATCTCGGGGCAACATCCGTAGAGCATTATTTAAAAACCTTTACGCAGGCTTTTCATGGAACACCAATTCCTATACGCTCTTTTTTTAACGATAGTTACGAGGTATATGGCGCAAATTGGACCGATAGTTTTCTGGATGAATTTCGCAAGCAAAAAAACTATAGTCTGGAAGATCATCTCCTTGATTTTTCCGGAAAGGGAAACGATAAAAATCGGGAAGCACGTGTAAAATCGGATTACCGTGAAGTAGTAAGCGAGATTCTTCGTGCTAATTTTTTGATTCCTTTTACGTCTTTTTCACAGAAGAGAGGAGCGTTATCTCGCAATCAAGCACATGGGTCGCCTGGAAACCTCATTGATCTGTACGCCAGTACGGATATTGCCGAATGCGAAACCTTCGGTTCAAGCTTTTTTAATATTCCGAAATTGCGTAGAGACAGCGCAGATATCCGCAATGTCGATCCTGACCCTATGATGTTCAAGTTTGCCTCTTCGGCGACGAACACACATGGTAAAAAATATACCTCTTCTGAAACGTTTACTTGGCTTACTGAACATTTCAGAACCTCGTTGTCGCAAGCAAAGCCCGAAGTGGAACAGCTTTTTTTGGCGGGTGTGAACCATGTTTTTTACCACGGCACCACTTATTCGCCTGCGGATATACCATTTCCGGGCTGGCTATTTTATGCGTCGGTAAATTTTACAAGCAACAACCCGCTGTGGGCACATCTGTCGGGTTTAAATCGGTACGTTACGCGGGTGCAGTCCATCCTTCAATCTACGCAAGCTGACAACGAAATCTTGATTTACTGGCCAATTTATGACATATGGCACGATACCGATGCGCCATTTAAGACGCTTAGCGTGCATCATGTCGACCACTGGCTGCATCCAACGGATTTTTATAAACAAAGTATGGGGCTGCAGAAATCGGGATACAGTTTTGATTTTGTGTCAGACGCTATTCTGGAACAAGCAAAAATGGATAACAGACAATTGTTTACCGCAAGGAATGCACGCCCTTACAAGGCCATCATTGTTCCAAAAAGTCAATATTTTTCGGAAAATACCTTCGCTAAATTGCTCAAACTCGCCGAAGAAGGAGCCACAGTTATCTTTCAAGGGCTGCCGGAGGATGTGCCAGGCTTGCATAATGTAGCTCAACGGCAGAAACAATTGAACGACCTTCGAGCGACCTTAAAATTCGCCGATGAAGAACAGAACCAGTATACCGCTTATGGTAAAGGCAAAATATACCTGACGCAAGATGTCCAATCTGCACTCGAAACGGAGCAGGTTTTTCCGGAGCGGTTGGTGCGTTCGAAGTTAAAATTTATTCGCCGAGTGGCTGAGGAGAAAACGTATTACTATATTGTAAACCATAGTGCGGACACAATTGATGATATATTCCGCCTAAATGCCGTCGGCGACGTCTATACTTTGCTGGATCCTCAGACCGGCGAAATTGCTACGCTGCCCAACGCGGGAGGCCAAGTTCGTTTACAAATTTCCCCTGGCTATGCATGGATTGTTGCTGTTTCCAATAAGTCTATAAACGCACCTACCTACCGATACATCAACAGAAAGGAGGAGGTGCCGCTGTTTAATCAACCGTGGAGAGTAAGTTTCCTAAGCGGGGGGCCTGCGCTACCCAAACCTCGCACATTAAGAAGCCTTGCTTTTTATACTGCTTGGAACGATCCAGATGCCAATCGATTTTCGGGCATCGCTCAATATGAAACCACGGTGCAATTGCATAAACGACCTGAGAAATCGTATCTATTGACGCTTGGCGAAGTAGGCGAAAGTGCTCGAGTTTTTGTGAACAATAAAGAAGCGGGAACGCTATGGGCGCATCCGTTTCAACTGGAGATCGGAGCGCTTCTACAGGAGGGAGATAACATCATTCGCGTAGAGGTTGCAAACCTTATGTCCAACCGGGTGCGTGATTTAGACAAACGTAAAGTGCCTTGGCGAAATTACCACGAGATTAACTTTGTCAATATTGACTACAAAAATTTCGATGCAAGTGCTTGGCAAATCATGGATAGTGGTTTGCAAGGTCCCGTCAGGTTGTTCGTCTACTGACCGACAAATAAAACGCAATAAAAAAACGGCCGTCCAATTCGCTAGGACGGCCGTTTTTTATTGCATTTTTTCACTTTAGTGAGGAGCATATATTTTTTTTGGTTGTAACTTTTTTGTTGCAACGCATGAGGGGGCAGGACAGTCCTTTCATTTTAACTTGTTACATTGTGTTCGATAACCCTATAAATCTATACACAATAACTAAATTATAAAACCATGAAAACAACAGTTTTGTTTCGTTTTCTACTGACGATCCTTTTAGGGTTCGGGTGCAAAGCCTTTGCACAAGAGCTATGGAAAGGAAAAGTAGTAGATGCAATGCAGAAGCCGATTGCGGGTGTTACTGTAATGGTGAAAGGCGATGAAAATCGATCCGCTTCGACAGATGTGCAGGGAGCATTTCAATTATCGGCACGAGCCGGGGAGGTTTTACATTTCTCGTCGATAGAATACGAAAGTCAAGAGTTTGTCCTTGGTGACGTCCAACCATTAACCATCACCCTAAAAAGTAAAGATGAAGTCATTGATGAGGTAGTCGTTATTGGGTACGGCACGCAAAGGCGTACCAACGTCATTGCGCCGATCTCAAAGTTTAATGCGGAAGGTCTACAAGAGCGACCGGTAATACGTGTGGATCAGGCCTTGGTGGGACAGATGTCTGGCGTACGGGTCAAGCAGACAACGGGTATTCCTGGGAAAGGACTGAGTGTGCAAGTTCGAGGCTCAGGTTCGATTACGGCTGGAAGCGAGCCTTTGTACGTCATTGATGGATTTCCACTGACAGTTTCTTCTCCTAATGGTTCGGGAAACTACGCTGCTGGAAATCCTTTGGACAATATTAATCCGAATGATATCGAATCTATTGAAGTGTTGAAAGACGCGTCTTCGGCCGCCATTTATGGTTCGCGTGCGGCTAACGGCGTCGTTATAGTCACGACAAAACGCGGTAAGACTGGCCAGGCGAAGTTAAACTTCAATACGTACCTGGGCGCTTCCGAAGCTTATAGAAAGCTCGATATGTTAAATGGCGAGGAATGGATCGATCGCGCCATGGAGATGATCAATGCGCAATGGGAGGCATCAGGTACGGGCCGAACATCAAGTCAAACAACGGAACAGCGCCGTGCGATTTTGGGTCTAGCTCCCGGAACGTTTAACACGTCTTTTATGTACGATGACCGGTGGTTGCAAGAGGGCTACCCTGGTCTTTACCTAATGAATTGGCAAGAGGAGGCCTATCGCAAGGGACTGGTCCAAAATTACCAATTGGCAGCATCCGGCGGAACTGATTTCGTAAACTATTATATATCCGGCAACTATATGGATCAAAAAGGAATCGTCAAGGGGTTGGATTATAAAAATTATGCGCTTCGAGCCAATGTGGATGTCAAGCCGACCAAGAAACTGGGTTTCGGATTGAACGTGGCGCCGACGTATTCTTTGGCCAATGATCCAGGGGTAGAAGGTAAGGACAACATCATGCACCAAATCTATTCCATGTCGCCGGTTCAAGATCATCCAGTGGGTACGGTTAATGTTTTTGCGAACGAAAAGTATCCATGGAGCGTGTCTACAAATGATCCTATTGCCAAGCTAACTAATTACGTGGGCGAAAGTAAGATTACGCGTTTGCTCGCCAGTATGTATGGACAATACCAGCTTTTGGATAATCTGACCTTTAAGACTACTTTAAATGTCGACCACGCCGATCGGCAAGCAACGAGTTTCGTACCCTACACGGTAGCGGGGACGTTGGTCAGTCGCACAAATAATCCGAATCTCGCAACCTCAGGCTCCGCCAACGGTTATCGCCGACAGACTATCGTAAATGAGAACACCTTGCATTATGATGTAGATATCAATAAACACAATATCAATGCTTTATTAGGACATGCATACAATTATGATCGTTTGGATATTTCTTCCATTAGCTCTAGGGGAGGCTATACCAACAGTTCTATACCTACCCTAAACGCCGCGGTCAGTACCATTGCATCTACAGAAGCAAGTAAAAACCTGATGCTGTCGTATTTTGGTCGTTTGCAATATGCCTTTGACAACAAATACTTGTTTTCGGCCAGTTTGCGTCGTGATGGATCATCTCGTTTCGGAGCCAACACCAAATGGGGATGGTTTCCGTCGGTATCTGCCGGTTGGCGCGTATCCGACGAAGCATTCCTGAAATCACTAACCTTCGTCAATGATTTTAAGGTTCGCGGAAGCTACGGTGAATCGGGAAATAATAGTATTGGCGATTACAGCGGTATATCGGTATTAGGTGTGAACAATTATACATTTAATGGTGCTGTGGCACCAGGACAAGCTCCTGCCAACATCATCAACCCAAACCTTACTTGGGAAAAATCACGCACTTTCGACTTAGGGGTGGATTTTGCCGTTTTCAATGCACGAATCTCTGGATCGTTTGACTGGTATAAGCGCAACAGCAGCAGTCTTTTGCTGAATGTGCCAGCCATGTTTTCTTCCGGTTTTTCCAACTATTTGGATAATGCCGGCGAGGTCAAGAGCCGTGGATGGGACCTGGAGTTGACTTCCCGTAACCTAGTCGGTTCTTCGTTCACTTGGTCGACCTCGTTCAACCTAAGCAACAACAGCAATGAAGTCACTAAATTAATAGGTAGCCAACAACAGATCCTGATCCCGTCTTCTTTTGATATCGAGCACAGTATCCTGCGAGTAGGGGAACCGATGTATTCAATCTATGTGGTGCAGCAGGACGGTATACTGAGTCAACAGGATATTAATAACGGCGCGGCTTTATTTGGTAGTCAGAAGGCAGGAGATCCACGATATGTTGATGCCAATGGCGATGGCGTGATAGATGCCAATGATCGGGTGATTGTGGGACATCCAAATCCAAATTATGTATGGGGGATAACCAATGATTTTCGATATAAGAATTTTGATCTCAGTATTTTGTTTCAAGGGCAGCAAGGTGGACATATCTATTCCTTGCTGGGACGTGCTTTGGGTAGAACCGGACAGGGCTCGACCGACAATGCGCTTGGTTTTTATCGCGATCGTTGGCGTTCGGAAGACGATCCGGGAGATGGACGCGTAGGTAAAGCCTATTCTACATTCGGACGAATCAAGAATACAGACTGGCTGTATTCTTCGGACTATTGGCGTCTGCGCAATGTTACTTTTGGGTATAATTTCCGGGATTTGCGCCTTGGAGGCAATACAAAATTGAATAGCGCCAGGCTTTACTTTACCCTAGAGAATTTTTGGGGACATGATCAGTATGATGGTGGTGTCAACCCCGAATCAGCAAACACCAACCTCAGCGGTAGCAGTAGTTATCCCGAAGCGGGAGACTATGGCGGACTAGCGCTCCCCAAGACCATTACTTTTGGTATTAACTTGACATTTTAAGATTATGAAAAAGATAGCATTTATAGCACTTGGTTTAGCGTTGTTGAGCTCCTGCGATATGGATCTCGGACAACAGCCAATATCTCAAGGAACTTCAGAAACCTACTTTCAAACGGTTAATGATTTTACGCAAGGCTTAACAGCCGTTTATAGTGCTGCCCGCACCTATCCTGATCGTTTGCTTAACCTTTCGGAAACACGATCCGACAATCTGTATGCGGTTTCCGACGGCGGTGTCCGCGATTGGGAAGGTATCAACAGTTTCCATAAAACCATTGACGCCAATCCCTATGTGGTAGAAGCCTGGCAAGGAAATTACATAGGAGTCTTTCGGGCGAACAACTATTTAGATCAGTTGGCGACAAAAGGAGAGGCCGTCGTCACCGATCCTACACTTCGAAGGAGAATGGAAGCCGAAGCCCGCTTTTTAAGGGCATTTTTCTATTTCGATCTTGTCCGCTACTTCGGACAGGTGCCACTGATCGATCGAGTAGTGTCGGATGCGGAAGCGAAAACTATTGCACGCAGCCCGGTGGCGGAAGTTTGCGGTTTTATCGAGCAGGATCTCACATTTGCCATTGACAATCTACCTGCACCGAGCGCATATGCTGCCGCAGATCGAGGTCGTGCCAATAAGTTTGCTGCAAAAATGCTGCTAGCACTGCTGTATATGAGCAAGTCAGGACCTGCATTAAACGTGGACGGCATTGGTCAAAATAGCAACGAGTGGTCAAAAGCGGTCAGCCAGTTCAACGACGTTATTGCAAGCAATGAGTTTTCGAGTTTAGCCAGTTATGCATCGATCTTCGACTACGGTAATGAACGGAATAGGGAAGTGATCTTTAATATCGAGTATGTGAGCGGGGGAAATCCAGTAGTCGGCGCTACCTTTCCGTGGGTGTTAGTACCGGATACGTATTTTCAATCACTCGGTTTTACAGCTCAAGGAGGACTTACTATCCGTCCGGTTTCTACCGATTTGGTCGATAAATATGCTTCAACGGATGTACGTAAATCCTTTAGCATACAAAGTAACTTTACCAACGGTCCGGTGGTAGAGAATCGTCCGTTCATCAAAAAGTTTATTGACGTCACCAAAGTGCCTACAACAAGCCGTTTGGATTGGCCGATCAATTTTATAGTGTTTCGATATAGCGATTTGCTCCTGCTAAAGGCCGAATGTATCTTAAATGGAGCGCCAGGTTCCACCACGACAGAGGTTGATGCCGTGGTCAATGCTGTGCGTAGTCGCGCCGGCTTGACCCTTCCTTTAGTAGGTGTGACAAAAGCACAACTGTTGGAAGAACGTCGTCGAGAATTTATTGGGGAAGGGTCTCGATGGTTTGACCTCATTCGTTCAGGAACGGTTGAAACCACAATGAAAGCTTGGATTGCTGCCGAAGATAGTGGAGGGCAAATGGAGGATTTTATGATCGACTATGTCCTGTATCCTATACCGCAATCAGAATTAAACAAAAGTCCCGGACTTTACGAGCAAAATAAGGGCTATTGATAAACAGTTTTCCGAACAGCGCCGTACAAACAAAGCAATTGATCTGTACGGCGTGTTTTCTTTTTTTGGACTATTATCTGCAATTACATAGAGCAAAATTGCATTTTTATGCAAAAAACCGTTTCTTTAGCACATCACGTAGATGCAGTAATCATGAACAATCAGGAATTCATTCATAGTATTCAGATTAGCGACTTCTCCTCAACGCCGAAGTATCTTCAATTGGCCGATGCGGTCATCGATGGCGTTAAGGGTAGTCATCTTCGACAAGGCGACATTCTGCCCTCAATCAATGAACTTAGTGTGCATTTGGATATCTCACGGGATACTGTTGAAAAAGGGTACAAACATCTGAAAAGTTTGGATATTATCTCGTCTACACCCGGAAAAGGATACTTTGTAGCGAAGTCAGACGTAGTGAACAAACAGAAAATAGCACTCTTCCTGAATAAACTCAGTGCCCATAAGAAGATTGTTTACGACGCCTTGGCTCGTGAACTTGGCGAGGAGGCTTCGCTGGATCTTTTCGTTTATAACAGTGATATATCGCATCTGCGTACACTCCTGCTTAATCTGACGAAACAGTATGATCGCTATGTCATTTTTCCGCATTTCAAGGAAGGACGTGACCAAGCTCCCGAGGTACTCTCCTTGATACCTATGGATAAATTGCTCGTACTCGGCAAGATGGTGGATGGCTTCGGCAGTGATGTTGACGCAGTGTATGAAAATTACGAAAAAGATATTTACGAGGCGCTGGAGAAGGCGCTTGAGCCTTTGTCAAGATATAGGGCGCTTAAACTAATATTTCCAGATAATAGCGATTATCCAAAAGCAATTATTAAGGGCTTTTATAAATTTTGCCAACAATATGCTTTTGATCATACGCTCGTTGGCAGCCTCGCCAAAGAACCGATAAAGAAAGGCGAATGTTATATCAATCTTGCCGAAAATGATTTGGTGCTCATCCTAGAAAAATCTATTGCTAAGAATTACCAAGTAGGGAAGGACATTGGTATCATCTCCTACAACGAGACCCCTTTGAAAAAATTTATCTTAAACGGCATCACGACCATCTCGACGGATTTTGAGCTGATGGGAAAATATGCCGCTCAAATTATTAAATCAAAGGAAACAAAACAGCTTGAAGTGCCCTTTTATATTAATATCCGCCCCTCCATCTGACCGTCACGACTTTAGATTAACGCTATATTTTTTTTGCGTAAAATACTTGTTATTTTTTTGAATAATCCTATTGATCTTCCTCTGCGCAGGATACGGCAGGTTGCTGCACTTATCCGCTTTGCATACCTTGTCCTTAAAGTTTTTCAGGAAGGTATTTTGAGAAGGACTTGCTAGGGAAGAAAGATAAACCGCCAACACCCGCCATTTAATCACTTTGAAGGTTTACGGCGATATGAAATCAATCGTATCGTCGAAATTTAGGAGCGTGCTGTACGTCGAAATTCGCATAAGCTGTTGTGTGTTGAATTGTTCGGGTTTCCTTATTTTATTTCTTCTCCGTAGGATTTTTATTTAATGCCTTTCTCGAAAGCATACTGGTATTTAGGAATGTTTACAAAACA
>JAAIGF010229727.1_pt1 | contig 19071 bp, 17 predicted proteins | sample 6487441 | NCBI WGS metagenome assembly JAAIGF01 (sample SAMN13974129, study PRJNA590717) | phyllosphere metagenome | biome: pepper field; feature: multiple bacterial spot infested pepper fields; material: pepper leaves; isolation source: leaves from pepper fields | host: Capsicum annuum ... | reverse complement strand
TTTGCCTTTGCACTGATCGCACGGCACATAAATGTCCGGCAGGAAATGCATTTCGACCTTGATTACGCCGTCGCCCTGACAGGCTTCACAGCGCCCGCCGCGCACGTTAAAGCTGAAGCGGCCCGGATTGTAGCCGCGCGAGCGCGACTCCGGCACACCGGCAAAGAGTTCACGCACCGGCGTAAAAATGCCGGTATAGGTCGCCGGGTTAGATCGTGGCGTACGCCCGATCGGGCTTTGATCGATGTCGATCACTTTATCGAAGTGTTCAAGGCCGGCGATCTCACGATAAGGTGCCGCTTCACCGCTGGTTGCACCGTTAAGCTGCTGCTGCGCGATCGGGAAAAGCGTATCGTTGATAAGCGTTGATTTCCCGGAGCCGGAGACGCCGGTGATGCAGGTAAACAGGCCAACCGGCAGCGTCAGCGTCACATCCTTCAGGTTATTGCCGCGCGCGCCGGTGAGCTTCAGCACTTTAGCCGGATCGCCTTTCACCCGCTCGGCCGGCACTGCGATTTCGCGCTTGCCGCTCAGGAACTGGCCGGTCAGCGACTCTTCATGCGCCATAATGGCGTGTACATCACCTTCAGCCACTATCTGTCCGCCGTGCACGCCCGCGCCCGGACCGATATCAATGATATGGTCAGCCGCTCTGATCGCGTCTTCGTCATGCTCTACCACAATCACGGTATTGCCGAGATCGCGCAGGTGGATCAGGGTCGAGAGCAGGCGTTCGTTATCGCGCTGGTGTAACCCGATAGAGGGCTCATCAAGAACGTACATGACGCCAACCAGGCCCGCGCCAATCTGGCTGGCCAGACGAATACGCTGCGCCTCGCCGCCGGAGAGCGTTTCAGCCGAACGTGACATGGAGAGATAGTTCAGGCCGACGTTGACCAGGAAACTCAGCCTATCGCCGATCTCTTTCAGGACTTTCTCAGCAATTTTTGCGCGCTGGCCGCTCAATTTAAGGTTGGTGAAAAACTCCATCGCATGACCAATACTCATTTCAGAGATGGTAGGCAGATTGGTATCTTCAACAAATACGTGGCGCGCTTCGCGGCGCAGGCGGGTACCGTGACAGCTGGTGCAGGCGCGGTTGCTGATAAACTTCGCCAGCTCTTCGCGCACCGCATTGGACTCCGTCTCTTTATAACGGCGCTCCATATTATGCAGCACCCCTTCAAACGGATGACGCCGCACGGAAGTATCACCGCGATCGTTGATATATTTGAATTCAATATTCTCTTTGCCCGAGCCATACAGGATCACCTGACGCGCTTTGTCGCTCAGGCTGCTGAACGGCGCCTCTACGTCAAAATCGAGATGCTCAGCGAGCGAGCGCAGCATCTGGAAATAGTAGAAGTTGCGGCGATCCCAGCCGCGAATCGCACCGCCCGCCAGCGACAGCTCAGGGTTCTGCACCACGCGATCGGAATCGAAATATTGCTGCACGCCAAGGCCGTCACAGGTCGGACAGGCGCCGGCCGGGTTGTTGAACGAAAACAGGCGCGGTTCCAGCTCACGCATGCTGTAGCCGCAGATCGGGCAGGCGAAGTTGGCGGAGAAGAGCATCTCTTCGCTGTCAGGATCGTCCATGTCCGCCACGATCGCGGTGCCGCCGCTGAGTTCAAGCGTGGTTTCAAACGACTCCGCCAGACGTGTCGCGAGATCGTCGCGCACGCGAAAACGATCGATGACGACTTCAATAGTGTGCTTTTTCTGCAGCTCAAGTTTCGGCGGATCGGAGAGATCGCACACTTCACCATCGATGCGGGCACGGATGTAACCCTGCGCCGCCAGGTTTTCCAGCGTTTTGGTGTGCTCACCTTTGCGATCTTTCACCACCGGTGCCAGCAGCATCAGGCGGCGACCCTCTTCCTGCGCCAGCACCTGATCCACCATCTGGCTTACGGTCTGCGCCGCAAGCGCGACGTCGTGATCGGGACAGCGCGGCTCACCCACGCGGGCAAACAGCAGGCGCAGGTAGTCGTGGATTTCAGTAATAGTACCCACCGTCGAGCGCGGGTTATGCGAAGTCGATTTCTGCTCAATGGAAATGGCGGGCGACAGGCCTTCGATGTGATCGACATCCGGCTTCTCCATCAGCGAGAGAAACTGGCGCGCGTAAGCAGAGAGGGACTCTACATAGCGCCGCTGACCTTCGGCATAGAGCGTATCAAACGCCAGCGATGACTTCCCGGAACCTGAGAGACCGGTGACAACGATCAGCTTATCGCGTGGAATGATCAGGTTAATATTTTTCAGATTGTGGGTGCGAGCACCGCGGACTTCGATCTTATCCATTCACCTTTCCCGGATTGAACTACACCCGCTATGCCAGCAAAGCATAACGGATAGAAACGCATCATTATGGCACAAAAAATAACCTGAATAAATATCCAGTAGTTTTATCCTTTGGTACACTAGAGACGCAAAACTGGAAGCACGCTCCAAAGTATCCATCATAGATCAGGACGTGTTAAACTTTGTCGTTTAGACTTATAGCATCAACTCATCGGGAGAGAGCAACATGGCCAGTCGTGGCGTAAACAAAGTGATTCTTGTCGGGAATCTGGGTCAGGATCCGGAAGTGCGTTTCATGCCAAACGGTGGCGCTGTAGCCAACTTCACGCTGGCCACGTCTGAAAGCTGGCGTGACAAGCAGACCGGTGAAAACAAAGAGAACACCGAATGGCACCGCGTTGTGCTGTTTGGCAAACTGGCTGAAGTTGCCGGCGAATATCTGCGTAAAGGCTCACAGGTCTATATTGAAGGTCAGCTGCGTACGCGCAAGTGGCAGGATCAGAGCGGTCAGGAAAAATATACCACCGAGGTTGTTGTCAACGTAGGCGGCACCATGCAGATGCTGGGCGGACGTCAGCAGGGCGGTGCGAATGCAGGTGGCGCACCGATGGGCGGCCAGAGCGGCGGCGGAAATAACAACGGCTGGGGTCAGCCACAGCAGCCGCAGCAGCAGCAGTCTCAGGGCGGCAATCAGTTCAGCGGCGGCGCGCAGCAGCGTCCACAGCAGCAGAGCGCACCGGCGAACAACGAACCGCCAATGGATTTCGACGACGATATCCCGTTCTGAGGCTGACTGATAAGTCACCTTTTAAAATATATGCGCAAGCCCCTGTTAATATAGGGGCTTTTTATTTTGTACTTTCGGCACTCATCAAATATCAATTCATATCCGTTTTTTGATCCAAAGATCCTGCATGACAGCCAGGATAAAAAAGAGTGGCATATTTTATCTGTATGGACGCGTCAGCTGATGTAAAGCAGGAAAGAGCAATATTAGCCTTAGAATAATTATTAGCTGCGCAGCTAATGATGCAATTATGACTAATATTAGCTAAGCTAGCTTTATTTTTGCACAGCTAATAACGCGCTGGAAACGAATGTCATGAGCCATTACCCACATTATTCAGAATTCGAACAACAGATGCTGGATGCACTGAGGGAAGCTATTGCTGAAGCCTTCGGCTCCGAAGCTTCTATACTGAATGCCTCACACGAGCTTCCCGAAGCTGGAGTTGAACTTGATGGCAAGATTGTGATCAAGACTCCTGGTAAAACCCTGCAGGTATTCGTCGACGTCAAAAAAAAGGTCTACCCAAGAGACCTGAGAAATGCTGTCTACCAGCTTCGCAGAGGCATAGATGAAACCAGTGATTGTCACGAAGCGATTGGACTGCTTGCTGCAGGTGAGTTGAGTCCCGGGGCTAAACAGGAGCTCAGGAATCAAAATATCGCCTCATTCGAGCTGGGGGGCAGCCTTTATCTGAAGCATGAAGGCTGGCTCATTAACATCGAAAAGCCTTCCCACCGTACCAAAAAGAACACTCATGGCATTGAGCTTTTCACTGAGGCTCGGGAAAGTGTAATACATGCGCTTCTGATGAATAGTCATAAGTGGTTAACCGGTGCAGAACTGGCCGAAAAAGCCGAAACATCTCCATACACCTGCTCTCTCGTCCTGCAGGAGCTGACGCTGCGTGAATGGGTGGAGTCTACTGGTAGAGGACCGGGCAAGCGCAGAATGCTCACTCACCCTGATAAGCTTTTAGACGCCTGGTCTGAGCAGTGGCAGGGGCGTAAAGAAAAAAGGTCAAAGTGGTACACCTTTGTCGAAACGCCCGAGCATCTGCTGGCTCACCTGGCGGAAGAGATAGACCGTCAGAAAGTGGATTATCCGTGGGCATTTACGGGTGCTGCTGCAGCGAATGTTTATGCTCCACTGCTGACCAGTACTGAGGGAGCAGAAATCATTGTGCCCAGGGGCTATGCGGATAAGATGGCTGATAGATTAGGCCTGAAGCCAGTGAGTAAAGGGGCAAACGTTACGCTCATTGAGCGCGAACCTGCGAGTTTGCTTTATCGATATATGCGCTCGGATCAGCCTGTCTTTTTTGCCAGTCCTTACATTCTGTATCTGGACTTATTAGATGGTCGGGGCCGCAACAAGGAACTGGCGCAACATATCAGAGAACGATTGGAGTCTTTATGGCAACGGAATTGAAACCTCGTACAGCGGCTGGATACGATCAAAATGTCACACTGGCATGCGAGAGGTCGCTGCTTACACTGTTAAGCGCCTTTGGAAATTTGAGAGAAACTCTGAGACTTGTCGGTGGTTTGGTCCCCCGTTACCTTACACCAGCGACTCCGCCTGACATTCCTGTACATGCGGGAACTTCAGACGTAGATGTTGTGTTAAACCTTGAAATACTGGCAGCCGGCAACGAGTACGCTAGCCTTGCGCAGCAGCTAAAAGCACGCGGCTTTACCCGATGGATTGAAGATGGGCAGCCTGCATCCTGGCGCTGGCGTCGCAGGGTCAATGACAACATCGAAGTAGTCGTTGAGCTTCTCCGGGATGCGGGTAACGAGGAGCCAGGCCGGACCATCAGCGTCGATGGGGAAAGAGTTTCGGCGCTAACAATTAAGCATGCCAGAATCGTCCACGACTGGTATCAGGAGAAGACCGTTTCTGCACAGCTTCTGGATGGTGATGGTATATCAGTAGATACAGTGCGATTTGCAGACGTGCCAGCATTTGTGATTCTGAAAGCGCTGGCTTTAGATCAACGGCAGGAGAGGAAGGATGCTGCTGACCTAATCCACGTGATCAGATATTCCGGTTCGGTAGAGGAAGTCGCAGCTCTATTCGTTCAGCGTATTCGTTCAAAGCAGCACCCGGAGGCTTTGACGGACGGGCTGGCAGCGCTTGGCAGACGTTTTGGGGATGACGAGCATGGTGAAGGCTATGAGAAGGTGGGAGCTGTTGCCTATGCACGTTTCCATAGCGGGAACGATGAAGACGAAGATGAGCTTGTTAGCCGACAGCGTTTTGCTGCAGGGTTAGTCCAGAAGTTACTGACTGAGATTGAGAGGCAACGGACAGCCTGACGAAAACAGAAGTGCCGTAGCGTCAGCCCGGCAGGTTTACGCTGCGATATAGCTCGCCAGCAGTGACGCGCTTTTTACAGCCAGAGACGTGCCGGTTTTGCTCTGCGTATTATGTCGCTAACAGCTTTTGCTGAGGTTGCTGGCGTTCATGCCTCCTCATTCTGTGACCACGGCCAGCGATGTCCAACCGGCGTTGATTTGTAGCGTTATACCGGCGTTTTTAAGAATTTAGCCCACCCGTTTTTGCCTGTTTTGCCCGTCTTACCGCCTGAACATTCGCCGCTATATGCTCCTGAGCAGGCAGACAGGTTGTCTTTTAATCACCTTTTGACATAACGCCCGGCTGCTATGGCGTGCTTACCCCGATGATAAATGTGTCAGGACGTCTGTTTTTTATGCAAAACAGAGCAGCAGTTGCATATTGATGAGACGAAATGAGAATAAAAATTGGCTGGAACCGCTCTGCTGCCCCCGGTTTTAATCAGAGAATGGCCCTGTTTAATGGTAAGAAAAACCATTCAGGTATCAAGCGAGAGCGCTGCGGTTAAGAATGATCCCGGTCACATTCCGCATAAAAATATTAAAACCAGCGACAAATAACCGAATGTTATTTATCGATCATATCGCTTTTTATCTTACATAGTTTAAAGCTCATTACGTTTTTGGGCGGGAAAATTCCTGGATAAATTAAATCATAAATTGTTTATCCCACGCGACGCGCCGATTTTTAAGCGCAACCGTCAGGGCCAGGATAAATGAGAGGGGAAAAGTGGTGCAGCCGGAGGAGATGTTCAGTTGTGCTAACCAAAAACAACTGTGATTTAAGGCCAGCAACAGCGGCATTAATGCAATAAACGAAGCGCCAATCTCACCGCAATGAGATTGGGCAACGTCTAAATGGCTTAAACTACAAGACTTTTGCTGGTGTGAATCAATTTTACCGCAAAAAAAGAAGCATTTTCCTGCCATTACTCATCAGGAAAAAGAGGTGCGAATTGTTATATTGTGAACGCCGGATTAAATGATCTTCATCTCTTCTGGTAAGAACAAATCTCAGCATTTAGTCAAATAACAGCGGCCTTACAACTATTAGCGATTTTCTGATCCTGACGGATAGTGGTAAACGCTGCGGCTGATGTCGAGCAAACGACAGCTGCGGCGGGTTCCAATATCAAAGGTTGTCTGCAAAAAGTTGACTGCCTGACGCTTTTCATTGGTGGTAAAGAAGTTTTTGAGCACGCTCTGCAGCATCTCTTTATCGGAACTCAGCGTTTGCAGTTCGCGGGTAAGGTTCTGTAGTTTGTCCTCTAACTCTTTGATCTTTCTTCCTTCTTCAGAAGAAAGGCCTGAAAATTTCTTCTTCCAGCTGTAGAAGGTAGCCTCTGAAATGCCGAGCTCTTCACAAATCTCCCTGACTTTTACTCCTGTTTCAGAAGCTTTAATGGCATTTGTGATTTGCTCTTCGCTATATCGTGACTTTCTCATAAATGCTCTTACCTTTCTTATCAATTAGTGGATGAGAATTACTGTATTAATATCTGGTACTGCAAAAACGGTATTAATGCAGTATTAAAGTGCGCGATTTGAATTGCGAGGGATAAATTAAGATATTTAGAATAAATATCATCATGGGATAAATCTTATTTTATTATGAATGCCAATGAACATCTTCCTGGCATTGGCTTTTTGATATAGATTCATTCCATCCCAAATGCAGAAAAATACGACAAACATTGGATATTCGGTACAGCTTTCTTGCAAAAAAGAGAGGGCGTGCCAGTAAACTTTTGTCTCGAATTCGGGTTGAAATCGTTTACATCCGCTGAAATTCGCACCAGATTTAATCAGAATTTTCCTGAATTTCTCTTCTAAATCCTGACGCGAGTCTCATTTTTCGGACCAGCCTGGTTTGAAGTTATTAATTTTTGTCAGGCCCACTGAGCGCTTGTTAATTCATTTCAAGGACGTTTTACCGCAAGGCAGTTGCTGTAAGTAATACTAAGGACCAGTCAATGAAATTGAGCGTAATGTCTAATGCCGTCTGGATGATGTCTGAAAAAGTCGTCTCGGTGTTCGGCGTCATCTTTGTCACCTCCTATGTGGCAAAATCGTTTGGCCCGACCATATTTGGCCAGATGGCATTTTCAGCTTCGCTATTCTCCATGGTGCAGACCGTGGCGATTTTCGGTACCGAAACCATCCTGTTTAAGCGCATAAGCAAAAGTGCGCCTAAAGGTCTGCGTCTGATGGCCGTGGCGCGCACCATGCGCCTCGCGCTGCTGCTGCTGACCTCCATTCCGGTCTTGATTTGGGTCTGGTACAACATGCAGGAGAATTTTCTCGCATTTGCACTGGCCTCATTTATCTCCTCGGTATTTGTAACGCAGGACACTTTTAGCGTCTACAACAATGCGCGTCTCGCGTCGCGGCTCAATACGCTGGCTAACTCAGTGGGACTGCTGCTTGGCTTCGCGCTGAGCTTTACCATCGCGTGGCTGCATCTCAATCCGCTGTGGCTGACCGTATCCATCGTGGCGGTAACGCTGGTGCCTTATCTCATCAAGCGCATCAATTTTTACCGTGAGCATCAGGACATTGCGCCGCCGCAGCAGAAACGCACTACCTATCTGCGCTACCTGATGTATGCCGGTCTGCCGCTCGCTATCTCCAGCATTTTTATCTCCGTGCAGGTAAAAGCGGCGCAGATGTTTCTGGCCGGTATCGCTTCCGCCCGCGATCTGGGCCTGTTCGCCGCGGCTAACACCATTTCGGCTTCCTGGATTTTTATCCCGGTTGCCATCATCACTTCCTGCTTTTCGGAAATTTTCCGTGAGCGTGGAGCAGCCGCAATCAAACTCACCGCGCGGCTGAACGGCTATGTCATGGGAGTTTCATTGCTGTTATTGGCGGTGATCGCCATGTTTGGCGAGAAGATTATCATCGCGTTATATGGTCACGAGTACACACAATCGGGAAGTCTCGTTACGTTACTGTCGTTAGCAACCTGCTTTTCGGCAATGGGGACCGTAGCTTACCGCTACATGGTCAAAGAGGGCGGGTTTAACTATCTGCTGAAGAAGATCCTCTGCCTGATGGTTATCAGCCTGCCGCTCTCATGGTGGCTGATCCAGGGGTACGGCATTATGGGTGCCGCCTGGAGCGTCTTCATCACTGAGCTGCTCTCCCTTACCGTAATGAATTACTTCTTTAAAAACGGCGTCATTCAAAAAATTCAGGTTTCCTCACTCAACTACAAAACCTACAAATGAGGTCAGATATGCTCAGGTTGAAAGAAGAACTCAGAAGAAGCGTTCAGTATTTTATCAAGAAGATGCCCTGGGCTACGCAGGATCGCATCTACTACTTCCGTAAATTCCGTAAGCTGCCTAATCTGCGCGAGCCAAAGGTGTTTAACGAGAAGGTGCTGTATCGCAAATTTGTGTATGGCGACTATCAAATCTATGGTCGCCTGTCGGACAAGTATTCAGTACGCGAATACATTGCTGAGAAGGTAGGCAGTGAGTATCTGATCCCGCTGGTTTACGAGACCAGCGATCCGCATTCGCTTCACACCCTGTCGCAGTGGAAGAATACTGTGATCAAGCCTAACCATGGTTCCAACATGGTTGAGATCCTGCTGGAAGAGCCGGATGCGCTGAAGAAGCAGCAGATCATCAGCGACTGTCATCGCTGGCTGAAAACGGACTTCGCTAATGAAGCGCGTGAGATCCACTATCGCTACATCAAGCCGCGGATTCTGGTAGAGCAGTACATTGGCGATGGCAAAAGTGCGCCGATTGACTACAAATTTCACATGTTCAATAAGCGCGATGGCAGTTTTGAATATGTGCTGCAGGTGATCTACAACCGCTGCAACCCGCTGTTGTCGATGAACTTTTACGTCAACAATCTGAACGAGGCGTATCATAAGATCCGCGATACCGGTCTGGATGTTGAGCCTATTCTGCCGCAGCTGCAGAAGGCGCTGGCGCTGAGCAAGACGCTGGCCAGCGATTTCGACTATGTCCGCGTTGACTGGTATATCCACGGTGAAGAGATCTACTTTGGTGAGCTGACCTTCACGCCGGGTGCCGGACTGGTAACGGGTCTGGACCGCGGGCTGGACCAGATGATGGGTGATATGTGGATTCAGGATCGTCGCGGTACGAAGAGACCGGGCGTTTCGGTTGCGGAAGTCGGTATTCCCGCCGTGTTGAAGAAAATTTGATCGCACAGCAATATAAAGAACCCCGCAGCGCGGGGTTTTTTATGCATACTATTCAGGGAATTGGCCACTCAGTCGGCGCCTGACTCATCACATCGATAAAAGCCTGTTTGCCAATCTGCATAAAGTTGTGCACGTTCTCCATGCTCAGCGTAATACCCAGCAGTCCGGTCACAAACCAGCACGACATCCCCACGCCCAGACCGCCACACAGCAGCGCCATAATCGGATGGCTCTTTTGCCGCAGTTTTATTTTCATTGAGCTGGCGAGAAACATCAGAACGGCGCTCAGAATACCCCAGCGCATTACCAGTAAACTGGTTGTTAACGTAGCCATTAACGCAAAACCTCTTCGAATCAGTGATATCCCTGACATTAACCGGACATCACTGACGGCAAAGAGCGCGTCAGGAAACGCTCTCACGTCGGATTGAGTGTGATTTGGATCACATTATATCAGCGGATTTGAATTTTTGAACAAATTTTGTACCCGCGAAGGCGGGCTGGGACGCGCGGCTAAAGCTGGAAGAGAGCGCCTGAAGCAGGCGCGCTGATTACCGGACAGGGCAGCATTCACCGGTGGTGCGCTGGGCGAAGCTGTTCATATTGTCGCTGCAGTCAAAGCTAAGCAGGCGAGGCCGTTGCGCAATCGCCTGACGACGCATGGCGTGACGATAGGCCGTAGGCGTCTGCGAAAACTGCCGGCGGAACACGCGCGAAAAGGTTTGCTGCGAATCGTAACCATACTGCATAGCGATATCAAAAACCGGTCGCTGCGTCTGCAGCAGCGCTTCTGCCGCCATCGTCAGACGCCGTTCACGAATATAGCCACCCAGCGTCTGTTTCGTCACGGTACGGAACATACGCTGCAGGTGCCATTTTGAGTAACCCGATTTTGCTGCCACATCATCAATCGACAGTGCTTTATCCAGATTCTGATCGATCCAGTTAGTCAGTGAATGAATGATTTCCTGTTGCATCATAGCCTCATCCTTCTGAAGGGGTATTACCCGGTGAGAAATTCGTACTTTTGATGGTGAGCGAGTATAGTTCCTCAAGTTAACTTGAGGTAAAGGCTGATGGTAAAAAAAGAGCGTAACTATCCAAAGCCGGTGCTGACGCCAGGAGAAGTGGCAAAACGTAGCGGCGTAGCGGTCTCGGCACTGCACTTTTATGAAACCAAAGGATTGATCTCCAGCACCCGTAATAATGGCAATCAGCGACGCTACAGCCGTGATGTACTGCGCCGCGTGGCGATTATTAAAATTGCGCAGCGTATCGGTATTCCGCTGGCGACGGTGAGTGAGAGCCTGATGCATGTCCCGGCGAATAAACGGATGTCGACGCAGGAGTGGGATGCACTGACGCAGCACTGGCGTGAGGAGCTGGATAAACGCATTGAGACGCTGACGCGGCTGCGGAACGATCTGGACGGATGTATTGGCTGTGGCTGTTTGTCGATGCGCGACTGTCCGTTACGCAACCCCGGCGACCGGCTGGCGCAGCAGGGTTCAGGCGCCGTGCTGCTTGACCCGGAGCAGGATGAGCAGGGGCGTTAATCCGCTATACTGGTGCGATACCTTTATCAGCAAGGAGCTGTACATGATCACCGTTCATCATCTGGAAAACTCCCGTTCGCATCGTGTGTTATGGCTGCTGGAAGAGCTGGCGGTGCCGTATCAGATCAAACGTTATCAGCGGGAAAACACGATGCTGGCACCCGATGAGCTGAAAAAGGTGCATCCGCTGGGGAAATCACCGGTAATAACCGATGGCAACCGCGTTATTGCTGAATCCGGCGCCATTCTGGAGTATCTGCAGCTGAAGTATGACAGCGAGCAGCAGCTGACGCTGAGCAATGAAGATGAACAGATTCAGGGACGCTACTGGCTGCATTATGCCGAGGGATCGCTGATGCCGCTGCTGATCATCAAGCTGGTTTTTGCGCAGCTAAGCAAAAAACCGGTTCCCTGGCTGCTGCGCCCGATCGGTGGCGCCATGCGTAAAGGAATGGAGAAAGCCTGGCTGAATAAGCAGCTGGCGTTGCATACCCGCGTGATTGAACAGCATTTAAGTCAGCATGCGTTTTTTGCCGGTTCGCGTTTCAGCATCGCTGATGTTCAGATGAGTTTTCCGCTGCTGGCGCTTCAGATGCGCGGCGGCCTGCACAATCTGCCTGCCACCACCCGCTGGCTGGAAGAGATGCAGCAGCGCGCCGCCTGGCAGCGGGCGCTGAAGCAGGGCGGCCCGATTAAATTCAGCGACTGACGCCGGCCCGGAATCCGGTAATCGTAGGGGGCGCATTAATGCGCCCCGAATTGGTCCGCCGTCACCGCAGGCGTGCTTTCTCCAGTCCGGTGACGATTAACAGTTGAAAACGTCACCCCAAACGCCAGATAATCGCCTGCCATTTTATCTCCCCCTCTTTGACGGGAAGTACATAGCTGCGTAATCGTTTGCGCCTCTTTTCTCTTTGAGAAATCCCCACCAGGGTGATGCGTAAGCGGCAGCTGTGCGGCGACTTACATCTAAAATATGCAGAGGAATAATTATGTCTGGCGACTCACGCCCGGCCAGTGGAAAACTGGACGCCTGGTTCCACATTTCAGCACGCGGCAGCAACGTGCGGCAGGAAGTGCTGGCGGGGCTTACCACCTTCCTGGCCATGGTCTACTCGGTTATTGTGGTACCGGGCATGCTTGGTAAAGCGGGCTTTTCCCCTACGGCGGTATTTGTTGCCACCTGCCTGGTCGCCGGGTTTGGCTCCCTGCTGATGGGACTCTGGGCCAATCTGCCGCTGGCTATCGGCTGTGCTATCTCGCTGACCGCCTTCACTGCATTCAGCCTGGTCCTTGGGCAGCACATCAGCGTACCGGTCGCGCTGGGCGCCGTATTCCTGATGGGATTACTGTTTACGTTTATCTCGGTAACCGGTATCCGCGCCTGGATCTTACGCAATCTGCCGATGGGCGTGGCGCACGGTACCGGGGTTGGTATCGGCCTGTTTTTACTGCTGATTGCAGCAGACGGTATTGGCCTGGTGGTAAAAAACCCGGCCGCAGGCTTGCCGGTGGCGCTGGGCGATTTTACCGCGTTTCCGGTCATCATGTCGCTGGTGGGTCTGGCGGCAATCTTTGGCCTGGAAAAACGCCGCGTACCTGGCGGCATCCTGCTGACTATACTGGCTATCTCACTGATTGGGCTTGTGTTTGATCCGGCGGTGACCTGGCAGGGGCTGTTTGCGATGCCAAGCCTGAAGGATGCCAGCGGTCAGTCAGCGATGTTCAGTCTGGATATCGCAGGCGCGCTGCAGCCAGCCGTACTGCCCAGCGTTCTGGCGCTGGTTATGACAGCGGTATTCGATGCGACCGGCACCATTCGTGCGGTTGCCGGGCAGGCCAATCTGCTGGATAAAGAAGGGCAGATCCTCAATGGCGGCCGGGCGCTGACCAGCGACTCCCTCAGCAGCCTGTTTGCCGGCCTGGTCGGTGCGTCTCCGGCAGCAGTCTATATTGAATCAGCAGCCGGTACGGCAGCGGGTGGCAAAACCGGCTTAACCGCTATCGTCGTAGGCGTACTGTTTCTGCTGATGCTGTTCATGTCGCCGCTTGCCGGTCTGGTGCCAGCCTATGCGACCGCGCCGGCGCTGATGTATGTCGGGCTACTGATGCTGAGCAACGTGGCAAAAATTGATTTCAGCGATTTTGTAGATGCCATGTCAGGCCTGCTGACCGCGGTGTTTATTGTGCTGACCTGTAACATCGTGACCGGCATTATGCTGGGCTTCGCCTCGCTGGTGATTGGCCGTCTGTTTGCCGGGGAGTGGCGCAAACTCAACGTGGGGACGGTAGCGATCGCTGTTGCACTGGTCACCTTTTATGCGGCAGGCTGGGCTATCTGACCACAGGTTCCAGTAATTTTCAGATAATCCCCTGACTTTGCCAGCGCCGCACATCGGGTCCCCCTATGTGCGGCGTTTTGTTTTACACTTTTTAGCGTAACGACCCTCGCTTTTAACCATTTCGATTCGCCTAAGGAAAGCATGGAAATCTTTTTTACTATTCTCATTATGACGCTGGTGGTGTCACTCTCCGGCGTCGCGGCAAGAATCCTGCCGTTTCAAATTCCGCTGCCGCTGGTGCAGATCGCAGCGGGTGCCTTACTTGCCTGGCCCACGTTTGGCCTGCATGTCGATTTCGATCCGGAACTCTTTCTGGTGCTGTTTATCCCGCCGCTGCTGTTTGCTGACGGCTGGAAGACGCCTATCAATGAGTTTCTGAGCCACGGTCGCGAGATCCTCGGGCTGGCGCTGGTACTGGTGCTCATCACCGTGGTCGGTATCGGCTACCTGATCTACTGGCTGGTGCCGGGTATTCCGCTGATCCCGGCTTTTGCACTGGCAGCCGTGCTGTCACCGACCGACGCCGTGGCGCTGTCGGGTATCGTTGGCGAAGGGCGCATCCCAAAGAAAATCATGTCGATTGTGCAGGGTGAGGCGCTGATGAACGACGCCTCTGGCCTGGTATCGCTGAAATTTGCGGTCGCCGTGGCGATGGGCACCATGGTCTTTACCTGGGGCGGCGCCAGCGTGGAGTTTCTTAAAGTGGCCATTGGCGGACTGATTGCCGGCGTGGCCGTTTGCTGGCTCTATGGCCGCTCGCTGCGCCTGCTGAGCCGCTGGAGCGGAGACGATCCGGCGACGCAGACCGTGCTGCTGCTGCTGCTGCCGTTTGCCTCCTACCTGATTGCTGAACATCTCGGCGTCTCCGGTATCCTTGCCGCCGTCGCGGCCGGGATGACCATCACGCGATCCGGCATTATCCGTCAGGCGCCGCTGGCGATGCGCCTGCGTGCAAACAGCGTCTGGCAGATGCTGGAGTTTGTGTTCAACGGCATGGTGTTCCTGATGCTCGGCCTGCAGCTGCCGGATATCCTTGCGACATCCGTTGAGCAGGCGAATGCCGATCCCAACGTCGAGCTGTGGATGCTGTTTACCGATGTCGCGCTGGTGTATGCGGCGCTGATGATTGTGCGTTTTGGCTGGCTCTGGATCATGAAGCGCGCCAGCATGCGCCTGCTGAAGAAAAAACCGCTGGAATTCTCAAACTACTCGCTGCGCGAGCTGCTGATTGCCTCTTTTGCGGGCGTACGCGGTGCGATTACGCTGGCGGGCGTGCTCTCTATTCCGCTGTTTCTCAGTAATGGCGAGCCCTTCCCGGCGCGTTATGAACTGGTATTCATCGCCACCGGCGTGATCCTCTTCTCGCTGTTTGTTGGCGTTATCCTGCTGCCTCTCCTGCTGCGCGGTATCGACAGCCATGATAAAGCAGGCCACCGTCATGAACTGCAGCATGCGCGAGCCGCGATGGCGGGTGTGGCGATTGAAAGCCTGCATAAGATGGAGCAGCGGCTGGAGAGTGATACCGAAGAGAATATCGATCCGGAGCTGCTTAAAGAGGTCAGCCTGCGGGTGATTGGCAACCTGCGCCGCCGCGTGGATGGCAAGGATGACGTGGATCAGGCGCTGTTTGCTGAGAACCTGGAGCGTCGTTTCCGTCTGACCGCGCTGCGCGCCGAACGTGCTGAAGTGTATCACCTGCGCGCAACGCAGCAGATTTCCAATGAAACGATGCAGCGCCTGCTGCGCGATCTCGATCTGCTGGAAGCGCTACTGATCGAGAAAGAGGAGTAACCTCCTTTGCATGCCGCCGCGTCTCACACCTGCAGACGCGGCGCATCATCCGGCCAGTGTGTGCGACAGCAGCTGATCCAGGCTTCCGCACTGCGCGACAGATAGCTCCCTTCACGCCAGATCAACCCGATACGCCACTCCAGCGCAGATGCCAGCGGCAGCCACGCCAGCGACTGCGGATCCAGCCGCTGACAGATAGGTTCCGGCAGTACGGCTACGCCCATCCCCGCCTGCACCATCGCAGCCAGAAAATCCCACTGACCGCTGCGCAGCGCAATCTGAGGCGTTACGCCTTCACGCTGAAATGCCTGCATCAGCTGGCGGTTAAGGGCAAACTCTTCATTCAGGATCAGCAGCGGATGCTGCGCCAGTTCTGTCAACGTCAGATGCGGGCGGGCGTGCCAGGCCGCGCTGCGCGACACCAGCACGCAGAGCGGATGGCGCATCAGCTCCAGCGTGTTAAGCGGTAAATCGGGCTCAACCGGCAGGGCGGTAAGCGCAATATCCAGCGCGCCGCTCAGCACCGCCTGCTGTGCGGTCAGCCCGCCTGATTCTGCAATATGCAGCTGCACGCCGGGATAGCGGCGCTGAAATGCTGAAATTGAGCCGGCAATCTGCATGCCCACCATCGGCGGAATACCCAGGCGCAGCTCACCGGTTTTCAGCTGATTGATATCACCAATCTGCGCCTCCAACTGATGAAACTCCTGCAGGATCGCGAGACCGCGCTGGTAGACCGCCTGACCGCTGTCGGTGAGATGCAGACGGCGTCCCTCCCGCCGCAGCAGCGCGCACCCCAGCTCCTCTTCCAGCTGGCGCACCATTTTGCTGATGGTGGGCTGCGTAACATAAAGCTGCTCTGCTGCACGGGTAAAGCTCTGCTGCTGTACTACGGCGACAAAGTAGCGCAGGGCACGTATATCCATGATCATTCCTTAATGGCATAGTCCGGATGATTTTAATTCATTTCTTTCACGGTTAGCGGCAGATTTATACTGCGTTTCTCACATTCCTTACCGGAGATCGCCATGGCTGCCGCCATTAATCCGCGCCCCCGTCTGTTACAACATCTGATACTGCCGCTGCAGCTGCTGCTTTATATCGGGCTATTCAGCGTCTGCGATCTTCTGGTGCGCTGGCTGCACCTGCCGCTACCGGCAAATGTACTCGGCATGGTTATGCTGCTGTTATTGATTGTTTTGCGCGTATTGCCGCTGGGCTGGGTCCGGGCCGGGGCAAACTGGCTGCTGGCTGAAATGCTGCTGTTTTTTATTCCGGCGGTGGTGGCGGTGGTCAATTACAGCGATCTGCTGCGCAGTGAGGGATGGCGTATTTTTATCGTGATTGCGATCAGCACGCTGCTGGTGCTGGCGGTCACATCGCTGGTGGTTGATCGCCTCTACCGGTTTGAAATGGCGCGTGCGGCACGCAGGCAGGATATCCATGAGTAACGCCATCATCAGTCTGCTCTGTCTGGCACTCACCCTGCTAGTCTATTACCTCAACAAGCGTCTCTACCGGCGCTGGCGGCGGCTGATGCTGATGCCGCTGGTGCTGACGCCGCTGATACTGGTCGGGCTGCTGCTGATTACGCATGTCAGCTGGCAAAACTATATTGCGGAGAGTCACTGGCTGCTCTGGCTGCTGGGACCCGCCACGCTGGCGTTTGCCGTGCCGGTGTATGAAAACATGGCGCTCATCCGGCGTCACTGGCTGTCGCTGAGTGCGGGGGTTCTGTGCGCTACCACGGTTGCCGTGTGTAGCTCAGTCTGGCTGGCGCGATTACTGGCGCTGCCGGAGAGTATTCAGCGTAGTCTGGCCGTGCGTTCAATCACCACGCCATTTGCGCTGGCCGCCGCCGGTCCGATGGGCGGACAGCCCGATCTGGTCGCGCTGTTTGTGGTGATCACAGGCGTGTTTGGCATGGCGGCAGGGGATATTCTTTTTCTGCGCATTGCGATAAAACAGGGGGTGGCGAAAGGCGCCGGGTTGGGTGCTGCCTCTCACGGTGCCGGAACTGCGCGCGCCTATCAGATTGGTCAGCAGGAGGGGGTGGTATCCAGCCTGGTGATGATGCTTTCGGGCGTCGTCACGGTTCTGCTGGCGCCGCTTCTGAGCCATCTGCTGTGGCACGCATGACACGTTTATCGATAAATCGTTCCCATTGTAATTTAATTTTACGTAAAGGTTTCCAATAAAAGTTGTGTCTGACGACTATGCTAACTACTCTTTGCGCCGACTTATTTTTTACTTCATGGAGTGGATTAGCATGATCAAGCAACTTGTTACCGGAAGCGTTTTGGGCCTTGCACTGCTGAGCGGTAGCGTACAGGCGATTGAGGGCAGTGTTGACGTGGGTGAGCACAGCACCAACCTGAACCTTGGCCTCGGTACTACCTCTCCGGGTCTGTTTCTGAAAGGTAACTGGCTGCGCAGCGACCATGACGGCAGCACCTACGGTGCAGGTCTGGGCTATAACATCGATGTTGGCGATCTGCGCGTCGCGCCGACGGCAAAAGCGCTGTTTACGCACCCGGAAGATGGCCGTGATGGCTTCACCATCGCCGTGGGTGCAGGTGCACAGTACAGCTTCAACAGCATGTGGGGCCTGTATGGTGAATATTACTATGCGCCAGAGGCGTTTTCCGATCGTCTGGACAGCTATCAGGAAGCGTCAGGCGGCCTGAGCTTTACGCCAGTTTCACTGCTGAACCTGCGCGTAGGCTACCAGTATATCGAGCTGAACAATAAAGGCAGCCGCAAAGATAATGTGCTGGTAGATGGCCCATACGTAGGTGCCTCACTCCGCTTCTGATCTGCCGCTGCAAACCAGGGGCGCATAAATGCGCCCCCTACATCACCTCGCAGGGGCGCCATTAATGGCGCCCTGGTTGATATCCGCCCCGGTTCCGATGACATCATTAATGACGCCCTGGCCAATTCCCGCACGTGACTGAATGACGCGATTTATGGCGGTTGATGCGGTGCGCGTAATAAACCAGGGGCACATAAATGCGCCCCCTACGTCATCCCGTAGGGGCGCCATTCATGACGCCCGCGTCAATTCCCGCACCGGATCCGATGACGCCATTTATGGCGACCGTGTCGAACCCGGTGCGGCTGCGATTAGTGCGATTTCCCCTGTGAAATACCGATACCGGTTTGCGAACGAATAAACTGTCCGCGGAACCGTGCGCGCTCCTGTGCACCCTGAGCGGAGTGATCGGTGATGGAAAAGAACCAGGTGCAGACAAAAGCGACCAGCATGGAGAACAGCGCCGGGTACTCGTAAGGATAGACCGGGGTAGCGTGACCCAGCACCTGAACCCAGACGGTAGGGCCCAGAATCATCAGCACCACCGCCGTCAGCAGTCCCAGCCAGCCGCCCACCATCGCGCCGCGTGTGGTGAGCTTCGACCAGTACATGGAGAGCAAAATAATCGGGAAATTGCAGCTGGCTGCAATAGAGAAGGCCAGACCGACCATAAAGGCGATGTTCTGCTTCTCAAACAGGATCCCCAGCGCAATGGCAACCACACCCAGCACCAGCACGGTAATTTTAGAGACGCGCAGCTCTTCACGCTCCGTTGCCTGACCTTTGCGGATCACGCTGGCGTAGAGATCGTGCGACACTGCCGACGCGCCCGCCAGCGTCAGCCCGGCCACCACGGCAAAGCCGCGGCCGTACTCGCCGGCCTTTTCCGCCTCGATGGCGGCATTGAGCGACAGCAGGTTGGTC
>JAAIGF010175129.1_pt1 | contig 19096 bp, 23 predicted proteins | sample 6487441 | NCBI WGS metagenome assembly JAAIGF01 (sample SAMN13974129, study PRJNA590717) | phyllosphere metagenome | biome: pepper field; feature: multiple bacterial spot infested pepper fields; material: pepper leaves; isolation source: leaves from pepper fields | host: Capsicum annuum ... | reverse complement strand
TGGCCGGACCCAGCGCGGTGCGCATCCGCGCGGGCCTGCGCGACGTCTCCAACGTGACGATCGTGAGCGGCGGGTACAAGGACAACGTCGTGCCCGAGACGGCGACGGCGACGGTCGACCTGCGCTACATCCCCGGTCGGGCCGAGGCGGCCATCGCCGCCGTGCGCGAGGCGGTCGGCGGCGACATCGAGGTGCGGGCCACGATGGAGCTCCCCGCCTTCGAGACCCCCTTCTCCGGGCGGCTGGTGGACGAGCTGCAGGCCGTCATCGCGGAGGTCGACCCCGGCGCCGTGGTGCTGCCGCATCTGGTCCCCGGCGGCACCGACAACAAGGCGCTGCGGCGGCTCGGCATCGACGGCTACGGCTTCATCCCGCTGCGCCTGCCCTCGGGCTTCCCGTTCCCGCGGATGTTCCACGGCGTCGACGAGCGCGTGCCGCTCGAGTCGCTCGTCTTCGGCGAGGACGTGCTCGCGCGCCTGCTGCGCCGCGCGTAGTCGGGCGCGCTGCCGGGTCGGCCTGCCTCGTTCCCGAGCAGCTGCGGCCCGTCGCCGCTGCGTGCCCGAACGGCTGCGGCCCGCATCTCACCTCCTGTGCGACAGATCACGTCGTGCACTCGAGGTGATCTGTCGTTCCCGAGGTGGAATGCGGGCGGCGCAGCTCCCGAGCGCCGACTCAGCACCGAAGCGACGACTCAGCGCGGTACCCGCTGCTGAGTCGTCGCGTCGAGCATGAGTCCCGTCGCGGCGACGACTCGACCGCGCCGAGCCGGTCCGGCCGCCGCTCCCCGCAGCCGAGGGGGGCGCCGTAGCCGAGGAGAGTCGCGGCAGCCGAGGAGGGTGACGGTCCGCCGCGGCCCCACCCGTCCTCCACCCCCGCGACTCCACCGCGCTCCCCACCGATCGAGCGGATGCGCGCCCGCCGGCCCGCCCGCGGCGCGAGCCTCGAGGCGTGAACAGCACCTCCGCCCCAGTCCCCGGCCGCGCCGGTCGCGGCCCCACCGGACGGGCCGGTACCGCGCCGCGCAACGACCCGCGGCACGAGCTCGGTCGGCTCGGCGAGGACCTCGCCGCCCGACACCTCGAGCAGGCCGGCATCGCGGTGCTCGATCGCAACTGGCGCTGCCCGATCGGCGAGCTCGACATCGTCGCCCGCGACGGCGGCGAGCTCGTCGTCGCCGAGGTCAAGACCCGGGCGGGCACGGGCTGGGGGCATCCCTTCGAGGCGATCACCCGCAGCAAGCTGGCCCGGCTGCGGCGGCTGGCGGGGGCGTGGTGCGAGGCGCATCCGCTCGACTGCGAAGGCCTGCTCGTGCGCATCGATGCGATCGCCGTGCTGGCGCCACGCGGCGGCGCTGCCACGGTGGAGCACCTGCGGGGCATCGGCTGATGGCGCTCGCGCGCACCACCTCGGTGGCCCTGCTCGGGCTGCGCGGCGCCCTCGTCGAGGTCGAGGCCGATCTCAGCGCCCAGCTGCCGGGGTTCGTGCTCATCGGCCTGCCCGACGCCGCGCTGGGGGAGGCCCGCGACCGCGTACGGGCCGCCGCCGCCAACGCCGGTTGCCCGCTGCCGAACCGCAAGCTCACCGTCAACCTCTCGCCCGCCTCGCTGCCGAAGCACGGCAGCGCCTTCGACCTGGCGATCGCCCTGGCCGCGCTCGCCGCGTCTGGAGCGGTCGAGCCCGCATCCGTCGCGAAGGTCGTGCATCTCGGCGAGCTCGGTCTCGACGGGCGGCTCCGCCCGACCGAGGGCGTGCTCGCCGCCGTCGCCGAGGCCGCGCGGCTCGGCGCCGAGACGGTGATGGTGCCGGCCGGCAACGCCGACGAGGCGCAGCTCGTGCCCGGCGTGCGGGTCGTGCCGGTGGTGTCGCTGCGCGAGGCGGCCATCTGGCACGGCGCCGAGATCGAGGCGGTGCAGGAGGAGCCGCTGCTCGCCGCACCGCTCGAGCAGCTCGATCCCGACGACGCCGACCTGGCCGAGGTGATCGGCAACGAGGAGGCGATCCACGCCCTGCTTGTCGCGGCGGCGGGTGGCCACCACCTGCTCATGCTCGGCCCGCCCGGCGCGGGCAAGAGCATGCTGGCTGCGCGGCTGCCCGGCCTGCTGCCCGACCTCGACACCGCCACGGCGCTCGAGGTGAGCGCGCTGCGCTCCCTCAGCGGTATCGCCCTCACCCGCGGCCTCGACCGCCGCCCGCCGTTCGAGGCGCCGCACCACAGCGCCACCGCACCCGCGCTCATCGGCGGCGGCAGCGGGCAGCTGCGACCGGGGGCCGCGGCTCGGGCGACCGGCGGGGTGCTCTTCCTCGACGAGGCGACCGAGTTCCCCGCCAGCGTGCTCGACACGCTGCGGCAACCGCTCGAGACCGGGCGCATCCGCATCCACCGGGCGCGCGCGACGGCCGAGTTCCCCGGGCGCTTCCAGCTGGTGCTCGCGGCGAACCCCTGCCCGTGCGGGCTCTACGGCGCACCCGGCGACGAGTGCACGTGCAGCCCGGCGCTCCGCCGGCGCTACCTCGGGCGGCTCTCCGGGCCGCTGCTCGACCGCATCGACCTGCAGCTGCGCCTGCGGCGCATCACCGCGGCCCAGCTGCGCATGTCGCGCGAGCGCCCCGGGCTCGGCACCGATGAGGCGCGCTCCCGCGTCGTCGACGCCCGAGCGCGCGCCGAGCGGCGTCTGGCGGGTTCGGGCTTCGCCCGCAACAGCGAGCTGCCCGGCTCGTGGTTGCGCGGCGATGGCCGCCTGCCTCGCGCCACCACCGCCGACCTCGATCGCGCCCTCGAGCGCGGCCTGCTCACCATGCGCGGCTACGACCGCGTGCTGCGCGTGTGCTGTACACCAGAATCGCGTAACTTTGTGCATATGAACGCTCTGCGTGCTGGGCTTTACCTGCGCCAGTCAATTGACGAACCTGAAGGCATTGCCCGACAGCGTCAGAAGACGTCTGAACAGGCGAGGCTTCGTGACTACGAGGTCGTAGCCGTCTATGAGGACAATGCAACCAGCGCGAGCAAGTCACGCTCCAATTCTCGCTGGGCCCAGATGCTCGACGATGCGACGGAGCAGCGGGGGTCAGACGGAAGACTGACCCGCGGACGCAAGATTGACGTCGTCATCGCAGTGGACTTGGACCGTCTCCTTCGTTCAGTGACGGACCTCGGGGAACTGATCAAGAGCGGCGTCAAGGTACTGACGGTCGATGGAGAGATTGATCTCACAACGGCAGACGGTGAATTCCGCGCTTCGATGCTCGCAGCTATTGCGCGGTTTGAGGTTCGTCGGAAGTCCGAGCGGCAGAAGCGTGCTAACGAAACCCGCGCCGCCCAGGGCAAGCGTGTCGGCGGGCGTCGGCCTTTCGGCTACGAGGCGGACGGGATCACCGTGAGGGAAGACGAGGCGAGCGCTATCCGTCTCGGCTACGATCTGCTCGCGAACGAGAAAAAGAGCCTCGGAGACGTCGCGCGTTTCTGGAATGCCGAGGGGCACACGACCGGTCAAAACGGGAGGCTCACAGCAGAGCAGAAGGCCGCGGGAGTCAAACCGCAGCCCTCTTCCTGGACTCGCAGCGGTGTGCGGCAGGTCATGCTCAACCGCCGCAATATCGGGCAAATGGTCTATCTCGGCGAGATTCAGGCGGCGCCGGCGGAATGGGCGCCCCTCGTAAGCAACGAGATATTCGAGACGGTCCATGCTTTGTTGACGCAACCTGGCAGACGCACCCCTGGTGCCGCTGCCATTCACCTTCTGACGGGGATCGCAGAATGTGGTGTTTGCGGCGGCGCGATCCATGCAGGTGCGGCGAGAAGGAAAGGCTCCAAAGAGGAACGACGCACTTTGGCAGCTCGAGGGCTTAAGACGCTCTCATCGCATCGTACTTATCGGTGCAAAGATGCCTCGCACTTCGCTCGGTCAGCGGAAGTCCTAGACGCATACATCGAGGCGAACATCCTTTGGCGGCTGGCGCAGGACAGCGCCGTCGAACTGCTTCGCGCTCCATCCGGTGCCGGTGCCATGAAGTTGCGCGACGAGGAGAAGCGGCTTCGCGGACGGTTGGACGCTCTTGCGGCGGTTTACGCGGAGGGCGACGACGATCCGGTGATTGGAGCTACGCAGTTTCGCGATGCCACAAGAAGCTTGAATAGACAGATTGCGCAGGTTCAGTCGCAGCTGGCGGATCTCGGTCGTGTAGACCTGCTCGGAGAATTCGTTCTGCTCGATGCGCCCTCGCTGGAGGAGCGGGGTGCAGCCATCAAACGGAAGTGGGCGAACACCGCGATCGAAAAACGTCGGGCGGTGGTTGAGGAACTTCTGAGAATACAACTCCACCCGCCAGGGCGAGGTGTCCGCAGTTTCCGCCCCGAGACAGTTGAGCTCCACTGGCTTCGGGCGTAGAACATCTCGTGGTAAAACTTGACCGAGGTGAGGCGAGCGGGTAGCTTGTAGGCGTTGTAAACCCTCGAGAACATATCGCCACCGCGACGTAGACCGATCTCGATATGCAGCCGTGAAGCGCAGAAAATAAGATCGCAGGGTACGGGTAGCTATTGCTGCCTGGAGTCCATTTTGCCCACTCTTTCTGACGTTACCTTCGCCCCTGGGCTCGCTCCCGTCAACGTTCGCGAGGTGCGTCCGAGCGTCCGCGAGCTGCGAAAGGCCATTCGGTCAGGGCGAGGTGATGCTTTCGACGAGGCGGTCGCTCGAAACGTTGCCGCTGCTCCCGAGCTCACTCCGGCGCAGAGAGCTCGACTCTTCGCCCTTCTTGGGTGAGCGAGATCGCTGAATGAGTGAATATCGGCGATCCATTCTTAGTTGGCACGGTTCCTCTGGGCATTACGGCTTCTGCTGGTCCACCTGAAGATCGCCGTGGATAAAACAGCGGCATGTGAATCAGGACATCACGGTCGTGAGTCAGGAGATCACGGTCGTGAGCCAGGACATCACTGGCGATTGAGTACCCGCAGGACGAGATCGTCTACGTCTAAGACCGCGATTGAGCGCTCAGCGCCATCACAGTCCAAGATCACGCTGCGCGTGACGAACTCCTCGCCGCCAGCCGGGCGGAATGTCTCGGTCGTGTCTACCCACTGGTGGTAGTGGCCCGAAATGACCAGCTGCGGCTTCACCTGCTCGACGCCTCGCTGGAACATTCTCTGCCCGGCTTCGGCGTAGGCGACCTCGGCGGGCCGCCACGAGTCGCCAGCCTGGTCGAGCGAATCGGCGAGGGCCCTTGAGCGGGGTGCGTCGTGGCCGAGCAGGATACTTACCGGCTCCGTGCCAAGTGTTGCCAGATCATTGTCGGTTATCTGCTCCTGAGGCCACCACGAGCCGCCGTGGCTCTCCCGGTCCGGAGCCTTCCTGAGCCAGCGGTCGATGCTGTTAGCGCCGCCGAGGCTGGCTATTACCGTGCCGCTTGCGGTTCGTCCGCGCCATCCTCGAGGGAGAAAGATGATTCGTTCCGTGAGACGTCTGTAGCCGCCGGCATCTGCGGGGAAGAATCGCTCGAGCGCGGAGTACCCCTCGTGGTTGCCGCCGGTAACGAGCAGTCGTCCATCGTGAGCAGCAAGCACCGCATCGAGCTTCCCGAGCAGATGATGCTCTCGCGGGCTCCCGTGCCAGACAAAGCCGAAGTCGCCGAGGGCGTGGATCTGGCGAACACCAGCGCCGAGCAACTGCTCGATCGCCGAGCGGGTCCACACGAAATTGCCATGCGCATCGCCCAGCAGCCCGATCTGATCGTCGACTCGCGACGGGCTCGAGTCGGTGGGTTGCATGGAGCCAGGTTAGCCACACTCACGACTCGCGCTCGTGAGCTTTCACTCGTGAGCTGTCCTAATATGCCGTTCAGTATCCGAGCCTGAAGGAGCCGCCATGGCCACCAAGCCCGTCACGTTCGCCCTCTCCGAGGATGACACTCAGGCGTTGCAGCGTCTCGCCGACTCGTTCGCGAAAGGCGACTCCAGCGAGTGGCTTCGCGCACAGATCCACAAGGCTGATGAACAGATGCGCCGAGACCGCATCGCCATTCGACGCCAGGGCATGGAGCAGCTGCACGCGGAGATGCTCGAGCAGCGAGGCGGCGCGGTCAACTCCGACAACGAGCATGAAGGGACGGCCGAACCGCGCTGACCCGTTACCAGACTCCGGGATGTCGAGTTCGACCCGTGCAAGTCTGACCTGTGCAAGCAGCGCGATCCCCGAGATCGACGACTTCGAGCGATAGCCGTTCGAGAGGATCACGACCCTGCTCACCGAGGACGATGACCTTTCGGGCATGGCTCAAGTCCTCGACGCCGGAGGCGCCCATGGAGCTGGCGCCTCGTCCACATCGACGAACGTTTCGTCTCCAGCAGGCCAACGGGTACACCGCCGAAATCCACAAGCTGCTGTTCAAATGGCGTTTCATCGTCCGCCGGCCCGAGACGCCCTGGGCATTCGAGCATCGCTTCTGCCTCTTCGGCACGGACCTCGCGACCCTCGCCAAAGCTGTCGCTGTCGGCCTCGAGTGGGACGACCCTCTGAGCACGATGCCGACCAGCTCGACTAGCAGGCGTACTGAGCACCACATGACGCGTGTCGCATTGCGGTGTCATTTTGGTGGCATGCGCGTTATCATGTGATCGCGACTACGAGGAAGCGAGGTCCATCGTGACCACGACCATCCAGCTGCAGGAGCAGGTTGCGCATCAGCGCGCCACGAAGCTCGGACTCCGTGAGACCGTGCGCCGACTCAACACCGGCCTGGGCGCGACGCTTGTCGCCGCGCTGGCCGGCGCGAAAGACACCAAGCTCCCGCACAAGTGGGCCAAGGAGAACGGCCCTCAGCCTCGGGCCGAGGCCATGCAGCGCCTCACCTTCGCCTACACGCAGTGGCTGCTCGTCGAAGCGGCCGAAGGTGAGCTTGTCGCTCGCGTTTGGTTCATCGGCGCCAACCCCTGGCTCGAGCACGACACCCCGATCGACGCCATCCGCGAGGGCCGCTACAAGGAGGTCGCCGCCGCTGCTCGAGCGCTCGTTGGCGACAACTTCAGTGGCTAAGACTGAGGTTGTTTGATACACCGTCCAGTACCACTGACCCTGGAGGCAGGCATGATCGCGATCACCGCCACCGACGCCCGCGAGGGCCTGTTCGGCCTGATCCAGCAGGTCGACGACGACCACACCGCGGTCGAGGTCGTCTCCAAGCACGGCAACGTGGTGCTGATGTCGAAGGGCGATTGCGACGCGCTCACTGAGACGGCGTACCTACTACGCAACCCGGCCGGAGCCGAGCGACTGCTCGCCGCTGTCGAACGCGCGCGTCGCGGAGAGCACAAGCAGCGCGACCTTCTCGAAGGATGAGCCGCAAGCTCGTTTTCGACCGGGCAGGTTGGGAGGACTACGTGTCCTGGCGGAGCGAGGACCGCGAGACGCTCGGGCGCATCAATGCGCTCATCCTGGACCTGCTGCGCGACCCGTTCGCTGGCATTGGCAAGCCCGAGCCGCTCAATAACGTGCTCTCTGGTGCCTGGTCGCGTCGCGTCGATGTGTGGCACCGCCTGGTCTACTACGTCACCGACGCCGAGATCGTCGTGCTGCAGGCTCGCGACCACTACTGACGCGTCCGCCGGCTCAGCGCAGTGAGCGATGCGTTCCATAGCCCTTCGCAGGGAGTGGCTCACTCGAAGCATGAACCTCGCGCATGGTCACGTAACCGCCGATGCCGAACGCCGGCCCGTCGAACTGTTGCGTCTGCTCGCATTTCCCAGGACCGATCTCCCCGCAGACGTGCGGTCGGTCAAGGAGGTCATTCTCAATCGGCATGAACGTCCAGACCGGCAGGTCGTAGACCCTCCGGCGGCCACCCGGGTTGTCCATGCCGTCACCCTGCAGCACCCCGCAGTGCGGGCAGAGCTGCGCGATGTACCCGTCCGGAACAGGCTTCGACCTTCGGAAGCCGTAGCGCGTCGGCGCCGGAAGATCAGAGGCTCCGATCAACGGCCGGATCGTCTCCTGGACGGTTGTGAGCTGCTCGAAGCGGCTAGCGGCGTGATTTCGGTAGCCGATCGAGTTCTCGAGACGTGCCACCGAGCCGCACCGCGACGTCATGTCGAGCGAGTCCACGTGCCAGCGCGTGAACCACTTGCCGCACTCAGGCCTCCAACACTGCTTCATCTCGGTATCGACGCCGACCCGGGAAACGACGACCTGTATGCGCTTCGCGATCGCGCCGCCCAGCAGCATGCGCACGCCGGCGTCGAAATCTTGGAACTCATCACGGTCCTCGAGCAGCGTCGGAAGCCCGAGCTCCTGCGCGCCGAGGTCCGGGACCATCACGTGCGCGTCAATGCAGTTGCGCTCCAGCTCACGCCTTCTCGCCTTGTTCCGCGGTCCCAGGAGCCAGATGACCTCGAGACCGGCCTCCAAGTAGTGACGAGTGCGGCGCTTGAGCTCGTGCTCGTCCTGCGCCGAGAGCTGGATCTCAACGGCGATCCGGCGCCCGTCTCGCTCAACGAGCACGTCTGCGATCCACGAACGGTTGGGTCCCGCGAACTCGACCGTGGCCTGCCACCCACCAGCGCGCGCGGCTTCAGCGACGAGCTCCTTCGCGCTCAGGTGCTCAGGGCTTTCGTCGGCGCCGACGTGCAGCTCGCACGCGGTCCCGCTGGCGTGCGCGAAGAACTGCGTGCCGAGGTTGGAGACTTTCGGAACAGCCGTCAGCCCGCACGGCATCGTCAGCGTCGACGAGCGGTAGCTCTGCTTCAGCGCAGACCAGGCCTCCGGACCCAGGCGCCAGCTCTCGATGCGGTGTCCGTCTAGTTCAGCAACCAGGGGCATGACGCTGACCGTATCCGCGGCCACTGTCATCTTCGGCAGCAGGTCCGTCGGCGCCAAATGAACAAAATAAATACAAAGTAATAGCGCTACCGGTAAACTCGTAAACTCGGTCTCGAAGGGTAAACTCGCATCATGACGACGAGCCCGTTCCGCGCCGGCTTCGGCAAAGTGCCCCCGGCGCTCACCGGCCGGCAGCAGACCATCGACGCGTTCACCGAGGCGATCGAGCCCGGCGCCTGGAGCCCCGAGCGAGCGCTTCTCATCCGAGGCTACCGAGGTGTCGGCAAGACCGTGCTGGCCGAGCACCTGCGCCGAGTGGCCGAGGATCGCGATTGGATCACGATCGACGAGCTCGCCTCCCCCGGCTTCCTACGCCGGATGGAGAACAAGCTGCGCACCGAGCTGCGCCGGCTCGACCCCGATGGCAAGGTGCGCGTGGCGGGCATCAGCTCGCCCATCGGCGGCGTCGACCTCGAGTACAGCGAGGGCGCTCCCATCGAGCAGACACTCGAGACCCTCACCCACGCTGTCGCCTCCATCGTCGAACCTGACGGTGGCGTGCTCTTCGTCCTCGACGAGGTCAACGAGGCCACCCTGCCTGAGTTCCGTGAGTTCGTCGGCATGCTGCAGCGCTTGGTCAGCCGCGACCGTGAGGTGGCGATCATCGTCGCCGGCCTCCACGCCGATATCGCTCAGATCCTGAAGGACGGCACCTCGACGTTCCTGCGCCGTGCTGAGCCGGTGAACCTCGACCTGCTCGATTGGGACTCCACGCTCGAGGCACTGCAGAGCCCCATCAAGCAGCGCGGCCGTTCCATCGGCGCCGAGGCGCTCGACTACGCTGGCCGCGGCTCCCAGGGCTACCCGTTCCTGACGCAGCTCATCGGTGACCTCGCCTGGAAGGCGAACCCCGAGGCAGACGAGATCTCGCTCGATGACGTGCGCCGTGCGGTGCACAAGTCGAAACGTCGCATGGGCGCGAACATCCACGAGCCGTCGCTGGCCGGCCTCGCCGACCTCGACCGCTCCGTGCTCGCAGCCATGGCCGTCGATGACGGGCCCTCCCGCGTCGGACAGCTGCGCGAGCGCGTCGGCATCTCGAAGCAGCACCTCAACAACATCAGGATCCGCCTGCTGAACGCCGGGATCGTCTACGTAGTGAAGACTGGTCAGCTCGACTTCGCGCTGCCCTACCTGCGCGACTACCTCCGCGAGCACACCGTGACCGACGCCATGAGTTCGTCCAGCGCAGACATTGCCGCGGCGCGGGCGAAGTTCCCGCCGCCGCCTGAGGACTGAGCTGCCCCGAACTCAAGTGTTCACGTCACTATGAGGTAGCCTCAGATGACTAGGACGACTGTCGAATAGGCCCCCGGAGAGCACATGCTCCCGGGGGCTTTTTCGCACCGTTTTTCCCCGTATCTCGTCACTTCACCCCCGTGGACTGAAGCCACTGATAATCACAGCTATCGTTACGATCCAGCCGGCTGGTCGTCCGAGCAGCGTCTCGCAGCGCGGCCGGACGCCTGATGATTAGCGCGCCGAGAGTGGGATCTAGTGGTGGCGCTCGCTCCCGCGCGCAAGGCAAGAACGACAAGTCGTCGCCGGGCTTAGCGCGGCTCTTCGCTGACATTTTCAGCACCAGAGACGACGCCGAGAAGGTCGATTGGTTCAAGAGCGGGGATGGGATCAATTGGTGGCGCCACCCACGCGCCATGTCCAAGCGAACACGGAGGCCATGTTCGTAGCCGCCGACCCGATGCCCTGATTCTGCTGCGGCCGTAAGACTGGAGGGTCTTGTCGCGCCACGTGCGGAAACGCTCGTGTGGGTGGGATCATTTGGTGGCGCCCCGTCGTGCCCGGCCCTTTTTGCGGCGTCGAGCCGTGAGTGGTTGTCGTAGCTGGAGCGGGTTGTACCGCTGCAGTCGTGGGCCTGAGAAGTTTAGCGACGCCACGTGCTGGACGGTTCGAGATTTGATGGCGCCCGACGCGCTCCGCCATCATTGGGAGGCTGAGGCGCGGGTAACGGTCGCCGATAGCGTGCCCATGATCCATGGCATCTGTTGATCCGTGAGGAGCGCGCTTACACGGCAGGAATAAGCGCGGCTCGCATCGGAAGCGAGCTCGGGGAAGATTACGCCCGCCCTGCTGGCGTGAAGATGCTGTAGTCCGGCTATGCAGTGCGACGGTCGGATTGTTAGAACGGTCGGCTTACAAGGGAAAGCGTGCGGCGATGGAACACGAAAGTCCGACGGCATCAGTCGGAGAGGAAAACGCGGAGCAGGAGGGCTCGTCAATCCCGTCCGTCGTAGCGACGAAGCGAACTCTTCGCCGCAAGCCCGGAACAGTCAAGGGTGCTCCCGTGGTCTACGGACATGTCGCTCCGGAGGCAAAGGCCGTCATCGAGACCATGTCCAAGGCTCTAAAGCTTTCGCAGGCACTGTGCATGGAGGCCATCCTTCTTGCGCTACCCCTCGACGAGGACGGAGTGCCATTAATGGTCGACCGAAGCCGTCTTCCTTCAGCCAAGTAATATCAGCCGGTATCGCTGACGCGATCGCGTCTATGCCAGCAGGCAAATGTCGAGACACACCCGAGTCATGTGGAGCCCCGCATTGCCGTGTGGAGGCTCGCGCGTCACCGTGATGAGCGTCTCGAAGAAGTGCAATTGCTCGAGGTCGCACTTCGCCAGAGAAAGGGCCCGCGCGGGCAATGCTCCGAGCGCCTGCGTGTCCAAGGCATTCTCCCTCGCGACCTTCAACGATGTTTAGTCGATCACCTTCCGTTCAAGCGGTTGCGCTGCCGCTCCTTCGAGACCTTCGACCTGCAGTTGTTGTGCTCCCCCAGTTCGCGTCAGATTATTCTTCGTCGCCTCCCGACGCGTTGCGCAGCAGACGCTGGACCGGGCAGTGGTAAACCGCCTTCACATCAAGAACGAGGTGGAGTGAGGGAAGCGAAATGGTCACCGTCATCGTCTACAGCACCGGACCCAGCTGCACGCAATGCACCATGACCAAGCGCGCACTGGACGCCAAGGGCGTCGCGTACGTCGAGGTCGACCTGCGTGAGGACGAAGCCGCGATGACCTACGTCCAAGACGAGGTCGGCTACACCTCAGCCCCTGTCGTCGTGGTCGAGGACGGCACCGGCGATGACCACTGGACCGGGTTCCGACCCGATCAGGTCGATCGCGTCGCGGCCCTCGCTGCCGGAGCCCCGGAGCAGGCGTAGGCGCCGCGCAGGAGCAGCCCCGGGCGATGTGGCCGCGGCTGCTGTGCGTTCGCCGCAGCCCGCTTCCGCGGGGCGCGTAAAACGCGTAACGTCCCTCGCGCGAACCGTCCCCTCGGTTCACCGGCCCCGGCTGCGTCCCCCCACGCGCCGGGGCCATTCTCTTGCCCATCAGTCCAAACCAATAGGGTATTGATTGCCAGATCAATAGGGAGTTGACTTCGGTCATACCGAAGCCAGAGAAGAACTGGGACATCGTGGAGGTGTTGCGTCACAACGGATGGGTGCTGGTACGTCAGGGGAAGGGCTCGCATGAGCTCTGGGGCCTGCCGGACGCTTCCGTGGTCGAGCCGATCTCGCGCCATGGCCCGGGCGGCGAGATCAGCGCCGGTGTGATTGGCAAGCTCATCAAGAAGCTCGGCGACACCTCGCAGGGCTGGCGATGACCACAGGAGCAGAAAGGGACCTCATGAGCACGCAGCAGCAGCACACCGCAACGGCCCGCAAGGACGGCCGTTGGTGGTTCATCGAGGTGCCCGCCCTCGACATTTCCGGTCAGGCCGCTTCCGTGTCCGAGGTTGATGCCGTGGCGCGCGAGATCATCGGCCTCGTGCTCGACGTCGAGCCCGACACGATCAGCGTCGAGGTGGCTGTCGAGCTGCCCGACAGCATCAGCACCGAGTGGGCCGATGCTCGCCAGGCGGGGGAGCGGGCGCGCGCCGAGCAGGCTGCCGCGGCCGAGAAGAGCCGTCAGGTCGTGCAGCGGCTACGCGCCGAGCACTACACCTTCCCCGAGATCGGCCGCGCGCTCGGCTTGTCACCGCAGCGCGTGCAGGCCATCAGTAAGGCCGCTTCCAGCGCCACCCGCACCGCATGAACGACAACGACTACGAGGACCTCGCGGCCTCTTCGGAATCGAGGCGACGCTCGCTGATCGCCCTATCGTGAGCATCGAGCATTCTTTCGGCACTGCCGTCGCAGGCGCTGCGGAAGCTCCGGAGGGAGGCGCGCCGATCGACACCCGCGTACTCCTCGCAGGCATAGGCATGCGGAGCAACTGGGAAGCGCAAGCTGGAACCGAGTACTACGCGTTCCAGGCTGCAGATGACATGAACACCTACCTCGACGGCGCGGAGGTAGGCGGGATCGGCTATGAGCACACCCCGACCGCTGAGAACGGAATCACCGAGTTGGATTCAGGACTCGAGACGCCGTACGAGGACCGAACGTTCTGGTATGAAGGCCACCAAATTTCGAACGGTCTGCATAATCATGGTCTTATCGCTGGAGCCGATCTCGAGGAGAACGGGACCGTGCTTCGTCGAACCGCGAGAGTTATCGAGAATGTGAACTGACATGAGCCGCCGATTCTCCGCAGCTATCGGAGCTGTATTTCTTCTAGTTATGACGGGATGTGCGATGGGCGAACCAGTTGAGGAGGACGTGCCGACTTTCGAACAGGTGACTGCTGAAGGTGAGGGCGCGCTCGACCGTGTGATCGCCGAGTTGCCTGCAGACGTGGAAGTGGTTGTCAGTGAACAGAGCGCACCCTACCCATGCGGGGACGGAGCGATGTTTGCGCAGCGACGAGACGTTTACGTCCCGGAGGGTTTCGACGTCGAGGCCTTCGTTCTGGAACTGCCGGCGATCCTCGGTGATGCGATCGTCCTGGAGGAGGAAGTTCCTCTTGGCGGCCCTTACGTATCATTCACAATGCCGGAGTTCGGGGATGCGGGCGTATCGGTCTCCGGTTTCTTGCCCCCGGATCGCGCCACAGTCAGTCTCCTGGTGACCTCACGCTGCGGCAAAGAGGCATAAGGACGCTGAGCCCCGGCCGGTGCAGGTGTGCCAGCTGAGTGGGATGACCTGCCGGCCGGCGGCTGCACCGGGCCGCGGAGAGCTGGATCTGCCACCGGCACTGAAACTGACACGCCCAGTGACCGGCCGTTCGCGACCTGGCGAGGGCGCGCCGAGATCGAAGGCCCGGCGTGTGCGCGTGTTGAGCGACGTCAATGAGCAGGTCCGTCGCCTCGCCTCGCTCGTTTGACCTACGGCCAAACGTTCATGTGGGCGGCGCCATTCGCGTCCGCACGGAACGCCGCCGGCCTACGGCAGGCCTCGCACCACCAATAGGGTGCATCCGACGTGCCCTCGGCGCTGAGGCGCTCGAGGCAGGTCGGGCAGTTCGGGGCGTCGTCGTGCATCCGGGAACCCTACGCGACCGGCGCGCCCGAGCGGACCGCCGTCCACAGCCAGAGCGGCTGAGCCTCCGGGCAGAAGTCGGAGCGGCGCACGCGATTCGGTCGTAGCGTCGCGGTCATGGGGCGGATGCGGCGACCGAAGGCGTTCGGCATGTCACCGGAGAAGGCCGTCCGTATCGGTCTGGTGCTGCTGGTCATCGGCGGTGGACTGATCGTGTTCGCGGCGACCGTCGCCCCGGAGATCGGCATCGGCCGTTTTGGCGGGCTGCTGTTCGCGACCTCGGCGGCTGGCGCGACCGTCCTGGTCGCGGGGATCGTGCAGGGGCTGCGCGAGACGTACCTCAACCGCCGCAGCGCCGACGGCGGCGAAGGTGATGACCCGGGTTCGGAGCCGTCGTCCGAGCGGCGTGAGTAGCGTGGCGGGATGAGGCCTGTCGCGTAACTGCCCAGCGCCGGTCTGCTCGAGCAGATCACGGCCGAGCTCACCGCCACCGGCGGAGCGCGGGCCGCGCTCGAGTCGCTGCCGGTCGACGTCGACGAGTGGCGCAAGATCGCCCGCGCTGCAGCGCGCTCCCTCGGCCGGCCCGTGCGGACGCTACTCACCGAGGACGCGGTGGAGGCGTACTTGTCGGACTGGCCGGCAACTGATGAGGAGAGGCGCGTGCATTTCGCGACGCTCTGCGCCGCGATCAACCGCATCACCCTCCCCAGCGAGAAGAGCGGCGACGACGACAGCGGCCGGCACCTGCGGCCGGTCTAACGCGCGGCGACGGTCGCGAGCTCGTCCCAGTGGGTCGTGGCGCGCTTGGAGAGCATGCCGCGCTTCATCGACCAAGCCGGCTGCTCTCGCAGCCCGCCCAGGCCGAACCCAATCGCGGTGCGCCCGTGCCGGGCACCCACCGCGTCGATGAGCTCGCCCAGGCCGCGGTCCTCGAACGTGGGCGCGAAGCCGGGCAGCCACCCGTGCGATTCCTTCGGCGTCAGCCCCGACAGCATCACCCCGGCCCGGTAGTAGCCGGCAGTCGGGTGGATGCTGGGAAGTAGCGCGTCGATTGCGGCCTTGCCGATCTCCATCGGATCATCGGTCGGGGTGCCGAGCGACACGGACGTGTAGGCGGAGTGCTGCAGCACGTCGCGGTGCGGGGGAGTGGAGGCGAACACGGACAGGTTCTGCACCACGGAGCCCTGCTTCCGCAGCCGGCGCGACGCGTTCGCTCCGTAGATGGAGAGCACCTGCCGCAGCGCCGCCTCACCAACGACCGGGGTGGAGAACGAGCGGGAGAACATGATCTGATCGCGCGTCGTGCGCTCCTGCTCGAGCGGAATGCACGGGATGCCATTGAGCTCATAGACCGTGCGCTGCAGCACCACGGAGAAGCGCCCACGAATCTCGCGCGGGTCCGCCCGTTTCAGATCGAGCATCGTGTGGATCCCGAGCCCAGCGAGCTTCTTCTTCGTGCGCCCGGCGACGCCCCACACGGCGTCGACGTCGCGGGCGGCCATGAGCTCATCGAGCTCGGCCGGCGTGTAGTCGTCGAGGGTCGCGTGCCCGGTGCCGTTGTCCTTCCCGATCCGGGAGGCCAGCTTCGCGAGCGTCTTCGACGTCGCGATGCCGACCGTCACCGGCACACCCACGTTGCGCTCCACCACCCGGCAGATGTCCGCCCCGAGCCCCGGTTCCGGGTTCTTGAGCCCGAGGAACGACTCGTCGATCGAGTAGACCTCCTGCCAGGCACAGAACCGCGAGAGCACCTCTTGCACGCGCGAGCTCACGTCGCCGTAGAGCTCATAGTTCGAGCTCCTCGCGATGACGCCCCGCATCCGGGCCTCGGCCTCGAACTTGAACCAGGGCGTGCCCATTTCGATCCCCATCGCCTTCGCTTCACGGCTCATCGCGACCACGCAGCCGTCGTTGTTCGACAGGACCACGACGGGGCGGCCGTAGAGCTTCGGGTCGAAGATCCGCTCGCACGAGGCGTAGAAGCTGTTGCAGTCGACGAGGGCGATGCGCCGGCCGACGTCGGGCGCCGTGAGCACCGGCTCGAGGCCGCTCATCGGTGGGAGACGACGTGGAGGGAGCGGGTGACGACACCCCAGACGGTGAGCTCGGCGTGCTCGTTCAGGCGCTGCGCGGGGTACTTCCTGTTCTCCGGGACGAGCCAGGTGCCGTCCGAGCGGATGCGGAGCCGCTTGATCGTGAGCTCCCCGTCGACGATCGCGATCACCACATCCCCGTCGCGCGGCGTCAGAGCGCGGTCGACGATCACTTCATCGCCGTGGGCGATGCCGGCGCCCTCCATCGAGTCACCGGTGACACGGACGACGTAGGTCGAGGTCGCATCGCGAATCAAGATGTCGTTGAGGTCGATCCGCTTGCCGTCGTAGTCCTGCGCGGGGGAGGGGAACCCCGCCTGCACCGCCGTAAGGGGCTGGCCGATCAGCACGCGGCCGATGCGCTCGGCGAGCGCGACCACCAGCACGTCGGCCATGCTTCCCACTCCATCCCTCGAACATGTGTTCGAACAGATGGGGAGCCTACATCGCCACGTCCGACAGTGAACGACGGGCAGCCGCTCAGAATGGCTGGTCCGGCTCCTCGTCGTCCTCGTCGACGCGCCGGCTGAGGTAGTCGGCCCAGGCGGCCTCTACAGCGGCGTCGCCGGTGGTGTGCACGCCGAGCTCGCGGCCGCCGGCGGCGCGCACCTCGAAGGCGTGCGCGCCGGTGTCTTCGTCCTCGAGGCGCTGCATTGCCGCGTAGGCATCCCCGTGCTCGTCGTGCAGGAACCACGTCACGGGTACCGCGCCGCGGCGCGGGTGCCACGGCTCGCGGGCGTCGCCGCCGGCCATCAGCTGCGCGCGGGGCGGTCGTCCCGGAAGTAGAGCGGCCACGCTGCGCCGGCCTCCGCGACCTTCGCGCGGAGCTCGGCCTCGGCGTCCTCGAACCGGGGGAGGTCCGAGGTGACCTCGACCGTCTGCCCGTCGCTTCTCCGGTATGCGCTGCTCCACGTCGTCACGACCGGCAGCCTACGGACGCATCACCGAGAGCCGGCCTCGCCGCCGCCGGCTGTGGATGATCGCGCTCACGCCCAGGGGGCCACCTGCAGGATGGGCGGATGGGATCGGTGCAGGCGTGGCGAACCGAGCCACCGGTGCGCCTGACGCAGCGCGAGTTCGTGCTCGCTGCCCTCTACGCAGGCGGCGCGACGGCCCGCCAAGCTGCCGCGATCCTCGGCATCCAGTACGGCACCTTCCACGGCGCCAGGGCGAAGATGCGGAACAAATTCGCCGCCGCCGGCATCGCCGCTGGCAGTCGCATCGAGCTCGTGCAGGCCCTGCACGCGCACCAGACTCTGGTCGCCTTCCCGGACGGCACAGAACGGCTCGTGCGGCCCTACGTGCCGGCTCCGCAGCGCTCCGACGGCTGACCGGCCACACTGCCGCTGTCAGCGCCTCAGCAGGCTTCCGCGGGATTGCCCGTCGTCGTCCCGGCTCATCGGAAGCCCTCACCCGCACGACACGACGAGCACGCGCCTGACCGGCCATCCGCTCGAGGGGACCCAGGGGCAGGCGGAGCGCCCCGGCGCTGTTGCGTCACAGGACTCGACGTCGAGCTTGCTGAGGTAGGAGAGGTCGGCGCCCGTCGTGCTCCCACCGCCGTGACGGTGGGAGCACGTTCGCCGCTAGGCGATAAGGGCGGCGCCGCGGTCGATCAGTCGGCCGATGTCGAGCAAGATCGAGATGATCGCGCGGCTACGGGCGAGGAGCACGGAGAAGCGGCCCTCGCTGGGGGTCGTGATCGCCGTTGTCGTAGGCTGGCGGTACACCTTTCTTGTGGATGAGGCCATGTGGTTCCTTGTCTGCTCGGCTCCATTGGTAGTGGAGTGACGGGTGTTCTATGTGTTGCGAACGGCCTCGGCGTGAAGCTGGGGCCGTTCGCTCGTTCAAGCGTAGTGACGCCCTCCGACTCCACTCCGCTCCGCGACACGCCGATCGGCCTCCTTCCACGGCGCCGGGGTGGGACGACCTGGATTCTTCGAGAACGCCGTCAATGCTGGCGGGGGTTCTCTGAATCGACGGGCAGACCAGCTGGCCACAGCTCGGCGGAAAGAAAGTTGTGGAAGACGGGGCTATTGGGGTTGTCGTGGGCGGGAATCTCTCGTGAATGAGCTCGAGCAGCTGCAGGGTCTACGGTGACGGCATGTGCGGCCGCTACGCGATGAACGCGACAACCGATGAGCTGATCCGTGAGTTCGTCGCTGCCGGCGGCACCCTCGGTGATTGGCGGCCGGCGTTCTCGGTCGCACCGCGCACGACGGCACCGATCGTGCGCCAGTGGGTCGAAGACGAGACCGCCGAGCTGCACCGTGACGTCGATGGCGCCCAGTGGGGGCTGCGGCCGTCGTGGGCGAAGGAGAAGGGGCCGGCGCCGATCAACGCCCGCCTGGAGTCCGTGGCCACGAATGGGATGTTCCGTGGTCCGTTCGCGTCGCAGCGGTGCATCGTGCCGATGAGCGGCTACTTCGAGTGGGAGGACCGCGAGGACGGCAAGCAGCCTTTCTTCATCCACTCCGACGATGCCGGCACGCTCGCCGCGGCCGGCCTCTACGCCGCCCGCAAGGAGGGCGAGGAGTGGAAGGTGACGTTCACGATCATCACCCGCGAGGCCCAAGATGCCTCGGGTGAGATTCACGACCGGATGCCGGTGTTCCTGACCCCGGACGTGCGCGACGAGTGGCTGAGCGTCGAGAAGCTCACCGACAAGGAGTCCGCGCTCGCGATGCTCGAGCACGCCTCGGCCGCGATCGCGAAGACGATCACGACCTACCCGGTGTCGCGGCGCGTGAACAACGTCCGCAC
>JAAIGF010348703.1_pt1 | contig 19102 bp, 14 predicted proteins | sample 6487441 | NCBI WGS metagenome assembly JAAIGF01 (sample SAMN13974129, study PRJNA590717) | phyllosphere metagenome | biome: pepper field; feature: multiple bacterial spot infested pepper fields; material: pepper leaves; isolation source: leaves from pepper fields | host: Capsicum annuum ... | reverse complement strand
GGCGCGATCGTGCTGCGAACCATCATGATCTTCGCCGGCAGCGTGCTGATCACCCAGTTCCACTGGCTGCTCTATGTGTTCGGCGCGTTCCTGCTGTTCACCGGCTGGAAAATGTGGTTCTCCGCCGGGCAGGAACCCGACCTGGAGACCAACCCCGCCCTGCGCTGGATGCGCAGGCACCTGCGCCTGCTGCCCAACTACGAGGGCAACGCGATGAGCGTCAAGCGCGACGGGCAGCGCTGGTTCACCCCGCTGTTCGCGGTGCTGATCCTGATCGCGGTGACCGACGTGATCTTTGCCGTGGACAGCATCCCGGCGATCTTCGCGATCACCACCGACCCGTTCATCGTGCTGACCTCGAACGTGTTCGCGGTGCTGGGTCTGCGCGCGATGTTCTTCCTGCTGGCCGGCATGGCCGACCGCTTCCACCTGCTGCCCTACGGTCTGGCCCTGGTCCTGGGCTTCATCGGCATCAAGATGATGATCATCGACCTGTTCAAGATCCCCACCCCGGTCTCGCTGGGTGTGGTCGCAGCGATCATCGCCACCACCGTGGTGCTGAGCCTGAAGTACCCGCCGAAGGACGCGACCAAGGCCGGATGACCACCACTGCCGGGTCCGCGCGATCCGGCGGCGGGCAGGTCTGCTGTGGATTGTCCCGTTGGCGCCGGCCTTTCTCCCAGGGCCGGCGCCTTGCAATCGCCGTACGCACCGCCATAGCTGGGTAATGGACGCCAACGCACGCTTGCCGGTCGGAGACGCACCGACCCCACCGCCACTCACCGACCGCCGCCGGGTCCTGCGCGCCTTCAACTGGAGCCTGGCCTCGGTGGTGCTGCTGGTGGGCATCTTCGCCCTGCAGGGCAGCTTCAACTGGCGCCCTTGGGCGGTGGCTCCGCTGGAGGCCGCCGGCCTGCTCGGGCTGATCGGTGCACCCTTGCTGCACGGCTCGGTGGAGCATGTGGCCGCCAACGGTGTGGCCCTGCTGATCCTGGGAACACTGGCCGGCAGCGTCTACCCGAAAGCCACGGTACGCGCCCTGCCCCTGCTGTGGATCGGCTCCGGCATTGGCGCCTGGATGCTGGGCGACCCCGGCAGCCGTCACCTCGGCGCCAGCGGCGTCACCCACGGTCTGATGTTCATGCTGGCCAGCCTCGGCCTGCTGCGTCGCGACCGCGCGGCGATCGCCACCGGCCTGATCGGCATGCTGTTCTACGGTGGCATGCTGATGACCGTGCTGCCGCACACGCCCGGCGTGTCGTGGCAGTCGCACATGGGCGGCGCCTTCGCCGGCATCATCGCCGCGCTGTTGTTCCGCAACACCGACCCACGCGCACCACGGCCGCGTTACAGCTGGGAAGACGAGGAAGAACTGGCCGAACCGTTGCCCGACGACGAGCTCGAACCGCCCTCACCGCAGCGCGTACCGGTGCTGTGGCAGCCGCGCGAGGGCAAGGATTACGTGGTGCTGCCGTTCCGTCGCCCTGACGACCGCTGACCCCGCCGCGCTGCAGCGCTCCGGTAGAGCTGACCCCACGGTCGGCTGCTCTCCAGTCAGTTCGCGCATGTGCTGCGGCGCTGCGCGCGCGAGCCGACCATAGGGTCGGCTCTACCTGACAGATCCACGTTGGTGCGCGGGGTGCGTGGGTGATCAATCCGCGGCGTGGCCGCTGCCGCCCTGCCCGTCCACGGCGCGCCGCCCCAAGGCAGGATCATCGGTAAAGAAAGCGTCGATCCCCGTAGCCAGATACGCGCGCATCTCAGTGATCGAGCCCTCGGCATGGCGCACGTTCTCCGCCCCCTGCCTGAGGTTGGCGGCGATGAAGTGATTCTCCGGGCGGAACGTGTACGGAACCACCATCAGCCCTGCCGCATGTGCATCGGTGACCAATGCGGTGGGCGTGCCCAGCGCGCCCTTGGCATCCAGTGGAATGATCGAGCGCAGCTCCGGACCGATGCCATCTGCATAGGTGGCGATCTGCTGCAGCCCGGCCGGGGTCATCATCTGCGCATAGGTCAGCGTGCCCCCCGCCTTGGCCACATCGGCCGGCCGTGCATCGCCCTTCCCCAGCAGCTGCAGCAGGCGGATGTTGCTGCCCGTGCCGATCCTGCCGCGCAGCGCGCGCAGGTTGGCGGTTTCGAACGACTGGATCGTCACCGGGCCGACATTGGTATACGGATTACCGCGGATCGCGGCCAACAGCTTGTCCTCCATCGGCAGGCCGATGGACTGGAAGTAGCTGGGATGCTTGATCTCCGGCACCAGGCCGATGCCACGATTGGCACGACCGGCCTGCTGCACCAGAAACCCGAGGATTTCATCGAAGGTGGCGATGCGGAACTGGCCGTCATAGGCGGTGCCACGCAATTCCGGCAGCCGCTCGCGCGCGTACAGCGTCTTCAGCTCGGCCACGGTGAAGTCTTCAGTGAACCAGCCTTCCACCTGCTGGCCATCGATCGACCTGCTGCGCCTGCGGTCGGCAAACTCGGCGCGGCTGGCCACATCGGTGGTGCCACTGATCTCATTCTCGTGCCGCGCCACCAGCACACCGTCCTTGCTCATCACCAGGTCCGGCTCGATGTAGTCGGCGCCGTCGGCGATGGCCTGCGCGTAGGCGGCCAGGGTGTGTTCGGGCAGCAGCGCGCTGGCGCCACGGTGCGCATAGACCGCCGCCTTGGGCGGCATCGCGGTGGATGATTCAGCACTCATGGCCACCGATGGTGCCACGGCCAGCGACAACAGCAACGCACAACCCCACGACTTCACGGCAACCCCCGGCGATGTTGGATGCGGCAAGTATGCGACGGCACTATGACAGTGCAACGGCGACGCATGCGCGTCCTTCGCTGGCGGCATCACTTCCCGATGCAGAAGCTCGAAAAAATCCGTCCCAGCAGATCATCCGCACTCATCTGCCCGGTGATCTCACCCAGTGCATCGTGCGCCAGCCGCAGCTCTTCGGCGGCCAGCTCCAGGTGCTCATGCACCAGCTCGGCATCGGCCCGCAGCGCATGCGCCTGCGCGCGTTCGATCGCATCCACGTGCCGGGTGCGCGCGGAGAACTCGCCTTCCACCTGCTCACCCGCACCGGCCGAGGCAATCGATCGCAGGCGCGCATGCAGTTCGTCCAGCCCGGCACCGGTGGCTGCGGAGACGAACACCCGGTCAGGGTCCTCGCCCACAGGTGCAACGTCGAGCAGGTCGCTCTTGTTGTGGATGTACAGCGTGTGCGGCACCGCACGCACGGAGGCGCCAATGGCCGCTTCGCCGGCGGCAGGGTCGCGCGCGTCGAGCACGATCAACGCGAGGTCGGTGCGCTCGATCTCCACACGCGCTCGGCGCATGCCTTCGCGTTCGATGGCATCGCCGCCATCGCGCAGCCCGGCGGTATCGACAAGGGTCAGCTCCAGCCCGTCGATGCGGATGGTTTCGCGCAGGGTGTCGCGGGTGGTGCCGGCGATGTCGGTGACGATCGCGCGCTCGCTGCCAGCCAGTGCGTTGAGCAGGGAGCTCTTGCCCGCGTTCGGTGGGCCGATCAGCACGGCATGCAGGCCGTCGCGCAGCCGACGCCCGCGCTCGGCATCGCGGCGCAGCAGGTCGAGGTTGCCGCGCGCCTGCTGCAGACCACGACGCACCTGTTCGCCGCCGAGCGTGTCCAGCGGCTCGTCGGCAAAGTCGATGGCCGCTTCCACATGCACGCGCAGCAGCACCAGCTGCTCGATGATCTCCTCGATGCGGCGTGAGAACACGCCGTCCAGCGACCGGCGGGCGGCCCGCGCGGCGCGGTTGTCACCGGCAGCGATCAGGTCGGCGATGGCTTCGGCCTGGGCCAGGTCGAGCTTGCCATTGAGAAAGGCGCGTTCGCTGAACTCGCCGGGCCGCGCCTGGCGGGCGCCAAGCGCGATGCAGCGCGCCACCAGCTGCTGCAGCACCACCGGGCTGCCGTGGCCCTGCAGTTCCACCACCTCTTCGCCGGTGAAGCTGTTGGGCGCCGGGAACCACAGCACGATGCCGTCGTCGATCACTTCATCGTGGGCGTCGCGCAGACGGGCGTAATGCGCGTGGCGCGGGCGCAGCACCGGTGCGCCCAGCAGGTGGGCAATGGCGGCGGCACGCGGGCCGGACAGGCGCAGCATGCCCACGCCACCCGCGCCGGCGGCGGTGGCGATGGCAACAATGGTGTCGGTGGCAGTGGTATCCATGGCGGGCATTGTGCGGGCGGCGGCCAGAACGAACAAACCCGCCATCAGGCGGGTCTGTTCGCAAACGCGCGACGCGGGGGCGCGGCGTCGGTTACTTCTTCGCGGCGGGGGTGGCCACCACCGGCTCACCGCCGTGACGCTTGGTCATCCACCACTGCTGCAGCAGACCCAGACCACCGTTGACCACCCAGTACAGCACCAGGCCGGACGGCATGAAGGCCATCATGACGCCGAACACCAGCGGCATCAGCTGCATCATCTTCTGCTGCATCGGGTCCATGCCCGGTGCCGGGGTCAGCTTCTGCGTGGCCCACATCACGGCGACGTTGATCACCGGCAGAATGAAGTACGGGTCACGCGCGGTCAGGTCCTGGATCCAGCCCAGCCACGGCGCCTGGCGCAGTTCCACCGACTCCACCAGCACCCAGTACAGGGCGAAGAAGATCGGCATCTGGATCAGGATCGGCAGGCAGCCGCCCATCGGGTTGATCTTTTCCTTCTTGTACAGCTCCATCATCGCGGTCTGGAACTTCTGGCGGTCATCGCCATAGCGTTCCTTCAACTGCGCGATGCGCGGCTGGAAGCGGCGCATCTTGGCGCCACTCTTGTACTGCACGGCCGACAGCGGATACAGCACCAGCTTCAGCAGCACCACCAGGCCGACAATGGCCCAACCCCAGTTGTTGACGACCTTGTGGACCTGGTTGAGCACCCAGAACAGGCCCTGGCCGATGATGGCCATGATCGAGAAGCGGCTGTAGTCGACCACACGGTCCAGACCCTTCACGTCTTCCTTGGCGATCTGGTTGACCAGCTTCGGGCCGACCCACAGGCGGGCTTCGCTGCTGACCGACTGGCCGGGTGCCACGTTGAAGGCCGGGCCGCGGGCTTCGATCTTGTCACGGCCGCTTTCCTGCGAGAGCACGTAGTGCGCGACCTGGTCGGCCTGCGGAATCCAGGCGGTGAAGAAGTGGTGCTGCAGCATCGCCAGCCAGCCGCCGGTGATGTTGCGGTTCAACGCGCCATCGTCCAGATAATCGGCGAACGCGCGGCGCTCATAGCCGTTTTCCGGGCTGAACCAGGTGGCGCCGTTGAAGCTGAAGGAATCCGGATTGGTCATGCTGCGCGACAGGATCGTCGGATGACGGTCCAGGGTGCGGTAGACATAGCCGTTCCAGGCCGCAGCGCCGTTGTTGCGTACCACGTCCTGCACACGGATGGCGTACTGGTTGCGCGAAAGCACCAGCGTGCGTTCGATCACCACGCCGTTCGGACCATTCCACACGAACGGGATCTTCAGCTCGTTCTGGCCGTCGGCCAGTTCGAACTGCTGCTGGTCACCGACCAGCTTGAAGCCATCGGCGCCCGGCACCGGCACCGCCTTGTCTTCGCTGGCCCAGCCGCTGATGGCGCTGTACGGCGCCGCCGGGTCTTCGGTCAGCAGACGCACCGGCGGGCTGCCGTCGTCCTTGGTCTGTGGGAACTGCAGCAGTTCGGCGTCGAGCACGCGGCCGCCGTCGAGCACCAGACGCAGCACGTCGGTGGTCACGGTGACGCGCTGGGCGGCCGGGGTGGCGCTGGCCTGTGCGGTGGCGGCGGCCGGGTCGACGGCCGCGCCGGGCACCTGGGCGCCGGGGACCCCACCCGGGGTGCTGCCCGGAACACTCTGCTGGGCTGCCGGAGCCGAGCTGGTGGTAGCGGCAGCCGGGGCGGCAGGCGCCTTTTCACGGCCCCACTCCATCCACAGCAATACGGCCACCATCAGCCAGGCAAAAATCAAAAATACGCGGGTCTGGTTCATCAGCAGGCAGGCTCAGCGGGGCCGGCAGGTGATGCCGGCTCGGTCAAAGTGGAAGTTGCGATGGCAACAGGCGGCGGCATTGTGCCGTCCGCAGCGGGCGCGGGCAATGCGCGCAGGCGCCGCAGCAGGCGCAGGAAGGCCTGGCGGACATCATCGTTGCTGGCCTGACGGGCAGCACTACGGACCACGACGACATAGTCGCCTGGTACAAGGTCGGCTCGGCAGTGACGCAGGGTATCGCGCAGCACGCGCTTGATCCGGTTACGCCCGACGGCGTGTGGATCGACCTTGCGGGAGACGGCCAGACCAAGCCTGGCCGGCCGTTCAACGGCCAGCCAGTGCAAGGTCATCAGCGGTTCGGACACACGGCGGGCGCCGTTGAAGACCGTAGAATATTCGGCACGCGTGCGAACCCGCGCAGAGCGAGGAAATCGCTTGCGCGGGTCGGCAGTACTCACTGTCAGATGGATTGCGTCTGCCGCGGGAAGCGGCATGGCAATCAGGCGCTCAGGACTTTGCGGCCCTTGGCGCGGCGACGCGACAGGATCTTGCGGCCGTCTGCGGTCTTCATACGGGCACGGAAGCCGTGGTCGCGCTTACGCTTGAGGTTGCTGGGCTGGAAGGTGCGCTTGGTGGCCATGTTGGGCCTCTCGTATGAGGTGGACGGAAAGAACCGGAAATTCTAGAGAGGTTGCCCCCCTCCCGTCAAGCCCTGCCTGCTACGCGATTTCATTCGGCTGTGCAACAGCTGTGGATGATTTTGTGAATAACTCCGGGACAAGCATTCCTCAGACCGCCGCTCGGTGGTAGTCTGAGCCATCCTTTTTCTCCCTTCCGGCCTGTCGGGACGGCGCTTGGCTGCGCCTGCCGCCGGGTCCAGGACATATTTTGCCGATGGATGCTTGGTCCCGTTGTCTTGAACGCCTTGAGGCGGAGTTCCCGCCCGAGGATGTTCACACCTGGTTGAAGCCACTGCAGGCCGATCTGCGCGCCGATGCGCTGATCCTGTATGCCCCGAATGCCTTCATTGTCGACCAGGTGCGCTCCCTGTACCTGCCGCGGATCCGCGAGCTGCTGACCCACTTCGCCGGTTTCGGCGACGTTTTTCTTGAAATCGGCTCGCGCCCGCGCCCGGTGGAGGCGCAGATCGCGCCACTTCTGCCGCCCGTCGCCACTGTGGCCGCCGAGCCGCTGGTGCCGTTCGCCGGCAATCTCGACAACCGCTACACCTTCGCCAACTTCGTGGAAGGCCGCAGCAACCAGCTGGGTCTGGCGGCCGCGTTCCAGGCGGCGCAGAAACCCGGCGACCGCGCGCACAACCCGCTGCTGCTGTACGGAGGCACCGGCCTGGGCAAGACCCACCTGATGTTCGCTGCCGGTAATGCGATGCGTCAGGCCAATCCGGCGGCGAAAGTGCTCTACCTGCGTTCGGAACAGTTCTTCAGTGCCATGATCCGGGCCCTGCAGGAAAAGACCATGGACCAGTTCAAGCGTCAGTTCCAGCAGGTGGATGCGCTGCTGATCGACGACATCCAGTTCTTTGCCGGCAAGGACCGTACCCAGGAAGAGTTCTTCCACACCTTCAACGCGCTGTTCGACGGCAAGCAGCAGATCATCCTGACCTGCGACCGATACCCCCGCGAAGTGGAAGGCCTGGAAGCCCGGCTCAAGTCGCGTCTGGCCTGGGGCCTGTCGGTGGCGATCGAGCCGCCGGACTTCGAGACGCGCGCCGCGATCGTGCTGGCCAAGGCACGCGAACGTGGTGCCGAGATTCCCGATGATGTTGCGTTCCTGATCGCCAAGAAGATGCGCTCCAATGTGCGCGACCTCGAGGGCGCGCTGAATACGTTGACCGCCCGCGCCAACTTCACCGGCCGCGCGATCACCACCGAGTTCGCGCAGGAAACCCTGCGTGACCTGCTGCGCGCCCAGCAGCAGGCGATCAGCATTCCCAACATCCAGAAAACCGTGGCCGACTACTACGGCCTGCAGATCAAGGACCTGCTGTCCAAGCGCCGGACCCGTTCCCTGGCCCGCCCGCGCCAGGTCGCGATGGCCCTCACCAAGGAACTGACCGAACACAGCCTGCCGGAAATCGGCGATGCGTTCGCCGGCCGCGACCACACCACCGTGCTGCACGCCTGCCGTCAGATCCGGACGCTGATGGAAACCGACGGCAAGCTGCGGGAAGACTGGGACAAGCTCATCCGCAAGTTGAGCGAATGATGCACGCACGCCGTTGAGGCGTCATCGTATAAAACGGTGCAGAATCCGGGGGCAAGCGCGGGATTCTCTGTGGATAAAAATTCCATCTGCGTCGCAGTGAAATTTATCCACAGGTTTCCCCACCTGCTGAAGGGTAGTAACCCAGAGGGTTTCGATGGCAATAATCCTATGTTTTTCAAGTATTTAGGGTTGTTTTCCAGCGATTCTGCCGCTACCAGCACCACCAAGCTTTTGATTTATTCCACATCTTTTAAAGCATAGGGGCACGAAACCAGATGCGTTTCACACTGCAGCGCGAAGCCTTCCTCAAACCCTTGGCACAAGTCGTCAACGTGGTCGAACGCCGCCAGACCCTGCCGGTTCTGGCCAACTTCCTCGTCCAGGTGCAGAACGGCCAGCTTTCGCTGACCGGTACCGACCTGGAAGTGGAAATGGTGTCGCGGATCGCAGTTGAAGATGCCCAGGATGGCGAAACCACGATCCCGGCCCGCAAGCTGTTCGAGATCATCCGTGCGCTGCCGGACGGCAGCCGCATCACCGTTTCGCAGACCGGCGAGAAGATCACCGTGCAGGCTGGCCGCAGTCGTTTCACGCTGGCTACCCTGCCCGCCAATGACTTCCCGTCGGTCGACGAAGTCGAAGCCACCGAGCGCGTGGTCATCGGCGAAGCCACGCTGAAGGAGCTGATCGAACGCACCGCGTTCGCGATGGCCCAGCAGGACGTGCGCTATTACCTCAACGGTCTGCTGTTTGACCTTCGTGGCGACGCCCTGCGCACCGTGGCCACCGACGGCCATCGCCTTGGCCTGTGCGAGACCGAGCTGGAGAAGCCGAGCGGTTCCAAGCGCCAGATCATCGTGCCCCGTAAGGGCGTGACCGAGCTGCAGCGCCTGCTGGAGAGCGGTGATCGCGAGATCGAGCTGGAAGTTGGACGCAGCCACGTTCGGGTCAAGCGCGACGATGTGACCTTCACCTCCAAGTTGATCGACGGCCGTTTCCCCGATTACGAAGCAGTGATCCCGATTGGTGCCGATCGCGAGGTGAAGGTGGATCGCGAGGCGCTGCGTGCCTCCCTGCAGCGCGCAGCCATCCTGTCCAACGAGAAGTACCGCGGCATCCGCGTGGAAGTCTCGCCGGGCAACCTGAAGATCAGCGCCCACAATCCTGAGCAGGAAGAGGCGCAGGAAGAAATCGAAGCCGATACCGAGGTCAGTGACCTGGCCATCGGCTTCAACGTGAACTATCTGCTTGATGCGCTCTCGGCGCTGCGCGATGAACACGTCATCATCCAGCTGCGTGATTCGAACTCCTCGGCTTTGGTACGCGAAGCCAGCAACGAGAAGTCGCGTCACGTGGTGATGCCGCTGCGTCTGTGACATCACGTTCCACGTGGAACAGAAGAACGCCCGGATTGCCGGGCGTTTTTTTTTTGTTTGTTCCACGTGGAGCATGCATCGACGGAGAGCGAAGGCGCCGGTGAAGGCCCGACGTGCGTTGCCCCCGGTCGGATGCTTGAGGGTTGCCCGCGTATATCCAGGCGGACGACGTGTGTCGTCTGCAGTATCGCGTGATTTCTGCCGGCAGAGGTACCTGCGGTTTGAAGACTATCCACATGTCGTCCGCGCGACGGTTTGAAGGCTTCCAAGCTTTCAAATCTGTATATAAATCTAAAGCTTGGTGGTGATGGTAGAGCCAGATTTCGTGGAAAACAGGATCAAGTCATTGAAATATATAGGATTTATAGCCTCGAAACCGCCTTCGTAAGTGGGCCTCAGCTTGGGGGGAATCCTGTGGATAGAATTCCATCCGCAAGAAACCATGAAATTTATCCACAGATTGCCCAGTGCTTGTGTATAAGTAATACAGTTGATCTGTGCACAGATGCACGCGCGCCTGCGAATTTCTTTAAATCTGAAAGCGCGCCAAGTGCATGGCTCGCCAGATTGAAAGCAAATGCAGCCTAGCGCCCGCTCTTTTACGGGCAGCAGCGCGTGAGGGGCGAAGAGGTTCCACGTTTTTTCGTGGATTCTGCTGGCTGCATGGCGTGGCTGTGCGCCAGATTTGAAGAAAAACGCTGCCTTTTGCCGGCCCATGGAACCGAGGCCACCTCGCCAGGTTGCCGACCGGGACGAGATCCTGCAGAGGGAGTTGATCAATGCGCTAAGCTGATCGGCTCTGTCCCCTGCTCGACCAGGCTTCTACCGCATGCAGATCTGCCGACTCACGCTTCACCAGTTGCGTCGCTTCGATGCGGTCGAACTGTTGCCGCAGGCCGGCGTGAATCTGTTGACGGGTGACAACGGCGCGGGCAAAACCACCGTGCTGGAAGCACTTCACGTGATGGCGTACGGACGCAGCTTTCGCGGACGCGTTCGCGACGGGCTGATCCGCCAAGGCCAGGAAGCGCTGGAGATCTTTGTGGAATGGGACCAGAAGCGCGAGGGACTGGACGACCAGCGGCGTCGCGCCGGCCTGCGCCACTCGGGTCAGGCCTGGAACGGCCGTCTGGACGGTGAAGATGTCACCCAGCTGGGTAACCTGTGCGCTGCACTTGCGGTGGTGACATTCGAGCCGGGCAGCCATGCCCTGGTCAGCGGCGGTGGCGAACCACGCCGACGCTTTCTGGATTGGGGATTGTTCCACGTGGAACCCGATTTTCTGGGTCTGTGGCGGCGCTACTCACGCGCGCTGAAGCAGCGCAACGCCCTGCTCAAACAGGGGGGACCGCCGCGGATGCTCGATACCTGGGACCACGAACTGGCAGAATCGGGCGAACCGCTGACACGGCGCCGGATGGCATACCTCGAACGCCTGCAGGAGCGGACCATCTCGCTTGCGGCAGAACTGGCACCTCAGCTGGGTATCCACAGCATGGTGCTTTCGCCCGGCTGGCGTAGGCACGATGTTTCACTGGCGGACGCGCTGCTGCTGGCACGCGAGCGTGATCGGCAGGCCGGCTACACCTCCGTGGGCCCGCACCGTGCGGACTGGAGCGTTGGCTTTGATGCCATTCCCGGTCGCGAGGCGCTCTCCCGCGGCCAAGCCAAGCTCACTGCGCTGGCCTGCCTGCTCGCCCAGGCCGAGGACTATGCAGTGCAGCGGCAGCAATGGCCCGTCATTGCCTTGGACGACCTGTCCTCCGAGCTGGACCGCACGCACCAGGCGCGGGTGCTTGAACGCCTTCTCGCAGGCCCGGCACAGATTTTCATCACCGCTACCGAAACGCCGGCAGCGCTGGCGGGCCGCACCGATATCAGCCGGTTCCACGTGGAACATGCACAGGTCGTGGCTGTGCCATAGTGCTGACGAGGGCCAGCGGTCCCGGCTGGTATAATTCAGTCTGCAACCCCTTTTACTCGGCGCACCCACGGGGTGCCCGACCTGCGGAGCCTACGGCAAGCGCAATGACCGACGAACTGAACACCCCGGCAAACAACGGCAACTACGACGCCAACAGCATTACGGCACTGGAAGGCCTGGAGGCGGTCCGCAAGCGCCCCGGTATGTACATCGGCGACGTCCACGACGGCACCGGTCTGCACCACATGGTGTTCGAGGTGGTCGACAACTCGATCGACGAGGCTCTCGCCGGTCACGCGGACAAGGTCACCGTGACGATCCACGCTGACGGCTCGGTGTCGGTCTCCGATAACGGCCGTGGCATCCCGGTGGGCAAGCACGCGCAGATGAGCGCGAAGCTGGGCCGCGAGGTATCCGCTGCCGAAGTGGTCATGACGGTGCTGCACGCCGGTGGCAAGTTCGACGACAACAGCTACAAGGTGTCCGGCGGCCTGCATGGTGTGGGTGTCAGCGTGGTCAATGCGCTGTCCGGCAAGCTGCTGCTGGATATCTACCAGGGCGGTTTCCACTATCAGCAGGAGTACGGCGACGGTGCGGCCAAGGGCCCGCTGGCGCAGCTGGGCGAATCCAGCAAGCGCGGCACCACACTGCGCTTCTGGCCTTCGGAAACGGCGTTCCACGGCAACGTCGAGTTCCACTACGACATCCTTGCCCGCCGCCTGCGTGAGCTTTCCTTCCTCAACTCCGGCGTCAACATCACGCTGGCCGACGAGCGTGGCGAAGGCCGACGTGACGATTTCCATTACGAAGGCGGTATCCGCAGCTTCGTCGAGCACCTGGCGCAGCTGAAGACCCCGCTGCACCCCAACGTGATCGCGGTGACCGGCGAGCACAACGGCATTACCGTGGAAGTGGCCCTGCAGTGGACCGATTCCTACCAGGAAACGATGTACTGCTTCACCAACAACATCCCGCAGAAGGACGGCGGCACCCACCTTGCCGGCTTCCGCGGTGCGTTGACCCGTGTGCTCAACAACTACATCGAGCAGAACGGCATCGCCAAGCAGGCCAAGATCAACCTGACCGGCGATGACATGCGCGAAGGCATGATTGCCGTGCTGTCGGTGAAGGTGCCCGACCCGAGCTTCTCCAGCCAGACCAAGGAAAAGCTGGTCAGCTCCGACGTGCGACCGGCCGTGGAAAACGCCTTTGGCGCCCGTCTGGAAGAGTTCCTCCAGGAAAACCCCAACGAAGCCAAGGCCATCGCCGGCAAGATCGTCGATGCTGCGCGTGCCCGTGAAGCGGCCCGCAAGGCCCGCGATCTGACCCGCCGCAAGGGCGCGCTGGACATTGCGGGCCTGCCCGGCAAGCTGGCCGACTGCCAGGAAAAGGACCCGGCGCTGTCCGAGCTGTTCATCGTCGAGGGTGACTCGGCAGGTGGCTCGGCCAAGCAGGGCCGCAACCGCAAGAACCAGGCCGTGCTGCCGCTGCGCGGCAAGATTCTCAACGTGGAACGTGCACGCTTCGACCGCATGCTGTCCTCCGACCAGGTCGGTACCCTCATCACCGCGCTGGGCACCGGCATCGGCCGCGACGAGTACAACCCGGACAAGCTGCGCTACCACCGCATCATCATCATGACCGACGCCGACGTTGACGGCGCGCACATCCGTACCCTGCTGCTGACCTTCTTCTACCGGCAGATGCCGGAGCTGATCGAACGCGGCTACGTGTATATCGGCCTGCCGCCGCTGTACAAGATCAAGCAGGGCAAGCAGGAGCTCTACCTCAAGGACGACCCGGCCTTGAACGCGTACCTGGCGAGCAGCGCCGTGGAAAATGCGTCGCTGGTGCCGGCCGAAGGAGAGCCGGGCATCGAAGGCGTGGCGCTGGAAAAGCTGCTGCTGGCCTACGCCGGCGCGCAGGATGCCATCGCCCGCAACGCGCACCGTTACGACCGTGGCCTGCTGGAGGCATTGGTCGACTACGTGCCGATGAACCTGGAGAACCTGCGCAGTGCCAGCGAGGGCGAAGGTCTGGACGCGCTGGCCAAGCGCTTGAACCAGGGCAGCCTGGGGTCGCCCCGCTTCAGCCTGACCCTGCAGGAGCCGACCGACGAGCGTCCGGCTGCGCTGCTGGTCACCCGCCGCCACATGGGCGAGGAGTTGATCCAGGTGCTGCCGCTGTCTGCTTTCGAAGGCGGCGAACTGCGTGCTGTGTACCAGGCCTCCGAACTGCTGCACGGCCTGATCCGCGACGGCGCCCGCATCGCACGCGGCGCCAAGTCAGTGGACGTCACCTCGTTCGCCCAGGCACAGAACTGGTTGCTTGAGGAAGCCAAGAAGGGCCGCCAGATCCAGCGCTTCAAGGGCCTGGGTGAAATGAACCCGGAACAGCTGTGGGATACCACGGTGAACCCGGACACGCGTCGCCTGCTGCAGGTACGCATCGAAGATGCGGTGGCCGCCGACCAGATCTTCAGCACGCTGATGGGTGACGTGGTGGAACCGCGTCGCGACTTCATCGAAGACAACGCGCTGAAGGTGTCCAACCTGGATATCTGACACAATCGGGAAGGTCGGTGTGCGTCACGCGCACATCGACCTCCTTTCCCGATCCAAGGTCACCGATGTCCGCACCCGCGCAGGTTCCGCCGTTGCCGTCTGCCCCACCCTCTGCCGCGCGTCGCGCTGGCTCCCCGGTAGCGGGTTTTCTGATCGACTTCGGCCTGGCCGCGCTGCTGCTGGCCATCCTCAGCCTGGTGACCGGCCTGGCCTGGGGACTCTACCGCGGGCTGGTGGTCGGCGCCGAGGCCGCTGCCGCCGGCACGCCGGCACCCGATGCCGCCGCCCTGCCCACCCTGCTCGGCACGCCCGGGCCTCTGGCGCAGATCCTGATGGCGCTGGTCTCCACCGGTGGTGTGGCGCTGATCCTGTACTTCTGGCGTCGTCGCGCTGACCGCAGCGAACGTCAGGCTTCGCTTCATGCAGCCGCCAAAGCCTCCACCTGGCTGTGGACGCTGCTGGTCGCTGCGCTGGTGATCGCCGGCTCCAATGCCATTGCGTTCGCCGCCGAGCAGCTGGGTATCAAACCGGTGCCTACCAATCTGGACCTGATGACCCGCGCGGTGGACCAGTTCCCGCTGTTCCTGCTGCTGTTTGCCGTGGTGCTGGCGCCTGCCTACGAAGAACTCCTGTTCCGTCGCGTGCTGTTTGGCCGCTTGTGGAAGGCGGGCCGGCCGTGGCTGGGCATGCTGCTGAGCAGTCTGGCCTTTGCCCTGGTTCACGAGATTCCCGGTACCAGCGCCAATGGTCCGGCCGAGATCGCCCAGCTGTGGCTGGTCTATGGCGGCATGGGCGCCGCCTTCTGCTGGCTGTACCAGCGCACCGGAACGCTGTGGGCCCCGATTGCCGCACACGCGCTGAACAACGCCGTGGCATTGGGTGCGCTGGTATTTCTAGGCTATAGCTGAGTGAAACAGAGGCGAATTCCGCTTGACGAAACGTTAAGCCACGCCGTTGGACACTGCCTGTATGAACACGGGGATCCAAGCATGAAACGACTACTGCTGACACTGGCCATCACCACCCTGCTCACCGCGTGTGCGACCACGACCTCACCGACCGGGCGCAAGCAGATGGTGGGCGGCGTAAGCCAGGCCCAGCTCGATCAACTGGGCGCGCAGGCGTTTGCCGAGACCAAGTCCAAAGGCAAGCTGAGTACCGACAGCCGACAGAACGCGTATGTACAGTGCGTGGTCAATGCACTGGTGGCTCAGCTGCCCCAGCAATACCGCGGCGTACGGTGGGAAACCGCCGTGATGCAGGATGCCGAACCCAATGCGTTTGCCCTGCCCGGCGGCAAGGTCGGCGTGAACACCGGCATCTTCACCGTGGCCAAGAACCAGGACCAGCTGGCGGCGGTGATCGGCCATGAAATCGGCCACGTCATCGCCCGCCATCATGAAGAGCGCATCACCCGCCAGATGGGCGCACAGACCCTGCTCTCGGTGGGCGGCGCGCTGGCCGGCGCGGCCTACGGCAACGACGCTGCGGCTGTGGTGAACCAGCTCGGCGGTGCCGGTGCGCAGGCGGCCTTCCTGCTGCCGGGTTCACGCACCCAGGAAAGCGAGGCCGATGTGGTCGGCCAGCGGCTGATGGCCGAAGCGGGCTTCGACCCGGCACAGGCGGTCAACCTGTGGCAGAACATGATGGCCGCCAGTGGTGGCCGCAGCCCGCAATGGCTCTCCACCCATCCCGATCCGGCCAACCGCATCCGTGAACTGCAGCGCGATGCGCCCGCCCTGCAAGGTGTGTACCAACAGGCGCAGGCCTCCGGTCGAAAGCCGCGCTGTAACTGAGATGGCGTGAAAATGCTGTGATGCACAACAAGAAACGATTCCTGATGTCGTTTCTTTCTGTTACGTTTGGCGGCTCAGATTTTTCTGACCGTCCGACTTTGCTGCCGCCCAGCGGTTCGATCGAGGTGAAAGATGATTTTGCGTAACCACAACAAGGCTTTGCTTACCGTCCTCATCGCGACCGCCGTCAGTGGCGCCGTGGTCACCGATGCCTTTGCCCAGTCTCGTTCGGCTGAACGCGGCGAGCGGGGCAACCGCGGTGGCAAGACCCAGGCTGCCGAGAAGCAGTACCCCAACGCGACCCGCGAAGAACCCAGCGTCAAGGCCTCGCCGAAGCTGCAGCGTCAGCTCTCGAAGATGATTGACGCCTACAACGATCAGAAGTTCCCCGAAACGCTGACCGAAGCCAACGCCGTGCTGGCCAACAGCGCTGCCAATACCTACGACAAGTCGCTGGCCGCCCAGCTGGCCTCGCAGGCGGCATACAACGAAGACCAGATCGCCGACGCCGAGCGTTACCTGAAGCAGGTGCTGGAGTTCAACGGCCTGGACAACAACGGCCACTACCAGTCGATGCTGATGCTGGCCCAGCTGCAGGTCCAGGAAGATAAGCTCGCCGAAGGTCTGGCGACGATGGACAGGTATTTTGCCGAGAGCGGTTCGAAGAAGCCGGAAGAGCTGATCCTCAAGGGCCAGACCCTGTACCAGATGGATCGTTATGCAGACGCCATTCCGGTGCTGCGTGAAGCCATCGCCGGTGCCAGCGAGCCGAAGGACAACTGGAACCAGCTGCTGATGGCCGCCCTGTCCGCCGGTGGTCAGACCGGTGATGCGGTGAAGGAAGCCGAAGCGATCGCCGCGCGCAGCCCGAATGACAAGAAGGCGCAGTTGAACCTGGCCAACATGTACATGCAGGCCGATGACATGGCCAAGGCCGCCGAGATCATGGGGCGTCTGCGTGCCAGCGGCCAGCTGACCGAGGAGCGCGAATACAAGCAGCTCTACTCGATCTATGCGAATACCGAGAACAAGGAAGCCGACGTCATCGCGGTGATCAACGAAGGTCTGCAGAAGGGCATCCTCAAGCCGGACTACCAGGTTTACCTGGCGCTGGCCCAGTCCTACTACTATTCCGAACCGTCGCAGGTCGAACCGGCCATCGAGGCGTGGCAGAAAGCGGCACCGCTGTCGCCCAACGGTGAAACCTACCTCAACCTGGCACGCGTCCTGCATCAGGAAGGACGCATTCCGCAGGCGAAGGAAGCCGCGCGTCAGGCCAAGGCCAAGGGTGGTCTGAAGAACCCGGCTGATGCAGATAAAATCATCAACCTGAAGTAAGTAGGAATAACGCCTGAACGCCTGTCAGATAGCTGCGCAGGCGCTCAGGATTGGTATAAGCTTGGAGGTTCCTGCGGTGTCATGCACCGCTGATCAGGGATCCCGCTCCCCGGTATCCCGGCCCCACAATTGAGCTCTTGGCGCATGACCGAACAACTAATCGTTCACCGGTACGAACAAGTCGAAGATAAGGGCATTAGCTGGCCCCGCATCGTCGGCATCGCGTTTGTTATCGCCCTGCATCTTGCTGCCCTGATGCTGCTTCTGATTCCCGCCGTGGCCCCCAAGGCCGCCCAGGAAAAAGAACGCAACGTCATGGTAACCATCGTCGACGCGCCGCCGCCGCCTCCGCCGCCGCCGCCGCCGCCGCCGCCGGATGACACCCCGCCGCCGCCGGTGAAGAACCTGTCGCCGCCCAAGCCGTCGCCGGTTCCGCCGCCGCCGCAGGCGCCGGTGGTTGATATTCCGGACCCGCGCCCGACCGACATCGTGACCCCGCCGTCGCCGCCGTCGCCGCCGCAGCCGCCGGCGTCGATCGAAGCCAGCGTGGACATCTCGTCCAAGGCAATGAATCCCCCGCGTTATCCGCCGGCCGCATTCCGTGCAGGTATCCAGGGTGAAGTGATCCTGATCATCGATGTCGATGCCAACGGCAACGTCACCAATGTCACGGTCGAAAAATCCAGCCGTAACCGCGATCTGGATCGCGCCGCGATGGAAGCTGCCCGCAAGTGGCGTTTCAACGCTGCAGAGTCGGGCGGAAAGAAAGCCGCAGGTCGCGTCCGCGTCCCGGTCAACTTTGCGCTGAGCTGATAGCGTAAGGGTGGCCCTGGGCCACCCCCGCCACCGGTTCGTTTTGCCCAGCAACACCCTTCAACACCACACACAACAAAGGTAAGCGTCATGCTGCAGGAACTCTTCATCGCCGCTGCTGCCGGGGGCAACAACAACGCCCTGTCGCAGATGGGCTTCGAACATCTGATCCACGAAATGACCACCCAGCCGGGTGACTTCGCTGTCTCCTGGATCGTGCTGTTGACCCTGGTCATCATGTCGGCCATGTCCTGGTACTGGACCGTCATCAACATCTTCCGTGCTACCCGCCTGAAGAGCGCAAGCGACCGCGTGACCTCGCTGTTCTGGGACACCCCGAACGCACAGGACGCCATCCGTGCCATGGAAGAGCAGCCGGCTTCGGAGCCGTTCTCCAAGATCGCTCTGGACGCAGCCCAGGCTGCTGCCCACCACCAGCGCGCTGAAGGCGGCAACGCCACCGGTCTGGGTGAAAACCTGAGCCGTTCGGAGTTCGTCGACCGCGCCCTGCGTCAGGCCGTCACCCGCGAAAGCAACAACCTGCAGTCGGGCATGACCCTGCTGGCCACCGTCGGCGCGACCGCTCCGTTCGTGGGTCTGCTGGGCACCGTGTGGGGCATCTACGGCGCGCTGATCAAGATCGGTGCTACCGGTTCCGCCTCGATCGACGCCGTTGCAGGCCCGGTGGGTGAAGCACTGATCATGACCGCCATCGGTCTGTTCGTGGCTATCCCGGCCGTGTTCGCCTTCAACTTCTTCAGCAAGATCAACAGCGCAACCATCAGCAAGTTCGATACGTTCGCTCACGACCTGCACGACTTCTTCGCCACCGGTTCGCGCGTCCGTTAATTCGGCGCGCGTCACCCGGCAACGTACGTAGTCACTTCGATTTAGACGGAGCCCGTTATGGCTTTCAGTAGTGGTAACAGCGGCGGCCCCATGGCCGACATCAACGTTACGCCCCTCGTGGACGTGATGCTGGTGCTGCTGATCATCTTCATCATCACGGCGCCTCTGATGTCCCACAAGGTCAAGGTCGAGCTGCCGGAGGCCAACCTGGT
>JAAIGF010090367.1_pt1 | contig 19117 bp, 19 predicted proteins | sample 6487441 | NCBI WGS metagenome assembly JAAIGF01 (sample SAMN13974129, study PRJNA590717) | phyllosphere metagenome | biome: pepper field; feature: multiple bacterial spot infested pepper fields; material: pepper leaves; isolation source: leaves from pepper fields | host: Capsicum annuum ... | reverse complement strand
GGTGGTTATTGCGGGGCGGCTGCACCCGTTCCCATTCCGAACACGGCCGTGAAACGCCCCAGCGCCAATGGTACTTCGTCTTAAGACGCGGGAGAGTAGGTCGCTGCCAGGTCTGCAAAACGCAAAACATACAACATATCTTCTCATCACAAAAAGGCCACAAGGCCAATTCAAAGGCCGCTCACAATGCGGCCTTTTGTGTTATAAACTACACAAACTTCAAATGGCGCCACCCGACGAAAGGGCTGCGCTGGTAACGCGGGGTGGAGCAGCCCGGTAGCTCGTCAGGCTCATAACCTGAAGGCCGCAGGTTCAAATCCTGCCCCCGCAACCAAATCCCCATTATGTCCTGGAAATAACGCCAGCAAAGATGCTCGACACAGCGTCGCTCTTTGGATTGGGACTCCCCCTCTGAAAAACTTGAGGGCCGCTGATCGAGGGCTGGGGCGGTTCGTAAGCCTCGGCAATGACGGGGCTGTAGGCTTTCTGCCCTTCAAGGCGCGGGCAAAGACAGGTAGACCTCAGTTTGCCAGCAGATCCTTTACGATTGCCAGGAACGTCTCACCGGCGCGGGGGTCTGACATGGCATTGCTCCGCCTCTCTCAAAGGCCGCCAGTATCGCACCAGTACCAAGGAAACGGGGCTTGAACAGGCCAAGTCTTTTGCCGAGGATTGGTATCTCGGTTTGCGCGGCAAGCTGGCGGCGGGTCTCATCAAGACCGAAACGACCTTTGCCGAAGCTGCCAAGAAGTTCGAACAGGAATACGCCATCATCACCGAAGGTGAGCGCAGCCCAAAATGGGTGGAAGGGCACAGTATCCGCTTGCGCCTTCACCTCATTCCATTCTTCGGAAAGATGGGGCTTTCGGAGATCAATGCCGGAACCGTTCAGGATTATCGGGTCGAGCGCATCTCGACGGCCAAGAATGGCAAAGCGCCGTCGCGCAGCACGTTGCATGACGAGGTTGGAACCTTACGGGAGGTCTTGAAGACAGCGATCCGTCACAAGTGGCTATCGCATTTGCCTGACCTTTCGCCCCCCTACAAGACCCAAGGCAAGATCAGCCATCGACCGTGGTTCAGCCCTGCCGAATACAAGCAGCTTTACGAAGCGACCCGCCTCAATGCCAAGGAGCTGAAGAACCCGTACTTTCGTTGGGAAGCTGAGCAGCTTCATGACTTCGTGCTGTTTATGGGAAATACGGGCCTGCGGCCTGATGAAGCGAAGCAGTTGCAGCATCGTGACGTGTCGATTGTTGTTTATCCCGATACGCGGGAACGCATTTTGGAAATCGAAGTGCGCGGCAAGCGCGGGATTGGCTGGTGCAAATCTAAGCCGGGTGCGGTCAAGCCTTATGAGCGTTTGCGGGATCGCTTGAAGCCCGCTCGAAAAGGGAAGGGGGCGGGGGTTGAAGAGATTAAGGTCAGTCAGCCTGCCGCGACCGATCTGTTATTCCCCGGTAATTATCTCAAGATGTTTAATAACCTTCTTGATGATCAAAATCTCAAGCTGGATCGTGATGGCAAACCTCGGACAGCCTACAGTCTTCGTCATACCTATATCTGCATTCGTCTCATGGAAGGTGCTGATGTTTATGCGATTGCCAAAAATCGCCGAACCAGCGTCGAAATGATTGAAAAATTCTACGCCGCTCACATCAAGACGACACTTGATGCGTCGGTTATCAATTCCCGCAAGGCCAAGCGGGCACGGAAGGTGCCAAGGGCGGCGGCAGCGCCGCCCTTCCACGACAACCGAGGCCCTGCGGCCCGGTAAAGATACCCGAACGGGTATCGCTACAAATCGCTTGCCGATTTGTCAGCCCGCTTGGCGGGCCAATATAAGGGATTAATCCCTTTTCCCGGCCATTTTGACAGTGCGTTGAAATGGCTGGGGCATGTTAATAGATAACAATAGTTGTTAATTTTAGATTTTCTTCCTATAATAGAGGAAGGAGGTACACACCATGGCTAGTATTGCACTTAACGATCACTATGAGGCTTTCATTCGAAAGCAGCTTGAATCTGGTCGCTACAATAATGCGAGCGAGGTTGTTCGCGCGGGTCTTCGTTTGCTTGAAGATCAGGACGCGGCTCGCGAACGCTGGCTCAACCATGACATTCCGGCACGTTATGCCGAATTGAAGGCTGATCCTTCCAAGGGTGTGCCGTTAGACGATGCGTTTGCGCGTATAGAAGCCGAGCATAAAGCTAATATGGCAAAAGTCCGCTAGGGTATGAAACGCTATACCGTCATTCTTCATGACCAAGCGGAAGCGGTGTTGTTGAAGCTCTATGGCGACCTTGCCAGTTATGACAGGGCTGGGCCGGATGTAGCGTGGAACTATGTGAGCGGTATCCGCTCTTTTCTAAGCGAACTTTCGACCTTTCCGAAGCGTGGTACTGTCCGTGAAGGAAAAATCCCCGGATTGCGCATCATTGGTTATCGGAGAAGTGTCAGCATCGCATTTGCCGTTGAAGACAATTACGTGATGGTATTGGGCGTGTTCTATGGCGGTCAGGAAATCCGCGATGACGTTTTGGAAGGGCGATTGTAGGGCATCCCTTGCCGAATCGGATTCATTGCGCAATTGGCGCGTAGCGGGATGCGCTTTCAGGGTCTACCTCTATTTCCACTTACTTCGGGTTCGCTTGTCGGCATTGAATATGTTCTATTTCCCAGATGATACAGATCACAGACAACGCTTATAGAGAGCATGAAATCTTTGAAAACCTCACTCAATATGGCGATTTCTACGACTCGCTCTCTATGAGTGTATTTCAGCAAGTGACTACCGGAACGACGGCATTCGTCAATATAGATAGTTATGTCTTCTCATCGATCCAAGGCACCGTGGAATCGATGGCATATCTTTTAGAGAAGGGGCGGATTAACGACGCCTTTGCCTTGCTAAGGAAATATCACGATGTTGCAACGATCAATGTCTATGTGAACCTGTGGCTTAAGCACCACTGTACCGCTGAAGTATCTATCGTTCCATTCGTCAATGACTGGCTCCACGGCAAGTCCACAAAGCCGCTTCCTCGCATAGAGGAAATGACTAAATATATTGAAAATTCAGGGGAGTTGGGCGCACGAAAGAGATGTAATGACCAGATACATTACAATTTCTTCCATACCACTTTACTGAATGACGGAGCGCTTTACGTAAAAGACAGACTGGTTTGGCTCAATACGTTCAACGAAGATCTGCGCTGTATCGTCATATATCATCTTGCCCTTATCTTCGGACTGGAGTTGCCCCATAAAAACCGAACATGATCAGATTTCTGTTTGACGGTCTAAGAACTCGCGCGGTGAGCGATATCCCAAAGCTTTGTGCGGGTGAAGCGTGTTGTAATGCTCGAACCACAATGGCAGTTGGGCGATGACGGTTTTAGCGTCCGGAATGGGATTGACCGAGACATAGTCGCGCTTGAACGTCTTTACGAAGGCTTCGGCCATTCCGTTGGACTGAGGGCTGCGGACCGGGGTCGTGCGAGGCTCCATCCCGATGTCCAGCAGCAGCGATCTCGTGTTTGACGCAATGAAGCATGATCCATTGTCAGTCAGCCATTCGATGGGCTTAGGAAGGATATTGATGCGGCCGAAGCGGTTTTCGACGGCCGTGATGACAAGGTCCTGAACATCTTCGCTTTTGATGCCTTCAGTAGTGGCGACATGGGCAATTGCCTCGCGGTCACAGCAGTCGAGTGCAAAGGCAACGCGGACCTTTTCTTTATTATCGCAGCCGATTTCGAAACCGTCCGAGCACCAACGCAAATTCGATTGAGCGACAGCGACAAGACCATCATGGCGACGGCTATCAATGGCTCCAGTATGGCGTTCGAGAAGCAGGCCATGCACCTTCATCACCCGATAAACGCGCTTGACGTTCGGCCATGAGCGGCTTTCGCTACGGGCTTTACGGCGTAAGAGCGCATGAACCCGGCGGTATCCATAGGTTGGCATCTCGGAGATGATCGCTTTGATTTCATCGACAAGAACATCATCCGCGAACGGCGGCCGACCACGGGCTTTGGAAGGACGCTGTCTCACCCGCTCTACCATGTTTGACCGGGCAACACCAAAAGTCTTGCACACAGCCGTCATCGGGAACTTCCCTTCGGCAATGACAGCGAGCGCAACAGGTGTTTTTTTGGGCCGGTGGCGATCTCAAGCGCCTCTTTGAGAATCTCGCCTTCCATCGTCTTCTTGCCGAGCAGACGCTGTAGTTCTTTGACCTGGTTTTGAAGGGCACGATATTCGGATGCTGGAACGACATCTTCCTCGGCAGCAGTTGCCGTTAGAGCTCCTTGGGTGGCAAGCTTACGCCAAGTGAATAACTGGTTCGGCTGGATACCGTAGCGCCGAGCGACGATGCTGACGGTTGCGTCCGGCTCATATGTCTCCTGGATGATGGCAAGCTTCTCTGTCGTCGACCAGCGACGGCGGCGCTCTGGGCCGGACAGGACTTCTATCTTAGGACTGTGACTGGTCATAATGGGCACATTACCTCGCACACTTGTTAAGTGGGAGATCGTGTCCGGATATTTATGGGGCCATTACACGGACGTAAAGATTCCTACCTAATGTCAAGCGACTACATGGATTATATGGAATGTGGCGAGCGGCCACCTGATGATTGTCAATATTGGGTTAACCCGGTCGTGCAAAAGATGCTGGACAAGGTTCTTGTGCAGTTTCGGCCCGATCTCTATGAGTCACTTAAAGAAGGGTCTGCGATGCATCTCGACTGAGATTTTACTGTTGATGCGACGAGGCTGATTTCTGTCTCGTACTAAAGCATGTCTATTGAACGCAGAATCACCTTGAGGATACACTTGGCCATCGCTTGAATGTAGGAAGCGATATTTCATCTGAATCGTAGCAAATGCCGCTGAAGCTTGGAGGGTTTAGTGTCTGACACGAAATCAATTCATACCCTCAACGCCCGTGGCCATGTCATGCTTGAGGTCACACGAGATTATTTTAAGGTCTCTCCAGCCGCGATGTTTCGGGAAATCCAACGTTTGAGGCAGGAAGCTGAAACTGTTTTGGCTTCAAAGCGCATCAGATACTCCGATCTGAAAACAGCTCTTGTTCCAGACCGTCAACGCCGGGAAATGGCGTTGGTCTTCGACCGGGACGCCATTTCGAATAATTGGTACGGGCTGGCCGTCTTTCAGAAACTTATTCCTCTCTTCGACCGTAATAGTAACCACTCAGTTCTGGCAGGAGACTACATCGGGGATAACAAGTCACAGGACGTCTTGTACGACGCTATGGCCGAGTCAGTGATGCTGACCCGAGATGTAGACTATTCCTACAGTTCCCAATTCTTCATCGTCTACATCAATAATCTTACGGATGTGATGATGCAGAGGTTTCATGAAGGGCTGCTAGACTGGAACGCCTACGTCGGATTATCAGATACCACGTACGTCTCGCCTTTTAAGATCCTCCTCTCCACCATGCTTGCGAGTGTTTTTCTCAAACACCGCTCTATTATCATCCAAGGGCATGAAGACGACCGTTCCAATGCGGAGGATGTGAACACATGCGGTTATCCGTTTGAAGAACATGGATACACTTGCCGAAGCCTACCTGAACATCTGACCGGAACATTGCTTTCATACAAAATCGAACGTCCGGTTTACAAAGGATTTGCTGTGGACACAGAGTTTTCGTTGAACGCAATCAGTCCAGATCCTCAACCACTTGAAGAATTTGAAATCGACATTGATGAGGCAAAACTTGCCTATATCAAGTCCGAAAAGATCGGCTCGCTTGAAAAGGCAGGTCTAGGCTGTAGTGACAATTTAATCATTTGAGCCAGAGCATTATGCTCGCGATTTTGATGAAGCCCATGAAGTTTGCTGCGATTTTGTCGTAACGGGTTGCGATACGCCGCCACTGCTTGAGCTTTGCAAAGAAGCTTTCGATACCCCATCGGGCCTTGTATGCGATGTGGTCGTAGGCGTGTTGATACTTGCGATAGCGGCGCGGCGGGATGACCGGCTCGCCGCCCTGTTCGAGGATGATGTCATGCAGGCTATCGGCATCATAGGCGCGGTCTGCCAGCACCTGTTTTGCGGGTATACCTCTGACAAGATCGCAAGCTGGGGCCATGTCATTCTGCTGTCCCGGCCCAAGATGGAAGCGAACCGGTAAGGCCCAACACGTCAACTACCGCATGGATTTTACTGCCAAATCCACCGCGGGAGCGACCGAGAGCCTGGGCTTTCGGTCCCCCTTTTCCGTCGGCCACCAGCAGCTTGGGCCTGTGCCCGGATCACGGTCGCATCGATCGAAAGCCACTCCAGATCAGGATCGGTGGCTATCGCTTCGAAAATCTGATCGAATACACCTTGCTCGATCCACCGATAATACCGTCGCTTCACCGTCTGATAAGACCCGAAACGTTCTTCCGGCAGATCGCGCCACCTTGCACCCGAGCGGGCCAGCCACAACACCGCATCGAAAAAACGGCGACCGTCACTACGCGGGCCGCGCTTGCCTTTGCGACCACCAGGAACGAACGATTTCAGCCGATCCCACTGGTCGTCGCGCAAAACCTCGCCATCCATCACCAACCTCCAAAAGTCAGTGTTGAATCTGATTCAACGACAAAACGGAATCCCATTTTCTTAAATTGTCACTCCAGCCTAGCCTCCTTCCAGCCAGCGCCTCTGAATCACAAATAATCCTCAAAGGGAATCATCCGATTATTTCAAAACATGAAACGCTCTAATGAGTCCGAGGGCTAGCATTTAACAGGAAAAATCAGAATTATCGATGTGCCCGCACCCACCGTTGAGGTAATCCTCGCATCCCCACCACTCTGGCGCATGAAGCCGTAGACCATTGCTAGGCCAAGTCCAGATCCTCCTTGTTGGGAGCGTGTAGTGAAATAGGGTTCGAAGGCCTTGTCGACGGCGTTTTGGTCCATGCCGCAGCCGGTGTCCCGAACCGTAACGGTCAGTTGATCGGCAAAGGTTCTGGCGCTGATTTTTATTGTGCCGCCATCCGGCATCGCAGCGGCTGAGTTCAGGCAGAGGTTCAGGATGGATTGCTCGAACAAGGCAGCGTCGAGTGCAAGTCGGGGCAGGGTATCCTCGATTTCGAGGTGGATGCGATTGCCGGTGCCGATGGCGATTTCAAGAATGTCTGTCATACCGTTGAGCAGTGTTCCAACATCCACGGATGCCGGGTGGATCGCCTGCTGGCTACCGATTGAAAGCATGCTGCTTGCCAATTGACGGCCTCGGTCTGCTGCTTTGCGGATGCGGTTGATGTTGCGTTGCTGGCGCTCCGTGAAACCGGTTTCCCGCTCCAGAAGGCCGAGGCTACCGGTGATGATGCCGATCATGTTTCCGACTTCGTGGCTCAACTGATGCGTCATACGCATGATGCCATCGAGCCGCTGCGCCTTCGCCGCTTCGGCTTCTTGGCGGTCCAGCGCCGTCACATCGCGCGCAAGAAGCACGATGCCGCCATCTGGCTGACGGGAGATCGCCACTTCGGTAACTTGTTGATCAGCGGTTCGATGCCGCACCGTAATCCTGCTTTCAAGATCGCCCGGATCGTTTGCGTGCGGTAGAAGAGCCGGATCGATTTCAGGTATTGTTTCGATGAATCCGCGCAGAGCAAGCTTTCGTGACGAGCCTCCGCGGCGACCGACAAGCTCGATGACGCGTCGGTTCATAGTGATGGGGCGACCGGATGCGTCGAAGAGCGCGATGCCTTCATTCATCGTCCGGAAGGTGGAGCGGATGGTTCGCGCAGCGGCTTCCGCCGTGCGTCGAAGACGGGACACGCGGTCGACGCTCTCCTTGAACGCCCGAAACGCATCGGAAAGCCTGACAAGCTCCGTCTCGGAGCCCTGATAGATCGGCAGGCTGACATCCTGCTCACCATTTGCAAGCGCATTCATTCCTCCTGATAGCGTGGTTATGCCGGTCGAAACCCGCATGACGGACCGGATTGAAAGCGCTGAGAGAATGAGAACGACGATAAGCGCAAGCGCGACCATGATCATGAGCCGCGTCAGTGCTGCCGAGGCAGTCTCCAGCCCATCATTTAGTCTCTGCGCAACGGCCTCGCTTTGCGTTTCGGTGGCGTGTGAAAGATCGCGGGAGACGGCGTGGAGCTTCGAAACAGCCGTCTGTATCGCAAACATTTCCAGAAGATACTGTGTTTGCGCCTCGAAGACGCGAGAGTAAGGCTTAAGACCATCTCTTCTGTCTAAATTGGTTTGCGCCGCATCTGCTTGAATGGAGTCCATTTCTTCGACATAGCGTCGCTGTAGCTCACCCAATTGAAAAAGGCTGGCGGAATTGGCTGCTGCCTGAACCACGGCATTGAGCCGCTGGCGGATTGCCGCATTAGGTATGTTCTGGCTCGTCGCTATTTCACCAAGAGCTGCTGCCGCTGCGGCCTTGTGCTGTTGAGCCGCATCGGCATCCGCTGCGAGCGACAGGGTCTGTTGGCGGATCGCATGCAGCAGGTCGACAATATCGTCATTTGGCAGCGCATCGCGCTTTTCTGCGCTCTTATATTGACCGATGGTTTGCAGAAGGCTGTCCACCTGCGTCACGACGGCGCGGCTTTCGCTTGAAACACGATAAGGCGACGTCGCATTCATGAGAAGAGGCGCGCTGGAAACCAGATCGGCAACCTGCCGCGAAACCAGCGAGGCCCGTGCAAGGCTTGAAAAAGCTTGCAGGCTATAGGTCGCCATTTCGGTCTTGGCTTTTTGCAAGCCATAAATGGCAACCGCCGAAAGGATGAAAACGGACGAGCAGATAAAGACAATGGCAAATGGCAAGCGAAAGGCGATGGACTGGAGGAAGCGCCGGTTGATCACGATTGCGGCTCTAAGGTTTCGGTGTGGAGCACATATCCCTTTCCCCGCCGCGTCTTGATGTGCTGCGGCAGGTCGGGGTTGCGCTCGATCTTGCGACGAAGACGAAGCACCAGAACATCCACGTTGCGATCTATGAAGCGGTCGCTCTCTGCTCCTAGCCGGTCAAGAATGTGGGAGCGGCTCACCGGCCTGTTCGGGGTTTCGGCCAGCACTTCCAGAAGCGCAAATTCGGCTGTGGTCAGTGTCCTGCTTTGATCCGCAAGACAGACCGCGCGCCGGGCCGATAAATCGACGGCCCAGTCTCCGAGGATCAGGGAGCTTGCGGAATGGGCGCGCTCCGGCTCTTTCTCGACCTTGAGAGACGGGGCGATGCGACGAAGCACCGCCTTTATTCGCGCTGTCAGTTCTATCGGCTCGAAGGGCTTGACCACATAGTCGTCCGCTGCTGTCTCAAGGCCCAAAACACGTTCTGTTGCGCTGCCCGCCGCAGTTACCATCACGATGCCGACATTCAGGCCAAGTTCCATGCGGATACGCTGTGCAAAGGTGCGACCGGAAATTCCGGGTAGATTGTGGTCGAGCAGGACGATGTGAACATGAGCGCGCGCAAGCGCTTTGGCCGCATCCTCCGCCGAATGAACGACGAGTGGAGACCATCCCTCCGCCTCGACAAGGTCTGCAATCAGTTCTGCCATATCCGGATCGTCCTCGACGATCAGAATCCCGATCCTCTGGTTCTGCACGTCGTAGTCCTCCCGCTGGGATCATAGGCATGCGCGGGGAAATATTCAAAAGGTTGATGATGACTGTGCGTGATACATTTGTAATATTTGTAACAGAGTTTTTCTTCCTGAAGTTTCCGTTGAAAGATCGGTAACCATTCTGCGGATTGCGCAAATTCGCGCTTCTGGCATGCTTGGCATCGAAATTGGAACGGGGAGGTTCCAAGGGGAGGATCAGGTGAAAGCATTGCTTGCGGCTTTTTGCGCCGGTGTTGCCCTGTGGGCTTATGGCGCGGCATCGGCACAGCCTACCCAGAGATTGAACATTCTCTGTGCGGCAGATGATGCCTGGTGCGCCGCAATGCAGAAGGCTTACGAGCAGCGAAGCGGCACCCAAACGACGATGGTTCGCAAGAGCACCGGCGAAATCCTCGACCAGATCAGGCGGGAAAAGGATGCGCCGACCGTCGATGTGTGGTGGGGCGGCACCGGCGACACGCATTTGCAGGCCGCATCCGAAAAGCTTCTGGAGGCCTATGCGTCGGACCGTGAAACCGAACTGCTACCCTGGGCGCAGAACTTCTTCACCATGTCCGGCGGGCAGTCGGCTGGGATTTACGCCGGTGCGCTCGGCTTCGCCTACAATAGCGATTTGCTGAAGAAAGAAGGACTTCCCGTTCCGAGTTGCTGGAAAGACCTGATTGGCGAAAGCTTTCAGGGCAGGATCATGACGGGCAATCCAAACTCTTCCGGCACGGCCTTCACAATGCTGGCGACGCTCGTTCAGCTTTTTGGAGAAGAGGAAGCCTTCAGCTACATGAAGACGCTGGACCGGAATATCTCGGACTACACGTCAGCCGGATCGGCACCTGTGAAGGCGGCGGCGAAGGGCGAGACCGTTATCGGGATATCTTTCATGCATGATGCCGTGACGCAGAAGGAAGCGGGAGCGCCACTCGTCATTGTCGCGCCCTGTGAGGGGACAGGTTACGAAATCGGCGCGGTGAGCATTGTTCGGGGCACGAAAAACCGCGACGAAGCCCGTCGTTTCGTGGATTTTGCGCTGAGCCCGGAAGGCCAGGCTACTGGTGCTGCGGCAGGGCAAAATCAGGTGCCGTCGAATGTCAGGGCGAAGCTACCGGCGGGAGCGCCGGACCTCTCCCTGATCAAGATGGTCGATTACGACTTCGCCACTTTCGGGACACCGGAAGAGCGACGTCGGCTGCTTGGGCGGTTCGACACGGAGATCCATCCGCCCAGCCATTAACAGCAAGAATTGAAACGGACAGAGGAGCGGCAGCCTTTGGCAGCCGATAGCGAAGCCATGTCCGAAAACTGCATTCAGACGCAAATGATGGAGGAAACGATGCGACTGACTATTCTATCCAGCCTGCTTTTTGCCGGCACCACACTTACCGGTGTCTCGGCGCATGCCACAGGCGATCTCAACCTTATCTGCGCAGCGGATGTGGTGATCTGCGAGCAGATGAAGGGCGATTTCGAAAAAAGTCACGACATCAAGGTCAACATGGTTCGCATGTCTTCCGGCGAAGCCTACGCTAAAATCCGCGCCGAAGCGCGCAACCCCAAAACGGATGTCTGGTGGGCAGGGACGGGCGATCCCCATCTTCAGGCAGCGTCGGAAAACCTGACACTCGAATATAAATCCAAGATGCTCGACCAGTTGCAGGACTGGGCAAAGAACCAGGCGGAAAGTGCCGGTTACAAGACCGTTGGCGTCTATGCCGGTGCGTTGGGCTGGGGTTACAACACCGACATCTTCAAGAAGAAAGGCTACAAAGAGCCGAAATGCTGGGCGGACCTTCTGGCACCCGAACTGAAGGGAGAAATCCAGATTGCCAACCCCAACTCCTCAGGCACGGCCTATACCGCGCTTGCCTCTCTGGTGCAGATCATGGGCGAGGATCAGGCCTTCGATTATCTGAAGAAGCTGAACGCCAACATCTCGCAATATACCAAGTCTGGCTCCGCCCCGGTTAAAGCGGCTGCCCGCGGCGAGACCGCACTCGGCATCGTCTTCATGCATGATGCGGTCGCTCAGACGGCGGAAGGCTTTCCCGTCAAGACGATAGCGCCATGTGAAGGCACCGGGTACGAAATTGGCTCCATGTCCATCGTCAAGGGCGCGCGCAACATGGAAAACGCCAAGATCTGGTATGATTGGGCGCTCCAGCCGGATGTCCAGTCGCGCATGAAGGATGCCAAGTCCTTCCAGCTTCCGTCCAACAAGATGGCGGAAATTCCTAAGGAAGCGCCACGCTTCGAGGATATCAAGCTGATCAATTACGACTTCAAGACCTATGGCGAGCCTGAAAAACGCAAGGCTCTGCTGGAACGTTGGGACAAGGAAGTCGGCGCAGTCGCCAACTGATCGCGTTACCGGGCTGTTATCGCCTTTACGTTTGATGGCAGCCCTTTTCTGACACACTCGAATTTGTGAGGTTGACCATGACCCATGGCAATCGCAGGCTGGATATTGTTCTGGCCTTGGGCGTCGCGGCTCTTGTGCTCGTGCCCTGGTATCGCATCGAAAGCGGCTTTTTCGGCCTTGGCTGGCTATCGGAATTCCCTCTGTCGGCGCAGGTTGCTCCGGGCATCCTTCAGATGTTTGCCGAAGGTCGTATCTGGTTGCTCGGCATCTTGCTGTTGTTCGTCGGCGGTGTTGCGGCGCGCGGCCTTTCAGACCCTGACCAAAGGGGCAAACTACTCGTTGCATCCGGCAGTCTCGGGCTTGCCTTGCTCGTGCTTCAGGGGCTGGCAATCGGCTTTTCCGGCTGGACATGGATGCTGAGCGAAAATCTCTTCGGCGCGCTGTCGGATGGTCAACCTTCCATGGGCGCAGGCGCCGTGATGATGTCTTTCGTCTTCGTTCTGTTCATCTCCTTCGGTCTGGCCGAGCGTGGTTTCATGAAGGGCGATGCCTTTGTCGTATCCTCCATCACACTCCTGATCTTCCTCGTCTGCGTCTTCGTCTTTTATCCTATCGGCAGCATGATGGTGGGTGCCGTTCAGGATTTCGACGGTTCCTTCAACCCGGATGGCTTCATTCGCAACATGCGTGATCCGGGTATCTGGAGCCTCGATTGCGTCATTGGTGCTGGAAGATGCGGCGTGGCGTGGCGAACACTTTTTCTGGCGATAATGACGGCGGCAGGTTCGACCGTCCTTGGTCTGGCTTTCGCTCTTGTCGCCACGCGCACGGGCTTTCCCTTCAAGAAGGGTCTGCGGCTGTTGACGATCCTGCCGATCATTACGCCGCCTTTCGTAATAGGTCTTGCGCTGACCCTGCTCTTCGGTCGTGCCGGTGTTGTCACCGAATTCATGTCGAGCGTTTTCGGCGTGGAGCCGGGCAGGTGGCTTTATGGCCTTACGGGTATCTGGATCGCTCAGGTCCTGTCCTTTACTCCAATATCGTTCCTCGTCCTCATCGGCGTGGTAGAAGGCGTCAGCCCATCAATGGAAGAGGCTTCGCAAACGTTGCGTGCCGATCGCTGGCGCACATTCTGGCGCGTTTCGCTTCCGCTGATGAAACCCGGCCTTGCGAACGCCTTCCTCATCGGCTTCATCGAAAGCATGGCGGATTTTGGCAATCCGCTGGTTCTCGGCGGCAGCCATGGCGTGCTTTCCACTGAGATATTCTTCGCGGTCGTCGGTTCCCAGAACGATCCCTCGCGTGCGGCAGTTCTTGCGATCGTCCTGCTTTGCTTCACGCTCTCGGCCTTCCTCGCGCAGCGCTTCTGGCTCTCGGGCAAGAATTTCGCGACGGTGACCGGCAAGGGTGATAGCGGCGCGCATATCGCTTTGCCGAAATCGATCTCCATTGCCGTCCACGCGCTCGTCGTCCCGTGGATGGTCTTCACGGTTGTTGTCTACGGAATGATCCTCGTCGGCGGTTTCGTCAGGACGTGGGGGCTGGATAACACGCTGACCATCGATCACTATGTCCGCGCCTTCTCCATCAGCATCAGCAATGGTTCCATCGCCTGGACGGGCGTTGCCTGGAACTCCTTCTGGACAACAATGGAAATCGCCCTGATTTCCGCGCCGCTGACGGCAGCAGTCGGTCTGCTGACCGCCTACATCATCGTCAGGCAGAAATTCGCCGGGCGGAACCTGTTCGAGTTCGCGCTGATGATGAGCTTCGCCATCCCCGGTACGGTCATCGGTGTCAGCTATATAATGGCGTTCAACCTGCCGCCGCTCGAAATGACAGGATCGGCGCTTATCCTGATTGCCTGCTTCGTATTCAGAAATATGCCGGTTGGCGTTCGTGGGGGTATTGCCGCCATGAGCCAGTTGGACAAGAGCCTGGACGAAGCCTCGCTGACGCTTAGAGCCAACAGTTTCCGCACCATCCGGCTCGTGGTACTGCCCCTCCTGCGACCAGCCATCCGCGCAGCACTGGTTTACTCCTTCGTCAGAGCCATCACCTCCATCAGTGCCGTCATCTTTCTTGTCAGTGCGCAGTACAACATGGCGACCTCCTATATCGTCGGCCTCGTTGAAAACGGCGAATACGGTGTGGCCATCGCCTATTCCTCGATGCTTATCGTCGTCATGATTACGGTGATCGGAGGCTTCCAGCTCGCGGTCGGTGAAAGACGGCTGCGCCGCGAAAATCGCGTCGCAGGTCTCGATAAAGTCAATTCCATTTCTCATTCTCAGGAGAAAACCGCATGATTACCGTCAAACCCGGTTCCGTTGCCTTCCAGAATGTCCGCAAAAGCTTCGGCGCATTCACCGCCATTCCCGATCTATCCCTCACCATCGAGCCCGGCACGCTTGTAACGCTGCTTGGCCCGTCCGGCTGCGGCAAGACCACGACGCTTCGCATGCTGGCGGGTCTGGAGCACCCGAATTCCGGCCGGATCTTGATTGGCGGCAAAGATGTGACAATGCTGCCCGCCAATGAGCGTGATGTTTCAATGGTCTTTCAGTCCTATGCGTTGTTTCCTCATATGAGTGCGCTAGATAACGTCGCCTACGGCCTTCAGTCTTCGGGGCTGAAGAAGAAGGAAGCGAGGGACAAGGCGGAAGAGGGATTGCGGCTTGTCGGGCTCGCAGGAATGGGCCATCGTCTTCCCGCGGAACTTTCCGGCGGCCAGCAGCAGCGCGTTGCCGTGGCACGCGCGCTGGTTCTGGAACCGCAAGTACTTCTCCTCGATGAACCTCTGTCGAACCTGGATGCAAGGCTACGCCGCCGCGTGCGCACGGATATTCGCGAACTCCAGCAAAGGATCGGCTTTACCGCCGTCTACGTGACGCATGATCAGGATGAGGCGCTTGCGGTCTCCGATCGCATCATCGTCATGAAGGATGGCGAGATTGCCCAGTCGGGCGCGCCGCGCGAACTCTACGAAGCTCCCGCGTCGTCCTTCATTGCAGATTTCATGGGCGAGGCGAATGTCGTGCCCTGCGAAGTCGTTTCTCAGGCTGGTGATGAGGCGCTGGTGCGCATCGGCACCACCGAGCACCGCATTCCAAGCCGCCAGCCGCGATCCGGTGCAGCGAAACTCGCAGTCAGGCCCGGATCGATAATAATCGGCGCGCCGGGCGAGGGCGGAATGCCGGGCCGTGTGCTCCACACCGCCTATCTCGGCGGTCACATCGAGTATGAAGTCGAAACGGAAGTCGGCACACTTTTCATCGTGGATCACGAAATGAACAGGACCGCGAGTGAAATCAGTGACGTCACACTCAGTTTCAAAAATCGTGGCATAGCACTCATCGACGCCTGATCAAAGCGTCTTAAAATTAAGGATATTAGAAATGACAGCATTGAATGACGGCCTCGAACAGCGCTTCGCATTGGCAAAAGCGCTTGCCGAAGAGGCCGGAGTAATGGCGCTCGATTATTTCGACAAGCGAGAAAGCCTCGTGATCGAAACTAAGCGGGACTTGCAGGACGTCGTCTCCATTGCGGACCGCAATGTCGAGACCATGCTGCGGGAGCGTGTTGCGGAAGCCTTTTCCGACGATGGCTTTCTGGGAGAGGAACACGGCTACAATGATGGCTCTTCCGGATATACCTGGGTCGTGGACCCGATTGATGGCACCGCTCCTTTTGTCAACGGCATGCCGAGCTGGTGCGTATCGATTGCCGTGGTCAGGAACGGCCTGCCGGTCATCGGCGTCATCAAGGTTCCCTGCTCTGAGGAAACCTATGCCTCTGCCGAGGGCCTAGGAGCAACCTTGAACGGTAAACGCCTGACGCTCGATCCTGCGCGAAACCTGCAAAACGCCCTGACCGGTATCGGCTGCAACAACTACGTCACACCGGAACGCGTCGGACGCATCGTCAGCGACGTCATGGGCCGAGGCGGCAATTTCATCCGCAACGGCTCCGGGGCACTCATGCTCGCCTACGTCGCCGCCGGTCGCCTCGTCGGCTACTACGAACCCCACATGCGCGCCTGGGACTGCATGGCAGGTTTCTGCCTCGTAAAAGAATCGGGCGGTCGCTTCATGCCATTTTCGCTGGAAGGCGAGAGGCTGTTCGAAGGCCAGCCGGTCCTCGCCAGCAATACGTCGTGTTACGAAGATTTGGTTGAGGTTCATTCTGCATCGCAATAACCGATGTGGATACGGGCGAGTAGATTGACGCTCTGATTTACTCGCCCTTTTGGAATTAGAATCTGTGAATAAAAGGCCCGGAATTTGAGTTCGCAGCTCTGACGAAATCCGCGCTACGTTTCCCTGGTAATCACAGCTTCTCGGCTGCGTCATCAGCGCACTCGCCCGGCTCTGCCTGATATTTCGCTGGTATCCAAGCTGTCCGAACAGACTGCGACGTTTAATCATCACTTGATAAATGACGCAAATATGTTAATCGGTAAGATGTCAGACCAATTTATTTGAGTGCGGGAGCTTTTGTTGGAGCATGCGGTCGAAACGTCATTGATCAAACCTCTGCCCGCGCTTGATCGCGTTAGACAGGTTGAGGCTGCGTTGGTCGACTTCGTGGAGCGTGCTGGTCTCAAGGCTGGCAGCAGGTTGCCTGCGGAGCGCGAGTTGATGCTGGCGCTGGGGGTCGGGCGGTCTACCATTCGCGAGGTTATTCGGAAGTTTCAGGCGCTTGGTGTCATCGATAGTCGCAAAGGCAGTGGCAATTACCTGATCAAGCCTATTTCCGGTGCCACCGTCCACATGCCGATTTCCATTGAGGCCGAAAGCCTACGTGATGCGCTATTGATGACGCTTGAAGTTCGTCGCGGGATCGAGGTCGAGGCATCGATGGCTGCGGCAAGGCGAAGGACGGATGCAGATATCGAAACAATGCGTCTCCGGCTCGATGAGATGGAGCGTGTGCATCTGGCCGAAGGAACGTCCGGCAAGGCCGACTTGGCGTTTCACCTTTCCATCTATGATGCCACGCATAATTCCCTGTTCAAACAGCTGCTGGAGCAGATGCGTGAGGGCTTCGAGCGCTTCTGGTCGAAGCCGTTCGACAGGCCGGATTTCGCGTCTCGCTCCTTCCCGTTTCACAGAACCTTATTCGACGCGATTGTTGCCGGGGATGTTCAGGCGGCGCGCGCGGAAACATTGAAAATCCTCGCAATCGTCGAGGAAGATATCAGGGATATGTCCAAATGAGCGATGGCTCCGAACTCTTCGATCCCGCCTCTCTGATCGTCGCACATGATGGCACTCATGCATTCGAAGCCGTGGTGCCGCCCATCGTGCAGACATCGCTCTTCACCTTCTCGAGCTATGACGAGATGGTGGCGACCTATCGCGGCGAGAAGAGCCGACCCGTCTATACGCGAGGGCTGAACCCAACGGTGCGCATGTTCGAAGAAATGCTGGCCAAGCTGGAAGGTGCGGAAGATGCACTCGGCTTTGCAAGCGGTATGTCGGCCATCTCTTCTACCGTTCTGTCTTTTGTTTCGCCGGGAGATCGCATCGTCGCCGTCCGCCACGTCTATCCGGATGCGTTCCGTCTATTCGGCACGATGCTGAAACGCATGAACATCGAAGTGACCTATGTCGATGGACGCGATGAAGCCGCTGTCGAAAAGGCGATGCCGGGTGCCAAGCTGTTTTACATGGAAAGCCCGACGAGCTGGGTAATGGAAGCACATGATGTCGGCGCGCTGGCAGCAATTGCCAAGCGCCACGGCGCAATTTCGGTCATCGATAATTCCTGGGCGAGCCCGATCTTTCAGAAGCCGCTGTCTCTTGGCGTTGATCTGGTGCTGCATTCCGCATCGAAATACCTGGGTGGTCACAGTGATGTGGTGTCGGGCGTCGTGGCCGGTGCAAAGTCCATGATCGACCGCATCCGCGCCGAGGCCTACCCCTATCTCGGAGGAAAAATGTCTCCCTTCGATGCGTGGCTGTTGATCCGCGGTCTGCGCACGTTACCGATCAGGATGAAGGCGCATCAGGAATCCGCCTTGGCAATTGCCTCCCGGCTGCAGGCGCTGGATGTGGTGGAAACCGTCTGCCATCCGGGGCTGGCAAACCGCCTGCCGCCCGGCCTCAACGGCACATCCGGCCTGTTCTCGTTCATCTTCCGAGAAGGGGTGGATGTTCGGGCTTTTGCCGACAGGCTTCAGCTTTTCAAACTTGGCGTTTCATGGGGCGGGCATGAAAGCCTGATCGTACCCGGTGAGGTGGTGCTTGAGCAGAAGGCGCAGCCGAACTCCGCGCACACCTTTGGCATTAGCGCGCGCTCCGTGCGCCTGCATGTCGGTCTGGAGGGCACGGATGCTCTCTGGAACGATCTTGAGCCCGCAATCAGGGAGGCATCCGCAGCCGCCTGAAACTTATGACGATCGACGATAACAAAAATGGGAGAACGACATGAAAAAACTGGTAGCAGCAGCATTTTTTACAGCCATGATGGCAGGAACGGCGCTTGCAGATACGACGCTGAAGCTCGTGGAAGTCATCACCAGCCCCGAGCGCACAGAGACCTTGAAGAGTCTCGTCTCCAAGTTCGAGGCTGCAAATCCCGGTACAAAGGTCGAGATCATCTCGCTTCCCTGGAGCGAAGCCTTCCAGAAGTTCGCAACCATGGTGTCGGCAGGTGATGTTCCGGATGTCATGGAAATGCCCGATACCTGGCTCTCGCTTTATGCCAATAACGGCATGCTCGAAAGCCTTGAGCCGTACCTTGCCAAGTGGGAGCATACCAAGGGTTTGAGTACGCGCGCGCTTGAACTGGGCCGCGATGTCAAGAACACTGCCTATATGTTGCCCTACGGTTTTTATCTTCGCGCCATGTTTTACAACAAGAAGCTTCTGGAGCAGGCGGGCGTCAAGGAACTGCCAAAGACGCTGGAGGAATACGGCTATCCGATCCGCCCGCTGGGCGAGGAGGAAATCCACGTCCACGAGTTCCTGATGGAGGATCCGCGCGGCGAGGCGCTGGTCTTCGATGACGTGAAGGGCCCGTTCGAGGACGCCTTCGCCGCCGTCTGGACCGGCCGCAACGAAAGCGACGGCTTCAACCGCCTGGTGATCGAACTGGGCGTGGAATGGCGCGACGCCGCCCTGATC
>JAAIGF010053156.1_pt1 | contig 19129 bp, 14 predicted proteins | sample 6487441 | NCBI WGS metagenome assembly JAAIGF01 (sample SAMN13974129, study PRJNA590717) | phyllosphere metagenome | biome: pepper field; feature: multiple bacterial spot infested pepper fields; material: pepper leaves; isolation source: leaves from pepper fields | host: Capsicum annuum ... | reverse complement strand
TTGAAATTGCTTTCTCTCCCACAAGGGGAGAGATAAATCTGCCGCACCGTTTCGGTCCTGTCGGTTGCTCCGTGGCTTCGCAATGGCGCGCCTTTTCCTCTCCCCTTGTGGGAGAGGATAGAAAACCTCGACTTCGCTCTGCGAAGTCATAGGTTTTCTTGGTGAGGGGTTTCATGCCTCGGCAGTTTTTTACTTACTTCTCAACTCCTTAGACCCATCATCTCGACAGTTGAGTCATCACCTTCGAAAGTTGATTCAAATCCGTCACCCGCTCTGCAAACCACAGCCGCGCAAGATCACCCGCCGATGCCAGATTGATGCCATCAGGATCAATAGACGTCACCTTCCATGCGCCCGGCTTCCCGCCTGCTATCACCGCCAGCCGTGAAGCCTCACCCTTAATCGCATTGATCCGCGCAATCTGTTCGTCCACGGCAGCCATCAGTGCATCCGCACCAACAAAATCGGTACGGAGATCGGCTGGCGTAATATTACTGGCATTGCGCGCTGGCCCGCCATTGATCTGCACGCCTTCGATGTTCAGCCGGTAAAGCAGCGTGTCGGGTAGCGCCAGATAGAGCTTGGCCTTCGGATACCGCGCAATGTATCGCGCCTTGGCGACGTCCACTTCGCTTTCGCCAATCAACTCCGCCTTGCCCACTAGCGTCAAGCGAGGCAACGTCAGCGCGTCCCCCTTGTTGAACGGCGCCAGCACCAGCGAAATGCGCGCATCTGCTTCTATGTTGCGGGCGTGGAGAGCGAGCCGCGCTGCAAAGAAGAACGGCGTCCCATCCGGCTCGACCGCGATGTTGGTTGCGGTGTTATAGGGGTAGCCGCTTGCGGGATCGAGCGTGGCAAGGCCTGCGGTGCGGGATGTGAGCAGAACGTCTCGGGCGACGCGAACGGCTTCGAAGGGAGCGCCTGCGGAGGGTTCGATTTTTGCGGTGCGTGGGGTGATGGGTGGGGTTGTCGCGGTCACCATAATTCTCTCCCTCATTCCTGTGCTCGTCACAGGAATCCAGTCATCGTGCGTCTGCACGATGAGAAGACTCCTCTCAGCCCAAAGACTTGGGCTGACTAGATTCCTGTGACAAGCACAGGAATGAGGGAGGAGCAAGAGCGAACCTTCGCGGAAATTAGCTCCGTTCCCTTATCTGCGTCAGCGTCCGCGCAGGCGTGATCGCCTCCGCATCCAGCTTCACCTCGATGATTGCAGGCTTGCCGCTGGCGCGTGCGCGCTCATAGGCCGGGCCGAAATCTTCGGTCTTCTCCACCAGTTCCCCATGCCCGCCGAAAGCTTTCGCATAAGCGACGAAATCCGGGTTTACGAGATCGGTGGCGCTGACGCGGCCGGGGTATTCGCGTTCCTGATGCATGCGGATGGTGCCGTAGGTGCCGTTGTTCACCAGCACCGTGATGATCGGCAGACCGTAGCGGACGGCGGTGATGAATTCCTGCCCGTGCATCATGAAGCAGCCGTCACCGGCAAAGCAGACGACTTCGCGCTCCGGAAACAGATGTTTTGCGGCAACTGCCGCAGGCAGGCCGTAACCCATGGAGCCGGATGTCGGGGCCGATTGGGTGTTGAAGCGCTGAAAGCGGTGGAAGCGGTGCAGCCATGTGGCATAATTGCCCGCGCCGTTGGTGAAAACGGTATCGGCGGGCACATTGGCCTCGATCCATTCCATGATCGGCCCCATATGCACATTGCCGGGGCCGGTTTTTGGCGGGGTGGACCACTTCAGATAGGCCTCATGCATGGAAGCGGTGCGATCTGCCCAGACAGGCTCGGAAGGAACCTGAAGCGTCTCAAGCGCATCCACGAAATCGCCGGTCGACGCGCAGATAGCGAGATCGGGGCGATAGATGCGGCCAAGCTCTTCCGCTTCGGGGAAGATGTGCACCAGCGTCTGAGAAGGGTAGGGGATATCCAGCATCGTATAGCCGGAGGATGGCATTTCCGACATGCGGCTGCCCAGCAGCACGATGAGGTCGGACTCCTTGATTTCCTTGGACAGCGCCGGATTGATGCCGATACCGACATCGCCCGCATAGGATGGGCTCAGGTGATCGAACAGCATCTGGCGGCGGAAGGAGCAGCCGACCGGCAGCTTGAAGCTTTCGGCAAAGTTCTTGAACTTCGCAACAGATTCCTCCGACCAGCGCGTGCCGCCGACGATGAACATCGGGCGTTTGGCGCTGGAAAGCAGTTCGGCGAACTTCGCCATCTGCTTGGGGCCGGGATGGTTTTCCACCGGCGTATAGGGCTTGGCCTCCGGTGCCTCGACTTCTTCCACCAGCATATCTTCCGGTAGCGTCAGCACGACTGGGCCGGGGCGACCGGAGGTGGCCACTGCAAAAGCACGGGTCACGAATTCGGGAATGCGGCGCGCGTCGTCGATCTCGCCCACCCATTTGGCAAATTCTGTAAAGGCGCGGCGATATTCCACTTCCTGAAACGCTTCGCGTTCCCGCGCTTCGCGCTGCACCTGGCCGATGAAGAGGATCATCGGGATCGAATCCTGTCGCGCCACATGCAGGCCAGCGGCGGCATTGGTTGCGCCAGGACCGCGCGTTACCATGCAGATGCCCGGCTCACCCGTCAGGCGACCCCAGGTGTCGGCTATCATCGCCGCGCCACCTTCCTGACGGCAGACCACGGTTTCGATGCCGCTTTCATAAAGCGCATCCAGCACCGCCAGATAGCTTTCACCCGGCACGCAGGAAACGCGCGAAACGCCGTTCGCCTTCAGCGCCTCGACAATCAACTGCCCGCCGGTTCTTTTTCCCAAGGTGGTCATGGCGCAATGTTCCTCTCAATATCTTCCAGTTCGGCCAGAACTTCGGCCTGATGTTCTCCAAGGCGCGGGCTTGGACGTTCATAACGCAACGGCGTTTCCGATAGCACGATAGGCGTGCGAACGCCGGGAATGACCGTGCCGTCCGCCGCTTCGAGATCGACGCGGAGGCCGCGTGCCTGTACCTGCGGATCGGCGAACATCTCTTCGATGGAGTTGATCGGCCCAGCGGGCACGGCGTTGCCTTCGCAGGCGGTCAACAGGTCGCGTTTCATCCATTTCAGCGTTTCGGTGGAGACGATCTGGCGCACCTCAAGCTTGTGCGCCACGCGCGCCTTGTTGGTGGCATAGCGCTCGTCATCGGCAATCGCCTCGATGCCAAGGATTTTGCACACGCGGCGAAACTGCCCGTCATTGCCAATAGCAAGGATCAGAAAACCATCCGCCGTCGGCACCACTTCATATGGCGAAATATTGGGATGCGCGTTGCCCAGCCGCACCGGAGGCTTGCCGGAAATCAGATAGTTCATGTTCTGGTTCGCCAGAACCGCGGACTGCACGTCCAGCAACGCCATATCGATGTGCTGGCCCTGACCCGTTCTCATGGCGTGGATGAGCGCTGCCTGAATGGCGGTGACGGAATAGATGCCGGTAAAAATATCGGCGACGGCTACGCCCGCCTTCATCGGCTGACCGTCCGGTTCGCCGGTAATGGACATGAAGCCGGACATGCCCTGCACGATGTAATCGTAACCGGCGAAATCCGCGTAAGGCCCGGTCTGCCCGAAACCGGTGATGGAACAGTAGATCAGCTTCGGGTTCAGCGCCCGCAGGCTCTGGTAATCCAGCCCGTATTTCTCCAGCCCGCCACGCTTGAAATTCTCGATCACCACATCGGCAGTCTTGACCAGACGGCGAATGGTCTGGCGACCTTCCTCGGTTTTCAGATCGACGGTGATGGAGCGTTTGCCGCGATTGGTGGAGTGGTAATAGGCAGCGGAAAGATTATCGCCATCCCTGCTTTCCACGAAGGGAGGCCCCCAGGCGCGCGTATCGTCGCCACCTTCCGGGCTCTCCACCTTGATGACATCGGCCCCCATATCGGCCAGCATCTGCCCCGCCCAAGGCCCGGCCAGAACCCGCGCAAGCTCGATGACCCGAATGCCCTTGAGAGGGGGCTGCTTTGATGAAGACGGTTCGACCATGAATTCCCTATGCTTTCATCTGGCCTTATAAACGGGGCGATGAATACGCGCATGTGAAATTATCTCATGGGTTTATTCCGTTTGGGAAAAGTCGTGAAGAATACCGAGGCGTGCCTTCATACTCCTCCTTCATTCCTGTGCTTGTCACAGGAATCCAGCCAGCCCAGTCCTGGGCTGAAAGACTCTTCCCATCGCGCAGACGCGCGATGACTGGATTCCTGTCACAAGGACAGGAATGAGGGAGGTTAGAGCGATACCCTACCAGCCCACTCCGCAAAATCCGCCGCAGGCCCTTCCCAGCCAATCTCGTTCAACGTCTCATGACGCATGCCCTTGTAGATCGTGTCCTCGACATCGGTAAAACCCGCTTCACGAAAACGCCCGGCAAGCCAGCGAATTTCCTTGCCGTCATTTGTCGCGGCGTCCTCATCTCCGCTCACAAGCAATATCGGCAAATTCTTCGGCAAACGACCCAAGAGTTTCGGCCCGCGATAGGACATTTCGAACACGTCCTGCCAGAGCGAAACGCTGGCCTCGAACTGGCATAGCGGATCGTTCACGTAGGCGTCCACGGCTTCCCTATCATGGCTCAGCCAATCCGCCGTGGTGCGTTTTTCCGGCATCTTGCCGTTCCAGATGCGGAAGGTGGCTTTGGGCAGAATGCCGCTCGGCACGTCGGAACCCTTCAGCATTTTTTCGATGCGCAGCACGGCCTGACCGATCCTGCCCATCACGCCGCAATTGAAGTTGGAATTCCAGATGGACAGCGCGTCGAAGCGATCGGGGTGGCTGACGGCGGTGTTGAGCGCGATGAGGCCGCCCATGGAGTGGCCGAAGAGGATGACGGGCAGGGCGGGGTGGCGTGTCGCGATCAGATCACGCATCGCCATCACGTCTTCGATGACCTTATAGAACCCATCCTTCCAGGCGAAGCGGCCAATCGGCGCGTCGTCGGCCTTCGTGCGTCCATGGCCGCGATGGTCATGCGCATAAATCTCGAAGCCCTGATTTGCCATGAAATCCGCAAAACGGCGGTAGCGCCCGGCATGTTCGACTAGCCCGTGGCAGATCAGCAGAACGCCGCGCGGCTCGTTGCGTGCAGGCTCATGACGATAAGCCAATGACGCGCCGGAGGGGCTTTCCAGCCGGTGGATTTCGCCAAACATCAGATCGTCGTTCATCGTCTCTCCCGGCAGCTAATTATAGGCTGAGAGGTTGCCCCACAGCCCCGTTTACCTTACATAGCGGCAAATTTCCCAATTCGCATTTTCCAATCCGACGTGGAGCATTCGCTACAATGGCACGCCAATTCATCTATCACATGTCCGGGCTGAACAAGTCCTATGGCGCGAAGAAGATTCTTGAGAACGTTAACCTCTCCTTCTACCCGGATGCCAAGATCGGTATTCTCGGCCCCAACGGCGCCGGTAAGTCCACCGTTCTGCGCATCATCGCCGGTCAGGACAAGGAATTCACCGGTGAAGCATGGCTGGCCGAAGGTGCTACCGTTGGCTATCTGGAACAGGAACCGCATCTGGACCCGGCCAAGACCGCCTTCGAAAACGTCATGGTTGGCGTTGCCGACAAGCAGGCAGTTCTGGACCGTTACAACGAACTGATGATGAACTATTCCGACGAGACCGCCGATGAAGGCGCAAAGCTCCAGGATATCATCGACAGCCAAAACCTCTGGGATCTGGAACAGCAGGTCGAAATGGCAATGGAAGCCCTGCGCTGCCCGCCGAAGGATGCGGACGTAACCGTTCTTTCCGGTGGTGAGCGCCGCCGTATCGCGCTCTGCCGCCTGCTTCTGTCGCAGCCGGATTTGCTGCTGCTCGACGAACCGACCAACCACCTCGACGCTGAGACCATCGCATGGCTTGAAAAGCACCTGCGCGATTACCCCGGCGCCGTGATGATGATCACCCACGACCGCTACTTCCTCGACAACGTGACTGGCTGGATTCTCGAGCTCGACCGCGGTCGCGGCATTCCTTACGAGGGCAACTACTCCGCATATCTGACCGCCAAGGCCAAGCGTATGCAGCAGGAAGCCCGCGAAGAAGCCGGTCGCCAGAAGTCGCTTTCGCGCGAACAGGAATGGATTGCCTCCAGCCCGAAGGCCCGTCAGGCCAAGTCGAAGGCCCGTATCAAGGCTTACGAACAGCTGGTGGATGCCGCAGAAAACATTCGTCCCGGCGATGCGCAGATCATCATTCCGGTATCCGAGCGTCTGGGTCAGGTCGTCATCGAACTCGAAGGCATCAACAAGGGCTTCGAAGGCCGCACGCTGATCAACGATCTGTCGATCAAGCTGCCACCGGGCGGCATCGTCGGCATCATCGGCCCGAACGGTGCCGGTAAGTCCACTTTGTTCAAGATGATCACGGGTCAGGAAAAGCCGGATGCGGGCTCCATCCGCGTTGGTGAGACGGTTCACCTCGGCTATGTCGACCAGAGCCGCGATGCGCTGGATGCCGACAAGACCGTCTGGGAAGAAATTTCCGGCGGCGCTGAAGTCATCAAGCTCGGCAAGTTCGATATGAACAGCCGCGCTTACTGCGGCGCGTTCAACTTCAAGGGCGGCGATCAGCAGCAGAAGGTCGGCAATCTCTCCGGTGGTCAGCGTAACCGCGTTCACCTTGCCAAGATGCTGAAGGCGGGCGGCAACGTTCTCCTCCTCGACGAACCGACCAACGACCTCGACACCGAAACGCTGGGTGCGCTGGAAAGCGCGCTCGAAGCCTTCGCCGGCTGCGCCATCATCATCAGCCACGATCGCATGTTCCTCGACCGCCTGGCCACCCACATCCTCGCCTTCGAAGGTGATGGCCATGTGGAATGGTTCGAAGGCAACTTCGAAGACTACGAACAGGACAAGATCCGCCGCCTCGGCCCGGATGCGCTGAACCCCGGTAGCCAGGCTTATAAGCGCCTGACGCGCTGATTGCTCGCAAAACAGGCATAATGCATAAAGCCGCCGCCCATATTTTGGGTGGCGGCTTTTTGTTTGTGCACTCTTTATTTGATTTTTACTTTTGAATATTGTCAATTAGCGCGGCAAGTTGTCATTTATACTTGTTTTTCAGCATTCCTTAACATGATTAGCTCCTAATAATCACGCGCGGATGAGTTGCGCGCCGTGGGTGGCATGAGGTCACGCTGTAGGAGTGCCTCTATGAAACTCGTCGATATCCCCATCAGCAAAAGGCTGTGGGCTGCTGTCATTCTCCCCATGCTTGGCGCGGGTTATCTGTCTTATGTGCAGATTTCCGAGCGACTTAGCAATTATCACAACATGAATGAGGTCGTGGTCATCGGCGATCAGCTGAAAAAGCTGAGCGGCATTGCCCATGCGCTTCAGGTTGAGCGTGGATTGACTGCGGGCTTCATCGGCTCGAAGGGTACGAAGAATATCGGTGAACTCGCATCTGCGCGCAAAGACACGGATGGCGTGGTGGATGGTTTTCCCGGAATTTCTGAAGTATTGATGAATGTAGCTGGAAATTCTTTTTCCGCGCGACAGTCATCGGCAAGAAAAAATCTGTCTGATGCTGTGAATATTCGCGCCTCTGTCGATGGTCTTTCTGCTACCGGAGGTGCTGCTTTCGCTGCCTACACCGCTGCAGTCGCGAGCATCATGTCCATTGCCGACGATCTGGCTGCCGAGACTGCCAACCCGGATATTTCCAGACGTATTGCTGCCTACGCCCAACTGATGCACGCCAAGGAAATTGCCGGGCAGGAACGTGGCCTCGCCAACGGTTTCATTGCCGCCAAGCACATGGATCAGGCGCGTTTTGCCGATTTCGCTTCGATGGCTGGTGGGCAGCAGGTCTTGATCGATGCATCTCTTGCAGCGCAGGATTCTGAGCGTAAGAGGATCGCCGACGGGTTGCTCAACGATGTTGCAAAGCCCGTCAGCGAATTCCGTTCAAAACTTCTGGCCAACGGCGAGAACGCGGATCTTAGTGGTTTGGATAGCGCAGCATGGTTTGCTGCTGCAACGAAGCGCATCGAAGCGTTGAAGCAGATCGAAAACCAAACGCTGGACGATATCTCTGCTCTCGCGAAGAAGTATGCGGGTTCCGCCTTTGATAATCTCGTGCTTATGGCTGCCATTATTTTCCTCGGTGCGGCTTTGATGATTGCTTTCTCCAGTGTCATGGCCATGACGGTGGTGCGACCCATCCGGCAGATGGTTGGCGCCATGGGGCGTCTTGCTGCGGGGCAGATCGACAGCGGGGAGATTTCGTCCGGCAGACGCGACGAAATCGGCGATATGGAACAGGCGGTGGAAGTTTTCCGGCAGTCGGCCATTCGCAACAGAGAGCTTGAAGCCGCCGAGGCTGGCAACCGCGAAAGGGCGGAGCGGGAGCGTGCGGAAATGCAGCGTGCTGCCGAGGAAGAGGCGGAGGCTCGGTTGGCGCAGGCAACCAGCACATTTGCCGCCAGCATGAAGCGGCTGGCTGCTGGCGATATGCTGTGCGAACTGCACGAGCCTTTGTCTTCCCAGTTCGAGGCGTTGCGGCATGATTTTAACAGTTCGGTTCATCAGTTGCGCGAAACGCTTGCAAGCGTCGGCCAGTCCGTTTCGACAGTCACCGGTGGTTCGCAGGAAGTCTCATCTGCCTCTGACGATCTTTCCAGACGCACGGAGCAGCAGGCAGCTTCGCTGGAGGAAACCGCAGCCGCCTTGGAACAGATCACCGCCAATGTTGCATCGACGTCCAAACGTTCAGCGGAAGCCCGTGCAGTCGTGCGCGATGCCAGAGAGAAGGCGGGAAGCTCCGGTAACGTGGTACGCAATGCCGTCGCTGCCATGGGCAAGATCGAGGATTCCTCCAGGCAGATCGGTCAGATCATTGGTGTTATCGATGAAATTGCATTTCAGACCAACCTGCTTGCCTTGAATGCAGGCGTAGAGGCTGCTCGCGCTGGTGAGGCGGGGAAGGGCTTTGCCGTCGTTGCTCAGGAAGTAAGAGAACTGGCGCAACGTTCCGCGAAGGCTGCCAAGGAAATCAAGCAACTCATCGGCAATTCCGAAATCGCTGTCAGCGAAGGCGTTCGTCTCGTTAGTGACACCGGTTCCGGCCTCAACGAAATCGCGGAGTTGGTCCAATCCGTCAATGCTCATATGGATGCCATCGCAACGGCGGCTCAGGAGCAGTCTGCCGGGCTTGCAGAAGTCAATACCGCCGTCAACCATATGGATCAGGCCACGCAGCAGAATGCGGCGATGGTGGAGGAAATGAACGCAGCAGGTGCGGCGCTCGCACAGGAAAGCGCCAAGCTGAAAGGCCTGTTGTCTCATTTCCAGCTTGGCCAAGCATCCCACCAGCTTCGCAACACGGCAGAAACCATGCGACGTGCCGTTGTTCCTGAACCTGCCACACGGCCCTCATCTGCGCGGGCAACGCGCGCTGTTCCGCTCGCGCACGGAAACGCTGCTGTTGCCATCTCCGAGGACTGGACCGAGTTCTGAGCGAACATCGTTCAGAACGAAAAAGAGGCGGGCATGTCCTGCCTCTTTTTCGTGGATGCCTGCGCCGACAATTGCCAACCGCTATTGCAGCGAGATTCAAAAGTGTATAAAGATATCTTTATATGTTGATTGGATTGAGGTGGAAGCCTTGGCGCTTGGGTTGGATAATCTGGTAGATCTGTTGAAGGCGGCGGGAGAGCCGACGCGCTTTCGTTTGCTTGCGCTTCTTTCTGCTGGCGATCTGACCGTGACCGATCTGACGGAAATACTCGGTCAGTCGCAGCCGCGCATCTCGCGCCACCTCAAGCTTCTGGCGGAAGAGGATTTGATCGACCGTTATCAGGAAGGTGCCTGGGCATACTTCCGTTTGAAGCTGGATGGCAAGTCTGCCGAGCTGGTAAAACAGCTTCTTTCCATCGCTTCGCCATCGGATGCCGTTCTGGCGCGTGATAGCGAGCGTCTTGCAAGCGTCAAACGCGTTCGCGCTGCCCGTGCGCAGGAGTATTTCAGCCGCAACGCGTCTGCCTGGGATGAGCTTCGCCGTCTGCATGTCAGCGATGAAGCTGTCGAAGCAGCACTTCTGAAGCTCATTGGCACGACGCCTGTCGATTCGATGCTCGATCTCGGTACGGGAACGGGCCGTATTCTGCAATTGCTGAGCGGCATCTATCGCCGCGCCATCGGTATCGATGCCAGCCGTGACATGCTTGCGGTGGCGCGCTCCAATCTGGACAGGGCAGGGGTTGCGCACGCCTCCGTGCGCCATGGCGATATTCTGAACCTGCCGCTGGAAGGTCAGGATTTCGATCTCGTCGTCGTGCATCAGGTTCTGCATTTTCTCGACCACCCGGAAATGGCCATTGCCGAGGCTGCGCGCATGTTGCGCCCGAATGGCCGTCTGGTCGTCATCGATCTTGCACCGCACTCGCTGGAATATCTGCGGGAAGAGCACGCGCATGTTCGCCTCGGGTTTTCCCATCAGACAATGGAAGAATGGCTGAAGAAGGCCGGGCTCTCGCCAGAGAAGTCTCAGGATCTGCATTCGGGCAAGGCTTCCGCTCAATCGCTTGACGTAACAATTTGGGTCGCACGCGATCCGCGACTGCTGATTGCCGGAGATACATCGGCAGAGGCTCCGCTTCTTTCCGCCGGGAGTGCATGACATGACCAATAAAGACACCGACCGCCACCCTTCTGGCGATTTCAAACTTTCCTTCGAGTTCTTCCCACCCAAGAGCCCGGATATGGATGTGCAGCTTTGGGAAACGGTGGAAGAGCTTTCCCGTTGGAACCCGGATTTCGTTTCCGTCACCTATGGAGCAGGCGGCACCACCAAGGCGCCGACGCTGGAAGCGGTGCGCCGGATGATTTCGGTCGCCGGTCTTGCCACCGCATCTCACCTGACCTGCGTGGATGCCAGCAAGCGTGAAGTTCATGAGGTCGTAGACGAGTTCCGTGAGATCGGCGTAACGCATTTCGTGGCACTTCGCGGTGATCCATCCACGGGCATCGGCACGGCTTACAAGCCGCATCCTGAAGGCTATGAGAACGCCGCAGCCCTCGTGCGTGGCCTGCGGGAGCTTGGAGATTTCGAAATCTCCGTATCCGCCTATCCTGAAAAGCACCCGGAGAGCGAAAGCGACGCGGTTGATATCGAGATGCTGAAGCTGAAGGCGGATGCTGGCGCAACCCGCGCCCTGACGCAGTTCTTCTTCGATAATGATGTGTTCGAGCGCTACATGGAGCGCGTGACAAAAGCCGGTATTAAAATACCGGTCGTGCCGGGCATCATGCCGATCCAGAACCTCACGCAGCTGAAGCGCTTTGCCGGTCGCTGCGGCACCTCCATCCCGTCGTTTCTGGATGATCGCTTCGCCGGTTATGACGACAATCCGGCAGAGCGCGCCAAGGTTGCCGCCGATGTGGCGGCGGAGCAGATTTTCGACCTGCAGCGTCGCGGCGTTAACGAATTTCATCTCTACACGATGAACCGTGCGCCATTGGTCAATGCGGTTCTGGAGAATGTCGGCTTTCGCCCGGCGCGGAAATCCGCCGCTTAAAGCAGTTGCCAAATGTTGAAATGAAAAAAGCGCAGGTACCAAAACCTGCGCTTTTTTAATGGCTTATGTGGATCAACTTAGCGGTATGCGTCCTAAACCCCAACGTTGACGTCAGATGAAAAGCATAACCCCGACGAACGCAAACGCCACACCGACTGCTAAGGCATTAAGAGAATTTGTAAGTCCCATGCTCTGCCTCCTTTTCGTTGACATCAACCATTATGACCGTTTTGTGTCTTTTGAAAAGCGGTTTTTATGATGCGCTGCACACCGATTAGGCTCAATCTGGATGAAATTGCGGCACCAATCCTTTGAAAAACAACTTATATTACAGGGTGAAAAAATCGTTATTCGGACCGTAAAAAAAGTAAATGGCCGGGTGTTTGCCCGGCCATTTCGGCATGTTTATTGGGGTGGGTGACGATCAAAGCTTGTCGAGCAGTTCGCGTGTCGGCCAGCCATCGGCAGGCAGGCCAAGGCGCTGCTGTTCGCGCTGAACGGCAATGCGCGTGCCGGAGCCGAGAATGCCATCGATCTTGCCGACATCATGCGTTTTGGCGTCCAGCTTGGTCTGCAATTCCTTCATCGCCGCATCGTCCAGGCCCGGATCAGGGTTGCCCTTGTTATAGACCGGCGCACCCATCAGCCGTGTTGCGAAGTAGGCGGCAGACGTAGTGTAGATGAAGGACTGGTTCCATTCCAGATAGATGTTGAAGTTCGGATAGGTCAGGAAGGTCGGCCCCTTGCGGCCCTGCGGCATGATGAGTGCGGCGGGGAGGTTGGCGAAGTTCTTGTCGCCATCGCGCGGGGTGACGCCAAGGTTGAACCATTCGCCAGCCGTCAGCGTGCCGCCGAGGCCGGATTTTTCCCAAGGTAGGTTCTCAGGCACCGAGACCTCCTGAATCCACGGCTCGCCCTTCTTGAAGCCGAGATGCTGGATGAACTTTGCCGCAGTCAGGATCGCGTCAGGGGAACTACCCTTGACGTTGATGTGGCCGTCATTATCGCCATCGACGCCGAATGCGATGATGTCCTTGGGCAGCATCTGCACCTGGCCGATTTCACCGGCCCATGCGCCCGTGTTGGTGGCCGGATCGAGATCGCCATGTTGCACCATTTCCGTAAGCGCAATCAGCTGTGGGCGGAAAAGCTCGGGGCGGCGGCAGTCATGCGATAGCGTCACCAGCGCGTTGCGCGTGTTAAAATCGCCCTGAACGGCGCCGAAATCGGTTTCCATGGCCCAGAATGCGGCGATGACGCCGGCGGGGACGCCGAACTCGTCTTCGGCGCGCTTGAAGGTGGAAGCGTATTCCTGAAGCTTCTTGCGGCCCATATCCAGACGGCCCTGGCTGACGGTGCGCTGGGAAAATTCAAGGAAGGTCTGGCGGAACACGCCCTGAGCGCGGTCACGCGACAGCACCTTCTGGTCGATCTGCGCGCCAGCCAGCGCCTTGTCCACGGCCTCTGCGGGCACGCCCTTGGAGATGGCCTCGTCCTTCACGCCCTTCAAAAATGCCGAGAGATCGCCGCCGCAGGCAACCTGCTTCGGATCATCCGGCGAAACGGTTGGGGTGACGGCAAGCGCTGAGCCGCAAGACAGTGTGAAGAGCGTGGCAGCAAGCGCGAGGCTGCGTTGCGAGAAGCTGAGCATCGGAATTCCTCAATGTGCGATTTGCCCCATTCGTTTCCCCAGCCTTTGTGGCGGAAGCGTGGGCGAGATCGTGGAAAGACGTTTCGCAAGGGTTTGGTTTCCCGACCCTTGCGATTATTTCGCTGCACATCTGCCTTTCTCAGCGGAAAAAGCAAGCCTTCTTCTTCAGCTGCGCGCTTGAGACGCTGCGGCAACCCATGTGCGCCAGTTTTTCTCGCTACCCGCAAACACATTGATGTCGGTCGGTGTGGCTATGCCGGGGATGACGCCGGTGCCGGTATATTGCCAGAAGGCCCACTGGCGGTCCGCGTAAATCTGCGACGGATGCGCTGCCACCGAGCGGACCCAGAAATGGTAGTTCTTGAACTGACCGACCAGATTATCGCGATGGAAATCGACGCTGGTATAGATGATCGGGCGCTTGCCGTAATAGTTCTCGATGCGGGTGAGGAAGCGCTGGATTTCGGCGCGTACCACTTCGGGCGAGGGGCGCGTCTTGCAGGTGGGCGAGGCGGGGTTCCATTCCACATCCAGCACCGGCGGCAGCTTCATCGATTCTTTCGGCACGTTGCGAATGAACCAGTCTGCCTGCGCATCCGCCGGGGCGCAGAAGTAATAGAAGTGGTAGGGCGCATGCGGCACGCCTGCGGCGGCGGCGCCACGCCAGTAATCATCGAAGCGGGAATCGACACGGTCGGTGCCTTCGGTTGCCTTGATGAAGGCGAAGGACACGCCGGACTTGCGCACTGTCGCCCATTCGATATCGCCATTCCACTTAGACACGTCGATGCCGTGCACCTCGTGGCGGTGGGGTGATTTCGAGCCGAAATCCTGCGGATCGTTATCCTTGAATTTCGGCCTTGAGACGGAGGCCGTCTCGAGGAAATCGTAACTGGTGGAGGTGCAGCCGCTGACGATGAGCAGGGTGGTGAGAAGAGCCGGAATGAGCCGCCGCATGATGTTCCCAGTTGATAAATGATGTCCCGCCGACGATCTGGCGCGCGAAACGCGGCGCATATCGTTAACTCCCATTTACCATAACAGGGTAAACAAGCGGTTATTGCAAGGGCTTCTTCATTTGCTCCCACCTGACTTGACGATGAAAGAGGTTGTCGGGATTGCTTCAGGCCCCCTGCAACGTCAGAACCGCACGCCATGCATAGCCACGCGCAATCGGTTCGAATTCCAGGCTTGCATTGTGGCTTCCAGCCAGAGTTTCCAGAACGTAACGCATGTTTGCGCGCGGCGTGACGTGGAACTTGGTCAGCCATGCCTGAAGCATGTTGCGGAACCAGACCGGCAGATTCTCCTGCTGGCCGAAATCCACGATGTGCAGCGAGCCGCCGGGCGCAAGCGAGAGGAGGGCGCGTTCGATGGCCTTTTCCCATTCCGGGATCATCGAGACGGCATAGGAGATCATGATGCGATCGAAACCTTCGCTGCGGCCGAATTCGCTGAGCTTGAAGGTGGTGGCATCCGATACGCGCAGCGTGGGGCGTTCACGCTTTCCGGCAAAATTCTCGCTGGCCGTGGTCAGCATTTCGGCGGAAATATCGAGACCATAGAGCCTGGCGGAAGGGAAATGGCGCGCCGCGAGCAGCAGGTTGCGGCCTGTCCCGCAGCCCACTTCCAAAAGGCTTCCGCCTTGCGGCACGTCCAGTTTCTCGATGGTCCGGTCCCGCCCGAGAAGGTAGTATTTGCGGGTGATATCGTAAATGTGTCGCTGGTGGCGATACATCTTGTCCATCAGGCCAGCGTGATGGGCATCGCTGAGGCTGACGCTGTCTCCGATGATCTTCATGCCAGAGCCCTCTGATAGATGTGGAAGCCGCCGTAAATGGCCGAGCGGTCTTGTGCGCTGAGCTCCCGCGAGCGTTCTTCGAGGTAGGACCACTGCGCCCGGATATCCGGCGAGAGGCGCCCTTCGATGACGCTTTTTTCCGCAGCCGTGCGGAAGATGACGCGGGCTTCCGGGGCCGCAGTGCGGGTGATCTGCGCCCATAATTCGTTGAGCTGGGTATCGGTCATCCAGTCCTGCGCGTCGAGCAACACGTAGCGATCCACCGAGGATGCGGCTTTGGAGGCGAGAAGCTCCGTGAACGTGGCGTGATGAACGGCGACGCGGGCGGCGTTCTGGCGGATTGCGGGATAGTAATCCGTCTTCAGGTAATCGGGCAGGGCGCCCTCATGGTCATCTGGATACCGCCGTGCAAAGGCCTGCCATGCAAAGTAGTTTTCCTTGAGCGGAAAATCGCAGGCGAGTTTTTCAAGCCGCTGGCGCAGAACAGGCGCGATTGTGTTGCCGTCCGAGAGGCTCGCAAGCTCGTCATATTGCTTGGGCGGAATGCCAAGGCCGAAGAGCGAGCTTTTGCGCTTGGTCAGCCACCGGATCATCGGCTTGTCGAAGAGGGGAGCGACTTTTTCATCGAAGAAGCGGCGCTGATCTTCGATGGAGCGCGCCTGCGCCATGTCCTGAAGCTTGACGCCGTGCAGACGGGCCAGCACATGGCCTGCGCCAATGAAGCGACCGAGCAGGCCGGTGCGATAAATGTTGCGGTTGAACACCGAGATGCGACGGCGGCCCGTCATAGTGCGCTTCGACCAGTAAGCGCGCGTCTGCTCATCGAGGTGCGGCGCGATGAAACGGTCATAGCCATCGGCATTGGAACGCACATTCGCGCGTCCGAACTGGCGCACGACATCGCCATGGTTCGGCAGGTGGCGAAAAGCGGCAAGTTTCAGCTTGTTCAGCGCGATGTGGTGGGGATTGAGATCGACCACATCGATGCTTTTCGGATTGCGCGAAAGGTATGCCAGTACGTTGCAGCCGCCGGAGCCGATGGTGACGATGCTATGGCCTTCCCGCAGCTCCATGGCCTGCATATCGACATCGGGATCTTCCCATATCTGCGGATAAACGAGGCCGGAAAACAGCACGCCGAACAGCCGCTCAGACAGCCCGCTGGTGGACAATGCCTTGTGCTGGAGAAGAGCGTCCTTGAGCTTGGCGTTCTTGCTGAAGCCGGTCTTGGGTGCGGCACTCGTCATATGATTCCACCTCTCGTTCGGGTGACAGGCGTTTAGCGCCGGGACGCAACAGTTTGATGACGGGGGTGTGATAAGGGTTGCTGTGTCGTGCCGTAGTCTTGACGTCGCCACACCCACCACCCTCATGCTGAGGTGCCCCGCAGGGGCCTCGAAGCATCCGACCACAAGCTCGAGTATGCGGCCCGCAACCCCCGTCCTTCGAGGCCCCTTCGGGGCACCTCAGGATGAGGGTTGCTGTGTTGTGCCTCAATCTCACCGCTATCAAATATCCCGGCCAGCTTCATTCCAAGCTTCGCCGTTCACGCGGCAGCATCTGCCCGTGGCTTGATCTTCTCATTCTTGTCCATCGCCGTTTTCAGGCCATGGCATTTCGGACGGGGCGCAGGAAGCTGCCTCGTTGGGTAGTTTAGTATGTGGCACCTCTCAGCGCCCCGTTCAGCGGTTTATGCTCGTGAACTCGGCCATTCTGCAGTGGTGGAAAACATGGTGTTCGTCTGACGCCGTAGGTCTCGTCCCCGCCGGTTAGCCGGTCAGGGCGAAGCGCCGCCGGTGCTTCGTGAGGCTTGCGCCGGACGTGAAGCACCGAAACCATGCCTTCCACCACCTTGCATGCTGCGCAAGCAAACCCGGCGCACTGACTGGGACTGGATCATGCGAACGGTCCGACGTTCCCATGCTCCTCCCTTGTCGCCGGAGGTGGCCATTCTCACGAACCCCGATTGAGAGACTTTGCGTCGTCTTCTCCCAACCAGCGCCGACCCCGCCTCGCCGCAACGCCTTGCGGTGTATCCGAGGGCGGGATGAGGGGAGTGTACGGGTGGTTTTGGGTGTGGGGAAAAATGTTGGGGGGATTTTTTATTATTTTTGTGGGGCCGGGCGATGCAACTCCCAGGGTTGATTTTGCTGGACGGAAACCGTCATCTGAAGAAAATTGTCAACATTGGCCATTTGCGATCATAACGGCGTGCTTTGATTGAAGACCTTGCATTTCGACCACCAAATTCGAAAATCAACTTTAGCAAGCAAAGGGGTTTGCTATGGAAGCAGATATAAAGCGACTTCAAGGTCTATGGCGACAAGTTCGATTTGAAGAGAATGGGATTGTTGATCCAATCGACACTCATGGCTCGCCGGATGCAGTTATGACAATCGCAGGCGAGACTTTCCATGTGGCGATACCAGGTAGCGAAACGCTAATCGAAGGAAAATTCAATATCGACAGTTCTGCATCTCCAAAATGCATCGATTGGATCGATAGCATAGGCAGTGATGCAGGAAAGAAGCTTCCAGCGATCTACACCCTTGTAGATGATGTATTCGAGTTTGCAGCAGCAGATGCCGAGATGGAGCGCCCGCAAGATTTCACAGGCGGAAGCGGGATCACGATCAGAGGTTTTGTGCGTATCTGACGTTGGATGATCACTCCTTAATCAGAGGAAGGCGAATTTTGGCCCACTGCAGTCGTTGGTCTTAGCGGGAATCGGTCGTGAATCTGTTATTGCGGCGAAAGAATTCACGAGAAACGTTTTCAGCTTCTCGAACCGCTCACGGTATTTGCGCCCGTTCATAAGCGGGCAGTTTCCTCTCGCCCTCTGCGAAAGCACTCATGGCTTGAAGCCAGGGGCTCTCATTTGGCCAATGATATTCAACTATTTGCGCTTCCGGGTTGATCACTACCGTATAAAGCGTACCCAACCCCTCATCATAAGCCGTGCGATAAAGCGGTTTTTGGTGAAATTCTGCGATAAACGAATTTAGCTGTATGTATTCGCTTCTGATCTTCGTCAAATGGTCTGCACGTACTGCCGTTTCCGACCATTGATTGCCCTCAGGCCATTCCAACGCTAGTTGATGGTTGGTGGAAATTGGCACTCTTCGGACTGCCATTTCTCGATCTGGTGAAAGATACGCAACTGCGTGGTCACCACTTTTATCGAGAATGACAACGTTGCTCACCATTTGTAAGGGGAGCCTCTTGAGCGTTTGTAGCGCTTGGGTGGTTGTAGAGCAAATTTCAAGTACATATCGCAGAAGCATAGGCGTTTGAAATCCGTTTTCCCCGTAATCAAGCCTTCCGCCAAAGGTTAGAGCAACCGCTAATCCTTCAGAGTTTACCCCGTCTAGGCAGCCAATCCACCCTTCAGACGTCGCAATTACATCGTTCTCCAACCAACGGCTATGAAGCACAGTTCTTTCGAAAAAGTCCGGTGTTAAATCATAATTGCGAACCAGGATTGGCGTTTCTGTCGGTGCAATCGCTACACTACATCCCGCAATAACCGGCGGCATTTTAAATAGCGACAATGCCCGCTGGGCAAGTGTATCGGGTTCGACGATATCGCAGACTCGATCATAAATGGACAGCAGTTCAGGCATATGCTGTCTAATCGCCATTCGTGCCGTTTCTATAGAAGGGCGTGCATCTTCGCCTTGGCTGAGATACCAATCGCGGTAGCGCGGCCAAGATTCATGAAATCGATTTCGCCATTTTTCTGAAGGTTTTGGCTCGGAGATGGCGAACATATTCATGAGACCTCCTATGCGTTGCGTAGTCAACTTACAGCAAAACTTGTTTTTCCAACTTTTGCAATGTCGCAGAATAGCAGGCTTCCGGCAGACCCAACGTCCACTTTTGATGCAGAGCCGCCAAGCGCTCGTCTAAACTGAGCTTCATCTGTCTCGACAGTAGTCAGCGCAAGCAAACCCGGCGCACTGACTGGGACTGGAGCATGATAACGGTCCGACGTTCACATGCTCCTCCCTTGTCGCCGGAGGTGGCCATTCTCACGAACCCCGATTGAGAGACTTTGCGTCGTCTTCTCCCAACCAGCGCCGACCCCGCCTCGCCGCAACGCCTTGCGGTGTATCCGAGGGCGGGATGA
>JAAIGF010358635.1_pt1 | contig 19132 bp, 17 predicted proteins | sample 6487441 | NCBI WGS metagenome assembly JAAIGF01 (sample SAMN13974129, study PRJNA590717) | phyllosphere metagenome | biome: pepper field; feature: multiple bacterial spot infested pepper fields; material: pepper leaves; isolation source: leaves from pepper fields | host: Capsicum annuum ... | reverse complement strand
TGGCGCTCGGCCGGCGCCTGCGTGGAGTTGAGGTACCCGGCGCGCACACCGTTGGCGATGAGCGCCTCGACCTGATCGTGCATGAGCGCGATCAGCGGGCTGACGACCAGCCCGGTCCCGGGGCGGACGAGAGCGGGCACCTGATAGGTGACGCTCTTGCCTCCACCGGTGGGCATGAGGACGACGGCGTCGCCCCCGTCGACGACGTGCTGCACGATATCGGCCTGGTCGCCGCGGAAGGCGTCGTATCCGTAGACCTCGTGCAGCACCTCGCGCGGGTCGCGGCCGGTGAAGTCACGCACCGCCGGGAGCTCGCGGGCGGTGCCCGTCGCGGCGACCGCGCGCGCGAACGCCGACGTGGGGTCGACGGGCGGCGGCGGCGCGTCGAGGTCTTCGGGCGGGGCGAGAAGATCGGGGTCCCAGTCGATGTCGGCATACGGGTCGTCGTAGCCGCCGAACGGCTCGGGCGGCGCGTCGGCGTAGGGCTCGGGGGCGGCGCCGGAAGAAGTCACCCGTCCACGGTAACCCGCGGTTCCGACACCCGCGCGGGGGCGTCCGGGCATCTGTGGACGAGGGCTCACGAATCCGGGGTGTGCAGACGCGCCAGGTAGCGCTCCACCCGGAACGGCACACCCGCCCGATCGCGCAGCGACACCCCCACGATCACGGCGGTGGTCAGCGGGATCGTCCAGGCCGCGGGCTGGGCGAGGAAGACGGCCCAGGGGCCGGCATCCGGGATCATCCCCGCGCCCACGAACGCGGCGCCGCACGCGACCGCGCCCACCACCATGCCGGCGACCGCACCGCGGGCCGTCAGCCGCGGCCACCAGACGCCGAGCAGCAGCACGGGCGACAGAGTGGACGCCGCGAAGACGAAGACCGCGCCGACGCTCGAGACGAGACCGGCCGGTTCGGTGAGCAGAGCCACCGCGAGCGGCACCACCGTGCAGAGGACGGCCGACAGTCGGAAGGAGCGGACGCTGCCGCCGAACACGTCCTGGCTGACGACTCCCGCGAGCGAGACGATCAGGCCGGACGAGGTCGCGAGGAAAGCGGCGAACGCCCCCGCCACGATGAGCGCCGTGAGCAGCTCCCCCACCAGACCCGGGAGGAGCCGCGAGGGAAGGGCCAGGACGACGGTGTCGGCGAGGCCGCGCACCGCCAGGTCGGGCGCCACCACGCGCGCGATCAGCCCCATCGTCGACGACACCGCGTAGAACGCGCCGATCAGCAGGATGACGACGACGGTGGTGCGCCGCGCCGACCCGCCGTTCGGGCTCGTGTAGAACCGCACGAGGACGTGCGGAAGCCCGATCGTGCCGAGAAGGAGCGCGAGCAACAACGAGACCGTGGCGTATGTGTCGACCGCGGCGGGTCCGTACTCGGCGGGGAAGACGGCGGCCGGATCGAGGTCCCGCCCGCCCTGCGAGAGCACGACGAGCAGGAAGACGGCGGGAACGAGGAGCGCCGTGAGCTTGAGCCAGTACTGGAACGCCTGCACCGCGGTGATGGCGCGCATCCCTCCGGCCGCGACGATGGCGGCCACCAGCGTCGCCACGACCACGGCGCCCACCCACCCGGGGACGTCCGCCACGACGCCGAGCGCGAGGCTCGCCCCGTGCAGCTGCGGCACGATGTACAGCCAGCCGATGACGAGCACGACGACGCTCGTCACCCCGCGGGCCGTCCGCGACTCGAGCCGCGCCTCGACGAAGTCGGGGATCGTGTAGGCCCCGCTGCGACGCAGGGGCGCGGCGACGAACAGGAGCACGAGCAGATACCCCGCGGCGTATCCGATGGGGAACCAGAATCCCTCCGCGCCCGAGAGCAGCACGAGTCCGGCGAGCCCCAGGAAGGTCCCGGCCGAGAGGTACTCGCCGCTGATCGCCGACGCGTTCCACACGCTTCCGACGCTGCGCGAGGCGACGAAGAAGTCACCGGTCGTGCGGGACAGGCGCACCCCCGAGAACCCCAGGATCGCGGTGACGACGATCAGCAGCCCCACCGCGGCGAGGTCGAAGACGGGGTTCACGCCTCGGATTCCGGGTCGGTGAGATGGCGGTAACGCCGTTCGTTGCGCGCCGCCGCCCGCACGAAGATCAGCGCGAAGACGAGGATCACCGGGTAGAACGCGTAGGCGTGTGCGAGCCACGACAGTGGCACACCGAAAAGGACGGGGTCGCCCAGCCGCGGAAGGACCGCGATCACGACGGCGAGCGCCCCCGCGACCACGAGGAACGCGGCGACGCAACCGATCGCGAGCCGCAGCTGCGCACGGACGAGCCCACGCGAGAACACGTCGTCGGCCTCGTCGGGGGCGCGCCCCGGCAGCGCGAACCCACGCGTGGACGGGCGCGGCATCCGAGGCGATCCGGATGCCGTGACCCGCACGCGCGGCAGGCGCGGCGACTCGTCGGTCATGGCCTCCCATCGTGGCATCCGGGGTGGCCGGCGTCGATGCGCCCCTCGCTCACACCTCGCGGGACAGCGGGACCGGGGGCGCGGCGGCGGCGGGATCGAGGTCGACGCGGCGGGCGCGGCATCCGGTGCAGCGGACGTACCGCACGCGCCCTTCGCTGGTGGCGTGCGTGGATTCGGTGAGCCACGCGTGTTCGTGGAGCGGGGTCGTCGCGGGCGGCGACAGGGTTTCGGGGGCACTCATGGGGCCAGCGTGCTGTAATGCCGTTATGCATCTCAACCCTTACGGCGAGTACGCGGTCCTGCTCGCCGCCTCGCTCGCGAACGACTGGCCCGTCGACCGCGCGGGCATCGAGGCGCGGACGCGGGAGATGGGCATGACGATGTCGTTCCCGGTGGCATCCGACGATCGCGAACGCACGCGCGACGTGATCGACGACTGGCTCCGCGTCGTGGACGAGGCCGATCCCGATGCCCGCGCCGCCCTGCTCAACGCGCAGATGGCGGGGGTCACCGCGTACCCGCGGCTCACCAACCACGACGGCGAAGGCTGGCACCTCCACTACCGAGACGACAACGATGCACTCCCCCGCGTCCTGGCGGCGGTGATCTCGGTGGGCACCGCCCTGCACCTCGTCACGCGCGGACAGGACCGCCTCGCCCGCTGCGCGGCCGAACCGTGTCGGAACGTGGTCGTCGACATCACGCGCAACGGGCGACAGAGGTATTGCTCGGTGCGGTGCGCGAACCGCGCGGCCGTGCGGCGGCATCGCGCGCGGCGGTAGCGCGGCGGAGGAGGTCCGGGGAAGGGAGGATACCGTCGTCCGGGCGACGTCCTCCCCTCGCGGAATCTCCTCCCCTCGCCGGCACCACCCCGCGCGGCCGCAGCGCCGGCACCGCCCCTCAGCGCAACAGCGCGTCCCGCACCGCGGGGACCAGCCGTCGGCTGACCGGCAGCTCGATCTCGGCGAGGACCACCGAGGGCGCCGCACCCGACAGGCGCACCTCGACGACGGCATCCCGATGCACGAGGGTCGACCGGTGCACGCGCACGAACCCGGCCTCGGCCCAGCGCTCGGCGAGCTCCGACAGCGGCACGCGGACGAGATGAGCGGATGCCGCGGTGTAGAGGCGCGAGTAGTCGCCCTGCGCCTGCACCCACCGCACGTCGGCGCGGCGGACCATCCGCGTGACGCCGCCGACCGTGACCGGGATCGCCTCGTCGGCGGACGGAGCGGGACCGGCGTCGATGGCACGGTCGAGAGCGCGGCGGAGGCGCTCGATGCGGACGGGCTTCAGCACGTAATCGACGGCCTCGACGTCGAACGCCTCGACCGCGCCCGTGTCGTCCGCGGTGACGAACACGATCGCGGGCCGGGCGCGCAGGCGCGAGAGCGCACGGGCGAGGTCGAACCCCGAGAGCCCGGGCATGTGGATGTCGAGGAACGCCACCGCGACGTCGACCCGCTCCAGGATCCGCAGGGCCTCGGCCCCGCTCGCCGCGGGGTGCACCTCACCCACCCGCGGATCGGCCGACACCAGCGCGACCAGTTCGGCGCGCGCGGGCGCCTCGTCGTCGGCGACCAGGACGTCGACGCTCACGCGGGCGCCGTCTCGTGCCGGGGCTGGGACTTGGGCACCCGCAAGCGCACCGCGGTACCCGAGCCGACGTTCGTCTCGACGACCAACCCGCCGGCCGGACCGTAGAGCTGACGGAGGCGCGCGTCGACGTTGCGCAGCCCCACGTGGGTGGAGGCCGCATCGAGGTCGAGGAGCGCCGCGAGCTCGTCGGGATCCATCCCCACCCCGTCGTCGTCGACCACGACCTCGGTGTGCGTGCCGTCGTCGATCGAGGTCACGGTGATGACTCCGCCGCGCTCCCCCGGCTCGAGCCCGTGCCGCACGGCGTTCTCGACGAGCGGTTGCACCGACAGGAAGGGAATGACCGTCGCGAGGGTCTCGGGCGCGATCCGCAGCCGTACCGACAGGCGGTCCCCGAACCGCGCGCGTTCGAGCTCGAGGTACGAGTGGATGCTGCGGAGCTCCTCGGCGAGGGTCGTGAACTCCCCCTGGCGTCGGAACGAGTACCGGGTGAAGTCGGCGAACTCGAGGACGAGGTCGCGGGCACGCGGCGGGTCCGTCGAGATGAACGAGGCGATCGCGGTGAGCGCGTTGTAGATGAAATGCGGACTGATCTGCGCCCGGAGGGCGCGCAGCTCGGCCTCGGCGAGCGCGGCGCGTGAAGCGTCGAGACCGGCGAGCTCGAGCTGTGCCGCGCACCACTGGGCGACGTCGTCGGTCGCCCGCACGAGCGGCCCGCGCACGGGCGAGGCGAAGGCGATCACCGCACCCCAGACCCGCCCGTCGACGACGATCGGCGCCCCCACCGCGTCTCCGTCGCTCTCGGTGAACACCTGTCGTCGCCCGGTCTCGCGCACGCGTACGGCGATGCGCCGCGCCGACGCGGTCAACGCCTCCGCACCGTCCAGCGCCACGCGCCCCTCGTCGGCGTCGACGATCGCCACCGCGTCCGCCGCGAGGAGCGTACGCAGATGCTTCGCCGCACGGGCGGCATCCGGTTCGTCCCGTCCTCCGCGGAGAGCGGATGCCGCGGCCGCGGCGAGGTGCAGAGTCCGGTGCGTCGCCCGCTCCGCGTCGCTGCCGAGATCGCGCGGCGCCAGCGCGAACCGACGCGCGAACACGAGCGCGAGGGTCAGCGCCGCACCGACGACGACCCCCGCCGCCCCGGCGAGCAGCGGTGCGTCGAGCATGCTCGCAGCCTAGTCAGCAGCAGCGTGCGCCGGGATCGGCATCCTGATCCGCCGCCCGCTGCCGCCAGAACTGCCGTTCGGTCAGCGGCTCCTCGCCCGGGTGGTGCACCCGGTGGTGCGTGACGTACACGTCATAGGCGCGGTCGCCCATGAGCGTCGTCACGTACCACCGGATGCCACGCGCGAGGCGCGCGAGGCGCACACCGCAGCGGACGAGGGCCGACCCGGATTCCACGCGCGACAGAGCCATCGCGGCCTCAGTGATGCGCCGACGCCGTCGGACGGTCGGGGTGGTCGGCGGGCAGGGCCTCCCACTCCTTCTCGATCTCGCGCTCGGGCTTCGTGGCGAGGAAGCCCGCGGGGGCGAAGCGACGGGATGCCACGGGGGCGTCCTCGAGGTCGGCACCGCCGCCGTCTCGCAGGGCCTTCACCGTCACGATCACGGCCATGAGGATCACGACGATCGCGAGCGTCACGAAGATCACCGACAGCACGCCCTGGACGAAGGTGTTGCGGACGACGGCCTCCATCGCCGCGACGGTCTTCGCCGTGCCGAACTCGGTCTTGCCCGCGGCGAGCGCGTCGCGGAACGCGAAGTGGTTCGCCCAGTACCCCACCGCCGGAACCGGCGAGAAGATCTTGTACATCGACGCGGTGATGGTGACGACGGCCGCGAACGCCAGGGGCAGCGCGACGATCCACAGCCAGCGGAGGGAAGACCGGCCGCGCTTCGCGACGATCGCGAGGACCACGGCGAGCGCGATCGCGGCGAGCAGCTGGTTGGCGATGCCGAACAGCGGGAAGAACGTGTTGATGCCGCCCAGCGGGTCGGTCACACCGAGGATCAGGATCGAGCCCCAGCCGGCGACCATGATCGCCGTGCAGATCCAGACACCGGGGCGCCACGAGAGGTCCTTGAACTTCGGGACGACGGTGCCGATCGAGTCCTGGAGCATGAATCGGGCGACGCGGGTGCCGGCATCCACCGCCGTGAGGATGAACAGGGCCTCGAACATGATCGCGAAGTGGTACCAGAACGCCATCATCGCCTGCCCGCCGAGGGCCTGCTGCATGATGTGCGCGAGGCCGAGCGCGAGGGTCGGCGCCCCACCGGTGCGCGAGACGATCGAGCTCTCGCCGACCGCCGCGGCGGTGGTCGTGAGCATGTCGGGGGTGAGATTCACCCCGGCCAGACCCAGTCCGTTCACGAAGGCGACCGCTCCCTCGACCGTGCCGAGCGTGGCGGCGGGCGAGGCGTTCATCGCGAAGTAGATGCCGCGGTCGATCGACAGAGCGGCGACGAGCGCCATGATCGCGACGAACGACTCCATGAGCATTCCGCCGTAGCCGATGAAGCGGGTCTGGCGCTCCTTCTCGACGAGCTTCGGGGTCGTCCCCGAGGCGATCAGCGCGTGGAACCCGCTGAGGGCACCGCAGGCGATCGTCACGAAGAGGAACGGGAAGATCGGGCCGCTGAACACCGGACCCGTCTGTCCGCCGGCGAACTCGCTGAACGCGGGCACCGAGATCTCGGGGCGCACGAGCACGATGGCCCCGGCGAGCATCACGATCACGCCGACCTTCATGAAGGTGGAGAGGTAGTCGCGGGGAGCGAGCAGCAGCCATACCGGCAGCACCGCGGCGACGAAGCCGTAGATGATGATGCCCCACGCGATGACGGAGCGGTCGAGGTGGAAGGCCGCGTAGCCCCACTCGGTCGAGGCCACCCAGCCGCCGGCGACGATCGCGCCGATGAGCAGCACGAAGCCGATGATCGAGATCTCGGTGATGCGGCCCGGGCGGATGTAGCGCAGGTACAGCCCCATGAAGAGGGCGATCGGGATCGTCATCGAGACGCTGAAGACACCCCACGGGCTCTCGCCGAGGGCGTTGACGACGACGAGGGCGAGGATCGCGACGATGATCAGCATGATGAGCAGGCTCGCGAGGATCGCGGCGGTCCCGCCGATCTTTCCGAGCTCGTCGCGGGCCATCTGGCCGATCGTGCGGCCACCCCGGCGCATCGAGAAGAAGAGGACGAGGTAGTCCTGCACGGCGCCGGCGAGGATCACGCCGACGATGATCCAGATCGTGCCGGGGAGGTAGCCCATCTGGGCGGCGAGCACGGGGCCGACGAGCGGGCCCGCACCGGCGATGGCCGCGAAGTGGTGGCCGTAGAGCACGCGGCGGTCGGTGGGGACGAAGTCCTTGCCGTCGGCCTTGCGCTCGGCGGGGGTGGCGCGGCGGTCGTCGGGGCGCGTGATGTAGCGCTCGATGACTTTCGAGTAGAAGCGGTAGCCGATCAGGTAGGTGCAGATCGCGGCGAAGACGAACCAGATCGCGTTCACCGTCTCGCCCCGCACGATCGCGAGCATCCTCCACGCGAGGCCGCCGAGCAGGGCGATCGCGACCCACAGCGCGATCTTCGCCGGCGTCCATCTGCTGCGGAGCCGGTCGGGAGGGACGGCGACCGGGGGAAGGTTCGGGTCGGTGACGACGTCGTCGTCGACGGAAGCGCTCATGTTGTCTCCTGCTCGCGGCGTTGCGGACTCGGACAGTGAACCGGATGCCGCGGGCTCGACGCCGCGGCATCCACCGATCGTGCGGTGAGCGGCGTGATCGGTGCGGTGAGCGGTGGGGTCGGTGGGGGTGGGTGGGGGCTACCAGGGGCGACGCGGTGGCGGCAGGGGATGGCGGAACACCGCGGGTCCCGCCTACGTTGCTGCAGAGACCGACGACAGGAGGCGCCATGACCGACGCACTGACCGTGACCCGCAACGACGAGGCCCGCCGCTACGAGATCCACGTGGGCGATGAGCTGGGCGGGTTCCTCGAGTTCCGCCCGGCCGGTGAGGGCCGGGTCGTCCTCCCGCACACCGAGGTCGATCCCGCGTTCAAGGGCCGCGGCCTCGGCTCGGCGCTCGCGAGCGACGCGCTCGCCGATCTCGCCCGCCGCGGGGACAGCATCATCCCCTCGTGCCCGTTCGTGGCCCACTACCTGAGCGAGCACGACGTTCCCGGCCTCGTGATCGAGTGGCCGGAGGACCGCGACGCGGCCGACTCGGCCGATCCCAGCGAACCGGCATGACCCGTCTCGACGTCGCTCCCGAGGCATCCGAGGGCCCGATCGCCTGCGACGGTCCGCGCGCCCTTGTGGTCGAGGCGCGAGAGGTACCCCTGGGCGGCGTCCGCGGGATGGACGTGCACCGCACACTCCCCCATCGCGCGCTGCCGATGGTCGGGGCATGGTGCTTCCTGGACCGGTTCGGCCCGCAGGAGACCACCATGCGCGTCGAACCGCACCCGCACATCGGGCTGCAGACGGTGACCTGGCCGATCATCGGTGAGGTGCGACACCGGGATGCCGTGGGCAGCGACGTCGTCGTCCGTCCGGGCGCGCTCAACCTCATGACCAGCGGCGAGGGCATCGCGCACTCCGAGTACTCGCTCGGAGAGGGACCGGTCGCCCTCGACGCCCTGCAGCTGTGGGTCGCGCTGCCGGAGTCGCGGCGCCACGGCGGACCGGCGTTCGAACGCCACGAGGACCTGCCCGTCCTGGACCTCGGCGACGGTGCCGACGCCGTCGTCGTGATGGGCGAGCTCGCGGACGTGCACTCCCCCGCGACCGTGCACACACCGATCGTGGGGGCCGAGATCCGCGTCCCGGCGGGCGTGCGCGTCCGGCTCCCGCTCCGCCCGGACTGGGAGCATGCGCTCTACGGCATGATCGGAACCGTCGATGTCGAAACGGGAATGGATGCCGTCGACGCGGACGCCGCACGACGCACCGAGCCCCTCGCGGACACCGCCGACGGCGCGGTCACGGTCGACGGCAGCCGCCTGCTGTATCTCGGGAAGGGGCGCGACCGCATCGACCTCGTGAGCCCCGCGGGCGCGCGCGTGTTCCTGCTCGGCGGGGAGCCGTTCGAGGCGGACATCGTCATGTGGTGGAACTTCGTGGGCCGCACCCACGACGAGATCGTCGAGGCCCGCGAGGACTGGGAGGCGCACGCTCCCCGCTTCGGCGCGGTCATCGACCACGGGCCCGAGCGCATCCCCGCCCCACCGCTGCCCGCGGTACGCCTGACGCCCCGGCGCCGGCGGTAGCCCCGCTGCCTTCCACCCCGTCCCGGGTCGCGCGGACCTCATCGAGTGTCCAAGAAACCCGGAAACGGGGCGGCTCGTTCCCGGGTTTCTTGGACACTCAACCGGCGAGATAAGCGGGAGGGGCCGGAAAGGACGCCCGATACGCTGAGGCAATGGCCTCGGCATCCGTCCTCTCCACCCGCGTGCTGCTCGTCTGCGCCGCGATCGGCGTCGGGACGGGGATCCTCGGCGGGGCGGCCGGGTGGCTGACGCTCGCGGTGCTCGCCGGGGCGCCCTGGGCCTACGGTCTCGTGCTCGGCTCGCACGTCCTGCCCGGGATCATCGCCCAGCAGGTGGTCCGCCGCCCCTGGGTCGCGCTCGTCACGCACGTGCTCGCGGCGCTCGTCGCGAGCGCCATGGCACCGCAGTGGACCTTCCGCTTCCTGGGCACGGCGATCCTGATCGGCGGCATCCAGGAGGGGGTCGCGGCCCTCACCCGCTACCGCGTGTGGGCGCCGGCCCGCTTCTTCATCTCGGCGGTCATCGTCGGCGTCGTCATCGCCGTCCCGGTGTGGTTCGCGGGCGACATCGCGAGCCTCGCACCGATCGCCCGGGTCGCGGCGGTGGCGATCAGCATCCTGGGCCCGGTGGCGTGGACGGCCGTGGGCCTGGGCATCGGCTCGGGACTGCGCGGCGCGGGCGTGGCGCGCGGTCTCTCGACGCCGAGATGAGCGCGAACCACCCGAGTTAGGGTGCACTAAGTTGGGGGCGTACGCGCTTCCGAGGACTCGCCCGTGACCACTCGCCCCCACCCCGTCGCCGCCTCCGCCGCGGCGGACGCCGCGGCCCTGCTGAGCCTGCGCGATGTGGCGATCACGCACCTCGACGCCGCGCGCGCGACGCCGTCCGCCGTGAGTCTCGACGTGCGCCCCGGCGAGGTCGTGCTGCTTCTCGGCCCGAGCGGCTCCGGCAAATCGACGCTCGCCCTCGCCCTGAACGGTCTCGTCCCGCACGCCGTCCCGGCCACGGTCGAGGGCACGGTACGGGTCGCGGGACAGGATGCCGCGACCGCGACGGTCGCTCAGCTCGCGCTCACGGTCGGCATGGTGTTCCAGGACCCCGACGCCCAGCTGATCACCGGCACGCTGCTCGACGAGGTCTGCTTCGGTCCCGAGAACCTCCGGCTGCCGGTCGGCGTCGTCCTCTCCCGCGCGGAGGCGGCCCTGCGCCGCATGGGGCTGTGGGAGCGCCGGCACGAATCCCCGGACGTCCTTTCCGGCGGCGGGCGCCAGCGCCTCGCGATCGCCTGCGCGCTCGCGATGGGCTCGCCGGTCCTCGTCCTCGACGAGCCCACCGCCAACCTCGACCCGCGCGGCGTCGACGACGTGTACGCGGCCCTGCGCGAGATCGTCGCCGAGGGCGACCGGGCCCTGGTCCTCGTGGAGCACAATCTCGACGCGGCGATGGGACTCGTCGAACGCGTCGTCGTCCTGGACGGCGAGGGATGCCTCGTCGCCGACGGCCCGGTCGACGAGGTGCTGCGCGCTCGCGCGCCCGAACTCCACGCGCTCGGCGTCTGGCTCCCCACCGCGACCCTCGCCGCCCTGCGCCTGCGGGACGCCGGCTACCCGTTCGCGCGTCTGCCGCTCACCCCCGCCGAGCTGCGCGAGGCACTCGAGGCGATGCCCGCCCGGGGTGCGGCATCCGTCCCCCGTTCGCCGGAGCGAGACGCCGACATGCCGCTCCTGCACATCGAGGGGCTGCGCCTCTCGCGGGGGCGTACCCCCGTTCTCCACGGGATCGATCTCGCGGTCGCCGCGGGAGAGTTCGTCGCGGTGGTCGGGGCGAACGGCGCCGGGAAGACGACGCTGATCCAGGCGATCGCGGGGGTTCTGCGTCCCCCGCGCCGGACGGTGCGGATCGACGGTCTCGACGTGCGCCGCGCCGGGGCCCGCACGCTGTCGCGCCACGTCGGGTTCGTGTTCCAGAACCCCGAGCACCAGTTCGTCACGACGACCGTGTTCGACGAGATCGCGCACGGTCTGCGCGCCCAGCGTCTCGGCGACGCCGAGGTGCGGCGGCGGACCGAGGACCTGCTCACCCGCTTCGGCCTCATCGACAAGGCCGACGTCCATCCGTTCCTGCTCTCCGGGGGCCAGAAGCGGCGGCTCTCGGTGGGGACCGCGCTCGTCGGGGGCGCGCGGCTCCTCGTTCTCGACGAACCGACGTTCGGCCAGGACCGTGCTCGCGCCGACGAGCTGCTCGCTCTGCTCGACGATCTGCGGGAGGAGGGCACGACCATCGTCGTCGTCACGCACGACATGCAAGTGGTCGCCGAGCACGCCGACCGGCTCGTCGTCGTCGACGACGGACGCATCGCCGCCGACGGGCCCGTCGTCGACGTGTTCTCCGACGCGGCGCTCATCGCCCGGTCCGGCCTCCGCGCACCGCCTCTGCGCGAGGCCTTCGCGGGACTGGCCCGGCACCCCGAGCTCGCGACGGTCGCCCGTCTGCGCGACCTTCCCGGCGGCGCGCGATGACCGCTGTCGTCGAGACCGCCGCGGGCACCGCGCCGCAGCGCGGGCTCGCCGCCCTGAACCCGCTCGCGAAGATCGCCGGCCCCGGCCCCGCGATGATCGCCCTCGTCTTCGTGCGCGACCTCTCCACGCCGCTCGTCTTCCTCTGCCTCGCCTACGCCGTCCTCCTCCTCGGCACCCGATTCGCGCCCCGCGCGTTCGGCATCCTGATCGGGGTGATCCCCCTGGCGATCGTCGTGGTCGCCGCCGGGTTCGCGCTCTGGGTCGATCCCGCCCGGGTCGAGGGCTCGCCCGAGCTCGTGCGGATCGGGGCGGTGGTCGTGACCGCGGGGGCGGCGGAGGTGGGGCTGGCCACGGGCCTGCGCCTCGCGGCGATCATGGCACTCGCCTTCATCGGCGGGCTCACGACCGAGGGGGCGGACCTCGTCCGCGCGCTCGTGCAGCAGCTCCGGGTGCCGTATCGCATCGGGTACGCGGGTCTCGCGGCGATCCGCTTCGTCCCCCGCTTCGGGCACGAGCTCGCCGTGATCCGTCAGGCGCACCGCGTGCGCGGTGCCCGCGGCGGGGCGTGGTCGGCACCGGCGCGGCTGGCGGGATACGTCGTGCCGCTGTTGGCCGGAGGGATCCGCCACGCCGAGCGAGTCGCCCTCGCGATGGACGCCCGGGCCTTCGGTGCCCACCACGACCGCACGGAACGGCACCTGGTCCCCTGGCGTCGGCGCGACACGGTGTTCGTCGGGGTGTCCTGGGCCGTGTCGATCGTGGTCTTCGTCATCGCGCGCCCGTTCTGAGCGGTTCGCGCGCCGGGGTGGCGGCATCCGTCCCCCTAGACTCGGGGAAACCTGAGGAGAAGCCATGCCCCGGCGCCGTCGCACCGTCGCGCAACACGCTCGTCTGCGCTCCCCTCATCCGCTCTCGCAAATGGCGAAGCTGCTGGCGGTGGCCGCCACGGTCGTGCTCGTCGCGGTCGTCGGCGTCACGGCCTACACGGCGGTCGACCTGACGTCGGACTACGTGGCCGAAGCCGTCGTCGTCGAGAACCAGCCCGCCATTCCGCCCGATCTCGGACAGCTCGAGGGCGGAGTGAACATGATGGTCGTCGGCATCGACGCGTGCGAGGAGCATCTGAAGGCGCTCTTCGGCGAGCGATGCGAGGGGCCGGATGCCGAGGGCCAGCTCAACGACGTCAACATCCTGATGCACATCTCCGACGCGCCGCGTCGTGTCACCGTCGTGTCGTTCCCGCGCGATCTGCTCTTCGAGGCCCCCGCGTGCGACACCCCCGACGGGGACCGGTGGGACGGCGGCTTCGTGCAGATCAACGAGATCTACTCCTACGGCGGCCTGTCGTGCGTCATGACGGCGATCTCGGACCTGAGCGAGCAGCAGGTGCAGTTCGGCGCCATGGTCACCTTCGGTGGGGTGATCGAGGTGACGAACGCGATCGGCGGCGTCGAGATCTGCCTCGCGAGTCCCATGCGCGACGAGAACACCGCGATCGACTGGCCCGCCGGCCCCCGGACGATCCAGGGCTACGAGGCGCTGCAGTTCCTCCGCACCCGCTACGGCGTCGGCGGCAGCGACCTCGCGCGCATCAGCAACCAGCAGCAGTACATGTCGCGTCTGGCGCGCAAGCTCGTCAGCGAGGAGGTCCTGTCGAATCCCGCGACGGTGTTCCGCCTGGCATCCACGGGTCTGCGCAACGTCACGCCCACCCAGAGCCTCACGAATCCGCTGACCCTCGTGCAGATCGCCTCCGCCGTGAAGGACGTGCCGTTCGAGGACATCGTCTTCGTGCAGTACCCGACGGTGACGGCGAGCTCCGACACGAACCGGGTCGAGCCCAACTATGCGGCGGCGCAGGTGCTCTGGGACGCGCTCTCGGCCAACCAGGCGATCGAGGTCACCGGCGAGGTGGGCGCGAACGGGGGCGTCATCGCCGAGCCCGCCCCCGACGAGACGGCCGCTCCGACCGACGCGCCCGAGGTCGAGGCGGGCACGGTCGATCCGACCACGGGAGCCGTCGCCCTGCCCGAGTCGATCACCGGATCGAGCGCGGCGCAGCAGACCTGCAGCAACGGGGTCGTGAACTGACGCGTGGACGTCAGTAGCCCGGTGCCGCCGGGAGGTTGAAGAACGCCTCGAGGGTCTCGTATCCGCCGTCGTGGTAGGCCTGGGCGAGCTCGGGGCCGATGTAACGCAGGTGCCAGGCCTCGGGCTCGTACCCCGAGACGCTCTCCTGCCCGTCGACGTATCGGACGATGAAGCCGTACTCCCACGCGTGATCGCGCACCCACGCGCCCTGCGACGACCCGGCGATGTCGTCGAGCGACCCGCACGAACTGCGGCACGGAACGATGTCGACGGCGAGGCCGGACTGGTGCTCGCTGAAACCCGCTCGGGCGCTCTCGCGGTCGGCGGCGGCGACTCCCCCCACCGCGACGCGACCGGCGTAGGTCTCCTGCTGGGTCGCGTACGAACGGAATGCGCTGAGGTACCCGATCTCGCCGGCCCCGGCATCGTCGGCCGCCCGCACGAGGGTGGTGAGGGCCTTCGCCGCCGAGGACCGCATCGCGCTCTGCTCGAGCGCGCGGACGCCGTCGGGCATGACGAGGTCGTCCGGGCGCCAATCGACGGGGTCGTACGGGCGCTGCTTGTTCACGACGACCCACTGGTGCGTCGGATCGCTGAGCGACACGCACGGAGCGATTCCGGATGCCACGGCGTCACGGAATGCCGCCCCGCCTCCGGCCGCGGCGATCGCCGCTCCGTCGTCCTTCGCCGCGAGGGCGGCCGTGAACGCGGGGTTGTCGCACGGGGTCGCGGCGGCGGGCGCCGCGGCCAGCGTCGGAACGGGAAGACCCTCGGCGGGAACGGCCGGAGGCCCCTGGACCACCGCCATCGCGTCGGGGCCGGCGGCGTTGGCCGGTCCCGCGGCATCCTGAGACCCACCGGATGCGGCGGCTCCGACCGCGATGGCGCATGCCGCGACGACGACGATCCCCGCGACGGCGACCGCGAGGCGCCGCCGCAGGAGCAGGGCACCGAGGGCCACGCGCGGCTTCGCGCGCAGGGAGCGGCGAGTGGAGGGCTCTTCGGCGGCCCCCGGTCCGGCCCCGCGCTCCGTCAGAGACGCGCGGGAGGTTCGGTGCCCGCGGGGCTCCGGCTCTTCGAAGGTGGAGCGGCGCGCGCCGGGCTCGGCGTCGGGGAGCGGGATGGCCGCCGTCGCCCGACGTTCGGCCTCCGCGCGCGCGGCGCGACGGGTCGGGAACGTCGGATCGGAGGAAGTCATTCCTCCCATTGTCTCCCTCGCGGTCCTTCGGGTCGACCCGGGGGACCGGCTCGTCGGCTCATTCTCGGTTGCGGCCCGGCGACGCCGCGGGCACGCTGAAGAAGACCGTGTCACGAGCCCGGGAGGGAAGCGATCATGCTCGAGGACGAAGATCGAGAGCTCATGCGCGTCGTCAAGCGCTACCTGCAGCGCGTCGATCGCCTCGCCGCGACCGACGCCGCGGAGGAGCGTACCCCACTGGGCGTCGCGCTGAGCGAGCACCTGGGAGTCGATGCCGCCTCGGTCCCCGTCTTGACCGAGTCCGTGCCCCCGCACCGGCTCGTCGACGCCGACGTCGCACTCGATGAGCTGACCGCGGAGCGCGAGGGCACCCTGCTGGGCGTGACAGGCGGCGAGCAGCGCCATCACTCCTCCGTCGCCGACCTGATCAGCAACGCCCACACCCGTTTCGCTCCCGGACCGGTGTCGTACGAGATGCGGGCGACAGGTCCGCACACCGAGCGCCGCGTCGTGGCCTTCGGTGTGCGCCTCCTCGTGTTCGCGGGCCACCCGGTCGCGATCGTGCAGCGCGGCGCCTCCCCGCGCCACGGCGAGCAGAGCGCGCGCCTCGAGATCCTGAGCGCGGATCAGGATGCCGCGACCTCCCTCCTCACCGAGCTGCAGCGGCTGATGGTCCAGAAGAGCGTGCTCAAAGGACGCGTGCTCTCGTTCGTCCCGACCGAGTACGGACACGACGCCGGCGCGACCTTCCTCGATCGCCCCGATGTGCGCGCCGATGACATCGTGCTCGAGGACGGGGTCCTCGAGCGGGTCGTCGAGCACGTCGTCGGCGTCGGCGAGCATCGCGAGGCCCTCCGCGCGGCGGGACAGCACCTCAAGCGCGGGGTCCTGCTGTACGGGCCGCCCGGAACGGGGAAGACCCTCACCGTCCGACACCTCCTGTCGCGCACCCCCGACACGACGGCCGTCGTCCTCACCGGATCGAGCATCCGCTTCATCGCCGCGGCGGCCGAGATCGCCCGCACTTTCCCTCCGTCGCTCGTCGTGCTGGAAGACATCGACCTCGTCGCCGCCGATCGCGGCTACTCGCCCCAGCCCATCCTGTTCGAGGTTCTCGACGCGCTCGACGGGCTGGAGGGCGACGCCGACGTGGCCTTTGTCATGACCACGAACCACGTGCAGATCCTCGAGGAGGCGCTGGCCGCCAGGCCGGGTCGCGTCGACCTCGGGGTGGAGATCCCCCTCCCGGGACAGGAGGCGCGACGGCGGCTCTTCCGCCGTTACGCGGCCGGCCTGGGCCTGTCGGATCAGGCTCTGGATGCCGCCGCCGACCGCGCCGAGGGCACCACCGGCTCGTTCGCGAAGGAGCTCATCCGCCGCACCGTGTTGATCGCCGCCGTGCGCGGCGACGGCACGGGGGCGACCGATGCCGACCTGGGGACGGCCCTGGACGATCTCCTGTCGTCGGGGGCCGCGCTCACGCGGCTCCTCCTGGGCGCACGGGGAGGGGATGCCGCACCCCAGGTCGGCCATGTCCACACGCACTTCGGCGCGTCCTACCACCCCTGAATCGATCTCCTCTGCGAGGATAAGATCCCTGCGCTTGCCTCAGTATCGAATGTGTGTTCGACTGAGGTCATGAGGTGGCAAGGTCAGCAGCTCGGCGTCGACGACACCGCGGCGCTCCCGGGGATGGAACGGATGGACGGCCTCGTACGGTCGGTGACGACGCCCGAGTTCGCCGGCATGACCTTCCACGAAGTGCTCTGCAAGAGCGCCCTCAACCGCGTTCCCGGTGTCTCGGCCATGCCGTTCGACTGGACGGTGAATCCCTACCGGGGCTGCAATCATCAATGCGTCTATTGCTTTGCTCGGAAAACGCACGAATACCTCGACCTCGATTACGGCCGCGATTTCGACTCGCAGATCGTCGTGAAGGTCAACGTCGCCGAGGTGCTGCGCACCGAACTGCGCCGCGGGTCGTGGGCCCGCGAGCCGGTCATGCTCGGGACGAATACCGACCCGTACCAGCGCGCGGAGGGCCGCTACCGTCTGATGCCCGAGATCATCGGGGCGCTGACGGAGAACCGCACGCCGTTCTCGATCCTCACCAAGGGCACGCTGATCCGGCGCGACCTGCCGCTGCTCACGGAAGCCGCCCGACAGGTGAAGGTGTCTCTCGCGATGTCGATCGCCGTCTTCGACGACGCCCTGCAGCAGTCCATCGAGCCCGGCACCCCCAGCGCCGAGGCACGGCTCGAGACCGTGCGGGCGGCGACGGCGGCGGGTTTTCGAGTGACGGTGTTCCTGATGCCGATCATGCCGCACCTCACCGATTCGGTCGCGGCCCTCGACCACGCCCTCGCGCGCATCCGCGAGGCCGGCGCGGCGCGCGTGGTCTACGGGGCACTGCACCTGCGCCCCGGAGCCAAACAGTGGTTCCTGGAATGGCTCGAGCGAGAGCACCCGCACCTCGTGTCGTCGTACCGGGGGCTGTATCCGGGCGTCTCCGTCTCGGCGCCGAAGGCGTACCGCACGTGGCTCGGCAAGCGCATGCGCCCCCTGCTGCGGATGCACCGACTCGACGGATGGGACGAAGACGACCACCCGCGCGGGCGTCCGCAACCCGGCCTGGCCGCGCGAACCCCTCCGACCAGCAGCCTCGGCCCGCTGCGCACGACCGGGGGCGCGGCATCCGCTCGTCCCCGCGTGGCTCCCGCAAGCGAACCGACCCTCTTCTGAACGAGAGAACCCCCGCCGCAGGCGCGACGGGGGTTCCGGAAATCCGCGGAGCGGATTACGAGGTGACGTCGGCCAGCTGACGCCCCGAGATCTCTTCGATCAGGTCGTCACCGAGCTGCGCCGACTCGAAGGGCGCGTCAATCTCGGCACGGTCGAGCAGCTCGGTCATGCGACGCTGACGCTGACGCGTGATGAGGGTCACGACGGTGCCGCTACGACCGGCCCGGCCGGTACGGCCCGAGCGGTGCAGGTACGTCTTGTACTCGTCGGGAGCGTCGGCCTGGATGACCAGGTCGATGTCGTCGACGTGGATGCCACGGGCGGCGACGTCGGTGGCGACGAGCACGTTCACACGGCCCGAGGTCAGCTTCTCGAGGTTGCGCGTGCGCTTCTGCTGGTTGAGATCGCCGTGGAGGGCGACCGCCGCGATACCGGCCTCGTCGAACTGCTCGGCGAGCATCTCGGCGTAGGCGCGGGTCCGGGCGAAGACGAGCGTCTTGCCCTCGCGGTCCACGAGCGAATCGAGGATCTGCGCCTTGTCGCGGTGCTCGATGACGAGGACGCGGTGCTCGATGGTGCTCGAGTCCTGGTCCTCGCCGGCGACCTCGTAGACGGCCGGCTCGACGAGGAACTCGTCGACGAGAGCGGCGACCTCGCGGTCGAGCGTGGCCGAGAAGAGGAGCTTCTGGCTGCCCTCCTTGGTCGCGCGGAGGATGCGCTGAACGGGCTCGAGGAACCCGAGCTCGCACATGTGGTCGGCCTCGTCGAGAACGGCGATCTGCACCTGCGAGAGGTCGAGCTTGCCCTGGTTCAGCAGGTCCTCGATGCGGCCAGGGGTGCCGATGACGATGTCGACGCCCTTCTTGAGCGCGCCGACCTGGCGAGCCTGGGGGACGCCCCCGTAGACCTGCGTGGTGAAGAGACCCACGCTGCGCGCGAGTGTCTGCACCGTGCGGTCGATCTGCAGAGCGAGCTCGCGCGTGGGGGCGAGGATGATCGCCTTGGGAGCGCGAGCGAACTCACGACGCTGACCGGCCTGCGAGCGGAGGATGCTCTCGACGAGCGGCGCACCGAAGGCGATGGTCTTGCCCGAGCCGGTGCGGCCGCGGGCGAGGACGTCGCGGCCCTCGAGGATCGGCGCGACGGTGGCCGCCTGGATCGGGAAGGGGCTCGCGGCTCCGAGGCCGGCGAGAGCGCGGACGAGGTTGTCGCCCAGGCCCAGGTCGGCGAAGCCGGCATCGGTCACGGTCGCGGCGTCGACAGCCTCGGCCTGCAGACGCTCGTGG